>Ga0315902_10003797_pt1 | contig 22307 bp, 18 predicted proteins | sample LakEriMetagenome_9_FD_203523 | JGI IMG/M metagenome (GOLD analysis project Ga0315902, IMG submission 203523) | Freshwater fungal communities from buoy surface, Lake Erie, Ohio, United States - Buoy 12 MA117 | ecosystem: Environmental > Aquatic > Freshwater > Lake > Lake biofilm | place: USA... | reverse complement strand
CGGCAGAGGCCGTGGCGTCGGACATGGCAGGAGGGGCTGGGGAGTGCGGGGAGTGTCGAGCCCTATGGTGCTCCGCCTAGGATGCGCTCGAAACCGCAGGTACGCCATCCGGGGAATGCTGACTGGAGCTGAACCCCGAACCGAAACCCGAAGTGAAAAGGGAAACAGGGGGCAGGATTTCAGGTGGCAGGAAGCAGACAACCACCCGCCCCCCGCCTCCGGATCCCCCTGCCCCCTGTTTCCCGGTGGTTCACATGCCCCGTGGCTCCACCAGATCCCACTTGTTGCCGTAGAGGTCCTCGAAGACCACCACGCGACCATACGCCTCATCACGCGGGGCTTCGAGAAAGCGCACGCCGCGGGCGAGGTACTGTTCGTGATCCCGAGCAAGGTCATCCGTGCGGAGGAACAGGAACACGCGCCCGCCCCCCTGCCGGCCGATCATGGCCTCCTGCTCGGGGCCCACCGCCCGCGCCAGCAGCAGCCCGGCCTCGCTGGCGCCCGGTGGCCGAACCACCACCCACCGCTTGGTGGGGGACATGGGGGTGTCCTCGAGGAGCTGGAAGCCGAGGATGTCTACGAAATACGCGAGTGCCTCGTCGTAGTCACGGACGAGTAGCGCGACATGAGCCAGATGCTGGGGCATGGGTCCTAATCTACGCGGGCCGGATTCGTCGCTGGCGCTACATTCCGGAGGCGGCGCGGTTCCTGCGCGTCGTCGTCTTGGGTGATGGAGAAACCGTGCATAATGCGTTTTTCGACCGGAGGTTCCGTCCGTGAAAGTGAAATATTTCCGAGAGACGGACACCGCGCTGCTGGAGTTCTCTGGCGGGTTGGTGGAAGAGACGCGCGAAATCGCAGAAAACGTGTATGTGGACCTCGATGGGCAGGGCAATCTGGTGAGCATGTCCATCGAGCACGCCGCTGAGATGACGCAGCTCCCTCAGCTCATTCTCGAGGAGATTGACGCGCCCGCTGCCTGATGGATGGGGATAAGAGCGGAAACAGGAAGCAGGGGTTCGGGGGGCGGGAGGCAGGCGGTACCGACGCGTCGGCCACCTCTCGCCACGGCCGCCCGAGCGGCATGTAGTGAATACATGTACATCATGCGGTGCATTTCCTGCATGCCGAAAAAACCGCCCGCTGTCGTCCGCCTCGCGGGGTTTGAACCGCTCGGGTAAGCCGTCGTCGGGGCGTGCGGGGTCTCAGTCCCGCACGCGGCGACGGCGATCCGGGGCTGCGCCGTGCCGAGCAGGCGACGCAGTCGTGACCGGCGCATCGGGCGGAACCACACGCTGCGGGACTCCTCCCAGCACGGCCGTCCCCTCGGCCCCGGCGCGGGCCACGATCGGCCGGAGCGTGCGCTGTTGCGCCGCCCCAGCGCGCACGGAAGGAAAGCCGATCGTGATGGCCGCCACCGCCGTTCCCGTGTGGTCCCAGACCGGCGCGCCCATGCCGTACACATCGGCGTACCACTCCCCGCGGGCGATGGCGACCCCCGAGCGCCTGACATCATCGAGCTGCTCCATGAGCGTCGGCAGGTCGGTAATGGTGGCGGGCGTGTAGCGGCTCAGCGTCTTCCCAAGCAGCGCGCGCCGCTCCCCCTCGGCGAGCCACGCGGTGAGGATCTTGCCACCGGCTGAGGCATGGAATGGCGGATGGCCGCCGAGCACGCCCGGGACCACCAGCGGCTGCGGTGCGTACACGATATCCACGGTGGTGGCGACTGCCCCGGAGCGGACGACCAGCGTGGCGCATTCTCCCGAGTCCCGCGCGAGCCGGATGAGGACGGGATGCAGTGCCCGTTGCAGGGTAGAGGATTGCTGGGCGAGAGCACCAAGGGCCGCCAGCCGGATGCCCAGGCGGTACCGACCGGACCGTTCGTCGTAGTCGAGGAACCCGGCCTGCTCGAAGGTCCGGAGCAGGCGGTAGACCGAACTGCGCGGCCGACCCAGTCGCTCGGCGATGTCGAGCGCTGCAAGCTCCGGGGTGCGGTCGCTGAAGAGTGCGAGCACCGCGTTGAGGGTGGCGAGCATGGCAAGGGATGGAGGGCGCGGCGGCGAAGCGCGATCGCGGGTCAAGCTACTGGTCCGTGGAACGGTCGGGAATGTCACGTGCGGTTGCTTGCCGGGGTGGGAGCCGAGCGGTACGATATCACGCAGTATATGAGACTTATTCTCAATATACGAGACTAAGCAACTGCGTGCTCCCTCCGTCCCCCCACGTCCCATGCCCCGTCCCCGCTGTCACGCTCACCTGACCGCCCTGCTCTGGGGCGGCGGGATGGCCGCCCTCGCGGCCCCTGCGGTCCCGGCCCACGCTGCCACAGCGGCGTCTCGGGCATCGACCCCGCTCGTCGCCCCGCGGGGAGCCCCGCTGGGAGTCCCGCGGGTCACTCCGGCCCTCCAGACGGACTCGATCACCGGGTCCGTCTCCGATGGCCGCGGCCGCCCACTCCCGGGCGCCCGGGTGATCGTGGTGGGCACGGACGCTACGGCGCTCACCGATGCCCGTGGCCGGTTCCGCCTCGTCAGCGGTGGCGGGACGGACCGGACCGTTCGCGTCACCGCCATCGGCTTCCAATCCCAGACCCGGACCATCGGGGCGGGGAGCGCATCGCTCGCGTTCGTCCTCGCCGAGCTGTCGGTCAAGCTCGACGAAGTGGTGATCACCGGGACGGCAGGGACGGTGGAGCGCCGCGCGGTGGGGAACGCGATCACCAAGATCGACGCCCGCGGGACGCTGGAACGGATGCCGGTCACGGATGTGTCGCAGCTGATGAATGGCCGCGCGTCGAACGTGGTGCTGACCGCCAACTCGGGTATGGCCGGCGCCGGCACGAAGGTCAACATCCGCGGCCGCAACAGCCTCGCGCTCACTGGCGCGCCGCTCGTCTACGTGGACGGCATTCGCATGGACGCCGCGCAGGCCACCGGCCCCGCGGTCCAGGGGGCGAACGTCGTCTCCCGCCTCAACGACATCAACCCGGCGGACATCGAGTCGATCGAGGTGATCAAGGGGCCCGCGGCGGCCACGCTCTACGGCACCGAGGCGTCCAACGGGGTGATCCAGATCATCACCAAGTCCGGGCGCACCGGGGAGAAGGCCCGCTTCACCCTGACGGCGGATCAGGGGACGAACGAGTTCGCGGACCCGGCCGGACGCCTTCCGACCAACTATGCCCGCTCGCCCCAGGGGCAGATCCTGTCCTTCAATGCCGTGGACAACGAACGCTCGCTGGGGAACGCCATCTGGCGCACCGGCCAGTTCCAGCGCTACGCCCTCGGAGTGGATGGGGGGAACGGCCCCGTGAGCTATCGCGTGGGGGGCGTGCTGCAGGATGACGAAGGGATCGACCTGAACAACCGGCAGCAACTCACGTCGCTCCGCGCGAACCTGCAGTTCCTCCCGCGCCCCTCGCTGACGGCCCGTCTCGACCTGGGCGTGGTGACCGGCAAGACCAGCTTCGCCCCGCAGGAAGGGATCGGTGCCCCGATCTTCAGCGCGCTCAACGCCCAACCGCTGACCGCGGGTGGACCCAGCCGTGGCTTCTTCCAGGCGCCGCCCGAGGTGCTGTACGCCGTCAACGACGTCTTCCAGCTGCTGCAGCGCACCACCGTGTCCGCGCAGCTGCAGCACCAGCTGGGGAGCCGCCTCACCCAGCGGCTCAACCTCGGCACGGACCTGGTGCAGGAGAACAACCAGAACATCGTGCGCCGCATGACCCCCGATCAGGCGCGCTTCTATGGCCCGGCGGTCGCGGCGGGACGCAAGGATGTGCAGCTGCGCGACGCGCGCACCAATACGTTCGACTACAGCGCCACCTACAACGTCAGCCTCCGGGAGGGGCTGACCAGCCAGACCAGCGTGGGTGCCCAGTACTTCGGCCGCCTCACTCGCTTCACCACCGTCAGCGGCCAACAGTTCCCCGCGCCGGGGCTCAGCACCATCCTGGGCACCTCGGTACGCACCGGCGGCGATGACTACATCGAGAACACCACCATCGGAACCTATGCCCAGCAGCAGGTCGGCTGGCGCAACCGGCTCTTCGTGACCGGCGCGGTCCGCGTGGACAACAACAGTGCGTTCGGCACCGACTTTCAGGCGGCGACCTACCCGAAGATCAGCGGCAGCTGGGTAGCCAGCGAGGAAGGGTGGTGGAAGGGGCGCGTCGTGAACACCCTCAAGCTGCGCGCCGCCTACGGCGCTGCCGGTCAACAGCCGGACGCCTTCGCGGCGCTGCGCACGCTGGGGCCCGTCACCGGCCCCGGTGACCAGCCGGCCCTCACCACCCAGGCGGTGGGCAACCCGGATCTCAAGCCCGAGCGGGGCACCGAGCTGGAGCTGGGCTTCGACGCGGGATTCCTTCAGGATCGTGTGGCGATGGAGTTCACCTGGTTCCGGCAGAATCGCCGCGACGCCATCGTGCTGGCGCCGGTCGCCCCCTCGAGCGGCTTCATCGGCACCCGCTTCACCAATCTGGGCGCCATCCGCAACGATGGCTTCGAGCTCCGCACCACGGTGGCCGTGCTCACGGGCGAACGGCTCGGCTGGGATCTCACCGCCACCCTCAACTCGAACGAAAACGAGATCACCGATCTGGGGGGGCAGCCGCCGATCTTCGTCGGCACCTTCCCGCGCGCGCAGCAGCACCGCGTGGGGTTCCCGGTGGCGGCCTTCTTCGGCCAGCGGCTGACCAGTGCCACCCTGGACGCCAACGGACAGGCCACCAACCTCCAGTGCGAAACGCCCAGCGGCCCCGCGCCGTGTGCCACGGCGCCGCTCACCTTCCTGGGCCGCTCCACGCCCAAGTACGAAGGCGCGGTGACCTCCACCCTGCGCCTCGGTCAACGGCTCCGGCTCTACACCATGGTCGACTTCCGGCAGGGGATGCGCCGCTTCGACACCAACCTCTGGGCGCGCTGCACCGTGTTCCGGCTGTGCCGCCAGAACTACTACCCGCAGGAGTTCGATCCGCGTGACGTGGCCTACGCACAACGCGGGAGTGCGCTCGTGCTCACCAGCGGATTCATCAACGACGCCTCCTTCGCCAAGCTGCGCGAAGTCTCGGTGTCGTACGACCTCCCCGATGCCCTCGCCCGGCAGGTGCGCGCCTCGCGCGCGTCGCTGCTGCTGGCGGGCCGCAATCTCTCCACCTGGACCCGCTGGACGGGGCTCGACCCGGAGACGGAACAGCCGGGCGGCTTCGGCGAGCTCACCGCCAGCGAGCAGGCGAATCTGCCGCTCCCGCGGCAGCTGCGGTTCTCCCTCAACCTGACCTTCTGAGGCGCCCGGTGCCTACTTCCATGAACTCCCGTACCCGCGCCATTCGCATGGCCGGACGCGCCAGTACCCTTGCGCTCCTTGCCGCCGCGTCCGCCTGTGGCACCCTGCTGGAGGTGGACGTCCCCAGCCGGGTGCCCGCCGATGGCGCCGTCGTGCCGACCAATGCGACCATCCTCATGAACTCCGTGATTGGCGAGTTCGAATGCGCCTTCGGCGGGGCCGTCACGAGCGGCGGCACGTTGGGCGACGAGCTGTCCAACTCCTCCCCCGGCAACACCACCTGGCAGGTGGATCGCCGTGACATCGCCACCAGCTCCACCATCAGCACCGGTGGCTGTGGCGGGCTTGGCCCCTTCGGAGGCCTCAACGTCACCCTCTGGCTCTCCGGTGAGTTGCGGAAGGGACTGGAGTCGTGGACCGATGCCCAGGTCACCAATCGCCGCCAACTGCTCGCCACCAACGCCGCCTACGCGGGATATGCCCTGACGCTGCTCGGCGAGCAGATGTGCACCGCGACCATCGATGCCGGACCGGAGCTGACCAAGGCGCAGGTCTGGACGCGCGCCGAGGAGCGTTTCACGGCGGCCATCGCCGACGCGCAGGCCAGCAACACGACGGACATTCTGGCCATGGCATACCTCGGCCGCGCCCGCACCCGGCTCAACTTGGCGCGCCTCCCGGAAGCGGCAGCCGACGCCCGGCAGGTCCCCGCGAACTTCGTGCGGAACGCCACGTACTCCAGCGCCGACCCCCGGCGCTTCAACCCAGTGTTCAACAACAACAACCAGGGCGCGGGGCTCACGGTAGGCCCGGTCTACCGGTCCATGACCTTCGCCGGCGTGCGTGACCCACGGGTACCGGTCACCAACGCCAACCGCACCGGCTCGAACAACTCCGACTCGCTTTACCTGCAGGGCAAGTACACGAGTTTCGCGTCTCCCATTCCCATCGCCAAGTGGGCGGAGGCCCAGCTGATCATTGCCGAAGCCGAGTTGGCGGCCGGCAACGTGGCAGCGGCCGTGGCGATCATCAACACGCTGCACAGCCGCACCACCCCCGCCCTGCCTCCGTTCGCTTCCACGTCGGCGGCCGAGGTGCGGGCCCAGCTCACGTACGAGCGCCGGGCGGAGCTGTTCCTCGAGTCGCAGCATCTTGCCGACTATCAGCGCCTCTCCCTTCCGTTCGTACCGGCCACGGGCGCACCGTTCCCGTTCGGTGGCGGCTTCTACGGGACCAATCGCTGCTTCCCGCTCCCCGATCTGGAGCGCACGACCAACCCCAACCTGAACGGCCGGTAATGACCTTGCTGTCACGCCCCCGATCGCTCGCCTCCACCGCCCTTTTGCTCGCGGTCACCCTGCCGGCGTCGCTGGTGCCGCCCCGGGTCAATGCGCAGGGACGCAGTCGGGAGCGGGCGTCGGGGGGCGTGGCGAGCGGAGACAGCGCCCGCATCACCGCCATCGCCGATGCCGTGTGGGCGCGCATGGTCGCCACCGAGGCGGGGGTGCGCCTGCGTACCGGGTTGCCGGTACGGCGCCTGCCGGTGCCATCACTCGAGGAAGCGGAGGAGGACGCCGCGTTCGGGCGGCGTATCCTCGCGCAGTTGGATAGCGTGGGAGCGCTGCCCGTGGGGAGTGAGGCGTGGAGCCTGTCAGCCGTCACACGGGCACGCGCCATGGAGATGGCCGATGAAGCAGCGGCGTACTGGTTCCGCAACCCGGTCTCCCCCTACGGCAACGGGTTCGTCGGCGTGCATGGCATTCTCGGGGCGCACCGTTTCACGTCTGCGGCCGATCTGGATCAGTACCTGGACCTGGCCGAGCAGTACGCAGGGATGGTGGACGCGGTGCAGGGGTATCTCCGGGGGCAGGTACGCCACGGGTACCGCATGCCGAAGCCCGAGGTGGCGGCGGCTGTCACGCTGCTGCGGCAGTTCCGTACCGAGCCCGCGCGCAGCCCGCTGGCCGTGGCCGAAGGCCGACTGCGCACACTGCGTACGCAGGACAGTGCGGCGGTGACGCGATTCGACACGCGCCTGACGGCCGAAATCACGGAGCGGGTCAACCCGGCATTCGACCGACTCATCGCGTGGCTGGATGGGCCGTATCTGGCGCAGGCGCCCGTCACCGTCGGTCTCTCGCAGTATCCCGGCGGAGAGGCCCAGTATCGTCGGCTGGTGCGCGCGTCGCTCACCTTCGACCGGACCCCCGAGCAGATCCACGAGTTGGGGCTCCGCGAGATTGCGCGCATCACGGCCGAGATGGACTCCATCCGTCAGACGCTCGGGCGTACGGCCGGAGTGGCGGCGGAGCATACGCGCACCCGCGAGGCCTTCCATCAATACCTGCGCACCGCACCGCGCTTTGTCCCATCGACTCCCGATGTGATGCGCGACAAGATGCTGGGGCACCTGGCCACGCTGCGCCCTCGACTGGGGGAGCAGTTTGCCGTGGTGGCCCGCGCCCCGTACGATGTGCGACGGCTGGACCCGGCGCTGGAAGCGGGGATGACCTACGGCTACTACCGCCAGCCCTCGGCCGCCGACTCCACCGGGGTGTACTTCTTCAACGGCGGGCAACTCGCGCAGAAGACCACGGTGTGGTTCGAGGGGCTGGCGTACCACGAGATCCACCCGGGGCATCACTTCCACCTGGCGCTGGTGCAGGAGGTGCTGGCCAACAAGCACCCGCTGCGCCGCAACTATGCCAGCACCGCCTACACCGAGGGGTGGGGCGAATATGCGGCGGCGCTGGCCGAGCTGATGGGGGGCTATCGGGATCCGTACGACCGGTACGGGCGCCGCATCATGGAGCTGTACAGTGCCGCGCGCCTGGTGCTCGATACCGGGCTCAATCTGCTCGGATGGAGCCACGAGCGCGCCCTCGCCTACCTGCGCGCCAACTCGGTGATCTCCGATGCCGAGGTGGCGTCGGAGGTGCTGCGCTACTGCTGTGACATTCCCGGCCAGGCGCTGGGGTACCGCATGGGGATGCTGGCCTTCCAGGGGCTGCGCGCCCGCGCCGAACAGGCGTTGGGTCCGCGCTTCGATCCGCGCGCCTTTCACCAGGTGATTCTGGCGGACGGGCCGCTGCCCTTCTTCGCGCTCGAGCAGCGGGTGGACGCGTGGCTGGCACAGCAGCAGCGCGCGCGCTGATCCCCACGGGGCCGTCACAGCCTTTCCCCTTACCACTGGTCGTGTCCGTGTCCCCGTCTCCCCAGGTTCCGGCAGGTCCCCGCGCGCGCACCGCCATGGTGCTCGGTGGCCTCGTTGTGTCTTCATCGCTGGCGGCGCCACTCGCGGCGCAGCCGGCCGCGATCAGCCCGGCGCGTCGCGCCGTCTACGACAGCTACCTCAATTTCGATCCACTCGTCCAGGGCGGGCGCGTGGTGCCAGGGTGGATTCCGGGCGGGGCCAGTTTCTGGTATGCCGAAGGCGGCCCCAACGACCGCCTGCTGCATCGGGTGGAGCTGGCCACTGGGCGCAAGACGCCGCTGCTGGATGTGGAGCGGCTCCGCCGATCGCTCACGGAACAGATGGGCCACGAACCGGCCGGCCGCGGCGTGCCGTTTGCCCAGGTGGCCTTCACCGCGCCGCAGCAGCTGCGATTCGAGCTGGAGGGGGATACCTGGCAACTGGACCTCGCCACGTATGCGTTGTCGCGGCTGCCGCGCCCCACGGCCAACGAGGGTGATCGGCTGGCCACCAGTGAACTCACCCGGCAGCGTCCGCAGCCCTTCTGGCAGGAGTCCTTCACCGGCGGCGGCGAAACGCGCAATCTCGAGCGTCGCTCGCCCGACGGCCGCTGGTACCTCGGCGTGCAAGGACACGACATCGCCCTGCGCTCGGCGACCGACGGGCGAACCCTCATGCGCACCACCGACGGCACCGCCGATTCGCTGTGGACCGTGGAGACGCGCCGGTGGGAACCATGGTCCCCGAGCGGGACGCGCTTCGTGGCGGAGCGCCACGATGTGCGCGGCATGCAGCGCATGCTGGGCGCCCAATGGCTCAAGATGTTCGTGGAGCCGCTGGAGACGCGGTGGACGCGGGCGGGTGGCGTGCTGCAGGCGTCGTCGCTGTATGTGCTCGACGTGGTGTGGGGGCGCCCCATTGCGCTGCGGCTGGGCGAGACGCGCGACAGCTATCTCGAGGTCATGGGGTGGCTCCCCGACGAATCACGCATACTGGTGGCCAAGTACGACCGCCTGTTGTACAGCGTCGAGGTGTGGGCGGCGGACCCGTCCACCGGGGAGGCCCGCGTCATCATGAGCGAGCGCTCCCCCACCTTCCTCACCAACCACCACGAAGTGGTGTGGGGCGACGATTTCCCGTGGACGATCCTTCCCGATGGCACGGGGTTTCTCTGGCGCTCGGAGCGCGACGGATGGGATCACCTGTACCGCTACGATCTGAACGGCCGCATGGTGGCACGCCTGACGCAGGGGAGCTTCCCCGTGACGTCGGTGGTGCGCGTGGACCAGTCGCGCGGGTGGGTGTACGTCCTGGCGCAGGGTGATTCGGCACGTCCGTACGATCGGCATCTGTATCGGGTGCCACTCGCGGGCGGGGGCGCGGTCCAGCGCCTCACTGAGGGGTCGGGCATGCACGAGGTGACGATATGCCCGCTCGCCGACTGCTTCGTGGACACGTGGTCGTCCCCCACCAGCGCGCCGCGCACGGTACTGCGGCGAGCCGACGGCACACTGGTCACGGCGCTGGCGGAGGCCAGCCTCGACCGCCTGCGTCGGGTGGGGTGGACCCCGCCGCGCGAGTACGTGGTGAAAGCCGCCGACGGAAGGACCGACCTGTGGGTCACCATGTACCTCCCCTTCGACTTCGACAGCACGCGCACCTATCCCGTGGTGGAGTTCCTCTACGCGGGGCCGCAGATCGCCGTGCGCCCCACCACCTTCGCGGAACCCGGGGCGGCGCAATACAACCGGGCGCTGGCCAACCTCGGGTTCGTGGTGCTCACGCTCGATGCGCGCGGGACCCCGGGACGATCGAAGGCCTTTCACGATGTCGTGTTCCGGAAGTGGGGCACCTTCGAGATCGCCGACCATGCCGGCGCCATTCGCCAGCTGGGGGCCCGGCTCCCCTTCATGGACCTCACCCGCGTGGGCATCTGGGGGCGCTCGTGGGGCGGGCACTACGCGCTGCGCGCGCTCGCGCAGGCCCCCGACCTCTACGTGGCGGCCTCGGTGGAAGTCCCCGGATTCGATCCCGTGGGCAACCAGCTGTACGAGACATATCTCGGATTGCCGCAGCAGAACGCGGCGCTGTACGACCAGGCCAACGCCATCCTGCTGGCCCCGAAGGTGCGCGGCCACCTGCGCCTCATGAGCGCCCTCAGCGACGTCGCCACCTTCCCCGAGACGATGCGCATGTCCGAGGAACTGGTGCGGCTGGGGTTCCAGCACGAGCTGTCGATCTTCGCCAACTCGGGCCATGGTCAGGCCGGCCAGACGGCCCGCTACAACGACGAGCAGCGCACGCAGTTCTTCGTGCGGCACTTGCGCCCGTGACCCTTCACTGACTTGCTCATGACCGTCGCCCGCCGCGTGCGTCGCACGCTTCCGCACGCCGTCGCCCTGATGGCGACCCTTGCGCCCGCCCAGTCACCCGGGCAGGTGCCCGACGCCACCCATCTGATGGCGCAGCGTACGGTCACCATTGAACGCTCGGCGATGGCGGTGTGGCCGCACATCGTGGAGCCGTCGTCGTGGAAGCAGGGCAACCGGCTTACCCACGCGGGGGGACCGTGGGGCGCGTCCGGTGAGGTGTTTGCCGCACGTCCCGCAGCGGGGGGCGCCCCGGACTACTACGTGGTGAACGCGGAACTCGTGCCGTACCGCCGTCGCGCCATGAAGCTGGTTGGGACGGATGGGACGCTCATGGGGTTCGCGACCTATTCGCTCGAGGAGCGCGACGGGCGCACCACGGTGCGCTACGACGTGTTCGCGGAAACGCGCCTGCCGGCGGGGCTGACGCCCGGGGCGGCGGACACCGCGCGGGCGCGCGCCGCGGTCGCGCAGCGGACCTCCGTCCAGCGCTTCGATGCGGAGCTGGCAGCACTCAAACGCCTGGTCGAGGCGGGACCACCGGAGCGTACGGGCTACGCTACGACGCCCGACGGCGTACGGCTCTGGTATCGTGACGTGGGGCGCGGCCCCGACGTCGTGCTGGTGAACGCCGCCAACTATTTCGCCGCCAGTCTGGACGCCCTGGCCTCCGACACGCGACGTGTGGTGACCTACGACATTCGCGGACGCGGACGCACCGACTCGGTGCCACCGGACAAGATGGGCATTCTCGAATTCGATGCCATCGACCCGGAGGTGATTCGCCAGGCCGTGGGCGCCGAGAAGGTGACCATGGTGGGGTGGTCGGGCGGCGCGCTGGCAGCCTATCGCTACGCCGAGCAGTTCCCGGCGCGCGTCTCGCGGCTGGTGCTGCTGACCCCGGTGGGCCCCCGCTTCTCTCCGTGGTGGGAAGACATGCGCAAGAATTCGGCGCCCCGCATGGATCCCGCGCTGCAAAAACAGATGGCCGCCCGGGTCGCCGCCGGCGAGTTTGCCGGCGACGAAGTGGCGCGGTGTCGGAACGGGGCGTGGATGGGGCTGCGCACCAACTGGCCCGACTCCACGCAGTGGTATCGCGCCCCCGATGTGTGCGACTCCCCCAACGAGGTCGGGTCGCGCTACAACGACTTCGTGCCTCGACTCATTGCCAAGCTGGGATTGTTCGACTTCCGCGAGGGACTCTCCCGCTTCGGGCTCCCCCTGCTGGTCGTGCACGGCGACCGCGACAACCCACCGCTGGGGGGGAGCCGGGAGTGGGTGGCCGGCATGGCGCAGGGGCGCCTGCTCGTGATGCCCGGCATGGGGCACTGGCCGCAGTATGAACGCCCCGCCGAGTTGCTCGCGGCGCTACGCGCCTTTCTTGACGGTGGGTGGCCCACGGGCGCCGTGGCGGTGCCCAAGGCGCCCGCGGCGAAGGCCCCATGATCACCCCGCGAACGGCCGTGGCACGGGTCGCCGCCGCCAGTCTGGCCGTGGCGACGCTGGGGGGCGCGCCCTTCACCGCCCTGCCGGCGCAGGGGGCGACCAGCACCGACACCTCGCTGCGCCGTGCGCGGGCGCTCCTGCGCGAGGTGGGACTGGTGGACACCCACAATGACCTGCCATGGGTGCTGCGCCTCGACCCCACCCATCCCATGGACCTCACTGCGCGCGACCTGCGCACGCGCGGCACTGGTGACACCGACCTGCCGAAGCTGCGGGACGGCGGGGTGGGGACGCAGTTCTGGTCGGTCTATGTGCCGAGTGACCTCTCGCCGCTGAACGCCATGCGCGCCCAGCTGGAACAGATCGACCTGACCCGGCGCCTCATCGCCCGCTATCCGCGCGATCTCGGGTTCGCCGCGAGTACGGCCGACATTCGCCGCGTGCGCGCCAGCGGACGGATCGCCTCGCTGCTCGGGATCGAGGGCGGGCATGTCATCGCCAACTCGTTGGGCACACTGCGCGCGTACTATGATCTGGGCGTCCGCTACATGACGCTCACGCACTTCCACACCACCGACTGGGCTGACGCTGCCACGGATGCACCGCGCCACGGCGGGCTCTCACGCTTCGGCAAGGAGGTGGTGCGCGAGATGAACCGGTTGGGGATGCTGGTGGACATCTCCCATGTATCGCCGGCCGCCATGAGCGCCGTACTGGACGTGACGGAGGCGCCGGTGATCTTCTCCCACTCGTCGGCGCGCACCCTCACCGACCACGTGCGCAACGTGCCCGATTCGATCCTGCAGCGCATGGCGCGCAACGGGGGCGTGGTGCAGGTGAACTTCGTGACGGTGTTCGTGTCCGAACCGCTGCGGCGATGGTCCGAGGGGCTCATCCCGCAGCTCCAGAAAGCCCCGAGCGCAAGCGACGCCGAGCGGCTCATTCGCGAATGGACCGTGACGCACGGCCCAATGCCGCGCGCCACGCTGAAGGATGTGGCGGACCACGTGGAGCACATTCGCCGCGTGGCGGGAATCGATCACGTGGGAATCGGCGCGGATTTCTACGGCGCAACCGGTCCGATGAATGTGGTGGAGGGCATCGAGGACGTGTCACGCTACCCGGCGCTCTTCGCCGAGCTGATTCGCCGTGGCTGGAGCGACGCGGACCTGCGCAAGCTCGCTGGCGGAAACGTCCTGCGGGTGTTCGCCGAGGCGGAGCGGGTGGCGGCGCGGCTGCAGCGCACGCGTGAGCCCTCCACCGCGACCATCGAGGCGCTGGATGGGGGAAAGGGTCCCGGCACACCACCGGGACATCACTGATGTTGAACAGTTTCTACACGCTGCTGTCGCAGCCGTTTGGTGGGGCGTTGCTGGGTAGCATCCTGGTGGTGCTGGGTGGGCTGGTGGCGCTGGCAACCCGTCGCCTCGGTCGGGCGCTGCGCGTGGTGGCACTGGCCCCTGCGCTGATCGGGGTGGTGCTCACCGCCATGGGCATCAAGGGGGGACTCGATCAGCGGCGCGCCATGGCGGAGGTGCCACCGCCGGGGAAGCTGGTGGATGTCGGAGGATACCGACTGCACCTGCTCGCCGAAGGGAATGCGCGTGGCGGTGCGACGGTGGTGTGGATCCCCGGTGCGCACGAGCAGGGGAACGCGCTGTACCACCTGCATCGGGCCATGCGCGGCGAGACCCGGTCGATCCTCTTCGATCGCGCCGGCACGGGGTGGAGCGACCCCGGCCCCTTCCCGCGGCGCACGCGGGTGGAGGCGGAGGAGCTGGAGACGCTGCTTCGTCGCGCGGGCGAGCCGGGGCCGTTCGTGCTGGTGGGACATTCGTACGGGGGCCTGTTGGCGGCCAACTTCGCGCGGCGCTATCCCGCACAGACGGCCGGTGTGGTGCTGCTCGACGCCACGCCCCCCGATGCCTTCGTGTACGCCCCCGTGTTCGGCGCGGCAGCGGCGCAGGGGCTGGTCCTGCAGGGGCGCCTGCACGGCCTGCGCAGCGCATTCGGTCTGCTGACGCCGAGGCCGCGCCCCGGGCCCACGGCCCCCGCCTTCATGCGCGCGCGCGATACCCTCCTGGCCGACGTGCGCGACGCCATGAATGGCGGGATGGCGCGCGCCGCCACGGGGTTCGCGACCGCATCGCTCTTCGAGGAATTCACCGCGCCCGTGGTGGGACGCGAAGCGCCGGATCTGGTGGTGTACGACGGGGAATTGGATAGTCTGCCGGTGTACGTGGTGATCCCGAGCGGGGGCGCGGACGAAGAGATCCGACCGCTGAAGCTGCCCCCCGCCCTCGAACGGCGCGCGCTCGGCTTCTTCCCGCGATCCCGGGTCCGGTATCTGGCGGTCTCGAACCGGTCGGAACTCATGCATCCGCCCGCAGGCGCGTCGCATAACTTCCCCTACGAGTATCCGGAGACCGTGATCGAGGCGGTGCGGCGTGCCCTCGGTCACTCCGTGCCGCCCGACTCCACCCGCTAGCCCCGTCGTGGAACACGCCTTTCGCAATCCGCCCGTCCTGTGGCGTCACCCCGAACCCCGTGCCCAGTACGATATCGTCGTGGTGGGCGGGGGGCTGCATGGGCTGTCCACCGCCTACCACCTCGCGACGGAGCACGGGATCACCAATGTGGCCGTGGTGGAACGGGGATGGCTGGGGAATGGCAATGCGGTGCGCAACACCACGATCATCCGCTCCAACTACCTGCGCGAAGAGAGCATGCCGCTCTACGATTTCTGCGTGCAGCGGTGGGAGCGGTGGCCGGAGGAGCTGGGGCCGGAGATTCTCTTCGACCAGCGCTCGCTGCTCACCTTCGCCCACTCGCAGGCGGAAGCGGCGGCGGCGCAGCGCGTGGTGTACGCGAACCGCATGGCAGGGATCGATGCGGAGTGGGTGACGCGCGACGATCTCCCCCGGCTCTGCCCCATCCTCGATATCTCCGACGCGCCGCGCTATCCGGTCTACGGCGCAGCGCTGCAGTCGCGCGGCGGGATCGCGCGGCATGATGCGGTCGTCTTTCACCTTGCACGCGCCTGCGATGCCGCGGGGATCCACCTCCTGCAGGGGTACGAGGTCACCGGGTTCCTGCGCAGCGGCAACCGCATTACGGGGGTGCGGACCTCCCGCGGCGATATCGGCGCCGGCCGCGTCGGACTCGTGGGCGCGGGGCGCACCCCGCTGCTGGCCCGCCTCGCGGGGCTGGAGATCCCCGTGCAGAGCTACCCGCTGCAGGCGCTGGTCTCGGACATCCACGAGCCCTTCCTGCCCTGTGTGGCGCTCTCCGGGCGCCTGCACATGTACGTGAGTCAGGCCCACAAGGGAGAGCTGGTCATGGGCGCCGCGCGCGATCCCTATCGGTCGTATGCGCAACGCGGCTCCTCGCACATTCTGGAGCAGCAGCTGCAGGCGGCGCTGGAGCTCTACCCCATCATGGCACGCGCCCATCTGCTGCGCGTGTGGGCGGGCACCGTCGACGTCTCCCCCGACGCCGCGCCCATCATCGGGGCCACTCCGCTCGATGGGCTCTTTCTCAACTGCGGCTGGGGCACCGGCGGCTTCAAGGCCACCCCGGGATCGGGGGTGGTCTTTGCCCACACCCTCGCCACCGGTACGCCGCACCCGCTCAGTGCCGCCTTCGGTCTCGACCGCTTCATCACCGGTGCGCTCGTGGATGAACACGGCGCCGCCGGCGTGGCGCATTAGCCCCGACATGCTGCGCATCCCCTGCCCCTACTGCGGCCCGCGCGACGAGGTGGAATTCCGCCACGCCGGTTCAGGCGTTCCGCTTCCCGCACAGGCCACGGACGAGGAATGGGCGCGGGTGCTCTACGTGCGTGAATCGCCCCTGGGTCCCGTGACCGAGCAGTGGGTGCACGTCCACGGCTGCCGACAGTGGATCCACGTGGTGCGTGACACGCGTACCCACGCCATCCTGAGTACCCGACCCGTGAACACGGTCGCTCTGCGTACGCCACCCGGAAGTACGCCACCCGCGCGTGGCCCCGACGGAGCATCCCCCCCATGAAGCGCCTGCCGGTAGGTGGGCTGGGGATCGATCGCAGCCGGCCGGTGTCGTTCACCTGGAATGGCACGACGCTGAGCGGCTTCGCTGGCGATACGCTGGCGTCGGCGCTGCTTGGTGCCGGCGTGCGCGTCCTTGGAACCAGCGTCTCCGAGGGGCGGCCGCGCGGCATCATGAGCGCGGGACTGGAGGAAGCCACCGGCTTCGCCCAGGTGGTCAGTCCGCCGGTGGAGGAGCCGCTGGTGCGGACGACGGCGCTCCCAGTGTACGAGGGCTTGTCGGCCCACGGCCGCATCACTCGGGGATCGCTGGTACCCGCGCGTGACCCGGCCCGCTTCGATTGGCGGTACGCGCACTGTGACCTGCTGGTGGTGGGCGGCGGGCCGGCCGGATTGGCGGCGGCGCTTCACGGGGCCCGTGCCGGCGCCCGCGTGATCCTGGCCGAGTGCGCACCCGTCCTGGGGGGCGCGCTGCGGCGCGAGGCCCGCGTGATTGATGGGGCGCCCGCCGAGGGGTGGTTAGCGGATGTGGAAGCCGAACTGCGGGCCTCACCAGAGGTGACGGTGCTCACGAGCACCACCGCCGTCATGCCGCTCGATCAGCAGGGACTGTGGCTCGCACAGCGCGTGGGGAGCCTTCGCCCCGTGAGTGCACGCGGCCGCGCGCCGGAGCAGCGGCTCTGGCAGGTGCGCGCCGGCGCCATCGTGCTGGCGACCGGCGCACTGGAGCGCCCGCTGGTGTTCCCCGACAACGATCGCCCCGGGATCCTGTTGGCGGGCGCGGCGCGCCACTACCTGCGGCAGTTTGCGCTTGCCCCCGAGCGGGGCGTGCTCTTCACGGCACACGACGACGCGTATCGCACCGTGCTGGCATGGCTCGAAGCGGGCGTGTCGGTGGCAGCCGTGGTGGACCTCCGCCCGCCTGGATCCAGTGCGCTGCGCGCGGCCGTACAGGCCGCCGGCGTGCGAGTGCTGGATGATGCGCAGGTGGTGGGCACCCACGCCGATGCGGAGGGGGCGCTTTGCGCCGTGGAGATACGCGCCGGCAATTCGACGCACACGCTCGGGGCGGATGTGCTGGCGGTCTCGTCCGGCGTGGATCCCAACCTCCACCTGCACCTCCACCTCGGCGGCACCACCCGGTATCACGAGCGCCTGGGGACCGCGGTGCCGGCCGCACCGCTGCCAGGGCAGTGGGTGGTCGGCGCGGCCACTGGCCACCTGTCGCTCGCCGACGCCCTCGCGCAAGGCACCGACGCCGCCGGCGAGGCTCTGGGCGTGTCGGGACCTGTCACGGCGCACGTGACGGATGATCTCCCGGAGGATCCGCCCGGGTTGATCTGGCACGTGCCCGCGCCGGACGGGGACGAGTCCCGCAGCTTCGTGGATCTGCATCGCGACGCCACGGTGGCCGGGGTCTGGCGTGCAGTGGATGCCGGCGCCACGCATGTGGAGCATGTGAAGCGCTACACGCTCGCGGGGACCGGGGTGGAGCAGGGGCGCGCGGCCAAGGTGGTCGCCGCAGCGCTGGTGGCCGCACGCGCCGGTCAACCAGCCGCCGTCGTGGGGACGTCGGGCAGCCGGCCGCCGGTGGAGCCGATTCCGTTCCACCTCGTGGCCGGGCGGGCGCAGGGTGCCCGGTTCGACCCCGTGCGCACCACGGCGCTGCACGCGGAGCATGAGGCCCTCGGTGCCGTCTTCGAACCCGCGGGACAGTGGCTCCGCCCTTCGCGCTATCCGCGCACGGGCGAATCGATCGACGACACGGTGCGGCGCGAGGTGCAGGCCGTGCGCACCGGGGTGGCACTGATCGATGTCTCCACGTTGGGGAAGCTGGATGTACGCGGCCCCGACGCCGCATGGGTGCTCGATCAGCTCTATGTCACGCCGTTGGCGTCGCTCCCCGAGGGGAAGGCCCGCTACGCCGTGCTCTGTCATCTCGATGGATCCATCCTCGACGACGGTGTCGTGATGCGCACCGGTGCACAGCGTTACTTCGTGACCACCTCCACCGGGCATGCCGCCGCCGTGGCCGACTGGATGGAGGAGTGGCTGCAGACGGAGTGGCCCGACAAACGCTGCTGGGTCACACCGGTCACGGAGCAGTTCACCACGGTGGCGGTGGCGGGCCCCGCGTCACGCGCGCTGCTGGCGCGCGTGGCCCCGAGCATGGCGTGGGATGCCGAGGCGTTCCCGTTTCTGGCCGTGCGCACCGGGACCGTGGCCGGCATCGCGAATTCGCAGGTGGCACGCGTGTCGTTTTCGGGAGAGCTCGCCTTCGAGGTGAGCGTGCCGTGGCATGCGGGGCCAACGCTCTGGCGCGCGCTCCTCGCCGAGGGGACATCACTCGGGGTGATGCCGTATGGGCTCGATGCGCTGCAGGTGCTGCGCCTCGAGAAGGGGTATCTGATTGTGGGGCTGGATACCGAAGCGCTCACCACGCCGCATGATGCGGGGCTCGGCTGGATGGTGCCGGCGCGCAAGGCGTTCGTGGGGCGGCGGTCGCTCGAGCGGCCGGCACCGCGTGCCGCCGGGCGCGCGCAGCTGGTCGGCTTCCGATCCACTGATCCGCAGCTGGTCATCCCCGAGGGGGCTGCACTTACCCGTGCACTGGGTGCGCCGCCCATGCCCATCGAGGGCCACGTCTCCAGCAGCCGCTACAGCCCCACGCTGGCCTGTGCCCTCGGCCTCGCGCTGGTGCGTGACGGGCGCGCACGACTCGGTGAGGTGCTGCACGCGCCGCTGCTGGATGGGCGCGTGGCGTCGGTCATTCTGGTGGATCCGGTGCACTATGACCCGGAGGGCGCGCGCCGTGACGGTTGACGAGACGCCGGTTTCGCCGGCGCTGGTGGCCCGCATGGCCGCTGCGTCCACGCCGGCCGCCACGCTGCGCGCGTTGCCGCTGGCGTCCCTGATCAGCGTGCGCGCACGGGGGAATGGCATCACACGCGTGGCATCCGTGCTGGGGCTCGATGAACTCCCGGGACATGGCCCGGTGGCGCAGTCGTCACATGGGCGGGTGTGCTGGCTGAGCCCGGACGAGTGGCTCGTGCTGGGAGACTCGGCGTCGCACGCGGAATCGAGCGCCGCACTGCTGACCGCACTGGCCAATGCCGTTGGCGATGGGACCCCGGACGCTGAGGGGGCCGTGGTGGAGCTGTCGGCCAGTCGGCACCGACTGGCGCTGTCGGGGCCAGGCACGCGCGACGTGTTGGCGGCGGTGTGTTCGCTGGATCTGCATCCGCGGGTGTTTCCGGTGGGACACGCCACGCAAACGCTGCTGGGCAAGGCCCCGGTGCTGCTGCAGCTGGTGGACGACGCGCCCACCTGGGAGCTGCTCGTGCGTCCGTCGTTCGTGGCCTACGTGGTGGACTGGCTCACGGATGCGATGACCGGGGCGTAGCGACTGCGGCCGAAGGTTCAGTCCTCCACGGTGGGAGTGTTGACAACTATTGTCAACATCCTTAATTTTCGGCAATGGGTCGTCAAACGATGAGCTTTGCCCTCCCCGAGTCGATGCGCGAGTACATCGATCGCCGGGTGGCGGCCGGCAATTACGGCAACACCAGCGAGTACATCCGCGATCTGGTGCGCCGCGATCAGGAGGAGCAGGCCAGAACGCGGATTCGCATCCTCCTCGAGGAAGGGTTGGCCTCGGGGCCCGGCCGGATTCGCAGCAGCGCGGATGCAGAGGATCTGCTAGCCATCGCGCGCGGCGAACGCGATTGAAGCCGGCGCTGTTGCGCCCACAGGCGCAGCATGATCAGCGGGCAGAGGTGCGGTACTACCGGGAGGCCGGTGGGACCCGACTGGCGGTGAAGGTCGCGCAGGCGACCAACCAGGCGCTTGATCAGATCGAACGGCATCCGGGGATGGGCTCACCCGTGCTCGGCCAGCAGCTGAAGATCCCGGGGCTGCGCGTCTGGCGGGTCGGCACGTTTCCGCTGTTCTGGTGCTACATCGAGCGAGACGACCACCTTGATGTCATCCGTCTGCTGGGCGAACGGCAGGACGTGGTGACCCTGTTGAGCGCCGACCTCACGTCGAGCTGATCTGGTCGTCCCGCCCCGTGGACGCGAACAACGCGGCGGCCACCAGCGCCACGCCGGCCCAGAAGGCCAGCATGGCGAACCACCCCCAGGCGTCCTTCATGAGGGGCACCAGCCAGATCGAGAGGATCCCCCCCACGTTCCCCATGAGGTTGAGGACGCCGGTGGCGGCCCCTTCGCCCTCGCGCCCGAAGGCTGCCGCCGTGGTCCAGAAGGGCGCTTCGCAGCTCACCAGGCAGGCCGCCGACAGGCTCAGCGCCACGATGGCCAGCGTGGGGGTGGGGAGCCACGCCCCCGTGAGCACCAACACGGCCGCCAGCGTGAGCCCGCTGATGGCCACCCGACGCCTGGCCGCGGCCAGCCCCAACCGCAGCGCCAGTCGGTCGGCGAGCAGTCCCGCGAGTGGCGCGGCCACCGTGGCCAGCAGGTAGGGGAGACTGGCCCACACGCCGGTCTCGAGCAGCGTGAAGCCACGCGCCTCGATGAGGTAGCGGAAGAACCAGAAGAAGAACACGTAGAGCACCGCCGAGTGGAGCAGATAGGCGGCGCACAGTCGGCGGAGGGGCGGGTTCTGCAGGAGTCGTCCCGTCTGCCGCCAGAGCGACGGGGACTCGCCGGTGGACGCGGCATTCGCGGACGCGGCATTCGGCAGCGACGGCCGATCGCGCGGGGCCAGCAGGTACCACGCCAATGCGGCCCCTGCGCCCACCACCGCACTGGCCACGAACACCGCGCGCCACCCGGCGCGGGCCATGAGTGGGGTGAGGGTCAGCGGGGCCAGCGCGGCCCCCAGCGTGGAAGCGGCCAGATACACCGCACTCGCCGCCGTGCGCCCGTGTTCGGGGACGTGGCGCGCCACCGCCACGGCAGACACCGGGAACGTGGCCGCCTGCGAAGCGCCGAGCAGCAGACGCGCGGCAAAAAGCGCCGCGAAGGCCCCCATCCCCACTCCCATCACCGCCCCGGACGCCAGCGAGGCCACCGCCCACCCCAGCGCGGCCAGCGCCAGCACCAGCCGGGCGCCGTAGCGGTCCCCCATCGCGCCCCCGGGGACCTGCCCCAGCGTGTACGCCAGCTGGAACCCCCAGGCGGAGATCACCCCCATCTGCGCCATGGTGAGCCCCAGCTCGGGCGCCATGAACTCCTGCGCAATGGCGATGTTGGTGCGCAGCGCATAGGCCACGAGGCCCATGAGCGCCAGCAACCAGACGACGCGACGGGAGCTGGACGAAGAATCGGAGACGGTCATGAGCGTCAGGGTCAGAGCGCGCGAACGTAACACGGCGCCAAGCACATGGCGACCCAACCGACGGTGCAAGGGGAGCGATGACCGCTGGCCGACTCAGTGTGACTCGCTCGACGCTCCGAGTTCGCAGCGGCTGTTTCCTGCGCTCCGGTGCTCAGAGCCCAACGAACGCGACGCCGACCGCCACCATGAACATCATCGCGAAGGCCACGGCCTCCGCAGCGGACAGATCGAGCCGGTACGGGCTGACGCGATGACGCAGGCGTCCAAGCACCAGCGGCGCGGAGAGGTGGAGGGGCACGTCGCCCGCCAGGTGCCAGAGGCCGTGAGGCCCCGCGTTCCCCTGGAGGGTGTCGGCGAGCATCACGCCGCCGTGGAGAAGTCCCTGCAGCGCGGTGAAGTCGACGAGCGCAAGGCTCGCCTCCGGGTGCTTCGCGCCGCGGTACAGCGCCACGCCCCACGCGAAAAAGATCGCAACGAACATGCGCTCGTAGGCTGGGTGGTACGGCGGCCAGCGCCCTACCTCGGGCCACCAGACGAACGTGGAGGTCGCGAGCGTGAGCGCCACGCCGTAGACGCGCATGGCGAGCCCGAGCGACCGGGAGGGATTTTGGAGGTGCATCCGAGTTCTCCTACGACGTGCGCTTGAGGACCGGCAAGGAAGAATGGCCGGCCGCAGTTGGCAAATGT
>Ga0315902_10003796_pt1 | contig 22308 bp, 17 predicted proteins | sample LakEriMetagenome_9_FD_203523 | JGI IMG/M metagenome (GOLD analysis project Ga0315902, IMG submission 203523) | Freshwater fungal communities from buoy surface, Lake Erie, Ohio, United States - Buoy 12 MA117 | ecosystem: Environmental > Aquatic > Freshwater > Lake > Lake biofilm | place: USA... | reverse complement strand
ATTCGATTGCTTGGCAAATGGTCCGGCTGCATTTATGACAACCTTCGCCCGAACACTTAATTTCTGTCCGGAGAGTAAGTTTTCGATGCCGACCTCAAAGCCCTCAGTTGATTTAGTCAACGTATGTACTTGGTGGTAGTTTCTGACGGTTGCACCAAGTTCGCGTGCACGAGAGACAAAATCCCAAACAAAACGGGAGTCATTATCAGGCATTACCCCGTCGAAGTACTCAACCGCGCCTCTGACTTTTTCGCTGTAAACAGTAGGTTCAATTTTCCTAAGTTTTGATTTTGCAAAAAAGTTCGGGGTTGGTGTTGAAAACAACCCGATTGCCCAGTAGAAAAGTGTCCCAAACCTTCCAAGAACTTGGCCGAAAGGTGCGTTGGGGCCCAGGGCTGCAAAGAAGCCCATGTTCACAATTTTTGTCGGATAGTTCCTCATTAGCTTGGCTCGCGCCCTACTTAGCTTGAAGACGAGGCCGAACTCGTAGCTCTGGAGATACTTGATACCACCCCAAATTAGGTTGCTTGATTGACTGCTTGTTAGGCCACCAAAATCGCGTTGATCAACAAGAAGCACGCTTAGCCCTCTAGCAGAAAGAGCGGCAGCTGAGACGGACCCGTTTATCCCAGCACCTACAACGACAACGTCATAGAAGGTGAGCGGGATTTGTGGGGACATGAGTTTAGGTTATGAGCATCAAGTCACAGGAGGTTGGATAAGCCGTAACGTTTCGGCAACGAGTTTTATAACAAACAGGTAACCCTAAATTCAGCTTTGCTAATCTTTAGTTCATGTGCATTCTTTCAATCGATGCTGGCACAACCGGTATAACCGTTTTGGTTGTCTCGACTTCTGGCGAAATATTATCCAGAGGCTATCAGGAGTTTAATCAGCACTTTCCCAAGTCGGGATGGGTAGAGCACGACCCCGAGGAAATTTGGCAAGCCACTCTAAACGCCGTGTCGGCAGCACTAAAAGACTCGACAGAGATCCCGAAGGCAATAGGGATTACTAATCAGCGTGAGACGGTTGTTCTCTGGGATAAGGACACTCTCAAGCCAGCTAGGAAAGCAATCGTTTGGCAAGATAGAAGGACTTCCAATTTAGTTGTTGAATTAAGAAACTCCGGAGTCGAAGCTGGAGTTATCGAAAAAACTGGACTTGGTCTTGACCCATACTTTTCGAGCACTAAATTTCTTTGGCTGGCTCAAAAAGAACCAGAGCTCTGGCAGGCCGTAAAGTCAGGGCAAGTACTTATTGGAACCGTCGACTCCTATCTAATTTCAAGAATCTCTGGCGGAAAGTTTCATATCACCGATGCTTCAAACGCTTCAAGAACTCAACTACTAAACATCGATACCGGAGAGTGGGATGAGGACCTGCTTGAAATGTTCCAGGTCCCAAGAAGCGCGCTTCCGGAAGTCGTCTCTAGCTACGGAAAACTAGCCAAGGCCGACCCGGAAAGTTTTCTGGGTTTATCGATACCAATTACAGGAGTTGCGGGCGACCAGCAAGCGGCGCTGTTTGGTCAGGCTGCATTCGAAGTCGGAGAGAATAAGTGCACCTATGGCACTGGAGCATTCATCCTTAGTAACACCGGCGCTAATCGAGTCACTAGCTCTAGGGGTCTTCTCACGACAATTGCGTGGAAGGAACCCTCGGGCAAGACCTTTTATGCCCTAGAGGGTTCGGTGTTTATTGCTGGAGCTGCCGTCCAGTGGCTTCGCGACGGACTTGAAATGATCGAGACTGCACCAGATGTAGAGCAGCTCGCACTTAGCGTGAAAAACAGTAATGGGGTTGTCTTTGTGCCGGCATTGACCGGCCTTGGAGCTCCCTATTGGGATCCGTATGCTCGGGGAACGATTTTTGGGATAACCCGTGGAACAACCAAGGGCCACATTGCTAGAGCAACTCTTGAGGCCATAACGTTTCAGGTTCGAGACGTGGTGGACGCTATTTCACAAGACACCAAAAACGTTCTGACAGCACTGCACGTCGATGGTGGAGCTGCCTCAAATGATCTACTCATGCAGCTTCAGTCAAACACTTTAGGTATTCCAGTTATCAGAGGAAAGAACTTGGAGTCCACGGGTTTGGGAGCGGCGTTTTTAGCTGGTATCGGTAGCGGTATTTGGTCCACGAGAGCGGAACTAAAAAGCATCTTTGAGCTCGATCGAACTTTCACACCCGCTGGCTTTGATCAGTGGCAATACGTGAACTGGAAACGTGCAGTAAATATCTCCAGGGGTTGGGCGCAGCAAGGAGAAGGCTAGCTTTTAGCCCTTTAGCCCCGAGCTTTGTGCATTCTCTACGAAGGCCCTCTGAGCAAACAAGAAAACCAGAATCGGCGGCAAGATTGCCAAAATAACCCCGGCGAGAACCAAGTTTGGGGCATCAGCACCACGCCCACCTAGTACTGATAGAACTGGGGCTAGAACTGAAGCGGACTCATTACCAGTGTTGATGACAATCAACGGCCAAATGAACGAGTTCCAGGCATACAAAAATGAAAAAGTGGTGAGTGTTGCAATTGCTGGAATAGATAACGGGACAAAAATCTTCCAAAGAATGGTCCACCGACTCGCACCATCGATACGGGCTGCTTCTTCCAGTTCGAATGGAATTGATATAAAGAATTGCCTCATTAGGAATGTTCCATAGGCACTAAAGATAAACGGAATGATCAAAGCACCTAAGTTATTGACCCAATTGATTCCAACAATTAGTTGGAACAGAGGAATCAAAATAACCACGAACGGAACCATGATTGAGCCAAGCCACACTAGAAACAGCTTGTCTCGGCCCTTAAATCTCAACCGAGAGAAGGCGTAGCCGCCAAGGATGCTCGTAAACAGCTGACCAGCTACCACCAAGATAGTTACCAGTACGGTATTCGTTAAAGCTCTACCGAAGCCGTTCAGTTCAACCACTTCACCAAAGTTTCCAAGCTCTGCCTCAACCGCCTCCACGGGTTGGAGGTCAGCACTTGGATAGTAGGTTCTTTCTCCGTCAGGATTTGCTGGATCAACATAGACACCAACAATCGAACTTCGAACTTCAGCGAACTCAAGACCGGAACTGTCGGTAAAGACAGCCAGCTCTTCGCCGTCTATTGTTACAAATTCCTCGGTTTCAGTAAAACCATCCTTTGGCGCCAAGAAGGACTCACCGCCAGCAATTGGAGTCCAGAGGCGAACCGTTAAGCCTTGTTCGATTCTGGCAAGTTCACGGGTTTCAGACTCCGAAACAGGAACTTCAAATAATGGATACTCGACGCCATTTATAAGTGTCGTGTCAGCCGCATACGGCAAAAGCCTTGGAGGGTACGTGTAAACATCCGAAACAGTCTTTATCGATCCGCTAACGGCCAGCAAGAAGGGGATCAAAATTATGATTCCGGTGACAACAAGAATGAAGTAAGTGAGAAGCTTGCTGCCAAGAGACTTAACCATGCTGTTGTTCGTATTCATCTAGTTACCCTCCGCTTGCTGTCGCTGCCTATTGAATTGCAGCAGGGTAAACACAAAAATGATTGCGAATAGAATCCAGGCAACAGCGCTGGCTTTACCAAAGCTGTTTTGCTGGAAACCCAGTTGGTACAGATAAACAACTGGAGTTAGGGTTGCGTTGTTTGGGAACCCGACTACGTTAGGCGAGTTCAATGCGAAAACGATGTCAAACAATTGCATAGCCAAGATAACCGTGGTTGCCGTGATAAAGAAGGTTGTTGGCCTAAGTGCCGGAAGTGTAACGTTCCAAAAGCGCTGGAATGAAGTAGCACCATCTAGTTCGGCCGCTTCATAGAGTTCTTTAGAAACGGACTGTAGGCCGGCAATATACAAAACTGTGTTGAAGCCAAACTGCGACCAGACAAAAACAATCACTACCGCTGCTAGGGCAAATTGCTCGGTGGAGAGCCAGCCAATTTCAACTCTTGTAGGCAGCGGATCTCCCGGCAAAAAGAAGTTGAGAATTGAAAACGTCTCACCAATTGCGTAGTTTATAAACCCAACAGATGAATTCAGCATCTGCTTCCAAATCAGGGTGACACCGATTACACCAGCGACACTCGGAATAAAAAACACAGCTCTAAACACCTTGGAACCAGGAAGCCTCTGTTCGATAAGGATGGCTAAAATTAGAGCAATAATCACCGATAGTGGGACAGCGGTAAGCAAAAAAACCAAAATGTTTGTAATCGACTTCCAAAACAATGGATCAATTGCGCCGACTGACATTCCAAACAACTCAGCAATCTGAAAATAACCCGTTGAGAGCGACTCGCGGGTGGCTGCAAACTCGAGTCCTAATGTGTCCGTGTAGTTATCTAACCCGATAAATGTTGGAGTGTTAATTCCATCCCATTTGAAAAAAGACATGACGAACGAATATGCCAGCGGGCCGGCCAAGAAAGCTAGGAACCCAATAATGCTTGGAGACACAAACAACCAGCCAGTCAGGCGCTCTTCCTCGGATTGGGTGGCTTTTAGTTTGAGTGAAACACTTGGGGACAATAACGCACGCAATTGGATTGAGGCAAAAAAGGCCAATCCAACGCACAAAAAAGCAGTTGGATTTGGGAAAAACAGCGAAGAAACAGCAAGTCCAATCAACCAGAACGGATTGAATTGAAATAGGAAAAAGATCGAGCCGAAAACCGTGAGAACTTGACCAATCCTCTTGAAAAAGAAAACAACTTTTAGTTGAAAACTTCTTCCGGCCTTGCTTGAACTTGACAGTTCGTCAGGGTCAAGTCTTCGAATTACCCGGACTGCCACGACCCACCAAGCGATACCGCTTAGCAGTACCAACAGGCCAAAAAATGAGTTGAAAAAAGATTGGCTCATAACATCAAACAGCGAAATCATGTTTGAAATTTGAAAAGCTACAAATGAGAATAAGGCAATTGCAACTACGTTTCCGATTATCGCAATGCTGCGGCCGCGGAATTTACCTCTGTGAAGCAGGAAAGCTGATATTGCCTGAAAAACAACTAGCACAACAGAAGCTACAAACGCTGGGATTGTGATCCAACCAAGGTTTTGCTGTATGCCGAGAAGTGAGATACCTGCGGCTAGAAATGCTACAGCAAGCAAGGCCTGCCAAATCCAAACGTAGCTGACAGCGACTTTATCAATGGTCCTTGAAAACCAATCGTTCTTGCGAATTCGCTGCAAGTAGAGCTCTAAGTTTTTCATGCTGCTCCGGTTGTCGAATGCATACGCCCAGACAGTTTCTGCCTGGGCGTATGCATTACCTAACGATACCTAAGTTGCCTGCTCTAGTTAAAAGCGCCTGCAGCTTCAGTACAGATATTCGCCTGGAAGTCTTCCAGGGTACGGTCACCCGTGAACAATGCTGTTACTCCGTCACCGGCAGCCTTGTCGAATGCTGGCCAGTTACCGTTCCATAGTGGACCTTCTGCAACTGGGTTGTTTGCGATGCCGTTAAGGAATGCCTGGTTGTTAGCTGGAGGGCTAAAGGTTAGGAATTTCTCGGTTGCATCTGCTGATACGCGGGAAGGAATGTTAGCTCCAAGCTGAGAGATCTGTCCCTGAACTTCAGCGCTAGTTAGTTCCTGAATTAGCTTCCAAGCAGCTGCTGGGTTCTCGGTCTTAGCGTTTACAACGTAAGCTCCCCAGAACTGCCAGTTTCTTCCTTCAGAAGCACCGGTTGGAAGTTCAACAACGTCCCAAGCGAATTCGGTAATCTCGCGAGCGCCAGGGGTTGCCCAGCGACCGTTGATGAACATACCTACTTGACCAGCCTTGAATGGAGGCTCGGCGTCTTCACCGAATGGAACTCCATAGCCGTTGTCGTATAGACCCTTGAGGTACTCAAGACCTGCAACAGACTCGTCGCTGTCTAGTGCACACGCGGTGCGGTCTTCGTTAAAGAAGCCTCCACCTGCAGAGTGTACGAAGTAACCCCAGTTAGCCCACCAGCCACCGGCCCCGAAACCCTTAACTCCTTCGCCACCGTTTTCGGTGATTGCTTTAGAGGTAGCTTCGAATGCGTCCCAGTCCCATTCGCCAGCAGCAGCTAGCTCACGAGGGTCGTCAACGCCAGCCTTCTCGATAAGGTCAAGGTTTAGGTACAGTGCGAATGTTGAAACGTCGCGAGGTACACCCCATAGGAAGTCAGGTGAAGTTGCTCCAGTGTCTGGATCAACTGTCAATGATTCCATTGGGCCAGCATAGAAATCAGCATCGCTGTGTTCTGTCTTTGCTGCCTCTTCGCGAATGTTCATGATCAGACCAGCCTTAGCGAAGTCTGCGATGTCAGTTCCAGGTAGCCAGAACACGTCTGGTGCTGTACCGGCTGCGATGTCGGTCTTTAGCTTGTCCTGGTAAGGCGATCCTTCAGAGCTTCCAGCAACGTAAGTAAGGTCTAGACCAATACCCTTTGCTGTGATGTCATCTGAAATTGAAGCATAGACGTCAGCCTCTGCTTGGTTGTCTGGACGTGTCATCCACGTCAAGCTAACAGCTTCAGTTGAACCAGAACCGTCTGGCGATGCAGGAGCACATCCAGACAGAAGCATGGTCAATCCGAGGCCGATTGCAACAACTTTTGTTGTTTTGCGCATTCATTTCCTCCTATTTGTGGATCCGCCCTTCAAGAGAAGAGGCGGCTGATGAGGCCCCCAGGAAAGCTGCTTCGGTGGAGGTCTCCTTCACGCTCAATTATTGTTTAGGGCTCAATTGAGCCAGCCGAGTTTGGGGATGTTCGGGAAAATCGTTAGATTTACCGTTATTTTTCCGTTACATTTCGTTTATAGAGTCTTGTGCCTGCTAACTTCCCAATGGATTATTGGGTGGCTGGCACCAGCTTGAGACCCAAGGCTCGGCTTTGGCTTGAGATCTACTAAATTGCTGGAATTGATTCGTCTATTCGGCTTCCGGGGTAGCAAAAAACTCAATTAGAGTTTGAGGATGAGCCAGGACGCAACCTCAAAATACATGCCCGTGATTCCAAGATTGAGCGAGATTGCCTTCGGTGGCGACTGGAACCCAGAGCAGTGGCCAGAAGCCACCTGGGTTGAAGACCTTGAGCTAATGAAAGAGGCGGGGGTAAACCTTGTAACCGTTGGGGTTTTTTCCTGGGCTATCATTCAGCCGGATGAAGACACATGGAACTTCGCCTGGCTCGATAAGTTGCTTGACATGTGCCTCGAAGCCGGAGTTCGCGTCGATTTAGCAACTGCGACCGCATCACCGCCACCTTGGCTTAGCTTCAACTACCCAGACACCAACGCGGTCACCGCTGATGGTATGACTTTGGCTTGGGGGGCTAGGCAGCACTACTCGCCTTCATCAAAAGTATTTCAAGAAAAATCTCACCTTCTTGTTCGCAAAATGGTCGAAAGATATAAAGACCACAAGGCAGTTGTTATGTGGCACATTGGAAACGAGTACGGTGCTCACACTCCTCACTGCTACTCCAAGGAAAGTGAAGCTGCTTTCCGCGAGTGGCTCATAAAGAAGTACAAAAATCTCGAGACCTTAAACGAGCGTTGGGGAACTAGGTTTTGGTCTCAGCAGTACTCCTCCTGGGAGCAGGTAATGCCACCAAGAACAACGGCTTATTTTCCAAATCCATCTCAGCAACTTGATTTCAAAAGATTCTCAAGCGACGCCATGCTGGCTCTCTACCAAAAAGAGTATGAGATCATTCGATCAAAGGTAGCCAAAGATATTCCAATAACCACAAACTTCATGAGGTTGTTCCCTCACGCCGACTATTGGAAGTGGGCGCAGTCGATAGATGTCATAAGCGATGACTGGTACCCAGATCCTTCCGACCCAGATCACCAAATTGAAAGCTCCCTGGGTGCCGATCTGATGCGCTCGCTCAAACTTGGCAAGCCCTGGCTTCTGATGGAGCAAGCTCCATCCGCCATTAACTGGCGAGCAGTAAATGGACCGAAGGTGAACGGCAGTTATAGCCGCTGGTCCATCCAGCAAGTTGCCCACGGTGCCGATGGTGTGCTGCACTTTCAGTGGAGGGCATCACTGCGCGGAGCGGAGAAGTGGCACTCGGGTATGGTCCCGCATTCCGGAACTGATACCAGGATTTGGAATGAAGTTCGTGAATTGGGTAATCAGCTAAAGAAGCTAACTCCTGTGGTTGGCTCAACCACCAACTCAGAAATTGCACTACTTCTGGATTGGAACAGCTGGTGGGCGCTTGAGTTGGACTCCAGGCCTTCGACACTACTTCGCCAGCGGACCTTCTTGCTTGATTACTACCGACACTTTTTTGAACTTGGCTACTCGGTTGATTTTGCTCACCCCGAACAAGATCTGAGTAAGTACAAGTTAGTAATTGCGCCTAATCTTTATCTAGCAACAGACAAGGCTGTCAGTAATATTCGTAAAGCCATCACTTCGGGAGTGAATTTTGTGCTGGGTGCTTTTAGCATCGCAGTTGATGAGGATGAAGGAGTTCGTCCAGGCGGTCACCTCATTGACCTTAGAGATTTGTTCGGTGCCTATTCAGAGCAGTGGTCTCCGCTATACGCCGATGGAGCAGTCAATCTAGTTGATGGCTCTGGAAAGCTCGTAGGTAAATCCGAGGGTTGGGCTGAGTACATGAAGCTAGAGCCAGAAGCTGAAGTGGTTCTTAGCTATAGCAGCGGTGCCCTAGAGAATCTTCCGGCGGTTGTGAAAAAGAGGATAGGTGCAAACAGCACGTGGATTCTTAGCTGTAAACCAGATCACACGCTAATGAGAGATCTCCTGAAAGGGATTGTTAGTTCAATGGGAATTGCCGCAATTGAGGTAGTTGCAGCAGCTGGCCTAGAGGTTGCCAAGAGAGAAAACCAGAGCACGGAGTTTTTCTTCTTGATGAACCACACTCCGAAAGCTAGCAGTGCCGAGATTTCGAAAGAAGCAGAAGACCTAATCTCTGGCGAGAAGTTTGCAAGTGGTTCCAAGGTTTCTGTGCCCGCCGGTGGTTGGAGAGTACTTAGCTCTTCTAAGGTTTGAGCTGATAGCAAGCCTTGCTTAGCTGTTAGACTTTGGGGGCTCCCTTGGCAACAGGGGATGTTCAGGGGCCTCTAGCTCAGTTGGTTAGAGCAACGGACTTTTAATCCGTGGGTCGTCGGTTCGATCCCGACGGGGCCTACTCGATTTTGATTCTTACAACTACTAACGTCCGCGATGCGCTTATACCCTCTATGCTGTCTCCTGAATCTAATCTAGGAGTCTGAGTTGAAAAAATTACGAGTTGGCGTAATCGGTGGCGGACAGTTTTCATCCTCCTTTATTCATCTTTTCCAGGCGCATCCCTTTGTTGATGAGGTAGCCCTAGTTGAGCCCAGCCCTGAAAGACGAGCAAGGGTAGCCAAAGAGTTCTCCATTAGCCAGACTTTTGAGAATCTAGCTGAGTTTTGGAAAAGCGATTTTGACGCAGTGGCTATTTTCACACCACGCTGGACTCACGCTCAGATTGCCCTGGAGGCTATAGAAAATGGGCGTCACGTCTACACGGCAGTGCCTATGGGAATCACCCAAGACGAGGTAACTCAACTCGTTCAAGCCGCCGGCAACTCAGGTCTTACTTACTTCATGGCTGAAACCAGTTACTACTACCCTGCTGTGGTTTTCTCGAGGAAGAAGTTCGTTGAAGGTCAAATTGGCAAGTTTGTTTATGGAGAAGGGGAGTATCTTCATGACATGTCACACGGTTTTAGTGAGGCTTACGCTGCAAATGGTGGAGATGACTGGAAGTCAACTGCCAGCTTCCCGCCAATGCTCTACTCAACTCACTCAGTGAGTGCAATTCTTTCCATAACAGGAGCGCATGCCACATCTGTTACCTGCATTGGCCTTCCCGACACAGCAAACGACGGAATCTTTGATGCCAACGTGAGTATGTGGAATAACAACCAGAGCAACCAGGTAGCGCTTTTTGAAACCAGTGATGGCGGAGTGCTAAGAATTGCCGAACTAAGACGTGTTGGCACATCACCGCTGGAGCCAACGGTTCGGATGAGTATCTTTGGAACCGAAGGGTCTTTCGAGCAACAAGTTGGCTATGCCACATGGGCCACCAAAGAAAGCTTCGACATAGTCACTGATGAGGTCAGCACATTCTCAGATGTTGAGAATCCAAACTCACTCAAACCAGATTATGTTTCGCCAAATATGTGGGACGGCGGCTTTGCGAGAATCCATGACAGAAGCTCGCTTCCAAAAGAGTTTGTTGGTTTATCAAATGGTCACGGAGGTTCACACCAATTCATGGTTGATGATTTCGTCATGGACGCAGTGGGGCAGCGTAAAGCACCTATGGACGTCCATGACGCTGCTCGGTTTACACTACCTGGAATTCTGGCTCATGAATCAGCTCAAATGGCAGGAAAGAAGTTAGAGATTCCTCGGATCTAGGAAACGTTTAGTTTCTCAGCAGCCCAGTAACTTCTAAGAGTTCTTTTTACTTGCTGCCTTAGCCTGCTTTTCCAGACGCTTTTCTTTTAGGTTCTTGGCGGGAGCCTTCTTGTTGTTCTTTTGTGGTTTTTGTTCTTTCTGAGCCATGATTTCCTCTTCTCGCTGGGCTTTCTGATCTAACGCAAATCTATCGGATTCTGTTTTTCCTCTGTCCGATATATATAACAATAACTACTGCTGAGATGTAAAGAGCCTGACTTACAGCTACGACCCTCTCCCAGACGCCCACATTTGTCGCATTTGGATCGGTCCAGCTGCTTAGGAACCACAGGGCCAGTGCCACTTGCAGCGCCGTGCCGATGATGGCTGCCGGGGGTTTGAGAATCCAAGGAGCGTCCTTCTGGGTCCGCATAGCGAACAGGTGCCAACCGGCTGATAAAACAAATGAGGCAATTGCAAAGACACGATGCCAGAAAGAGTACCCAATAAGAGGTGTGGGGAAAATCGTAAGTCCAAAGGTGCAAATCGCAGCTAGGAATAGAGCGACTCTTCCAGGAAAGGCAAAGGTTCTGGCGTAAATGGAAGCTATGAGAGTAAGCACCCCGCCAAGAACAAAGAAGCTGGACATCACAAGCTGAACCGGGGATTCGTTGGCGGCTAAATCGCTGATGGTCTGTCGGATCGGATCGTAGCCAACCCATAGAGCCCCAGCTATGGTCCACCCGAGCACAGACTGAATCGGACCTATGATTGCTGCAATAAAAGCTGGTCTTCCGATTGGTTTCATGTGGAGAGCATAGTCCTCAGTTGTGCGATAGTTGAGGCAACCGACAAGAAAGTAGATAGACATGGAATTCAAGGGCAAAACTGCAGTGATTACCGGAGCAAGTACTGGCATCGGCCTGGGTTATGCCTATGAGTTTGCAAAACGCGGTGCAAATCTTGTCCTTGTTGCGAGAAATTCTAAGGCTCTTGAAGCAGTTTCCACTGAGATTCATGCTGCCCACAATGTCCAGGTAGAAACTATTTCACTTGATCTTTCGAATCTAGATTCTGGACAGAAGTTGATTGAGATTCTTGAAAATAAGAAGCTGGGAATTGACATACTGGTAAACAATGCAGGCTTTGGAACCAATACTCGGGTTGCCAAGGAGGACCGCACCAAGGTTCAGCAAGAAATAATCCTAAATGTGGTCACTCTGGTGGACTTAACGGTAGCGTTACTGCCAGGAATGCTAGAGCGCAATCAAGGCGTGATTGTCAACATTGGAAGCACTGCCTCCTATCAACCAGTACCAGGCATGGCTGTTTACGCAGCAACAAAGGCATTCGTTCGTTCATTCACCGAAGCCTTGTGGGCCGAGTTGGATGGTACGAATGTAAGGGTCTTGACAGTAAATCCAGGTGCCACAAAAACAGAATTCTTCGCCGTTTCTGGAGCGAAACCAGCAGGTCCAATGGCTCCAGTAAGTGAAGTTGTTGAGGCTACATTTAAGGCCTTAGATTCCATGGTTTCAAAACCCTCGATAATCGTGGGCGGAAGAAACAACGTGATGGCCAAGATGTCCAGATTTGCTCCAACAAAGGCCGTTCTGAAGATTGCTGGGAAGCTTTTTCTTCGAGACTAACCTGGCGCGCTTGCCCTACAATTCAAACGAGCATCAAGTTTTGAAGAATTCCCGCTAATTCTCAATCAAAAAACCTCACTGATGCTATCGAGCCGTTTAGGTGGTGGAAAATGTCAGAAATAGAGCTATCGCTGGCTGAAGCCGCCGAAAAAGGAAATGTTAAGGTCCTAACTTCCATCTTGGAACTGATGGCTCCTCATGAAATTGCTGAGGAGCTCAACCGACTCGATTCCGTCGAGAGCACTTTAGTATGGCGACTACTTCCAAAAGACGAAGCACTAGAGGTATTTGAGGAACTCGATACTTCAAATCAGCAGCAGATTCTCTCAGGTATAAGAGGCCAAACATTTAGAGACCTACTTGAAAGCATGGACCCAGACGATCGGGCAAGGCTTTTAGGTGAAGCTCCCGCAAGTTTCGTCAAGAAAGTTCTTGCAGGCCTGAGCCCTAAAGAGCGCAAGATGACGGCGGAGCTTTTGGGTTACCCGGAAGAGACCGTTGGTCGTTACATGTCACCTGAGGTCATAGCGGTTGCAGAAAATAGCTCAGTTGGCGAAGTTCTTGACATTATTCGTCGCAAGGGCAAATCCGCCGAGACTGTTTCGGTTCTTGCTGTTGTTGACAGGCAACGAAAATTCATTGGATCAGTGGACCTTACTGATGCTGTGATGGCAGACACTGAATCCATAATCAGCGAGATAGCCGATCCTGATGCTTCTACCGCTTTGGTAACTGATGATGCTGAAGCGGCAGCAAGGCTGCTGCAAGACACCAATGACCTTGCCCTTATGGTTTTAGACACTGAACAACGCGTGGTTGGAATATTCACAGTCGATGACGCCATCGACATTATTGAAGAAGCGAACAGCGAGGACTTCGCGCGCCAGTCTGCGGCATTACCAAGTTCGGGCCATTACCTTTCAGGAAAAGTTTTCAATCTTGCGAGGCTTCGCATTGTCTGGTTGATGTTCTTGATTATCGCCGCCACCCTCACTGTTTCAGTGTTACAAGTTTTTGAAGGCTCTCTCGAAAAGTTCACAGCCTTGGCGCTATTTATGCCGATGCTAATTGGGGCTGGTGGCAACGTTGGCTCCCAAGCGGCAACCAGTGCTGTTAGAGCAATTGCTCTTGGTGAAGTCAGGCCAAGGGATGTTCTTCGAGTTGCATGGAGAGAGTCACGAGTTGGACTGCTGCTTGGATTAGGTCTTGGAGTAGTTGGGCTTGCCGCTGGTTGGATTGCAGCAAGTTGGCAAGTGGGAGTGACTGTTGCTCTAGCCATTGTTGTTGTTTGTATGTGGGCGGCAACCGTTGGATCTGTGCTTCCGCTTGGAGCACAAGCTCTAAAGATTGATCCCGCGGTTATTTCGGCACCTATGGTTACAACCTTGGTGGATGCTACGGGTCTTGTAATCTACTTCTTGATAGCGGGAGCAATTCTCGGAGTCTAGGCTCCGCTAGGGATTTTTAGATCCAGCGCGAAGCTTGATATTCAGCAAAAACTTTTCTAACAGTTCCTGACCTTCCGCGAATCACGATTGACTCGGTAAAGATCATTTCGCCTTTTTTCTTCACCCCTGAAAGTAAGGCTCCGTCGGTGACGCCGGTGGCAACGAAGAAGGTGTTATCGGATGAGACCATCTCATTCATTTCATACACGTAGTCGAATTTGAGACCTGCCTCTAAACCGCGTCCTCTTTCAAAATCTTCTCTGGGTGCCAAGATCCCCTGCATGAATCCCCCTAGGGCCCGAATGCCGCAAGCCGTCACGATTCCTTCAGGAGATCCCCCCACTCCAGCGCAGATGTCGATTCTCGAATCTCCGCGAGCTGCCTGTATGCCGCCAGCAACGTCACCATCTAGAAGTAACCTGGTCGCCGCACCGGCTTCCCGAATTTGGTGGATCAGATCGCTGTTGTATTCGCGGTCCAAGACTGCAACCACCATCTCATCAACTGCTTTGCCTGCGGCCTTGGCGTAGGCCTTGATGTTTTCACCTATTGGGAGACGTATGTCGCATACGCCAACACCGGCAGGCCCAGTCACAAGCTTGTTCATTTTGTATACGGCTGAGGCATCAAGCATTGAGCCTCTATCCGATACCGCGATCACCGATATGGCATTGTTTCGACCTGCGGCAGTAAGGGAAGTTCCATCAATGGGGTCTACTGCTATATCTACCTTGGGTCCCTGGCCGTTTCCCACCAGCTCGCCATTGAACAGCATCGGGGCGTTGTCTTTCTCGCCCTCTCCAATGACCACCAGACCCTCAAAGTTCACGGTTCCCAGAAAGGCCCTCATGGCATCCACGGCCGCGCCGTCGGATTCATTCTTCTTACCCTTACCAATAAAGGGAAATGCCCTGATCGCCGCCGCCTCAGTAGCCCGAACCAGCTCCATAGCAAGGTTTCGGTCTGGGTGCAGCGCTGGGGAGTCGTTCATAAGGTCAGCTTAGTCAGCAACCAAGCGCCCTCCCCTCCAGACCTAACTCATTTCAGTCCAGGCCAAAAATGCCCCAAAATGGCCAAAAATTGGAGATTTTGGCTAAAAAACTTACGGTTTTATGTCGAATATGGGCAGTTTTCAACCCGAGTATTTGCTGAGTGCGGTGATAAGTTGAATGACGTGTAAGTCATGCGAAGGGGCATCGACGATGGATCTCATCAGCGGTGAATCTTTGTAGGTCTTACCTCCATCAGCTGAAAGGAAACAAAACATAAATGAGTGAATCCAATTACCTATTGGTTTACAACATGTTCTCGCTTGGAATTGCGAGCATGCTTTTCACCACCATGTTCCTGATTGTGGCTCGTGAGCGCGTATTGCCTCGCTACCGCATGGCGGTCTTGGTTTCTGCAACTGTGACCGGTATCGCTGCCTATCACTACTTCAGAATGTTCGACAGCTTCAACGACGTATTCGGACCAGAAGCAATTGAGGGTGCCGTTTACAACGTTGGCTACCGTTACGTTGACTGGTTCCTAACTGTTCCACTGCTACTAGTTGAGACCGTTGCGGTTTTGGCTATTGCACGTGCAGCTCAGACTGCTCTACTAGTTCGTCTAGTTCCAGCAGCTGCTGCAATGATCGCTCTAGGTTACCCAGGCGATGCAGGTCTAGACATTGGCGGAATCTCAGCTCCAATCTGGGGTCTACTTTCCACAATTCCATTCCTATACATCCTGTACATCTTGTTCGTAGAGCTTGGTAAGTCTCTTTCCAAGCAGAGCAAGCAAGTCCAGAGAAGAATCAAGGAACTACGCCTTCTTCTTCTTGCTACCTGGGGTGTCTACCCACTAGCTTTCATCGCAAACATGAACGCTACTGGATTCGACGAGCAGGGCTTTGTTCTTCGTGAAACCGGATACACCATTGCCGACATCTTGGCTAAGTGTCTATTCGGCCTAATGATCTTCTCGATCGCTCGTATGAAGAGCGCCGAGGACGACAAGGCATTCGCAGCAGCAGAGTACAAGGGCAAGTAACCCTTAGTTCAAACTAAACAAAAGGCGTCGGGAAACCGGCGCCTTTTGTTTTGCCTTTTTTAGCTCAGTAGCCTTTTCGAAGTAGTGCTGGCAAGCCCAGTAAGGTGGCAGCAACCCAAATGCTGCGTGGTCTGTAAGCCAAGCCCCAGAGTCCACCGTGTATTGCAGAGAAGGTGTGTAGCTCTGTCGTAGTTTCCTTGTTTGTAAAACTTCCTGGATCGTTTAGATCCCTAGCTAGCACCGCTGCCGCGGCAGACTTAGCTACCTTCACCTCAAAAGGCTTCACTCCAAACAGCGGGGCTCCTTGGTAGCTTGCCCTCAAAATTTTGTGTCGCAGCACCGAGTTGGTCCTGGCTGGAGGCGATATTGCGTAAGAGACCCTAACGCCTGAGTAGTGAGCCAAATAGGCTCTCCAGCGCTGAGTCCTTTTCGAAAACGAATAGCTGGGGCCCTGCTGTTGAACCGATGCGTCAATCAAAGCAAGCGTCTCACCGTTTGCTCCGTCGTAGAACTTCGGCTTTGCACCTCTAGCAGCATTAAACAAACCAAGCAGGCTGTCTCGAATAATGCGAGAAGGTGACCTCGAGCCAAATCGAGCAATCGCTCTTGATCCAATGGAAGCTGGTCCTGGAGCAGAATCTGTTGGGGTGGCGAGCCAGCTAAGAGCTAGCTTGCTGGCGGAGAATTTCTCCATGGCAACCGTTGCCAAAGATTCTTGAACTCCTTGCACTCTAATGTGATTCACACTTGGTGTGTAGGCATAGAGACCTAAGACAAATCTTCTACTCGGTCTTGGCGAAAGCTTGCCCATCCAGCTGGAAATCTCTTCGTAGTGCTCCAAGATATCTAGCCCTGCGACTGCAGCAATTTCTTCGTCGCTCATTTCGGTAACTGGCTTGGTTACAAGAGTTCTTCGTATTGGAACCAGCATGGTTCCACCACTCGATCTTGCCAGAGAAATAAGTTTTTGCCAGGTGGTTAGGTTTGGTCTTGCGACCACAGCTACTGTGCCACCCCAGCGCAACCAGTGCTCAGTTGGAGCAAACTCAGCCGCTCCCGCAACTGCAAACAGTAAGTCTTGAGCCAAATTGATGGAATGATTCTTATCTAGAAAGAGCAAGCTTTCAACTAGACCAGGTTCTGCAAGACCATCAGCTACCCATTCGGTTGCGGCTTGTTCCATTGATCCGTTAAGGCCGTCAATTGAGATCTTTTGAATTGGCTGAGTGCCGCGAATCTCAATGGTTTCAACTAGGTCTTTATCGAATCCTTCGGATACGGCCTGCTTGAGGGACACCCCGGATTCAGTGAATAGGCAGCTGTGAAACTCTGCCAAACCTGCCGTTGCTACCTCCGTGGTGTCTTTGACGCTGAGGCCCTCCTTGATCGCAAGGTCTGCATAGAGCCTTAGGTACCAGGTTCGCCAGTTAGGTGCACCAAGGATGTTTTGTTGAAGTTCTGGGAAGTTCTTTGCTCCAGCAGCTAGAACCCTTCTGGCCAGTTCGGTGGAACGAACTGGCAGATTGGTTGCTGGGTCTCTGAATTCAACTGACACGGTAGTAAGCCTATTGGCAGTTTCAAGATTCAATAAATACGGGTTATTGTTGGATAACTTACGGAGGATAAATCATGACTGAACTAAAGGGCAAAAACATTCTTGTGCTGGGTGCGTCCGGCGTATTGGGTTCAAACATCGCAACACAGCTAGCAAGCCAAGGTGCCACGGTTATGGCCACCTCATCCTCAATCGAGTCTGCAGAGCGAGTTCCCCATGGAGTGAACCCGAGGCTGTTAGTAGATCTCACCAACCAAGAATCAATCCGGGTGTTGATTGATTACCTGATTGATTCTGATGTGAAAATCGATGGAATCGTTAATGCCACTGGAGTGGTTGCTTTTGGAAACTTTGCTGAGCTCGATGCAGCCACTTTGAACAAACTGTTTGCGGTAAACGTAACTGGCCCCATTCAGCTAATTCAAGGACTCGTTGGGCTACTGAAGGCATCTTCTGCTGGTGGCAACGATCCATTCATAGTAAACATCTCAGGTGTTGTTGCCGAGTCCCCAATGGCGGGACTGGCTGCTTACTCGGCAAGTAAGTCAGCACTCTATGCCTTCGACCAAGCTATCTCGAGAGAGCTAAGACGTGATGGGATTCGAGTAATTGACGCTCGCCCAGGACACACCGAGACCGGTTTGGCAACCAGGGCTATTGCTGGGCAAGCACCAGCTTTTCCTACTGGCCTAAACCCAGAAACTGTTGCTCAAAGAATTGTCACCGCAATCGTTCAGGACGAAAAGGACCTGCCAAGCTCTGCTTTCTAGGCAAACTACGCCTGAATCCAGTTATCGATAAACTTGTGCCGGTGGGTAACATTCCGAAGATAACTACTGACCTGTTTGATGGCAGGCAGATTCACTATTTCGATGACAAAGGCTCCGATCTTCCAAGCACCCGCAAAAAGGACCTGAGGGAAACTGCTTCCAGGCCCCCGCTTGCGGATCTGAAGCATGACCCACTAACTGGTGAGTGGATTGCGGTGGCAGCACACCGTCACACTCGCGCATACATGCCCCCAAGTAACGAGTGCCCACTGTGCCCCGCTACCGGAACTTACCTAAGCGAGGTTCCAGACAACTTTGATGTGGTGGTATTTGAAAACAAGAATCCAGCGTTTGGTGCTTTGCCAGATGGTCTATCGATTCCGATTCTTGAATCTTCGAACGCAATACCATTTGGAGAATCCAAGATGGCTATCGGTAGATGCGAGGTTGTAGTTTTTAGTCCCGAGCACAATGGATCGTTGGCGCAAATGCCTTCCTCCCGAGTTCACACTGTATTGGAAGCACTAGCTCAGCGAACCGATGAGCTTCAAGGTCTTAACGGAGTAAGGCAAGTGTTTCCATTTGAAAACAGAGGTCAAGAAATTGGAGTAACGCTTCATCACCCACACGGTCAGATCTATTGCTACCCGTATGTAACTCCTAGAACCAGGAAACTACTCGAGTCCATAAAATCCTACGGCAGCAGTTTTTTCCAAGATCTTCTCGAGTTTGAGCAGGCCTCGAATCGGGTGTTGATCAAATCAGAATCTTTCACCGCTTACGTTCCCTTTGCAGCGCGCTGGCCTATGGAGGCTCACTTACTTCCCAATAGACATGTCAAAAACCACGCTGATCTAACTGACGACGAGCGTTTGGAATTGGCGGATGTTTACTCAAAACTACTTCGCTCATTTGAGCTGGCCTACGATACTCCTTCTCCATACATTGCGGCCTGGCATCAGGCGCCACTTGTTCCAGGAGGAGAAAACGCCAGATTGCAGCTGCAGATTACTTCGCCAAGAAGAGCAGCAGACAAGCTGAAGTATCTGGCTGGATCAGAGTCTGCCATGGGAGCTTTTATTGCAGACATCCCCGCGGAGGACATTGCGGCCCAACTCAAGGAAAACTTGTGATCAGTTCAGCCCAGAGTGCTGCGGAGCATTTCGAAGAACAGTTTGGGTATTCACCAGCTGGGGTTTGGTCAGCTCCAGGAAGAGTGAACCTAATAGGTGAACACACCGACTACAACGAGGGTTTTGTGTTGCCCTTCGCCATTAATCGACGCACTTACGCTGCGGTTAGCGAAAGATCCGATCAGGTGGCAAGAATTGCATCTGGATTTTCTGGCGAAATGGTTGAACTTGAGATTTCAGAAATACAAAAAGGTAAAGTGTCTGGCTGGTCCGCCTACCCACTGGGTGTTGCCTGGAGCCTCATCCAAGCAGGTGCCAAGCCTCAAGGTTTTGATCTGTATGTGGATTCTAATGTTCCGGTTGGAGCCGGACTCTCCTCCTCAGCAGCAATCGAGTGCTCTGTGGCGCTAGCTCTTAATGATCTTTGGGGATCAGGATTCCCTAGAAGTGTTTTGGCTAAAGTTGGGCAACGGGCCGAGAATGAAATCGTAGGTGCGCCGACAGGAATCATGGATCAGACGGCTTCGTTTTTTGGTCAGGTTGATCACGCTGTTTTTCTGGACTGCCGAACACTTGATGCGAAGGCCATCCCTTTGTCGCTCAAAGAAAATGGTTTAGAAATCGTGGTCATGGATACTCGTGTTGCCCATCGCCTGACTGACGGTGGTTACGCATCCAGACGCCAGTCGTGTGAAGAAGCAGCAGAAATATTGGGTGTCACGTCGTTGAGAGACGTAACCATAGAGGGCCTCGAGGCCTCAAGAGATCTCCTGGAAGATCTGGTTTACAAAAGAGCAAGACACGTGGTGACCGAGAACGAGCGGGTTAGACAAACCGTCGAATTGCTATCTGCGTCTGGACCGAAATTTATAGGCCAATTAATGATTGAATCCCACGCCTCCATGAGAGATGATTTCCAGATTTCGATACCTGAGCTGGACGTAGCTGTTGAAACAGCAATTTCCGAAGGCGCAATCGGTGCCCGAATGACAGGTGGGGGCTTTGGCGGAGCTGCAATTGCCCTGATTGAGGCAGAGAGAGTAGCGAGCCTCACAACAGCAGTTCTGGATAAATTCCGCGACCAGGGATTCGAAAAACCAGAGATTTTCAAGGTAACTGCAGATGAAGGGGCGAAGAGGGAGATCTAGCTATTTAGCTACTACCTCAACACCGTTGTCAATCAACGAATCAATAGCGCGTTCGGTGGACTCTGCTGAAACCCCAGCCGTTAGATAACTAATCACCCGAACATTCAACCCAAGTTTTTTTGCGTCAAGGGCCGAAGCCAGAACGCAGTGATCGGTAGCAATTCCAACGACGTCTAACTGTTCGATATTTTGCTCACTCAGTAATTCTGCGAGTGTGCCGCCAGCTTCTGTTACCCCCTCAAAGGCCGAGTAGCCATGGGAGCCCTGCCCTTTATAGACATGTTCTTGAATAAAATCGAGCTCTAAATTTGGGTGGTAATTAGCGCCATCACTTTTTGCAACACAGTGGATTGGCCAAGAAGTTTTATAATCAGGCTCTGAATCCGAATCGGCGAAGTGACCCGAGTTGTTATTATCTGCATCGTGCCAATCCCTTGAGGCAACAACCAAGTCATAACTCGATGACTTCAGAAATTCGCTAATCTTTTTTGCAACCGCTTGGCCACCAGCTACCGCGAGTGACCCACCCTCACAGAAATCATTTTGCACATCCACAACTAAAAGCGCTTTGCTCATGAAGGCTCTTAGTCGTTCGACAGGGTGTTGCCGCAACGGTAAAACGATGTCACGAGGGTGTCAATTGCGACTCGGACATCGCTTCCAACAGCACCATAGGCATAAATTGTGAAGGTTAGGCTGGTGCCGTCTTTTGCTTCAATAATTCCATTTAGCGTGTGAACTTTAGTTAGGTATCCGGTCTTGGCTCGAACATTGCCAGCAGCATCAGATAGGTCACCTTGGAATCTTGTTGCCAAGCTGCCGGTCTCGCCGGCAACCATGAGACTGTTCTTTATTACGTCAAAATCTCCATAGCCTGAGTCAACCAAGCGCATTAGTTCGGCCATGAACCTAGGAGAAACCAAGTTCAAATCAGACAAACCTGATCCATCCCTTACTGTTACTCCGCTAAAGTCCAGACCTGAGGGTTCGAGTATCCTCTCGTAGGCTGTGTCTAAGTTGTCATAGGTGGCATCAAATCCAGCTTCGATGGTTGCTATTTTTCCCAGAGCTTCCGAGAGGCTGTTGTCTGAGGAAACAAGAACGTTTGCAATCCAGTCGCTCATCGGCTGGGATTCAACCTTGGCTATCTCAACAAAACCTGATGGCGCTGAACCCTGAATAAGGGTTGCAGCTGGGGCAAGCTCCGCAAGCCCAAGCTTGAACTGCTCGCCTGCACTTGTTACTGGCCTGCCGGTTCTAGCAGAAGTAGGGGCTTCAGGAAGGACACGGTCCCCGTCAAGTTGCAGGGCCGTGACCTCAGAAATCCAGCCATCGACTTGGTTCACTCTTTGCCAAGAGCTCTCCCAACCTGATCCTGGGAAAAAACTTGAGTCGAGGATTATTTCATTAATCTGGGCAACACCGTTACTAGTTGCCCAAGCTCTAACCTGAGCTACCAATGTTGCAAGCTTTGGGGCGCCCTTGTAAACCGACTGAGCACCGGCCGAGGTTTTAGAAAGGGTAATGTCTCCAGCTCCCACCAGAGCAATTCTCGCTGGGTTCGCTGGGTCAGCCATTACCTTGGTTGAAAGTTGGTAGTCGGGACCAACGCTCGCAAGCACCGCTGCGGCAGTTAGGGATTTCATTACCGAAGCGGTCGCAGCTGGAATGTCTGCATCGCGGTCAAACAACACCTCGCCGGTCTCAGAGTTTAGAACAACGGCCTGAAGTGTTCCAAGAGAGGGGTTTGATACTTCTTCGGTAACTGTGCAGGTTCTAGGTGGTGCTTCAGAGGCAGAAGGCGAGGCAGAAACGTCACTTGCAGCATTTGAATCTGAGCCAGGCGAAGAAATCACCAAGCCACCAAGCATCAGGGTTAGTACGACCAAGCCAGAGCCTGCACCAATAAACACTTCTTTGAAGTGCGGGAAATTCTTAATTCTTTTTAGCACTTGGCTAAGCTCCTGAAAACTCGATACCCGTTTGATTTCTAATTTGATCCATGACTTCCATAATCTGAACTGTTTCATCCAGGCTCATGGTTGGTGATTCAATGAGGCCTTCAGATATACAACGCTCAACTTCGAGCGCCTGGTACTGCATTCCTCTTCCTTCAATATTACCCTCGTATTTGAACAAGATATTGTCGTCCCGGTCGAAAACTGTGAATGTGCTGTGTTCGTAAAAGGATT
>Ga0315902_10003795_pt1 | contig 22310 bp, 20 predicted proteins | sample LakEriMetagenome_9_FD_203523 | JGI IMG/M metagenome (GOLD analysis project Ga0315902, IMG submission 203523) | Freshwater fungal communities from buoy surface, Lake Erie, Ohio, United States - Buoy 12 MA117 | ecosystem: Environmental > Aquatic > Freshwater > Lake > Lake biofilm | place: USA... | reverse complement strand
ACCGAGAAAAACTGGTTCTCAAAATACGCACACAACGTAAACTACTTGCCGCTAAAACTGATTGGTAGCCTCCCTGCCAAATTCGATTATACCTTCTTGTTTGTTCAAGATGATTTGATGGAAGTGGTCGACAGCCTGTCCGTCGCACAGGCAATGAGGGAAGGGGCTTTTGATGCAGATATCTTCAATTCGCTTCACGGGCAATTGCATTTTGCCCAAAGTTGGCTTGGTCAGCAGCCGGACCTAGATATTTTTTACATCCAAACAGTGAAAGATATAGATTCAGAATTCTTTAGAATGTTCGTGCAAAACTAATTTGTAGAATTCAACAAAAAAACGTAATATTGGGCTGAATTTTAAACACTTTTTATGAAAAAAGAATTACAAAAAAGACTTGGTAAATATACCGCCGCCGCTGCTGCATTAGTAGGTGCTGCAGGTGCAAACGCGCAGGTTGTTTACACAAACGTTGATCCTGATGTATCCGTGGATGCAGCGCCTGGCGTGCCTGCCGGTGAAGCATTGGATTTGAACAACGACGCGAATCCTGATTTTGCACTTTTCTCAGGAGATACCATCGCAACAACTGGAAGCCGTGTACGTTACACGGTAGTTGCTCCTTACGGTACGGCTGCATCTTCAAATGCCATAGCAGGTGAAACACCTAGTGCTTACGATTACGCATTAGCGCTCAACAGCGGTGATATGATAAACGCAACCTTGAATTGGATCGCTGCAACTAATACAATGGCTTATAATGTAGACAGTTCCAATCCATACAACGAAAACTGGAACGGTGTTACAGACAAGTACCTAGGTTTGAAGTTTGTTGTTGCAGGTAATACACATTACGGATGGGCCCGATTGGATGTTGATGCGATTGGTGATGTTTGGACTTTGAAAGATTACGCATACCAAAGTACTCCTGACAGTACCATCTTGGCCGGTGAAGGTGGTTCAGTGAATAATATCGGTGAGGCAGCAATGGAACAGTTGGTTCATTTTGTAAACCAACCCAATAATACCGTCAAACTTATGGTAAATGAGGCGTTGACTGATGGAGTTATTTCATTGGTTTCTTCTAACGGTCAATTAATATCTAATGGAAATGTAGACGGAAAACAATTCATCGTTGAGCTGAATGGTCTTTCTGCTGGCATCTACATTATTAATGCCTCTTTCGCTGAAGGTTCCATAACCAAAAAAGTGATTGTTCATTAAACAACTAATAAAACCTTTGTTTAAAAGCCATCTATTCGATGGCTTTTTTTATTTTCGTTCGCTGGAAAACCATTACATGAAGAAAAAACAATCCTACACAATTACCCCACAAGGTTCATTAGGCCTCCTTGCTCTTGGAGACGTGGGTGTCCGACTTTGGCGTGAAGCGCGGGAGAAAAGCAAATCTGAATCAGATAATGAGAAAAAGCAGCAAGATGAGCGAAGAGGTAAAAAGTAAGAAAAAAGTACTGGTTATTGGCTGGGATTCTGCTGACTGGAAAGTGATTGATCCATTGATTCAACAAGGTAAAATGCCTGCGTTGAAAGGGTTAATCGAACGAGGTGTCTACGGAAAAATACAGACACTCGATCCGCCGCTATCTCCTATGCTGTGGACAAGTATTGCAACCGGTTTTAGGGCAGATAAACATGGGATAGGCGGTTTTATCGAGCCAAATCCGGACGGTACCGGTTTGAGGCCTGTCACTACTACTTCTCGCAAGGTAAAAGCCATTTGGAACATCTTGCATCACCATGACTACAAGTCGAATGTAGTCGCTTGGTGGCCAAGCAATCCAGCTGAACCGATTAATGGAGTGATGGTTTCCAACCTTTTTCACACTGCAACAAAACCTTTTGGCGAGGAATGGGAAGTACTCAAGGGAAGCGTTCATCCAAAGGAACTCACCGATGAGTTAAAAGAGTGGCGCGTTCATCCCGGTGAAATAACCCTCACCATGGCCATGCCGTTTATTCCTAACCTAAAAGACAACAAAGAACTTCGAGATGCAAGACGCTCTAATGGGGTGGCAAAAGTATTGGCAAATGCTTCTTCGGTACATGCCGTCTCTACCAACCTCATACGCACCACAGAATGGGATTTTATGGCGGTGTACCACGATGCATTGGATCATTTCTCGCACCTTGCAATGAAGTTTCACCCTCCGCGTCGCCCGGAAATTGATGAACAAGAATTCGAAGATTACCAGCATGTGGTGGAATCAGGATACCGCTTCCATGATATGATGCTCGAAAGAACACTTGAGTTGGTAGATGAGGACACAACCATTGTTATTTTATCGGATCATGGTTTTCACTCGGATCACCAAAGACCTCTTTATATACCGAAAGAACCATCTGGGCCCGCAGTCGAACATAGTCCGTATGGAATTTTTGTAATGGCAGGTCCGGGAATCCGTTCTGGTGGCCAGCGTATCAGTGGGGCATCGGTATTGGATGTGACTCCCACCTTACTTGCCCACATGGATATTCCGATCGGCGAAGACATGGAAGGAAAAGTCTTACACGCCGTATTCGATGGACAAAAAGAAGTAAAATCCATTCCCTCATGGGAACTTGTGCAAGGTGATTTCGGAATGCACGATCCTGATTTACAAGAAGATCCATGGGAGGCCATGGAGGCAATGCAGCAATTGGTAGAGTTGGGGTACATCGAAGAAATTGGAGAAGATAAAATTGAGGCGGTCGAAAAAGCGAGAAGAGAAAACAGGTATTATGTTGCTCGGAACCTTCTCAATGGAAAAAAATGGGACGAGGCCATAACCATTCTTGAACACATTTTTGAGGAATCCAAGATAACGCGATACGGTCAACGATTGGCTTTTGCGTACTTATCAACGAACCGTTTGATGAAATGTAGAAACCTGATTAATGAGTTAAGGGAGCTGGAAAAAGAAGCATCCTCCCTTCGGAAAACCGAGGCTAAAAACCGCGACCCAAAAGATCCTTTTGGTAACAGCGAATATGAGGAGCCGATGTACCTTGAGTTGGTGGAGGGCTTGTTGAATTTGAAAATCAATCGACCTAAAAAGGCACTTCCCATTTTAGAGCGCATTCAAAAGAAAAACCCCTATAATTTTCAAGTAGCACTGCAGATTGGAAGGATACACAACATGCGGAAAAACTACAAGTTATCTGAAAACCAATACATTCGGGCCCTCGCTATAGACGACCGTAATGCTTATGCCCATCATGGTTTGGGTTTGTCCTTTCTACGCCGAAACATGCTGGAGCAAGCAGTTGATGAGTTTTTTGCTGCGATTGAAGAAAATTTTTACATGCCAAATGTCCATTACCATTTGGGAGAGGCATTTTTCCGTGCTGAATATTTCGAAGAGTCGGAGCAAGCCTTTCAAGTGGCCATTCGCCTTTCCCCGGGAATGACCAAAGCGCACAAATGGTTGGTTACCATATACAATGAAAAACTAAAACAACCCGAAAAGGCTGCTGAGCATGAGCATTTTTTAGCGAACAACATTCGGGGAAATGTGCACATACTTACTGCATTACCTGGTTCTGGCTACCAACACCTACTGCAGCTCTTAGATGAAAATGAGGTTCCTGTTTACACCACAAGGAGTGAAGATGCCAACAAGCGATTCGTATCATCCAAGGTTCGAAAATTAGGCCGATCAAGCGATTGGATGAGGGATCAACAAGGAAAGTTACTTTACATTCCGCCACAATTTTTAAGTCAACTCCCACCAACGTTTAATTATAAGGTAATTTTCCTTCGTAGGGATATTGCTGAAACAGTAAGCCTAGGAGCTAAAAATGAAACCCTTTCGGTTCGTAAGTTGAACATTGCCCAAAAGAATGTATTGAAAATTGACAGTTGGTTGCAAGCCCAACCGGGCATTGATTTAATGATACTCGATTATGAAGAGTTTGAAAAAAAACCGAAAGAAGTAGTCAACCTTGTGAAAGGTTTTGTCGTTTGATAAATCGTTAAAAAAAAATAGTATATTTACCCATCAAATCGAATCACTTATGAAGAAAAAATTACAATTAAACGAGAAGAAAATAGCCAGTTTTACGGCTGTCGCTTCTGCGGTTATCGCTGGAAGCAGCGTAGACGCTCAAATCGTTTACACGGACGTGAGTCCAGATGTTGTCATCGACACCACGTTGGGAACATACGCCCTTGATTTTAATAACGATGCAGCGCCGGATGTTCAGTTTTTTGTGGACCACGTCGCTGGTTCTGGAACATACCAAGCTTCTATCGGGACATTTACCTACACGTACAGTGGCACTTATGCCGTAGCTGGAACGCCTCCGGGAGGAGGTATGCAACAAGGTTTGGTTCCGAGCGGTTCTAGCTCAACTATGACCAGTGCTGTGGTTCCATTGAATAGCGGAGATGCGATCAATGGCTTGGCAAATTTTGGCACATCGAGTGGTCTTGCTTACGATTTGGTACTGAATATACCAGCATTTGGGTATTCACTGCCATACCTTGGAGGTGAGTTTCTCGGTGTCACGGATAAATACTTGGGAGTAAAGTTCACCGCTGGTGCAACAACGCACTATGGTTGGGTTCGCCTCGATGTTGCTGCCGATGCAAGTACCATTACCATTAAAGATTACGCTTACAACCAGTTCCCTGATGGAGAAATCTTGGCCGGTCAAATGGTTAATTTGGACGACATTGCCTTAGACAATAAAGTAACAATCAAACCAACTTTAAACGAAGCAGTGGTTAATGTAACTCCTGATTTGATTGGTGGTTCCGTGAACCTTTACAACATGGCGGGGCAGATTGTATCCTCTGTTGTTATCAAGGAAGTAAACACAAAACTTTCGTTCAATGGAATTGACACAGGAATTTACACGGTCGTAGCTCAATTTGAAGGAGGTCAAGTGAATAAGAAAGTGTACGTGAAGTAAACGACCTTTTACATACTAAAAAAGGGTGTCATTAGGCACCCTTTTTTTATTTGTTAATATGAACTTATAGTTTTCCTGGATATACCTTGAGCGCTTCCTCCAATACGCGAATGGCATGTGTTAGGTCGGCTTGGTTGAGCACATACGCCAAACGAGCTTCTTGTTGTCCTTCTCCTTTCGTAGCATAAAAACCATTCGCTGGAGCCATCATAACTGTCGCCCCTTCATATGAATAAGACTCCAGCAGCCATTGGCAAAAATGCTCAGCATCCTTTACTGGGAATTTTGCTACACAATAGAATGCGCCACTTGGCTTAGGGCAAAATACGCCCGGAATACGGTTCAAACCGTCCACCAGAATATTGCGTCGACCAACGTATTCATTCACCACGTTTTCAAAATAGGAGGATGGCGTATTCAAGGCTGCTTCCGCAGCGAGCTGATCGATAGTTGGCGGAGAAAGGCGCGCTTGTCCGAATTTTAAAGCTGCTTGCATGACCTCTCGGTTTTTTGTTATTAGGGCACCTATCCGAGCTCCACACATGGAATACCGTTTGGAAACAGAATCAATCATAACTACATGTTGATCCATTTCAGTTAGATTCATCACCGAGAAGGGTGTTGCGCCGTCGTAACAAAATTCGCGGTACACTTCATCTGCGAAAAGAAATAAGTCGTGCTTTTTAACCACCGCTTTCAATTGTTCCAACTCTTCCTTTGAATAAAGGTATCCAGTCGGATTTCCCGGATTACAGATCACAATAGCTTTAGTTCTCGGTGTAACCTTGGCTTCAATTTCCTCTATAGGAGGGAGGGCAAAACCGGTTTCAATTTTTGCTGTAACAGGAACGACGGTGAGTCCAGCCATTACCGCGAATCCATTGTAATTGGCATAAAAAGGCTCAGGAATGATGATTTCATCTCCTGGATTACAAGTACTCATGAAACCAAAGATCAAGGCTTCAGACCCCCCCGTAGTAATCAAAATATCATCTGTTCCAACGTTGATTCCTACAGATTGGTAGTATGATGACAAGCCTTTCCGATAACTTTCGAATCCTGCCGAGTGGCTGTATTCAATCACCTTTCGATCCATTTGGTGAATCGCGTTCAACGCAACCTGTGGTGTCTCGATGTCTGGTTGGCCAATATTCAAATGATAGACTTTCGTTCCTTGTTGCTTTGCTTTTTCCGCAAAAGGAACAAGCTTACGAATCGGTGAGGCCGGCATTTCGACCGCTTTATTGGATATTGTTGGCATATTAGCGTTAATTTAGGCAACAAAAATAAGGGCATTTACGTCAAAAACCTTCTTTTTTTGATTTTAAACGTGTAAATCATGAAACAATTTTTTTATTTCTTTTTCATGCTTCACTTGGTATATGCTTGTCAGGCCCAAGCGAATTCGAAAAATGAAGTTAAAACCCATTCGTCCAATAGTGAGCATGTCGATAAAGGAAGACAGAGCAGAACCGATTCACTAGGAGCGGAAGAGAAAAAATTGGATGAATTCATGCTTACGTATGGATTGATACGTGTAACTTCCCTCCAGTCGGCGATTAAGATTGATTTGAAATACACCACTTCTGATAATTTCATGCATCAAGTGCTCTATACACGAATAAAAACGGCTTATCTTCAAAAAGACGTGGCGGAACGGTTGGTGGATTGTCAACGGTATTTAACTACATTAGATTCAGGATTGTATTTATTGGTATACGATGCCGTACGTCCGGTGAGCGTGCAACGTAAAATGTGGAGGGCACTTGATTCCATACCTCCGAAAGAAAGGGTAAAGTTTGTCTCTAATCCAAACAATCGGAGCATTCACAATTATGGAGCCGCTGTAGACCTTACCATTTGCAAATCAGACGGTACACCTTTGGATATGGGAGCAGGCTATGACGATATACGCAAAATCGCCTACCCAAGTTTGGAGGCTGCCTTTGTTGCATCCGGTCAACTTACGCGCGAACACATTGAAAACAGGAATTTATTGAGAAAGGTGATGAACCAAGGCGGATTTTCTCAGTTATCCACCGAATGGTGGCATTTCAATGCGTGTAACCGCAAGGTTGCTGCCAAAAAGTACCGCGTATTGGATAAAGAGCCGTAACGTCGTCGTTATTGTTTAAAGAGTATTTTTCGCATCCGAGTGTCGGAAACAGTCAATTCAACCCAATAACTCCCCGTACACAAGTGCGTTAAGGAAAGCTCGGTTTCGCCCTTCAATGCTTGGTATGCTTGAATTTCCCTGCCATCCATTGAAAGGATTCGTACTGTATACGGCGTATTCAAAGCGTTTGGTGGTTGAATGGTAACATTACCCATGGTGGGGTTCGGATAGTATTTCCAACCATCGTTTACATGCGTTTGGTCCATGCCTACCGTTAGATCAGGGTTGTAGGTATTTGTTCCAACACGATTCACCAACCAATTGTTCGGGTCTATTGAAACCACATCGTTTACATTGGCAAGGCCGGGTAGGATAAATTGGGCATAAGGTCCGGCAATTTCAAACCGAATGGTTGTATCGATACCTGTTGTTCGACTAAACCGTATTTCGAGCGGAACCGTGAAAAAAGGTGTTATTGCAGGCATGGAAACCGTGTGGGTAATATCAATGAGTAAGTCGTTGCCAATCACATTTCGTTGTGTGGAAAAAGTAGGGTAGCCTTCGCCTGTGTACCATTGGTCAAAGAAAGGAACAAGGTTTATTCCGAGTTCATTTTCCATAAATACCCTGAAATCTTGTCCTGTGGCAACCGTGTCTTTGTAAGCAGCTAAAAAAGTGGATAAAGAAGCGAAGAACAACGCGTCGTCGTTCACGACATGCCTCAAGGTATGAATGATCGATGCCCCTTTTTTATAGCTGAGTCGGCTGCTGTAAATGCGGTTGATGTTTAACGTATCCGTATGGAATACACTTCCTCCAGGGGAGGACAAAACGGAATTGTGCCATCCAGCCAATAAAGAGGCTTTTTCTGCGGGGTAAAAGTTTTCCAGCATGACATATTCCGAATACGTCGCAAATCCCTCGCTCAACCATACATCCGAAAACGAAGCGATTCCTACGGCGTCTCCCCACCATGAATGCGCTAATTCATGCGCCGTTATGCGTTTGTCATTAACACCCATAGTGGTCATGGTTTGATGTTCCATTCCTCCCCCTAAAGGTGCAAGGCATTGACCGTATTTTTCTTCCTTAAAAGGATACAAGCCATATTTTTCCGAATAATGTTCCAGAAAACCGGGAAGTAGGTCGCATTGAGCGATTGCTTGTGGGAGTCCGGTAGCATTGCCATATACGAAGTTTTGAATGGGAATAGAGTCTCCTTGCATAGCAGCCGGATGTGCGTAAACTGTATACTCTGTATAGGGGGCAACATGGGCGCAAATAAGGTAATAAAGAATGGGCGAATGGTGTTTCCAATAATACGTTTTAGTGCCGTTGCCATTGGTCTGAACCTGTTCCAACATGCCGTTGGAAGTTCCAATGCAATTGGAAGGAACAGTCAAGGTCACTGCGCAACTGTCCGCTTTGTCTTTTAAAATCTGTTTGCACGGAAACCACTCATGCGCCAAAAAGGGACAAGACACAGTGAAGGTTACCTTATCGTTAATGGAACTAACCGTGGAGCAGCTGACACCACTACCTCCAAACGGATTGGTATTGGGTGTTGGAGGAATCCCATTGTACTGAATTTCTAAAACAAAAGTAGCACCAACGGAAAGGTTGTTGGGAACGGTTAAAACAGAGGCATTTCGGTGATAGGAAGTACTAATCCCATTCAACGTCAAGTTCGTGATGGTATGGGAAGGAAACAATTCCAGAATCAATGAGTCCAGCGCTTGGGTAATTTTACCATGAATGAAAGCCGTACCCGAAACATTGGTATTCTGATTGGTAAGTTGAAGTTGTAAATCATAAAAGGTGACATCGAACTTGTTTGCCTGCAGTTCCTGCGTTGTTGTCAATGTCTTTTGTGCTTGAACGAAATGTGTTTTCGATTTTTTCCCTTGAGCACAAACGTGCTCGATTCCATCCTCTTGAGAATATGCCGACTGAAATAGGACAATGGCAACAAAAAAACAGACAAAACGCATGGTTATAATTTGATGAAACGTTTAGTAGCGATGATGGATTGATTTTTCATCAACCCGATTTGATAGGTTCCATTGGGCATTCCACTTAGTGAAAGCTGCGTGAATGTGTTTGGGAAGGTTGCAAGCAAACGTCCCGAAACATCCAACATACAGATTTCGTCAAATACCAGGTTCTCATTGGTGCGAAGAATCGCTTCTTCAGTTGCTGGATTGGGGTAGACGGAAAAATCCAACGGATTGGTTAGCTCTTCTATTCCGACGAAAAAATTAGGATCGTTGACTTTGGTTCCGGTCTTGTTGATGACCCAATTGTTTGGATCAAAAAGCACAATGTTGGTAACGGTTCCCATGCCTTGAACGAGGTATTGTTCGAGGTTTGACCCGATTGGAAAGCGAACAATTGTGTCCGGAGCACCCAAACGGCTGAATCGCAGTTCAAGCGGATTGGTAAAGGTTGGGGTAACAGCGGGCATAGAGGCTGTATGAGTGATTTCTAAATTCAAGTCGTTACCAACGGAATTCCATCGAGCAGAGTAAGTAGGATATCCTTCTCCAAAGTACCATTCATCGAAAAAAGCATTCAAATCCAGTCCGCTAGTGGTTTCCATGGTATTTTTCACATCAAGTCCTTTGGCAACACTGTCCGCAAAGGTGATTTGGTAATTCTTGAGCCCCTGAAAAAACATTGGATCGTCGTTCAACATAAAACGAAGCGTATGCACGATGGATGAACCTTTGTCGTACGACAATCTTCCACTGAAAAGCCGGCTCTCGTTTAGGCTGTCGAGCACATAAACACTTCCTCCGGCTTGCGTCATGACGTTGGCGTGAACGTCTAGCATGAATTGTGCACGTTCTGCAGGGTAAAGCGCTTCGATCATCAGGTATTCGGCGTAGCTTGCAAATCCTTCGTTTACCCAAATATCTGCCCAAGAAGCACACGTGACATGATCTCCCCACCATTGGTGCGCCAATTCATGGGAAGTGAGTGTTTTATTGAAAAATCCTTGCGTTGTCATGGTCTGGTGTTCCATCCCGCCTGAAAAGGGCGCCATACAATGTCCGTATTTTTCGTCGGCAAATGGATAAGGTCCGAATTGATTGGCGTACAGTTCCATGAAATCGACCGTTTCATCGATATCGGCCTGGAAATTGGGCAGTGTTCCCGGGTTGTTGTAAATGAAATTCTGAATCAATACCGGATTGGGTGAACCAACGGGATTGGCAAAAATCGAGTAATCGACGTATTCAGATATCGATAACGAAATCAGGTAATAATCAATTGGATGGCGGTGTTTCCATTCGTACCTGCTGGTGCCGTTACCAAGGTCCACCACGTTTTCCAAAACGCCATTGGATCCTGCTTTGCATGCCGATGGGACGGTTATTTTAACGGCACAACTGTCGGCTTTATCCGATAGCGATTGTTTACATGGCCACCATTCGTAGGCCGAAAAAGGTTGAGACAGCGACCAGGTCACTTGGTTTCCCCAGGAGGGAGAATTATCGTTGGACATTCCTGCGCCGCCTAGCGGGTTCGTGGCAGCAGTTGGGGGAGTCCCGTTGTAGTCAACCGCAATTTCGAAGTTTTGTCCAGTCAAGGCATTCACAGGAACCCGTACTTTTGATCCCGAGCGACTGTATACAACTTGGTTTCCATCCACACGTATTTCAGAAATGGTTAAGGTATTGAACAATTCAAACAAGGCAGAATCCATGTTTACTCGGGCATGTGCGTGTATTTCCGCTGTTCCACTGACTTGGGTTGAAAGGTTGTCCATGGCTAAATCCAAGCTGTAGAAATGCACATCGTATCGTTCTGTTTCTGCAATTTCTGTAGTATTTAGGCTGTTGCTTTTCAGGTGCTGGCCTTTGAAGGCGTCCCGTTTGAAGCAATAAGGATGGTTTTCGAGGGATTGGCCAAAGCTTAACGCACAAGTTGCTAATAGGGAAAATGCAAGGAAAAATCGGATCATGTTAGCTGTTTTTTTTAGTTCTTTAGTTCGGTTACTAGGTTTCCTTGTAAAGTAAACCAAGCCATTCAATGGATTAATTCGTATTCGTTTTCACTCACTGCAATGAGTCTATTAGTTGGTGTTTTCAATACCATTTCTATTTCCAAAATACTCGTTTTAATCTCAACTAACTGTTCTTCTGAAATGGGACCATTTAGGTCTAGGCGGTAAAGTAGGTCCCAAGTTAATATGAATAAATTTGAATCGATTAAACAGATATCGTGGTAATTGTATTTTGGCTTTTGTTGAGTGTCCCACTCTTTACTGAAATAAGAAGGTAGATGTACATATAATTTCCCCGATGATTTGCCTTCTATAGCGATGTATTTTGACGTTCCAGAACGAAATGTTCCTTGAGAAAACAAAATTAGCCAATCTTGATTTACATCGCCCTTCAAAATATGCTCATTGGGCATGTGGTTTTCCAGTTTTTTGGTCGACAAATGTACTGGTTTGTTCGAATCCGTAATATCGTATTCAAATAGGTATTTGGGGTAAATAACATTATCAACTAAGATGAGTTTATTTCCTAGTATTAATACATCGTCTATCGACTTGAAAGGGCGTATTTTTATGGGTAAAATGATGGATGTTAATTTCGGCCAGCTTTTTTCCAGGTCAATTATGGCAAATATTTCACCTGGTTTTTTTGCTTCTACACTGTATTTGCCACCTAAGTAAATAACCCTATTTTTAGCGTTTAAACTAATTGGTGTAAAATCGCCCGTAAACGTATGTAGGCATTTTCCGTTCAAATCGAAAATTGACACCATTGAATCAATGGAGCAGACGTATTCATCATTTACTATTATGGCTTTTGAAGCATTTGTGATAGGAAGTTTTGAAAGTACTTTGACCTGATTTTCCTCCATTTTACAAACTAAGCTTTCTTTTGACAAAGGAATGATAAAAAGGTCATTAACGTGCGCGATTGAATCAACCGTGTTATGTTTTAATAAGTTAAGGTTGTTTTTAATACCTACAAAAGTATTTGCTGAGTAAACAGAAGAGGTAAAGAGAATGAAATGAAATAAAACACCAATGGTCTTCATGTAGTCAGTAATTTAAAACGGTCTGCTTCATGTTTTTTAACCCTTAAAAGTAAGTTAATTTCCTTTCACAAAAGACACTAATTGTACAAAAAGATGAAGCCTGTTAGTCTTATTTTATGAACAGAATGGGTAACCAACCTATGGTGTTCTAAACAAATAAAAGATGTGGTTCGTAATGTAGGGTGCAGTAAGTGTAAAGAGTCCGTGTAGATGTCAAATCCAAGATGTGCCGAATGCGTTAAAAAGAACTGGGATTGTTTTTAATAAATCACTTCGAAGGCATCGTCCCTAATGGCAATAAGCTTTTTCCCAGGTGTTTTCAATACGGTTTTGATGCCTTGAATGTTTGTTTTGAGCAACACCAGCTGCTCGTCTGTCACTGGACCATTTAGGTCGATTGAAAAAAGCAATCCATTCGCCACGACGTACAAATGAGAGTCAAAAAGGCAGAAGTCATCAAAATTCCGCTTCCCCACCTTGTCCCCAAGGTTTTCTTTTTTTCGTTCGTCCCAAGGTTCAACGAAATGCAATCGCCCCGAGGATTTCCCTTCCACGACAATGTATTTGGATGAACCATACGATCCATAACAAGACGAGAAAAGCACCATCCATTGGTCATTGACATCGCCTTTGATGATGTGTTCGTAGGTGCCATTGTTGGGAAGCTCTCTGGTGTTCGTATGAACAGGTTGGTTGGCATTGGTAATGTCGTATTCAAGTAGGTATTTCGGGAAAATGAAATTATCCACTAAAATCAATTTGTTGTTCTGAATTAATACGTCGTCAATCGCTTTCCCATTCGTAATCTCTATGGGAAGGGTGATTTTATTCAACTCGAAATTCGATTGGTTCAAGTCAAGCATAGCGAATATTTCACCCGGATTTTCCCTGTTTTCGGACGATTTTCCGCCGAGGTAAACTACTCGGTTTTTTGAATGAAGGCTGACGGGCCTGAAATCACTGGAAATCTTTTTCAATAGGTTTCCGTTCAAATCGAAAATGGAAACAACGGAATCGATTACGCAAATAAATTCATCGTTGACTACTTTACTCCGAGATTCGTTGGTTATAGGAAACCTTCGTATTTCTTGAACACGACCTCCGTCCTCCTTGCAAAGAATTGCCTCCCTGTTTAAAGGAATGATGAAATACGCATTAATATGAGTGGACGTATCTACTATTTCAGTTGTTTCAGTGATTTGCACCGTTTCACTTGGAAGAGGAGGTGTTGGCGTAACCTCAGGTGCTAACGTAGCACATCCGTGCATAAACACTGCTAAAAAAGCTGTTAGAGATAGGAAGGTGGCTCTTTTTATTTGTTCTCTGGTCATACCTTAGCGCGGGATTCGGAAAATAGAACCTAAAGGTAAGCTTATTTCTTTTTATGAAAGGTTTTTCCCTGCTCCAACCTAATCGATCGGATCGTTTATGCTGTAGTTACCTTCGTCGCAGAACTTTTTCTCTGAACAAAGCTTGCCATTCATGGAAAATGACTTTAACAGGGTTAACTGAATCGATGTTTTTGGTGATCCCAAAGGTAACGGGTTGGTTTTCCTTTTCTGAAATGAAGCTACCGAACATCCGATCAAAAATAATGAGTACGTTGCCGTAATTATGATTGATGTAGTCAGGATTAGAGGCATGATGAATTTTATGGTGTTTTGGCGTATTGAACCAGAATTCCATCCAGCCGAGATCTCCGATCAACGTAGTGTGCTGGAAAACGCCAAATAAAAAGCCAATGTTCGAAATTGCAAATACCATGTAGGGGTCAAAACCTAGGAGAATGAGCGGTGTCCAAAAAAGAATATGTACTAGGATATTGAGAAAAGGCAAGCGGGCTGCGGTGGTGAAGTTGAACAATTGTGATGAATGGTGATTGACATGAATCGCCCATAGTAATCGGAATTCATGACTGAATCTGTGAAACCAGTAATAAACGAATTCATTTACTACAAACAGGATAACCCAAACCGCAAGGGTATCGGGAAGTTTGTAAAGCGAAAAGGACGCGCAATAAATCCACAGCGCCAACCATATTCCCTCAAAGATAACCCGGTTCAGTACCGCCAAAATACCCATGGAGATATTGAGTACGGAATCTTTAAAATCATACAAACAGAGCTGCCTCTTGCGGTCGTGCCACACTTCCACTGCAATGGCGATGGTGTATAAGACGAGAAATACAATGAAGGAAATAGACATGACTTACAACATTTTTTTGAGGTAAGCCTCGATGGTGCGATTGACTTCCTCAGGCGACTCGTACATGCACAAATGACCTGCCTTATCAATGATTTCAATGTGACGACTTTTCAATAAATGTTTGTGAATGGTGCCGTGCGTTTTCCAAAGGCTCACTTTATTCTCCTCTCCCCAGACAAGCAAATGTTCAGGGATGTCATACGACTGAGTGATCAAATCCATGTTAAAAGAGGAAACAGCATAAAGTAGATTTACCCTTGCATTGGTTTGCTTTTGTTCTTTAAGTTTAACAAGGTAACGTTGGAATATTTCCGAATTGGGGTCATACTTGTCACCGAAAAGAATCTTTGGGAATTGACGGCTGTACCAGGTTTTATTGAAAAGGAAAATAAAGAAGGACTTCCATTTTTGTTGTAAGTGGATGTTTTTATGCACGCGTTTCACCAGCCAACGCATCGGTGGAAAGGGGAAAATCAAATCCCCGGGACAAGGATTGAAAAGCAGCAAGGCACGAACGCCGTTCGGATGCCGGAGGTTGTATTGAAGTGCTACAGAGGCTCCGATGCAATTTCCAATTAGAATGGGATGTTGCAGTTCTAACTTGATAATAAATTGTTCTAAAATACCGGTTAAGTAAGAAACGGTGACTAATCCCTCCGGTTGCGATGAACCTCCGAACCCAGGCCAGTCGATGCCAAAAACACGGTAATGTTGACTGAAATAGTTTAATTGAAATTGCCAACTCTGCCAAAAACCGCCGCCATTGTGAAAAAACAACATGGGCTCCCCACTGCCTGCTTCGGCATAATTCAAGTCGACTCCGGAAAGGTATATCGTTTTCTCAATCATAAGTGCTTGGATGAGGATGGTGCACAAAAGTCCAACAAAAATGGGAGTTTTTCCAATACCACAGCTGTTTCTTCGTCCGAGAGTTTGACATAACTGTGTTGGCTTTTGTGTCCGGTTTGCTCTTTTCGCTCGTCCATCTTAAGCGTTCCGGTTGCAACCTCAAGGAACTGTTCAATGCCTTCCCAAGTGTGTAAATTGCGTTGTACTAAGTCGTAAAAATTGATTTTTAAGTATTGTTGGGCAAAGTGTTGTTGCAGGTTTTTCTCGGCCAAACCATACCAGTCAATGAGCAGGGTTTTGGTCTCTGTTTTTATCCGTTCGGGTTGAGGTTTTGATGTGAAAAAACCGAAAAGGGTATGGTTTAATTGAATGGTGGATGGCAACGTTTCTTTGGGATTTCGGTTGATGTTGAGGATGTGAGCATCTGGAAAAACATGCGATAATGCACCGATCTTATTCATCATCAGCGGATTTTTAGAAAGAAAACGTTTGTCATTGTGACGGTTAAAAACCACATTGTGTCGCATAACCAAGCGCCGATACCTTCGCATGATGCGTTCTTTTCGTCGTTGTGGCATGGCCACGTCAAAATGGTAAAAATCAGTGAAAATCGTAGAATCGGGATAAAAAAAGCTGAGGTACAATGTAGACAACGACCAAAGCAGAAGTGCCTCGTCTTCCTCAGGCATCTGAAGGCCAATGAGGTGGATTTTCTTTAATTTTCCAACAAACAGGTTCTCCATCTTGAGCAACAAACGCTTTATCGGCGAACCGATCCGATGGTCGATTTTGAAGGTGCCAATGATCAGGTACTTCTGTAGTATGGAAGGCGCAAAAACGATTTCCCACAGCCGAACTGCGGTAAAGTGATCGGAATTATTCGCCAAGGAATGAAATAAAAAGGTCGTTCCACTGCGCGGTGCGGCGATGATAAAAACCGGCCGAGAAACGGTGTGCGTATAAAATCGTGGGAAAAACAAAAAATCGAGCAGCATAAACAGGTTATTGATCAACAACAGCGATAAAAACAATGGCATAAGGAATAAACAAATCAGTCCCCTACGGACATTGAACCAACGCATGTTACCCGGTCGCAGCGAGAAAATACCAAATAGCAGTTGTAAGTGGAATTTCAAAACAATCTTAGTATTTGATTAACACAGCGCCAATGGAAAATCCGGCGGAAGTCCCACTTAGCAAACAATAATCACCACGACGTATTTCATTTTTTTCAACAGCATCGATGAATGTCAACGGAATGGATGCAGCGATGCAATTTCCATATTTGTGTAAGGTTCCTTTCATTTGATTTGGTTTGAAACGGTACAATTTTGAAAAAACATTCAATCCCATTCGCGAGGCCTGGTGCGGTACGATAACATCCGTATCTTCCAAAGAAAAAGGAATATCACCATAAAACCAATCCATGAAATCTGGAATGTAATCTTTGGCCATTTTGAGGAGTTTCCGTCCGTTCATCTTAAAGGAGTGCAATTCCCTGTCGTAAGGATAATCTCGGAAGAAAAAACGGTTGCCGCCGCCTTCAATCACCGTATCATAAACGCCATCTGAATAGGTGCGTTGTCCTCCCTTTATGAACGCCGATTCGGTTTCTCCCGAATAACTCAGTACCATCGCCGCTGCCCCGTCACCGAATAACGTCAATGTTTCCAGGTTCTTTGGGTTGATTCCTTTCGAGGAAATTTCTGAACTTACCACCAGGATGTGTTTGTATGCCTTTCCGTCCAAGAGCGCCGCAGCATATTCGAAGGCAGCGACAAAACTCAAACACGTGCTATCGATATCGATGGCAGGGAAATGGAATTGATTTCCACCTTTCATATGGGCTTTGATGACACTTGCCTGATTAGGAAGGGGAAAATCATAGGTTCCACTAGCAGATATAAGCATGTCAATGTTTTCCAATGACAACTGGGCATCTTCCAAGGCACGTTCGGCTGCCCATGCGCCCATTTCTCCATTCGTTTCGGTTTGAGCAATGTGGCGTTGTTTCACGCCGGAATATTTCTCCGACCAACCGGCTGGTATTCCATAAGTGATTTCGAGCATGTCAGAAGTGACCAGCTTGGGTAAATATTTCCCCATACCTGAGATGCGTACTGGTTTAGGTAGATTCATTTCGTATACGTCTAAGTTTGCTTCCCCGCTCCAATCCTGGGTTTGGCAACGGAATGATTTCTATATCGTTGCAGCCGTGTTCATGCAACAGCCTGCGTATACCCACGCTTGCCTTTATGTACATTTCGGAAGCTCCTCCTACATAAAGAATCAATTGTCTTGGGTTGCGCTGAATGAGCAAATAATCCTGAATGCGTTCGTCCGACAGCACAATGGCTTTACGAAAAAAATCAGGGTAGATGGAAATGTGATGATTTTCTGAATCGATAAAACGCAAGGTATCATCTGACCTCCCTTCGATTTGCGCAATGCCCATCCGTTGCGATCCACACGGGCAATTCGTCAATTCATGTATGATGTCGTTCAATTCGTAACGAATAACCGGTTGAGTGCGCCGCAGCAAATCCGTAATGACAGGGTGGAATCGCGTTCGGTCTGCATCCAGGTATTTTTTTTCGATGATTAAAAAATCTTCGTGAAAATGCAGGTTGCCGTGCGAACAAGTACTCGCTAAAAATCCTTCGGTGCATTGGTAGACTTGGTGAATGGTCTGACCAAATGTTTGTTCAAGCAGCTTTTTATCTTCCGGGTACAGTACCTCCGCCACTGAAATGATTTTTTCCGGAAGAATGTTCAGCTTTCCTTGACGGATATATTCAGCCAATTCTAACAGGCAACTGGGTTGAGCCACCAGAATTGTTGGTTTCAAGGCATTCAGCTTTTGAATATGTTCTTCTGTTGGTTGCAAGAGGTCGAAAAATTCGAATTGCAGCAAGCGGGATTGAACGGAACGATACAAGTTGCTATTGGCGCGGAGGAAAAAGGCAACCGATCTTTTTCGCAGTTTGAATCCAATGACACGGTCCAAAACGGCGGAAACCCATTGTGCACGCTCGTTTTCAGAGGCAAGAAACACGCCGCGGTTGCCACTCGTACCTGTCGACAAGCCAACGGTGATGCCTTCAATCGTGGAATTGAAGTTGCGCGAATGCTCAGCTTCCAATGCGGTTTTTTGGGCTTGTTCCAACGTAATCTGACAAGTGTTAATGGCATTGAAATCCGCCATGAATCCTTTTTTGTCCATCAATGGAAAATCTTGGTGCACGCGGTTTTCTTTGATGAAAGGAGCATAAAAAGGTGACTTTACCAGATGCTTTTGCAAGGCTTTCCATTTTTTTTGTTGCAATAGCTTCAAGTTGTTGGCATACCTGATATGTTGCCATTTAAGCTGAATTAAATTGATTAGTATGTTCAGTTTAAAGCGCATCTAGGTCGATTTCAGATTGAATCAGTGCGTCGGTCGTCTGTTGGCAATGTGTAGGTACAATGACCACCTCCGGGAACTGTTGATGAAAGGAATGCAGTTTTTCCACGGTTTCTTTAAAATCTTTCCATGAATCAAAAAACAAACGAACGATTGGATGGGGGAGGTGCTTTTGTTGGTAAGTCACTTTGTTCCAACAGGCATCCGCAATCAGGAAATAAGAGGATTTTTTGGTCTGCAGTCTTACGCCAATTTGACCTGCCGCATGCCCTGGAAGGGGAACGACCACCAGCGCCCCGTCATGGAAAAGATCGTACACCGCTCCGAAAATGGGATCCATTACCTTAAGTCCTACTTCGTCCGTAAAAACAACGCGTTCATGCAAGTCTTTGGGAAGGTGGTCTTTTAAAACCCCTTTTGTAAACGCCAAACGATGCGATAGCCTTTGTGTATGTTCGTAAGCCTTGCGTGAGGTGTAAATTTGCGCATTGGGGAAATCGAGCAATCCGCCTATGTGATCGGCATGAAAATGCGTCAACAGGATGTGATGAATGGAAAGCGGGTCTATGCCGTTTTCAAGCAATTGCTGTCTGATTTCTTGCTCCGGTTTGATTTCAACCTTCGTGAGCTTGCCATAGATAGCGTTTGGAAACCGTTTTGTGGCTTCGTAAAACCTTGTTGTATAGGCGGTGTCGTACAAAATAAGGCCTTTTTCGGGGTGATGAATGAGCCCCCACAACGCCTGAAATTTGATGTCTTTTTTTCGTCCACCTCGAATGGAATGGTGTTCCTTCGCCCAGCAAAAACCGGCGTAGTTCAAGTAAAGTTTAGTGTGAGCCATGGTGCATGTACCAATTAACAAATTCTTGAATGGCCTCGTCGGTGCTGACCCTTGGAACATAGCCCAGGTGCTCCCTCGCCAATGAAATGTCCATCGTGAAGGATTTTGCCAAAGTACCAACTCCATAAACCGTTAGTGCCGGTTCGCGTTGATGCGTCCACTTCGATCGAAGTTCCATGGCTTGTGCGATGGTTTTAACAAGGGGATACGGAATTTTTTTTGGTGTAAGGGTTTTCCCTAAACTGGATAAAATAAGGTCGATTTTCTGCCAAAGCAACACAGGTTCTCCGTTGGTAATGTTGTAGTGCTTTCCAAGCGACGTTTCCGGCGCATTGATTGACAGTTCAATGGCATCCACCACATTGGCGACTGAAGTCAGGTCAACGACGTTTTTTCCGTTACCGATGATTTTGAGTCTGCCCTCGTCATAAGCGCGAATCAGACGCGGCATAATGACCGTATCTCCCCGGCCAGTCAATGCCCTTGGCCTTAGGGATATGAAAGGCAACTCGGAATGTTCGAGTAACCGTTCAGCCTGACGCTTAGTGGTAGCGTAGGCATTGATAAAGCGTTTGGGCAGCGGATCTGTTTCACGGATATTGATGCGGTCGTTTCCATCGAAATACATACTCGGCGTGGAAATATAAACGAAGCGCTTAATGTTCTTTTCCTGTACATTTTTGATCAAATGCTGCATGGGGAGCACGTTCGCAGTATGAAAGTGAGAAGGTTCACCCCAAGGGGAAGAAAGTGCGGCGGCATGCACGACCACATCCACGTCATCAAATAGATGGGAAACGAATCTTTCTTCTGATAAATCGCCAAGGCAATATGTTACTTTTGGGTGATTGACTTGATGACTTGGTTTTATGCTTCTTCCAACAGCTGTTATGCGCGTAATTTCATTGGAGTGAGCAAAATGCTCCAAGGTTCGATATCCAAGAAATCCGGTCGCACCGGTAAGTAGCAGATGCATGATCGTTTCGGTTACTGGGAATAAAAGTAATGGGAAAACAATGAATCCGAAAACCAAATAGCGCAAAGGAGGGATTTGATTTGCGCAAATCGCAAGTAAAGGTTAGGGTACGATGTTGTACCAGGTCAATAATCGGGCTTACTGAATTCCACCAATTACCCTTACACGATCCCAAAAAATGTAACCTTGAGTTCCATCTGGAGCGTTAACTCGTAACCATTTATCGTTGGTTATTGTAACAGCAAAAGACTCTCCCTCATTAATTTGTGTGACGATTTGAGCAGAATTGGAAGGGGATTTCCGCACATTGGTATACCCGTCCTTGTCTTTAATTTCTGCCATGTACGTTTCTCCAACAACACACGGGTTACCGTTTTGATCTTTGAAACGCGATGAGGTAGAGGAATTACTGGGACTTTCTTTTGTTGTTTTTTCGTTTTTCGATTCCTCCATCATTTGCTCGCGTTCATTGAGTAATTTTTCGCGTTCATTCAGCAGAGCTTCCTTTTCTTTTTGCAATTCTTTTTCGGCATCAGAGGTGTCGACAGGTGTATTCGACTGACAGGAAGTAAAAGTCAAAATGACTGCAGCAAATAGAAGTTGGAGCAATTTCATGTTAAAAAAATTAGTTGGTTGTGAAATCAAAAATAAGCATAAATTTTCCTTTTGGATGCAAAAAAAATGCTGCCTTATTCAGACAGCATTTTTCACGAAAATGGATTAGTTGCTTATCGTTCAAAGCGGAAGGTAGTACTGTCCGCAGCGGAAATAACCAACAAGAAGTCGTCGCCTTGATCCAAAATATTCCATGCATCGGTTGTAACACCGTCTTGATAAGTCAAGCCGATGGCAGTTGCAGCTTCCCTTACAACATATTCTCCTGCGTCTGTGTAACCGGGTGTTCCATCGGCATAACCAAAAGTCAATAGGAAGTCTCCCGTGCTCTTATCGAACTTGGTGAACTCTAATTTCATGGTGTAATCGGTCACTTGAACCCCGTTTTCTTCGGTTAAATTCCAAACTCCTTGGATGTCTTTGTTTAATTTCCGTTGATCGGAACATGCAGTGGTAACTAAAACCAGTCCCAAGGCAATAAAAAGGATGTGCTTCATCCTATATGTGTTTATTGGTTACTGTCTGCTAAATTTCCATTTGCTGTTCGCTTCTCCGATTACGACCAATTCGTTGTCGCTGTATGAATCAACAGGCAGGGTTTCAGACACACCATCAGTTGTTAAAATGATTTCAGTGTCCTTGTTAAGCGTATATGTTCCTGTTTCAGTAACATCAGGTGTGCCATCTGCGTATGAGTAAAAACCTTGGTATGAACCTCCGTTTTTCTCAAACCAATTGAAGGCAAGGATCATTGTGAAGTCGGTTACAGGTGCACCATCAATCGTCTGAAGTTCCCATACACCGTCAATGTTTTTGTTTAATTTACGTTCCTTGGAGCACGAGGTGGTAAATAACACCAGTCCCAAAGCAAGAAATAAGAAATGTTTCATAGTTTTTCGTTTATGTTAAGCTACAAAGTTAAGTACTACAATCGACTGGTACATGGAAGGGTGCACCAAAATTTAAAAAAATCCCCTAATTAGGGGATAACTTCAAGGAGACGAAGGACTACTTTTTCTTCATCAATCCCACCAGTAAAGCAATGGCTGCCAAAGGCAACGGCAGCCAGAAGAGGTCACCTAGCTCGCTTAGGTGGGAGGAATTCGTGCCGATCTTGTACATAACCGCTGAAGTTACCATGCACAAACTGCTTATTGTGAACGCTATTTTTCGAACCATGTTTTTTTGAACGAATATAGAAAAAAGATAGTTGTCTGGAATTCAACGAATGCATCACCTCAACATCCCCTCTTCCAACACATGAATAAAATGGAAACCTTTTGGGACAAATCCTTTGTTGTAAAAGAATTTATGTGCTTGAAAATTTACCGTATAT
>Ga0315902_10003794_pt1 | contig 22311 bp, 18 predicted proteins | sample LakEriMetagenome_9_FD_203523 | JGI IMG/M metagenome (GOLD analysis project Ga0315902, IMG submission 203523) | Freshwater fungal communities from buoy surface, Lake Erie, Ohio, United States - Buoy 12 MA117 | ecosystem: Environmental > Aquatic > Freshwater > Lake > Lake biofilm | place: USA... | reverse complement strand
CTCGAATCCTGGCAGTTCACCACAGTGACAGCATTTGCCAGTGACCGCATGCGCTGCAATCGATGGTGGTAAAGTCTGCCATCGGGCGGTTACGGTTCAGCGATCGTTCGGGGTCTCAAAATCGAATCGGGCTGCCATTGGCATCCGACGGCCCGTCCCAAACGCCCGTGCCGACAGCTTGATGCCCGGGGCCATCTGCCGGCGTTTGAACTCATTGCGATCCATTCGCGTCTGGACCCAGCGGACCGTCTCGGGGGGGAACTGCTGGCTCAGCCGGGCGACCGAATGCTCCTTCTCGATCAATCCCTCGAGAATCGCATCCAGGACGGGGTAGGGAGGCAGCGTGTCCTGGTCGAACTGGTTCGGAGCCAATTCGGCACTCGGGGCCTTGGTCAGAGAACTCACGGGGATCACCTCGCGGCGTTCCTTGACCGTGTTGATATGGCGTGATACCGCATAGACATCTTTCTTGAAGACATCGGCGAGGACAGCGAATCCACCCGCCATGTCGCCATAGAGGGTGCAGTATCCGACCGCGATTTCGCTCTTGTTCCCGGTCGCCAGGGCCAGCCAGCCGTACCGGTTGCTGCGCACCATCACCGACGCACCGCGGATGCGGGCCTGCAGGTTTTGATCGGCGAGGCCCGCTGGCTGAGAGATCAGATCCCCACCAATCACAGCCGTCGCTTCATACGCCTGGTGGACTGCGTCAATCGGGATCACCTCGAAATCAATCCCGAGATTGTCGGCCAGAGCGCGGGCGTCCGAGAGACTGTGCGGGCTGCTGTAACGGCTCGGCATGGCGAGACCGTGGACCCTGTCGGGCCCCACCGCCTGCACCGCGACGTAGGCGGCCAGGGCGCTGTCGATGCCCCCCGACAATCCAAGGACGCAATCGCGAAAGCCACTTTTGGCCATGTAGTCCCGCAGCCCCAGCACCAGGGCGTCGAGCAGATCCGCCTCGCGGGGGGGAGCGGGGGGCAGGAGAGGACGGCCGTCGTCTCGTGCGATGGCGTTCAATGTTCCACCGGGGTTGAACTCCACCAGGGCCAGATCTTCGACAAACCCAGGCAAACGAGTCAGTTCTTTGCCGTTGGCGGCCAAAACCAGGGAGTTTCCGTCGAATACCAGGTCATCGTTTCCACCGACCTGGTTGACGAACAGGAAGGGGCGGCGGTGTCGGGCGACATGTCGTTGCAGCAGTGCCAGACGACGATGCGGCTTGTCGAGTTCGAAGGGACTGGCGGAAAGATTGATCAACAGCTCCGCATCATCCGCCACCAGTTGGGCGACGGGGTCATCGCGGACTTCGGGAGGCAGGTGATAAGCGGTTCCCGGTTCACCGTACCACGCATCTTCACAGATATGGATTCCCAACCGAATTCCTTCGAAATCGCGGCAAAACGCCCGCGAGGCGGGAAGGAAATAGCGACGTTCATCGAAGACGTCGTAATTGGGCAGGAGGCACTTGACGACGGTCGTCTGGACGGCCCCCTGGTCAAGGAGGCTGGCTCCATTCCCTGCGAAACCGCTGGGAACCGAGCGGTGCGTCGGATGCCCCACCAAGGCGGCGACTCCGGTTGGCAGACTCGCGGCCAACTGGTCGATCGCCCGGTCGCAGGCCTCGACAAACCCTTCCTTCAGCAGCAGATCCTTGGGGGGATATCCGCTGATTGCGAGTTCCGGGAAGACAACCAGGCGGGCTCCCTTTCGGGCGGCGGCCTCGACCTCTTTCCGGACCTGTGAAAGATTGCCCTGCAAGTCTCCCACAATGGGGTTCAGTTGAGCCAAAGCGATCAGCATGGAGCGGCAGCCTGTCCGAACGAAGAATTCGTAACCTCCAGCTATTGAAAGCACTTGTGACAAAACATTCCAGTCCAGACAGCACTCCACAGTCGGGCTTTACTGCGGAAAACGGCGATCGTTAAAATAGGAACCGTCCGCTGGTCTCGACGCCAGTTGTTCGAATGCAGTCGCGGGAGCCAATGTGGCTACCGGTGATCGACGCAGGATGGACCAGTGGAAGCCATCAGGCACCTCCGTCTTGAACACGCGTTCGCACGTCGCACGGCGATTGCGGGAGCACTCTCCTGTGATCGCCCCGTCGATGCTCAAGTGTGACTTTGCCAACCTGCAACGCGAGGTGGCACTTCTGGAACAGTCGGGCGCAGCCGTGCTGCACCTGGACGTGATGGATGGGCATTTTGTTCCCAACCTCTCGTACGGCCCGATGGTGATCCAAAGCCTCCGGCAGATCACACGACTGCCGTTCGACGCCCACCTGATGATCTCGGATCCCGAGCGGTACCTCGATGAGTACCTCGCGGCAGGCTGTGAGCTGATCACCGTCCATATCGAGGCGGCTCCTGATCCCCGCCGGGTCTTGCGACGAATTCGCGAGGCTGGAGCCGAGGCCGGGCTGGCCCTCAACCCGGGCACTCCGGTTTCCCAGGTCGCCGACTTCCTGGGGGAGTGTGATCTCGTGCTGGTGATGAGCGTCCAACCCGGTTTCGGGGGACAGAAATTCCAGCCTGTCGCACTCGAGAAGCTGCGGGATTTGCGAACCCGATTACCCGAGGAATCGCTGCTCTCGGTCGACGGCGGCATCGGACCGGCCACCATCGCCGCCACCTCCGCTGCCGGCGCCAACCTGTTTGTCGTGGGCAGTGCGATTTTTGACACGTCGGATTACCACCAGTCGCTGCAGGATTTGCGGCAACTGGCCGAGGGGGCGGCGCATTCCGCCCCATGTCACCGTAGAACTTCATGATGTCTCGTTTGATCCTGATTCGTCCGGGTTGTACCGACTTCGACGAACAGCAGCGAATTCAAGGTTCGCTGGATCTTCCACTGAATGACCAGGGCGAAGCACAGCTGGAACGGTTGCTGGCTGAACTCGCCGATGCCGGGTTGTCGCTCGTGTATGCCTCTCCGACCGAGCCGGCCCGCAGCACGGCCGAACGGCTGGCCGAGGCTCATGGGGTCGAGTGTCGTGTGGTTCCCCAGTTTGCCAATGTCGACCAGGGACTCTGGCAGGGCTTGCAGCTCGACGAATTGCGTCGCAAACAGCCCCGTGTCTTCAAACAACTGCAGGAAGATGCCAGTTGCGTCTGTCCCCCGGAAGGGGAATCGCTCTCGGATGCCCTCGAGCGGGTTCGCGAAGGACTCGAGCGACCATTGAAAAAGAAGGGTCGCATCGCCATTGTTGCACCCGATCCTGTTGCCTGTCTCATCGCAGCGGCAGTGAACAAATCCCCCCTCACCGAGATTTCCCCCGTCTGCACCGGTCGGTGCGGAACTTGGGTTCCCCTCAACGAGGTGGGCGAGGTACCCTCTTCAGCCGACCTGCCAGCGATGAGCGCGGCAGCCCTGAAGCCGGCCTGACATACGGGGCCGGTGCCCCCCTGGACTTTTCCCCCAGAACTGATGAAGACCCGGACCGGAACCGAGTTGCCTGTCGAGACTCAGGCCGAGCCCCGCAAGAAGCGAGGCGTGCCTGAAGGGTTGTGGATCCGCTGTGAGGGATGCGGTGCCACGATCTACAAGAAGACTGTCGATGAGCGGATGGGGATCTGTCCCGAACCCGGATGCCAGCATCATTTCTACGTTCCGGCATGGCGGCGCATCGAACAACTCCTGGACCAGGACAGTTTTGAAGAGTGGTTCCCCGACCTGACTTCGCTCGACCCCATGGGTTTCGCCGACCGCAAGCCCTACCCGGCCCGCGTGAAGGAAGAGCAGGCCAAGACCGGGCTGAAGGATGCCTGCATTGTCGGCCGCGGCTACCTGCGTGGCCGCCCGCTGATCTGCGCCATCACCGACTCGGCCTTCATCATGGGGAGCATGGGCTCGGTGGTCGGGGAGAAGCTGACCCGCTCGATTGAAGAAGCGACCCGCCTCAAGCTTCCGCTGGTGATCGTGTCGGGGTCGGGTGGGGGAGCCCGCATGCACGAAGGCATCCTCTCGCTGATGCAGATGGGCAAGGTATGCGCCGCTCTCGCCCAATACCATGAGTCGGGTGGATTGTTCATTTCGGTGCTGACCAACCCGACGATGGGTGGCGTTGCCGCTTCGTTCGCCTCACTGGGTGACGTGGTGATTGCCGAGCCGAGGGCACTGGTTGGTTTCGCCGGTCCCCGCGTGGTCGCCGCGACCATCAAGGGTGAACTTCCCGAAGGATTCCAAACCAGCGAATTCCTGCTGGCCCACGGCTTCGTGGACCGGATTGTGGCACGGCCGGAATTGCGCACCGAGATTGCCCGCATCATCGATTACTGCGTACGATAACGGCGTGCCGGGGATTGAAGTCGCCGGCACAGGAACTCCGGAGGCTGGCTCGACCAACCCCCGGACCAGGCGAACCCGCTCCACGGTCCTCTTTCGGGGTCACTTCCGGGGCCACTTTCCGGGCCGGTCCACGATTCTGAAGATCAACCGTCCGGGTTCCATTTCGAGGCCGCGTCTCCCCGGAGAGCCGATTCGATGGGATTTCTCGACAAGCTGCTGGGACGCAAGCCCCGGGTCACGCCGACCGATATCACACGGCGTTTTGAACTGATCTGTCGTGTCGGCCAGGGAAGCATGTCTCGGTTTTTCAAGGCCCGCGACACCCGGACGGGACGAATTGTCGGTCTGAAAATTCTCGACAAAGAGAAGACCCGCAAGTTCGAATCCCGCTTCCCGGCGGAATGGAAAAAGCCGCTGGAGGGGGAGATCGCCGTCTCGCTCGATCACCCCAATCTTGTGAAGACCCACGAATGGGGGGAAACACTGGAAGGAGACCCCTTCCTCGTCATGGAGTTTCTCGAAGGGGTCAGCCTGAGCTTCCTCGTGGATGTGCAAAACAAGGTCATGCAGCAGAACCGGGTCAACTTCATGATCCAGCTCGGAGATGCACTGGCCTACATGCACTCGCGGCAATTCATTCACCGCGATGTCTGTCCGCGAAACATCGTCATCACCGAACCCGACCTGGTCGTCAAGCTGATCGACTTTGGGTTGGTGGTTCCCAATACCCCGAATTTCCAGGCCCCGGGAAATCGCACGGGAACGGCCGCCTACATGGCCCCTGAACTCGTCCGCCGACAGCGGACCGACCCGCGCATTGACATCTACTCGTATGCGGTCACCTGTTACGAGATGTTCACCCGGAGGCATCCCTGGCCCGAGGCCACCAGCCACGAAGCGGTCGTTCAACATCTCAACAATCCCCCTCTCGAAATTGACACCCTCGTCCCGGGAATCGACCCCCAGATTGCCCAGGCCATCATGAAAGGGCTCGAGCGAGATCCTGCCCAGCGCTGGTCCCGTGTGCCGTTGATGGTCGACGAATTCCGACAGGCGGCCGAACGCCTCGGACTGCCGCGCCCCGGATCTCACGACGGAGAGTCCCCGGCGGTCGAAGCCTCGCCAGCCAAGTCTCCCCCACGGTCGTCTTCCCCCACCACTCCGCTTTCCAGGACCGTGGCGGCAGAGTCAAATCCCGGCACTGTGCCGGCCCCGGTTGCCGCTGCGAAGCGCGAAGGGACTCCGCCCCCCCCGGATTCTCCCCAGAAACCAGCGACCAAACCGCGGGTCAAAGGGATGCCTCCGAAGGCCCCCCCCCGCCCGAAGGCCACCACCGACGAAGACATGATTCTGGATTTCCTCAATCAGCCCCAGGATCCCCAGGAATAAGGTGTGACGCGTGGAATCGCCCCCCGCTTGCGTTCCCGATCCCTGGTCGCACCTGCGTCAGCACAGCCCGGCGCGAATTGCCCTCGGCCGCGCCGGTGGCAGTCTCCCCACCCGGGCCCTGCTCGATTTTTCGCTCGCCCACTCCCAGGCCCGCGATGCTGTCCACGCCCCGTTTGATCCCGGTCTGCTCGCCAGTCAATTGGCCTCACTTGGTTGCCCGACCCGGCTCCTCACCACCCGCGCGGGTGATCGACGTGAGTTCCTCACCCGACCCGATTGGGGACGGCAGCTTTCCGACGAAAGTCGCGAGGCTCTTTCCCACCCTCAGGAACCCCCGGCACCGTCCGGCCCGCCAGACCTGGTGGTGATTGTCTCGGACGGACTCTCGGCACTCGCCGCTCACAGGCAGGTCGTCCCCCTCCTGGCAGTGCTGTGGCCGTCGCTTCAGGAACAGGGCTGGAGGCTGGCTCCCATCTGCCTGATCCCCCGCGCCCGGGTGGCTCTGCAGGACCAGGTGGGGGATCTGCTGCAGGCCCGTCTCGCCCTCACCCTGCTGGGTGAACGACCAGGACTGCTCGCCCCCGACAGCCTGGGTGCCTATTTTGTCTTCGGCCCACGCCCGGGCCGGACCGATGCCGACCGCAATTGTGTCGCCAACATCCACCCCGCCGGCCTCCCCCCCGACGAGGCGGCCCTGATTCTTCTGCGTCTGCTCCAGCGTGCCCGATCCGAACAAGGCAGCGGCGTCGCGCTGAAAGATGAGACACCGTTTCTTCCCGGTACCCCCCACTCCCGGCTCTCGCATGACCACTGAGTCGTCTCCAGCCAATCCCCTTGCCCTGCTCGAGGGATTTCCCATCCATGTCTGCCTCCCGGTGCAATGGGGAGACCAGGACGCCTTCGGCCACGTCAACAACACGGTCTACCTGCGCTGGTTCGAGACGGCACGAATCGCCTACAGTGATCACGTCGGGCTGCTGCAGGTCGACCAGTCACAACGCCTCGCCCCCATCCTGGCCGCCATCTCGTGCAACTACCGACGGCAGATCAAGTTCCCCGATACGGTCTGGGTCGGAGCAAGGGTTTCCAAGGTGGGCCGCACCAGTCTCACGATGCAGCACCGGGTGGTCAGTGAACGCCAACGGCTGATTGCCGCCGAAGGGGACAGCGTGGTCGTCACCTTCGACTATCAGTCGCAGAAACCGGTCCCCATTCCCCAGGAACTGCGCAATGCGCTGGTTCAGATTGAAGGCCGGCGCCTCGACCACGAGACTCAGCCTGCGTAATCCCCGGTCCTCATGACACCCGAACTCTCCACCGACTTCTCCACCTCCCCCGTCGCCATAAAAACCGTTTTCCCGGCCGGGGAGCCACTGCGTGCACCAGCCAGCTCGCTGGATGGGATGATGACCGGCCCCATTGAACTGGGGGGACGTCACCTTGCATCGAGATATTTTCTGGCTCCGCTCGCCGGTTATACACACCTCGCCTTCCGACGGGTGATCCGTGAAATCGGCGGGGTCGGGCTCTGCACCACAGACCTTGTCCAGGCGTCGCACCTGGTCTCTGGAACCCGCTGGGCCCGCGAACTCGTCCAGACACATCCTTCCGACCAACCCCTCACCGTCCAGATTTACGGGGGTCAGGTCAGGCACATGGTGGCAGCCGCCCGGTGGCTGGAAGACCACGGTTACCAGGCGATCGACATCAACATGGGTTGTCCCATGGCCAAGATGACCGGTTGTGGAGGAGGGGCCCGCCTCATGTGCAACGGCGATGGCGCGTGCCAACTGGTGGGCGAGGTGGTTCGGGCCGTCAAGCTGCCGGTCTCGGTCAAAATGCGTCTCGGCTGGGACCGGAGTCGGCTCACCGCCCCCCTGCTGGCCGAGGAATTCGAACAACTCGGCGTGTGTGCCATCACGATCCACGGGCGGACCCGCCAGCAGGGTTTCACGGGCGACGTCTCCCTCGATGGCATCCGGGCGGTGGTTGAAGCAGTCAAGTCGATCCCGGTTGTGGGGAATGGCGACGTCCGCACCGCCGCTGACGCGATTCGCATGCGTCGCGAGACCGGGTGTGCCGCGGTCGCCATCGGCCGCGGCGCCCTGATGGACCCCTGGATCTTTCGCCGCATCGCCCTGGCCGAGGCTGGTGATGACTCAGCCGTCGACTTCACCCCCACCCCGACCGAGCAGGTGGACTTCCTCCGCCGGCATTTCGAATTGATGGTGGAACAGCACGGGGAGTACCTCAGTTGTCGGAACTTCCGCAAGTTCGCGGCGTGGTACGGCGCCCGGCTGGGAATTCCCGAAGATCTCGAAGACCGCCTCCGCAAGTTCGAAAGCGTGGCGGAGTTTGCCGAAATAGCCGCCCAGATCGAGGACCGGCACGGAACGCGCACCGAACCTCTCCCCACCGCTCTGATCCGCACACCGAACGGTCCCGTCGAATACTGGTAGTACGCATGCTGGTAGCACGGAGATTGGCCGCACGGAGCTGCCCATTCCGCCATCGACAGCAACGCGTCCCTCCCTCGGTGCGCGTTGCTGTCGATGGCGTTCTCGCGGCCCTTTGGCGGGTACGAGTCAATCCTGGTGATTTTTGGAAACGGACTCAGGGGGTCATGACCCGTCCGCCACAAACGACCAGGGTCTGGCCCGTCATGAAGCCCGAATCTTCGGTCATCAGGAACCGGACGACCCGCGAGACGTCTTCGGGCTGACCAATTCGCTGCATCGGGGTTGCCGAGACAATCTTGTCGACCGCCTCGGCGGAGACTCCCTCGATGATCTCGGTCTCGATGAGCCCGGGCGCGACTCCATTGACCCGGATGTTGTGCCCGGCCAATGCCGCCGCTGTACTGCGGGTCAGCCCCAGCATGCCAGCCTTGCTCGCGGCATACGCGATCGACAGCGGCCGGGGTTGCAGGGCCGAGATCGAGGCGACATTGACGATCCGGCCGAAGTTCCGGGCGATCATCCCCTCTTTGACCGCCCAGGTGACCAGAAAACTGCCGGTCAGGTTCACATTGAGCGTTCGCTGCCACATCTCCAGTGTCAGTTCACCATGCGGGACATAGTCAAACACCCCGGCATTGTTCACGAGCAAGCCGATCGGCCCGAGAGTCTGCTCGACCATTTGAACCATGTGCTCCACCTCGGTCGGCTGCGAGACGTCCGCCTGAATGGGAAAGGCGCGCCGCCCCATCCTCTCGACCACCTCGACCACCGCGCGGGCGGCCGAGACATTCGAGACATAGTTGATCGCCACATCGGCCCCCGCGCGGGCGAGTTCCTCAACGCAGGCCCGCCCGATTCCCCGGGATCCCCCCGTCACGAGGGCAACCTGCCCAGCCAAAGGTGCGTCATTCATCACTGCCTGCCAATGTCTTTGGGGTGAGATGCCGTTCCAGTCCTCCCGGCACGGCGGATCGCAATCCTAGAGCTTCGCCCTTCCTCCGCCAATTCGATCAGACCTCGGCAGAAAGAACTGACACGTGCCCATCAACGACCGTCCAATCAGCGACTGCATGACGCTCCGCATTGGGGAGAGTCTTCCGGTCAGGAAGTCAAGGTAAGACGCCGGGGAAACAGGCTCTCACCCTGATGGAATCGTGGTGCTTTCGGTCGACGATCCGCCCTCGGACCGATACCATCGCGGTGTGCCCGGACAGCTTGATCACCCCACTCCCCGACACTCGGAAACTTCCTGCGAAAATGTGTCGCAGGCGGGGAGTTCCTGCGCCACGACACGTCAGGCCGATGCGATCTGGCTCTTCCCCGGACTCGGTTGCCGCTACGTTGGCATGGGTTCCGAGTTTCTCGGTCAAGAACCTGTTGCCGATCAACTGGTGCAGCAGGCGTCGGATTTGCTTGGCTACAGCGTCGCTTCGGTCTGCCTCGAGGGATCGGGGCGGAAGGTGGTCCCTCCCCGACAGGAATCTGAGGTCATCTACGTGATCTCGTGCGCTGCGGCTGCGGTGCTGAAATCTCGTGGAATGCGACCCGCCGCTCTCCTCGGGCACAGCCTGGGGGCCTGGGCCGCTGTCGCGACCAGCGGTGCCCTCGATTTTGCCTCGGGACTGCAACTGCTTGGCCAGACCGAGCAGCGCATCCACGACTGGGTCGACAGCCATGACCATGCGATGGGAGTCATCCTCGGCCTGGAAGCGTCTCGAGTGACCGAACTGGTGGCAGCCGAACCCGATGTCTGGGTGGCGAACTGGAATTCTCCCCGGCAGCAGGTGATCTCAGGTGTGGCCCCGGCTGTCGAGCGTGTGTTGTCGCAAGCGCAGGCCTCCCAGGCCAAGCAGGCGCGGGTCCTGGTCCGGTCGCGGGCGATGCATACCCCGTTCCTCGATCCGGTCGCCCGGGCATTGCGTGAAGATCTGACCCGACTGCCGTTGCGAGACCCGCAGGCACCGGTCATTGACACGCGGAATGGCCGGGCACTGCGTCACCGGGCCGAAGTGGCGGAATTTCTGGCCGACTGCCTGACCGCCCCGGTGCACTGGGGCGAGACAATCCTGTCGCAGCTGCAACAAGTGAAAACGTCGTTCATTGATGTCGGACCGGGAACTGTGCTGGCTGGTATGCTCCCGTTTATCGATCCGCAAGCCGCCGTGAAGACCACGGCCCAGATCCTCGAAGAGAGGGGGGCAGGATGAAGGCCGCACAGAAGTGGTTGATGTCAGGCAATCAGGCGATTGCCCGGGGAGCCTACGAGGCCGGTGTGACCGTCGCAACGAGCTACCCGGGCACCCCCTGCACCGAGATCCTCGAAGCGGTCTCGCGTCATCCCGGGATCGAAGCCCTCTGGGCGACCAACGAAAAGGTCGCCTATGAGATTGCCCTTGGAGCCTCGTTTGCCGGGGCCAGGGCGATGGTCTCGATGAAGCACGTTGGATTGAATGTCGCCGCGGATCCGCTCTTTTCGTCGGTCTATACCGGCGTCAACGGGGGACTGGTGGTGGTGGTGGGCGATGATCCCTCGGCAGCCAGTTCCCAGAACGAGCAAGACAGCCGGCACTACGCCCGGGCCGCCAAGCTTCCGATGCTGGAACCGTCCGACAGCCAGGAGGCCCGCGACCTGGTCCTGGCCGCTTTTGAATTGAGCGAGCGGTTCGACACCCCTGTCCTGGTCCGCCTGACCACCCGCTTGTGTCACTCCAAGACCCTGGTCCGCGTCGGGGAACCTCCCGAGCCACGGATTGCGTCCGGGTTTCTTCGCGACTTCGACAAGTATGTCCTGCTGCCCCGCCAGGCCATCATTCGGCACCACGCCCTCGAAGCCCGCGTGCAGGCCCTCGCCGAATTCGCCGACACCGCCGACTGGAACCGCGTCGAATGGCGCGATCTGCGGGTTGGCATCATCACCTCGGGTCTGGCCTACCAGTATGTTCGCGAAGCGTTTCCCCACTTGTCGGTTCTGAAGCTCGGCCAGTCCTGGCCACTGCCGGCCGAGAAGATTCGCGATTTTTCGGCACAGGTCGATGACGTCTGGGTGATTGAAGAGCTCGACCCCTTCCTCGAAGAGCAGGTCAAGGCCCTCGGCATTGAGGTTGCCAGTCAAGGCTGGATTCCCCGCGTGGGTGAACTGACCCCCGAGCGGATTCTCGCCAGTGTCGAGCAGCAGGCTCCCCAGCCAATGCAGTTGGGGGATCCCTCGATTCCCGGGCGGGCTCCGCGCATCTGTGCCGGCTGCCAGTACCTGGGGGTGTACACGGCGATCAGCCGGATTGGCGTCCGGGTGGCCGGTGACATCGGCTGCTACACGCTCGGTTCGCTGGAACCCTGGAATGCGATCGACAGCGTCGTCTGCATGGGGGCGGGCATCGGCACCGCGCTGGGGATGGAAAAGGCCCTGGGCGAACGGGTGCAGGGACGGCTGCTGGCGGTGATTGGCGATTCCACACTGCTGCATTCCGGACTCGGCCCCCTGCTGGACCTCGTCCACAATCGCGGCCAGACCACCGTGCTGGTGATGGACAATTCAACCACCGCCATGACCGGCCTGCAGGGGAACCCTGCAAATGGCCAGACCGCCTCGGGACAATCGGGTCCGGGAGTCGATCTCGAGAAGCTGATCGGAGCCCTTGGCATCGATTGGGTCCGCGTGATCAATCCCTACGACCTTGCCGAGAGCGAGGCTGTGCTGCGCGAAGCGCTCGACCATCCCGGGCCGGCCGTAGTCATCAGCCGGGCCCCGTGCCTGCTGCTCAAGCGGAAAGAAACGGTCCAGCAGGCCCATCTTTCGGAAGAGGCCTGTACGGGGTGTGGCGAGTGCTTCCAGGTTGGTTGTGTGGCGATCGAGCGACAGGATCTCGAAGGCCGAGTTGCACCATTGATCAACCATGACCTGTGTGTGGGCTGCACGCTGTGCGTGCAGTCCTGTCCGGAAGGGGCCCTGCAGCCCCGCCGACTGGTCCCCGACCTTGTGGAGCTCAATTCATGTCCGACCCCCACGCCCCCCCGCTGACCCTGCTCCTGGCGGGCCTGGGGGGCCAGGGAGTGGTCACCGCCGGAGACCTGCTGCTGTGCGCTGCGCTGCATGAGGGACTGGAGGTCAAGAAGAGCGAGATCCACGGACTCAGCCGACGCTTCGGCAGTGTGTCGTGCCAGGTCCGTGTGGGAAGCCCGTTGCACTCTCCCCTGCGTGGGCATGGCGGGGTCGACATCCTGCTGGCCCTCGAGGGCTACGAGGCACTCAAGCAGTTGCCCTGGCTCAAGAATGATGGCGTCGCCCTGGTCAACCAGTTCTGGCTGCGTCCCGGTGCCGCCAAGGCGGGAGCCGACGCCTCCCCTCCCCCGACCAACGACCCCCGACTGCAGTGGTTTCCGGGGACAGACGAAGCCCATGCGATCGAGGCCCCCCGCAGCCTCAATTACTACATGCTTGGGGTTGTGGCCGAGTGGCTTCCGTTTTCCGATCAGAGCTGGGAGTTGGCCCTGGCAGAGGGGCGACCTTCCGCCTCCTCGGCTTCCAACCGCTCGCTGTTCGAACGGGGACGTTCCGCCGCACAGCTTCAATACCGGCGGGGCCCCCGCGTGGTGCCCCGTTAAAACCGCGTTGACGCCCGAATTGCAATCGTCAGAGAAGCCGGTCTTGGCCGTACGCCAGCGAGACCAGACGGGTTCTGTCCTTTGGGGCCCTCGGTCATCCTCTTTCGCCCGGTGCCGACTCTCCGCCCCCGGGCGAAGACTTTGACCCGCGCTGTGCGCCTGCCACAGGTGCCGCTGGACGGGCCTTCAAACCCGTCGGCCACAGCGCAGAGGGGGCCAATTCGCAGCGGGATTCGCGTCCCGTGATGCTGTGTGGGCGCGCGGCAATTCGTGTCGCGAACCGGCCCTGAATTGGCGAAACTCCGATCGAATGTCCCGTCACGCCGGAACGATCGATCCCACTCGCAGGGGCCAACGGGGTCAGTCGCCATCAAGACAGAATGCCCCTTCGGGAGCCAGACTTGCATCCGCTCCCCGAAGGGGCACCACCAGGAGGACTCTGCCAATCCGCGCTCTACGAGTCGGAGACCGAACTCAGGAGCAGGTTCATCACATTGCCCGGCATCATGCCCGCTTCTTCCTCGGCAAAACCGAGAGGAAACTCGTCAGCCCGTTCCGGACGCAATTCGTATTCGAATTCCGAGCGGGGCTCAAAGAACCGGTCAAACCAAAGCATCCGGCGGACATTGGGCTGCGGGGTGTAGAGGTGAATCGAAACCCCCAGTTCGTGCCAGTCGAACAACATGCCGAAAAACCCGCCGGGAATGTACTTCACATATGTCATGTCGATCCCGATGGCGCGACGTTTCTCCTTTTCGATGAGATTGGTCAGCGTCTCACGCAGCAGGGCCATGTCGGCACCGTCCCAGATCTCCATCTCTCCCAGGTGGAGAACGGTGACCTGATCGACCGGGTAGATCCGCAGAAACTTCTTGTTGAACGACATCGTCAGTCCTTCGCCAGATCAAGGGATCGCTGCCCTGTCGACGACTCGCCGTCACAGGCAGACATTTCCCATTAGGCAAAGTCCGGGCCAGTTGTCACAACTTTCCAGACCACCCCAAGATTCATCACAAACCACTATCTGGAATGGACTTACAACAATGGACCAGAAAACCGTTTTTAACGATTGCACCGGCTTGTTGATGTTCCGCAACATTCACCGTTGTGGCGTGTTGACTGTCGTCAACGCCCCACCTTGTCTCACAACGGGCGACCGCACGGTTCCTGAAACTGCGGTCCAGCCCACGACTGTTGGTGCGGCGGCGACCAGCTTCCCGAGCGCAGCAGTCAGTCCGCTGGTCAGTCAACAGGCTCCAACCCGACGGTCAACCGGCCAGAGCAAAAAAAGACGTCGCAACAGCACCTCTGTCGAGAGTGCCATGGCGACGTCTGAAATCATGGAAAATCAACGCATTCCCGGCGCGGGACCGACCGGGAGGGATGTGATCATTCGACGTTCAAATCGAACGGCAACATGGTGGCTGCCCGCTCCTTGCGGAAGACGCGCAGCGCCCCCCAGGCCCGGGAGGTGCCGGGGGGAAGCAGATCTCCCAGCAGGTTTCGGATTCCCATCCCCTGGGCGTCAATTCGCGAGTCGGCACCCGTGTCGCCCCCCCCCAGCAGCGAATCGAACGGATTGGCCGCCTTGGGAAGATCGAGACGTTCGAGTTTTTCGTCGGGATTCAGCCCGGCGAGTTTCTTCGCATGGGCGATGGCGGCATCGAGTCCCCCCAGTTCGTCCACGAGACCCAGCTTCAGGGCGGCGTTACCCGTGTAAACCCGTCCGCGGGCCAGTTTCTCCAACTGCTCCCAGGGCATCTTCCGACCGGCAGCCGCCTTGTGGGTGAACTGCGAATAGATCTCATCGAGAATCTTCTGCATCGCCGCCCGCTCACCCTCGGTGTAACCCTGGGTGGTGCTGTTGATCCCCGAATTCTTCCCCCGTGAGATCACATCGGTGGTGACTCCCACCTTCTCCATGACCCCGCCGGTCGCCAGCTTCATTCCCACAACGCCAATCGAACCGGTGATTGTTCCAGGCTCGGCGAAGATCCGGTCCGCCCCCATCGCGATGTAATAACCACCGCTGGCTGCGGTATCTCCCATGCTGACAACAAACGGCTTTTCGACCAATTCCAATTCGCGCCACATCAGGTCACTGGCGAGAGCGCTGCCACCAGGGCTGTCAATCCGCAGCACGATCGCCTTGACGGTCGGATCGGTCCGGGCTTCGCGAATCGCCTTGATCATGGTGTCGGAGCCCATGGTCGACTCTCCCGAGAGAAAATCGACAGAGCTCGCCCCGGTCATGATCATCCCCTGGGCATGGATGATCGCCAGCTTCGGGTTCGCCGACTTTTTCTTCGGCTGGTCTCCCCCCGTCAGCGCCTCGAGAAACTTCATCATCCCGGCGAGGCTGTTGAGATCGGTCTCCACCTTCTTCTTGCCGTATCTGCGCAGAACCCTGAGGGTCTTCCCCTCGTGCAGTCCGGCCAGTGCGGTCTCCAGTTCATCCTGGTAACCGATCCGATCGATCAACTTGTTGTCGAGTGCCTGTCGGGCCGTCAGCGGAGCCGAGTCGATCAATTCCCGCACTTTTTCGGCCGGAATCTTGCGCGACTCGGCGATTGTGTTGATCAGCTGTTGATAGAAGTCGTCAAGGATCTCCTCCATTTCCCTGCGAAACTCGGGGCTCATCTCGGTGCGGGAATACGGCTCCCCCGCCGATTTGAATTCGCCGACGCGCAGCATCTCGGCCTTCACTCCCAGCAGGTCAAACGCCTTCTTGTAGAAGGTCACCTCGGCCCGCAGGCCAAGAGTCGTCAACACCCCCGCCTCGGGCATCCAGATTTCGTCGCAGCCGGTGGCCAGCAGGAAGTCCATGTTGTCGGCCTCATTGAGGGTCGCATAGACCTTCTTCCCGGCCGCCTGAACTTTCGCGACTCCCGCACGCAGGGCCCGCATCTTCGCCCAGCCGATGGTGGGGCCGTCGATCTTGAGAATCACCCCGGCAATTTTGCCATCGCGCGCCGCGTTCTCGAACTTGCCCAAGGCAACCGCCAGGGTTTCGCTCAATTCGCCAAACAACCCGGGAGCCTGCGGCCCCTCGGAATAGCCCCCCTTGATCTCAATCTGGGCGTATTGGACTTCGACGGGCTTCTCGGCAACGGTTTTTTCAGTCGCCGGCTTGTCAGTGACAGACTTTTCCTGGGCGAACGCCCCGGTCCAGCCAGCACACACCATCACCATCACCCAACAGACCGCCATGATCTGTCTACGCATCGTTAAAATCCTCGCAACAGGGCTGGAGAGAAACCGCCACTCAACAATTTCGTTGTAGCACACCCCTCGGCACCCGACCACAACCAGCCTTCGCTTGCGGTGCCGGCATCAAAGGTCGATGATGCGTCACGCGCGAGCCTGGCCCGACGCCATCAGGCACCGTCTGCGCACGGGTCGTGAGGGGCTCCCTGCGTCGCATCAGACAGCAGCAATCACTGCTGTCTGAACCTCTGCCTCAGGCACCTCACGCTCTCTGACTACCCATCCCCCGCCCCACTGGTTTCAGTCACCCACCATCATGAAGATCACCCACGGCAACACTGCTGTTGTCGAAGCCAACTACGACTACACCTACGTCCGCATTCATGCCGACAACGGGCAGTACGGAACCGGTGAATGTTTCTTCGCACCGGGACTGACCACCGCCCTGCATGAAATGCTCCCCCTGCTGGAGGGGAAAGATCCGCGCGAAGTCGACCGGCTGTGCCGGTTCCTGTGGCGGAAGGGCTCGGGAGCCGGGGCGGTGGCGGGGTATCTCTACAACGCGATCAGCGGCATCGAGGCTGCGTTGTGGGACCTGGTGGGGAAATCGTGGGGCGTGCCGTGCTGGCAGTTCCTGGGGGGCAAGGTCCGTGATGAGGTGCGGATCTACGTCGACTGCCACGCCGGCGACAACATCGAGAGCTGGGGACCAATGCTGGATGCCCGCGAACCCCAGTGGCTGCAGGACGCCCTGGCCGGACGCCCCCAGCATGAAGAACGTTATGAACCCGAGATGTACTTCAACCGGGCCCGCCAGATGGTGGCAGCCGGCTTCGACGCCATGAAGTTCGACATCGACTCCATCGTGGTGCTGACGGGGGAAGAACTCAACCGCCCCCTCACCCGGGCCGAGATGGACAAGATGGCCGCCTGCGTGGCCGCCGCCCGCGAAGGGGCGGGCGACCAGGTCGACCTTGCGGTGGACTGCCATTGGCGGTTTGCCCCCACCGAGGCGATCCGCATCGCCCGGGCCCTGGCCCCCTACAACCTGCTGTGGCTCGAAGATCCCTGTCCTCCCGAGAATTTCCGCGATGTGGCCGAGATCCGCGCGCTGGGTATCGTTCCCATCCTGACGGGCGAAAACCTCAACCGCCGGCACGGCTTCTGGGACCTCATCACCCACCGCGGCTGCGACCTGGTCGCGCCGGACATCCAGAAATGTGCCGGGATGCTGGAAGGAAAACGGATCGGCGAACTGGCCGAAATGCAGGGAATTCGTTTTGCCCCGCACAACATTGCCTCTCCCCTGGGAACCATGGCCAGTGCGCATGTCTGTGCCACGTTGCCGAATTTCGTCGCCCTCGAATTCCACGGATCCGACGTTCCGTTCTGGAATGACCTCATCACCCGGCCCGATGTTCCCGGGCCGGTGATCCAGAAGGGACGCATCCCCATCACCTGCGCCCCCGGGCTCGGCTGCGAACTCAACGAAGCGGTGGCCAGGCAATACGCCAAGCCGGGCGAGCCTTGGTTTGTGTAAGTCCTTTCAGCCGCTGCACTGACTGGATCGATCGCTCCACCTCCCGGGTCGAGGCTCCGGACCGACAATACGCGTGGCGCCGGCGAACAGCAATGGCCTCCTCCTCTCCGGCCTGCGGTCGCACTCAAAACACCGTCAGCAGCATCCATTGGGCCGAGCGGATCAACCAGGCGCGGTCCGCGGGCTCGACCCGTTTTTCGGAGAGCATCGCGCGGGTTCGGGTGTGGATGTTCGAGACCGTGAACCGCTGCTGGTCGGTCAGGCGTCCCCGTCCCCGTTCCCGCAGGGTGTCATCCAGCTTCAAGAGCGTCCCGGTGATCCGCTCGATCGTCTCCACCTCCCCCAGCGTGTGCTCGGGCGGATCGGACCAGGCCGGCGTCCTTTCCACGGTCGCCACCTCCAGCACCACATCCCGGATCACCTGCGTGATGTGCGACAGCCGCTGATAATCGAGACGGTCAGCGGTGTCGGTCGGCTGATGATAATCGCGGTGCTCCCCTCCCGAGAAAAACAGGAACGGGACCTTCTCTCCCTTGAAGGGTCCATAGTCGCTGCGGACCCCCACCAGGTCCACCCCCAGGTGCGAGACCTGCAGATTCCCGGGCGGAGTCACCCCGTCGACCAACCGGCGCAGTCCCGGCGCATGTTCGCCCCCCATCACAAACACCGCAGGCAGCGGGAGATCGCCGAGCGTGCGGCCGATCAATTCGGCCGTCACGAACAGCTTCACCCGTTCCAACGGCCAGGGGGGATGGGCGACAAACCAGCGTGACCCCCACAGCAGGCTCTCTTCGAGATCGCAACTGAGGAAGACAACACTGCGGCGCGGGGCCACGGGCTGTGCGGCCAACAGCCGGGCGACCTCCAGCAGCATCGCCACACTGCCGGCGTTGTCGTCCGCCCCCGGATAGGTCTTGCCCCCCCGGATCCCCAGGTGGTCAAAGTGGGCACTGAGAATCACATACTCGTCCCGCAACTGGGGATCACTCCCGGGAAGCACCGCCCCCACATTGGTCCCCATCACGATCTCTTTGCCCCCCGCCTGCTTCGGCCCGGGAATTTCCTGCAGGTAACTCTCCCCCGGAAACAGCGGCTGGAGGTGGAGCTCTCGAAACGCCGCCAGGAGATGCTCACGGGCCTTCTGCTTCCCCACGGTCGTCCCCCGACCTTCGAACTCGGGGGAGGCGAGGGTGAACACATCCCGTTTCAAACGATCGGCCTGTGGCGTCGGCGACTCTGCCGATTGGGCAACCTGGACCATCAGCAGTCCACTTCCAACCAGGACGACCAGGCGCATCCAACGCTTCCATCCCGCGCTGTCGTGTATGTTCATCCCACCCCCTCCAGATTCCTGCAATTCCCTGCAGCACAAGAACTTACAACCACCCCAGCAACCCTGAATCCCATGCGGATTCGGGCGGTTCTGCCCGGATTGCCGAGGATTCCTGTTGTAACGGATTCTCGTGGGCCGATGAATAGGAGCATGCATGAGCGGCTCTGCAGCCCTTCGTGCCCGATTGCGAACTCGACCCAGCTTCGGACAAATTCACGGAAGGAATTGTCATGTCCCGCAAGACGATTTTGGGTGTGCTGGCCTGCCTGTCGCTGATTGTGGGCGTCATGGCTGGTACCCCGACCAAGGCGGAAGCCGCCCCCATCGGTCAGCCCCACGACTGGGGCCGTTTCTACTACTACCCGTACGTGTACTATCCCCACAACTTCAAGGCTCCGGTCCAGTACGACAACATGTACTACCGGTATCCCCAGGAACGCCAGATTCCTGTCTACAACAAGAACTGGCACAACTTCTACCTGCAGTCCCACCCCTGGCATAAGGGGCACGCGCACATTCTCGACGTGTTCTAGGCGTAACCAGGGGAACCCAAACCGACCAGACTGATGGCCGGGACGAAAGGATTCGTCCCCGCCTCAGTCCCTCCGGTGGTTCCCCTCGCCCCAGACATTTTGAGACCCAATGCAGGGTACCCCCGGCTGTCCTTCACGGGATGGTCGGGGGTTTTTCTGCGCGCTGAGCCCGAGCCTGCTCCGCAAAACTCCCGCATCGGGCGCCGCCCGGCGGCAGTCGAATCAACCCGCACCGCCTACGGGGAATCGTCGCGCGACGCTTCGACATCTCCCGACGTGTCAATCTCCAGATCACCAGGGCCATCCCCAGCGGGATTGGCAGGCGTAGCGCCGCCCCCCGGGACTGCGGCTCCCTCCATGAGGCAATACAGGAACTTGTCGCTGCGCAACAGAATTCGGGGACCCGCCACTGCGAGTGACGCAAATGTGCGTCCCTTCAGCCGGTTGACCCCCCGCTTCTGAAACTGGTCTCCCGCCAGAATGACGTGCGTCTGCCCATCCTCGCTCTGGCAGTAGAGCTTCTCCCCAATCGCCGTGAGGCTGGCCGACGCATTTCCTCCCAAACGCTGCTTCCAGGCCACACGCCCGTCATCGCGCGCGACACACGACAGGATTCCGTTGTCACTCAACAGGTAAATGTGCGGTCCCACCACGACTGCCGAAGGAGTGAACGGAACCCCCTGCGACAGGCGCCACTTGATGCGCGACCCGGTGACATCCCCCTTCCCTCCCAAGTCAATCGCCAGCAGTGACGCCGAGTCGTACCCGGTGGCGACATAGACCACGCCATCGGCGGTCACTGGACGAGGAATCACGGAATAGCCCTCATAACGGCACCGCCACAATTCGGTCCCCGTGGCGGCATCGTAAGCCCAGACATGGTCTCCGCCAGGGGCGATCAACTCGTCCCGTTCCTGACGGCGAATCACCAGCGGTGTCGCATACGAATGCCGGCTCTCGCGGATGGTCTTCCAGCGAATCTCTCCCGTCTCGGCATCGAGGGCGATGAGGAACTGCGGCGACTCGACGCCGGCACGTGACACCTTGTCGTAAAACGGGCCAGCCATTCCGTCGCAGACCAGCACCAGCAATCCATTCACCAGGACGGGCGAACCAGCCGAACCGTGGTGATGGTAATACGCCACTGTCCGCTTCCAGACGACTCTTCCCGAACGTTCGAGGCACGCTGTCCCATTCGCGCCGAAGTGCACGTACACACGATTGGGGGTCAGCACGGGGGTGGGCGAAGCATGACCGTTCTTCGGATGCACTCCTCCGGGGCGATCGACCTCAAAAACCCTGATATTGCGAACGATTCGGCCTGTCTTCGTGTCACAGCAAATGGCCCGCAACGACTTGCCCGACTCGGTCGCGGCTGTCACCCACGTCTCATCACCATCCACCACGGGGGATGACCACCCCTGCCCCGGCAGACGGGTCTTCCAGCTGATGTTCTCGGTCTCCGACCACGACACCGGGGCTCCTTCATCGACTGCCGTTCCCTGCCCGGTTGGCCCGCGAAACTGCGGCCACTCCAAGCCCTCCCCCGCGAACAACGGGACCGTCCCCAGCACGAGCCCCAGCCACACCCCGGTGCCAAGCCACAGCCTGTGCAGTGACAAACTCACTTCGGCTCTCCCGGAACCTGGTGCAGTGTGTAGTAGCCGACGGCCGGCCAGAGTTTTTCTCCCGCCGCTGAAGTCAGTCCCTCCAGCTTGAACTCGTACACATGCCCGGTCTGCCGCCCCGCGGTCACGAGTCGTACGGTCCGGTGATCGGCACTCAATTGCACGCGCTCGACCACCAGCCGGTGCTGACCGCTGTCGGGTGTCGCGTACCCACTGGTCCAATGCCGGGTCCAGCCCGCGATGGCATAGTGCGAGGTCTGGGTGGCCTTCCCGGCGTCGACAGGCTGTGTGAACTGGACTTGAAACCCCTCCGGTGTGACTGAGATCCGCTCGATACCGGCAGGCAACTCACCACGACGGCGCAGTTGCACGATCTCACCGACGTTGGCTCCGCCATTCCAGCCACTGTCATGAATGCCCCCGATGTAGATCTCCCCTCCGGGTCCCTCGGCTCCACACAACACCCCCAGGAAGCCCCGCTGTCCGGTCAGCCCGGTCGGTGCTTCGCCTCCCGTGTCGGCCGGGGTACCGCTGATCATGCGGCTGGCAGGTCGACTGAGCGGATAGATTCCCCCCTGGTAGACGTCGCCCACCCGTTCCACCGACATTCGAACCAGGAAACGGGTGTCGTATTCGCAACCGACCGCCTGGCCAGCGAATGCTGCGCCCGCACTGTTCGACAGGAAGAAGATGCCATTGACGCTGCGGGTCCAGGGATGGGGAATCTGGATGGCCGGCGGCTGCGGCAGTCCTTCATGTGGCTCTTCAAACAGGCTGGGGACGCCATAGCGGGCTCCGTCCACCAGGTGATTCAATTCATTGAATGGATTCTGGACCCCCTGGTTGTCGGTGACAAAGATGTCGCCCGCCGCATTCTTCGCGAGACCGATGGGATAGCGGAATTCATGCCCCACCGGAGTGACCTTGCCGTCCGTTCCGATCCGCAGAATCTTGCCGCGCCACCGCCCCTGATCGGTCGTCCGGCCAGCCTTGGCGTAGTCGCTTCCCAGTCCCACGTAGAGGTTTCCCGCGTCATCCCGCACGATTCCCGTGGTCCAATCGTGATAGTCGTCGGTGTAGCCCCAACCGTCGGCCACCACCGTCCGGCGACGGGCCCGTCCACCGGCATCGAAATCTCCCAGCCTCAGCACTTCGGGTTTGTGCGCCACCAGCAGGTCGCTGCCATCCGCCAGCAGGCCAAACGGAGCCGCCAATCCCTCTTCCACCAGCACAAGCCGATCGGGGAGTCCGTCGGCATTCGTGTCCCGCACCAGGTACACCTGCCCCTTCAGAGAGGTCACGGCGAGGGTCCCATCCGGCAGGAAGGCCATTG
>Ga0315902_10003789_pt1 | contig 22324 bp, 16 predicted proteins | sample LakEriMetagenome_9_FD_203523 | JGI IMG/M metagenome (GOLD analysis project Ga0315902, IMG submission 203523) | Freshwater fungal communities from buoy surface, Lake Erie, Ohio, United States - Buoy 12 MA117 | ecosystem: Environmental > Aquatic > Freshwater > Lake > Lake biofilm | place: USA... | reverse complement strand
GGAGCTGCTGCGCGACATCCGCCGTACCTGCCAGCTGTTCTATGGCATCACCGACGCCACCCTCAGCCGCGATCTGTCCTGGCAATTCAGCCGTCTCGGGCGCCTGCTGGAGCGGGCCGACAAGACCACCCGCATCCTTGATGTGAAGTATTTCCTGCTGCTGCCCTCCCCCGACGAGGTAGGCGGCGTGCTGGACGAACTGCAATGGATCTCCCTGTTGCGCAGTGCCGGGGCCTATCAGATGTTCCGCCAGTCCCGCCAGCAGGCGATCGAACCGAAGGCGGTGGCATCGTTTCTGCTGCTGGATCCGATCTTTCCCCGCTCTGTGCGCTACTGCCTGGGTCGAATTCAGGAGACCCTGCGCATCGTGAGTGGCAACTCGGTGCCGGGCACCCCCGATGCCCTGGAGTGTCTCAGCGGCCTCACTCTGGCCCGCTGGAGTTACACCAGCATCGAAGACCTGATCGCCGGCGGACTGCATGAGGCGATCGATGCCCTGCAGAGCGATCTCAACAGCATGCATGAGCTGATTGAGCAGCGCTTCTTCACCGCCACCACCCACAACCCCACCAACGCCGACCCGGCATGCGTGCTCGCATAATTCACACCTTCGATTACACCTACGACGCCCCGGTACTGCTCGGTCCCCATCGCTTCGGGCTCAAGCCCCGCGGCCATGGTTTCCAGCAACTGCTCGATTTCCGCCTGGAGATCAGCCCCGAACCCAGCCGGCTCTTCCCGCTGGTGGCCGCCAGTGGCGATGAGATCCTGCGGGCTCGCTTCCAGGGCAGCACCGAGCACTTCCAGGTGCGGGCCGTGAGCGAGGTGGACACCATGCCGGCCCCGTTGCTGCAGGTCTGCCTGGAGGAGATCGAGCCGCAGCTGCCCTACCCGGTGGGCCACCTCAACGGCGACCTGATGGGTTCGCTGGAGGGCTGGCTGCCCAATGGCCAGCACGACCCAGCAGCCGTGGACCTGGCCCAGGAGGCCCTGATGGGCAGCGACCAGCGGGCGCTGATGTTCCTGCAGCAGCTGGTGGAAATCATTCAGGATCGGGTGAAGTACACCCAGCGCCATGTCGGTCCGGCCTGGCCGGCGGGCCGCACCCTCAAGGAGCGGGTGGGCTCCTGCCGCGACCTGGCGATGCTGATGGTGGAATCCTGCCGCTGCGTGGGGCTGCCGGCCCGCTTCGTGAGCGGCTACCACCTCGTGGAACCGAAACCCAAGCGCTACGACCTGCACGCCTGGGCTGAGGTGTACCTGCCCGGTGCCGGCTGGCGGGGCTTCGATCCCAGCGGCATCGGCGTGATCGACGACCGCTACATCACCCTGGCCACCTCCTCCAAGCCGGAGCTCACCGCGGCGATCACCGGCAGCTTCTCCGGCCCCCCCGGCGTGAGCAGCGAGTTCAGCTGGGCGATCGAGGCGGAGCTGCTGGATGGCAGCCCCCTAGGGGCGGCCGTGGTGCCGTCAGACCCCACCGACCTGCCAGTAGCCAAACGAAGCTGATCCACGCCGGGCCGCCCCTTGGCCTTCCGTTTCCAGGTTCACCACCTGGCCCCGGCCCCTGTCCTTGGCCACATACAGTGCCGCATCGGCAGCCCCCATCAGCTCGCTGAGGCCGTAGCCGGCCGGACCCGCCGTGGATGCCACCCCCACCGACAGGTTCACCAGCACCTGCTGGCCGTCCCCGGTGGCGATCGCGGTGGCGTTGATCCTTTCGCGCGTGCGCTCCAGCATCAGGGTGGCCCCATCCCCCGGCAGCTGCACGAGGATGGCAAACTCGTCGCCGCCGAGGCGGCCCACCAGGTCGCTGCCCCGCACGGCCGCCCGCAACAGTTCGGAGACCTGGCGAATCACCTGGTCGCCAGCGTCGTGCCCGTGGGTGTCGTTGATCTGCTTGAAGAAATCCACATCGATCAGGGCCATGGCCATCGGCTGCTCCGTCTGGCGGGCACGGCTGAGCAGCTCTTCAACGGCCTCGCTGAAGGCGCGGCGGTTGTAGATGCCCGAGAGGGCATCGATCTGGGCCAGCTGCAGCAACTCGGGGATCAGCACCCGGCGCAGCTGGAACATCAGGCCCACGCAACCGGCGCTCAAGGGCAGCAGGCCGGCCAGAAACACCTTCAGCACAAAGGTCAGGGCCTCCGTGCGGGCCGCCTGCACATCGGTGATCGTGATCAGGCTGGCCCGTTCGCCGCAGCGGCCGCCGCCCTCAAGGGCCAGGGGGTACTGGCGGATCGTCATCAGCACGTCTCCACCGATCCACGAAAGCGGCCCCTGAAACACCACCTCGTCGCGGGTGAGGCAGGCGATCAGGGTGGAGGTGGAGGGGCACTCGGCGAACAGCTCCCGCAGGTGCCGCTGGTGGGGCAGCTGCAGCACATGGGGCAGGGGCAGCCCCACCAGGGCGACATTGGAGGCGGCCAGAAAGGCCGTGGTGGGCCGGGGCAGGGGGCCATCCGGCGGGATGCGCCCGGCAGTCCTGAGCAAGGCGCCCATGCCGCCGATCGCCCGAGCCACCGGCCCGTCAGCCGCCAGCAGGCGTCGCTGCTGGCCTGGTTCGGGATACCGCAGCCCCAGTTCCGACTGCTGGAATTCCCCGGGGCTGATCTGCTGGCGCTGGGCCATCAGGCCCACGGCCTCGGTGCGGTGGCGGCGGGCATAGGCCTGGGCCGCCCACCAGGTGCGCACCAGGGCCTGGATGTCGGATCGGCGGGTGCGCGCCGTCTCCGGCGCCACGGCCAGCACATCCACCACTTCGCCGGGCATGCGACGGCTACTGAACAGCTCGTGGAAGCGATCGTCCTGGCGGAGGGACAGGTCGTAGGGGGGATAGGTGACGACCGCATCGATCTCGCCGGCCCGCAGCAACTCGATGAGTGCCACCGGCCCCTCGAAGCGCAACTGCAGATCATCGATCGCCACGGGCTGGCCCTCCAGGCTGCGCAGCAACAGGTATTCGGCCAGCACCGTGCGCTCCAGACCCACCCGTTGGCCGGCCAGGGCGGCGGGCCTGGCGAGACCCACCCGGGCCAGCAGCCGGTCGGCCCCCACCGATTCATCCAGCACGAGCACCAGCTGCGGACAGCGGGCCGGCGCCTCCTGGCAGACGGCAATGGCCTCGGGCAGGGTGGTGGCCATCACGTCCACATCGCCGTTCACGAACCCAAGGCGCTGATCCGCCAGCGAACTCGACTGCGTCACGCGCAGATCGATGCCGAAGGGTTTGCCGAGCTGCTTCTGCTCGGCCAGATAGAGATATTCGTTGGCGGGCCAGCTGGTGATCGACACGGACAGCTGCCGCCCCTGGCGCCACTGCAGCCAGAGAGCCGACCCCCCGATCGCCGCCAGCGGCATGGTGCGCACCTCCACGTCGTCGAGGGAGAGCCCTGCCTGCTCCAGGGCCCGGCTGAGCACGTAGGGCCCGAGGGTGGAGAGGGTGAGACCCACCCGGCGGCCGCGCAGCTCAGCCAGGGAGCCGATACCGGGCCGGGCCGCCACCTGATCGCCCCCCGGGACTCATCAAGCACGAGCACCACCACCGGACAGCGGTCCGGCGCCCGCGAGCAGATGTCCACCGCCTCCACCGTGGTGAGCTGGGCCAGCTGCAACTCCCCCCGCAGGAAGGCATGCACGATCGCCTGGGGATCGGGGAACTCAGCTGTGCGCAGCCTGAGGCCTTCGGCGGCAGCCAGATCGTTCAGTTCGGCCAGGTAGAAGTATTCGTATCCGGGCCAGTTGGAAACGGGCAGGATGAGCTCGGGAGCCGCCCGGCTGCAGGCGCCGCCCAGCACACCGGCCAGCAGCAGTCCCAGGGCGATCGGGAGGCTGCGCGGCGGCGGCGGCGGCGCCATGCATGGAGAGGTGGACAAACGGCCACGGCTGGCCCGAGCCCCCAACACCACGACCGCGGTTTCAAGACGAACCTCAACCGTAGATAGCGCCATTGACCGGCACCCCTAACTTTCATGGCGTGACACGAATGGCCCGGAACCGACCTGCCCCATGCCCCCTTCCAGTCAGGTCTGGCCAGCAGCCGTTCCAGCCGAGCCGGAGATAGCCCCCGCACGGGGTGGCACCCTGGCCGTTCTGGCCCTGCTGAGCGGGCTGGCGGTGCTGCTGAATGCCCTGCCCATCCCGCTGTTCTACGGGGTCCACGTGCTCCTGGGCTCGGTGCCGGCGATCTACGCCCTGTTGCTCTGGCCCCGCTGGTGGGGGGTGGGGATCGGCCTGTTCGCCAGCCTGCGGACCTGGCCCCTCTGGGAGCATCCCTGGGCGGTGGTGATCTTCACCCTTGAACTGCTGTGGCTGTGGCTGTGGCTGCGCCGCCCCCAGGCCAACGGAGATGCCCGCAACAACGGCCAGGTGATGCTGCTGGCCATCGGCTACTGGCTGCTGGTCGGCGCCCCCCTGGTGTTCCTGTTCTACGGCCTGGTGATGCGGATCGACCCGGCCAACGTGCTGGTGGTGGCCGTGAAGCAGAGCTTCAACGGCGTGCTTAACACCGAGCTCGCCTTCACCGCCCTGGTGATCACCCGCGCCCTCCAGGCCCGGCGCAACCGCGGGCCGGGCCTGTCGCTGCGGGGGGCGATCATCACCCTCGTGCTGCTCGCGCTCACCCTGCCAACCCTCCTGGTGAGCATCACGGCCGGCCGGCAGCTGCAGCGGGCCGTGGAGGAGGGGGTGCTGGACGGCCTGAAGACCATCAGCCTGGCGGTGTCACGGGTGGGACCGGGCCAGCAGACCAACCAGCTGCTGATCGACCAGCTCGGCGGCGATCTGGCCTACCGGCGCATCGCCGTTGACGGCAGTGAAGACAGCTCAGCGGCCGCCCTGTTCGACCGTCTCGACAGCCAGTTCAGCGACAGCGGCCGCAGCCAGGTGGAGAACCGGGAGCTGGCCCTGCTCATCCCACGGGGACAGGGCCAAGCCCTGCACAAGTGGGTGAACGGCTACTGGAGCTACAGCGACCAGTACAACCGCCCCGCCGGCACCGAGCTGGTGCAGGTGGCACCGGCCCGCCCAGCGGTGAGGCGCCTGCAGGAACAGAGCAGCCAGCTGCTGGCAGTGACCCTGGCCGTGGTGGTGGGAGGAGCCTTGCTCAGCAGTTCCGTGGGCCGGCGGTTTGAGCGGGAGTTCGCCCTGGTGCTCGATCCCCGGCGGGGGGATGGCGGGGGACCTTCGGATCCGGCCCAGCCCCAGGTCGGCTCGCAGGTGGCCCCGTTACGGCTCCCGGCCGTGAGCGAATTGCGCACCCTGGCCCGGCAGATCAATCAGCGGATCCTGGAGGCCAACCAGCTGTCGAGGGCGCTCCAGGTGAGCAACACCGATCTGCAGCGCACCCAGCTGGAGCTGGAGCACCTGCTCACCACCGATCCACTCACCGGCTGCGGCAACCGCAAGGCCCTGGACCAACGCCTCCAGGAGGAATGGCATCGGGCCCGGCGCAGTGGCGAACCGCTCTCCTGCCTGTGCATTGCCCTCGACGGCGTGGACCTGGCCAGCAGCGAGTTCGGTGCCGCGGCCGGGGAGGCGCTGCAGAAGGCTGCGGCCCTGGCCCTGCGGGAGCGGCTGCGCATCACCGACCATCTCTTCCGCCAGTCCCACCGCCAGTTCGTGGTGATTGCCACGGGCTGCAATGCCAGCGATGCCCAGCATCTGGGCCGCAGGCTGATGGAGCTGTGGCTGGACCCACCTGCAACATCTGGCAGCGGGACGATCCGGAACTGCGGGCCTTGCCACGGCTGGGGGTCGCCAGCCTGGACATCCATCAGGATTCAGCCGAGAGCCTGCTGGAGCGGGCCGAAGAGTGCCTGACGGCCACCAGGCCCGCCAGTCAGGCCTTCACCGCTTCGGGGCTCACCAGTTCAGGCCATGCAGCTTCGGCAGTGGAGCTGTCTTGAAGGTGACGGCGAACAGCCGGGGAATGCGGCGGCTGTTGTACACCCGGAACTCCCGCACCACGCTCGCCCCCTCCTCGCGAACGGCCTGGTTCAGCACCACCGAACCATCGGGATCGGACACGGAACGGTGAAAGGTGCCCGGCGGAATGCGCAGGATGTCGCCACCCGCCTCAAGACGCACAATGTGATACGGATAATTCCAGCCGAAGTTCACCAGATAAAACGTGCGGCCTCCATGCAGGGCCAGCAGATTGTCCTCCTGGTGAGGATGAAGATAAAACTGCCAGGCACCGGTCTTCTCCTCATCCGGCGGACTCACGGCCGGCCCGGAATGGATCACCAGGTCGCGGGCATTCGAATCGGCAACCGTGATGTCGAAGAAGCGCACGGCAGGCGTATCCCGGAACTTCTCGTAGGGGATCAGCTCAAACATCGGCGCCGGCTTCGGCATGAAGGCAGTCATCGGCCTGGGGGGGTGTAGGGCGGGAGCGATGGTTCAGTGAACCGAACCAGCACACCCGGCAACCGTGGCAACCACTACCGAAGTCCGCCGAACACTGGTCAGTTTCGAGAGTGACCCGAATCGCCAGACGCAGGGCTCAGAACGGGATCGGCATCTCCACCGCCGCCGGCGCCGGGCTGCAGGCCTCCACCCGTTGGGCCACCACCTGGCCCACCAGCACAATCGAGGGCGAGGCGAAGCCCTGCGCAGCGGCGCGGTCGGCCAGTTCCGCCAGAGGACTGAGCAGCAGGCGCTGACCCTCCACCGTGCCCTGCTGGATCACCGCCGCCGGCGTGTCGGCTGCCAGACCGCCGGCCAGCAGTTCCTCGGCGATGCGGCGCAGGTTGTGCAGGCCCATGTAGATCACCAGGCCGTCGCTGCTGCGGGCCAGGCCGCGCCAGTCGACGCCGGGGCGCAACTTGTCGATCTCCTCATGGCCGGTCACGAAGGTGACGCTGGAGCCGGCCTTGCGGTGGGTGATGGGGATGCCGGCGTAGGCAGGGGCGGCGATGCCGGCAGTGACCCCGGGCACCACCTGAACGGGAATGCCCCGGGCCGCCAGGTGGGCGGCCTCCTCGCCGCCGCGGCCGAACAGGAAGGGATCGCCCCCCTTGAGGCGCACGATCAGGCGGCAGCGGCCGGCCAGCTCCACCAGCACGGCATTGGTGCTGGGCTGGGGCACCGAGTGGTGGCCGCGGCGCTTGCCCACGAAGTGGCGCTCGCAGCCCTCCGGCACCAGGTCGAGCAGGGCCTTGGGAACCAGGGAGTCGTACACCAGGGCATCGCACTGCTGCAGCAGGCGGTGGGCCTTGACCGTGAGCAGGTCGGGATCACCGGGGCCGGCCCCCACCAGGTACACCGTGCCCAGGGCTGGCGCTTGGCTGCTCACGGCAGGGCCTCGAGGGCGTCGAGCAGCACCGCCCGCAGCGCCGGCCGCTGCAGCAGGGGCACCCCGGTGGGGCCCGGCAGCCGTTCGGTGAGGCGGTTGGCCGCCAGCACCAGGGGCAGAGCTGGGACGGCGACGTTCAGGGGCGGATCCTCGGGATCAGCGGCACTGTATGCAGCAGCCAGAGCACGGCCGCCGCTCACCCGCTCCAGCCAGGCCAGGTAGCGCTCAGCCAGGGGGTGGGCGAGCGGGTGGTGCAGCAGCAGCGGCCGCCCCTGGCCCGGCCCACTGGCCTGCCGCAGCTGCTGGAGCTCCTGGCGCAGGGCCTGCTGCCAGCAGGGCCAGGCGCCGAGAAAGGGCAGGCGCCGCACGCGGGTGTGGCGGCGCCAGTGGGCGGCGATGGCGGGCAGGTCGTGGCGTACATGGCCCCCGGGCAACAGCAGCAGCGGCACCAGGGTGAGGGGCAGGCCCGCCAGCAGCAGGTCTTCGGCATCGGGGGGGGCGGCGGCGGTGAGGGCCTGCAGGCGCACCGGCGCATCGCGCCGCTGCTCGAGGTCCGCCGCCAGGCTCACCAGCTCGGGCGGCAGGACGCCGCCGCTGCGGCCGTGCACCACCAACAGCAGCGGTTGCACGGGCGTCGCCTCCAGGCGGCGCTGCAACCGCTGGGCCACGGCGGGATCAAGCACGCGGCGGCTGAGGGGCACCAGCTGGCGTCGACACCCGGGCAGGCGGGCCAGCAGGTCGACGGCCGGGGCCGCCAGCTGGGGATCAAGATCCGCCGCCAGCCGCCGCAGGCCATCGCCCAGGGCTGGCCTGGGCCAGGCCGGCAGCCCCACGGCCACCCCCTCCAGGGCGGCACGCCGCAGCGCCGCAGGCACGGCCGCTTGCACCCAGGCGTTCAGCAGGGGCCAGGCCCGGGGGTCGCGCTGGTGGCCCAGCAGAGGAAGCAGGCCAGCCAGCTGCGCTACCGGACGGGAGCCGGCCAGACGCTCGGGATCCCCCCGCAACTGCTCCAGCAACCAGGCCGCCAGGGCAGGATTGCGCGCCATCCCCACCCGCGACGGCAACTGGGCATCCGGCTCGGCCTGGCCCACCCACCAGCGCAGCAGGCGCAGCGGCGACCCATCACCCCAGTGGCCGGCCAGGGCGCCGAGCAGATCGGCGTCGGGCTGGAGGGCGCCGCTCTCGATCGCCTGCAGCCAGGGCTCTTCATCGAGTTGGGGCAGCCGGCGCAGGCGCTGCAGAAAGGACCAGCGGCTGGACTCACCGCTGCCGGGGAGGTCGGCGGGACGGGGCTGGGCGTCGTCGGCCTGGGGGATCACGCCTCGGGGACGGCAGGGGAAGGGGGGCGCGGCAGGGCGCTGGCAGAGGACAGCCAACAGCCCAAAAACGCTAGGCGACGGCAACACTGGGCGACGGGCCAGCGGCAGGATCGCGGCGGCGGGCGCCGAAGCGCTCCACCAGCAGCTGCTCCAGCACATCCGCCAGGTCACTGAGGGGCACGCCCTTGTCGTGCAGCTCGGCCAGCTTCGGCCCGGCGTCCATGGCGCCACCGAGGAAGATCTTGGCGGCCTCCACCATCTGGCCGTCCTTGCGGGCCTTGGCTCCCATCAGGCCGATCTGGCCCATGTAGGGCTGGCCGCAGGCATTGGGGCAGCCCGTCCAGTGCATCCGGACGGCATGGGGCAACTCAACCCGTTGCTCCAGCTCCTCCAGCACCATCTGAGCCGTGCCCTTGGTGGGGATCAGGGCGAAGCTGCAGTAGGCGTTGCCGGTGCAGCTCACCGCCTCGGCCTGCAGGGGGGAAGGGTCGGGGCGGAAGCGCTGCAGCAGGGGCTCGGCCAGCAGGGTCTGGATGCGCGCTGCGGGCACATTCACAATCAGGGCGTTCTGGGCCTCGGTGAGCCGGAGCTCGCCGCTGCCATGGGTCCGGGCCAATCGTGCCAGTTCCGCCATCGCTGCGGCATCCAGGCGTCCCATCGGCACATGCAGGCCCACCCAGTGCAGACCGGCCTGCTTCTGGGGCTGGACCCCCAGGCCGTCGCGCGGTGCCCGGCTCACCAGATGGCTGCCGTCATGGGGAGCCGCGGTAGCGGGATCACCGGCCTGGTGAGATTCCTGTTGGGCCGCCAGCTCGGCCACGAGCTCGGTCCAGGTGTCCAGCACCGCCTGGCGATAGCCCTCCAGACCGAGCTGGTCGATCAGATACATCAGCCGACTCTTGTTGCGCTGCTGGCGGTTGCCGGCGCGCTCGAAGTGGCGCAGCACCGCCAGGGTGAAGCCGGACAACTGATCCGCCGGCAGCCACAGCCCCAGGGGGATCGCCAGTTCGTTGCGCTGGGCCGAGAAGAAGCCGCCCACCATCACCGTGAAGCCCAGCTCGCCGTTGTGGTGGGCGGGCAGGAAGGCCAGGTCGTTGTGCAGGAGGAAGCTGTCGGGGGCGCCGCCCACTGCCACGTTGAACTTGCGGGGCAGGTTGCGCGGGCCGGCCGGACCCAGCAGGGCCGCCTGGATGGCGTCCACCAGCGGCCGGGTGTCGATGATCTCCTCGGGGTCGATGCCGGCCAGAGGATTGCCAGTGATGTTGCGGGGGTTGTCATGGCCCGACTGGCGGCTGGTGAGCCCCACCCGCTCCAGCTCCGCCATCAATGGCGCCATGTCCTCCAGCAGCAGGCCCCGCAGCTGGAGGTTCTGGCGGGTGGTGATGTCGGCACTGCCGTGCTCGCCGCAGCGGTCCACCACCTCGGCCAGCACCGCCAGCTGCTCGGCGCTGATCACGCCGTTGGGCAGGCGAAGCCGCACCATGAAGCGCCCCGGCGTCACAGGGCGGAAGAAGATCCCCAGCCACTTCAGCCGAATGGTGAGGGTGGCCTCATCGAGCGATTCCCAACCCTGGCGCCCCAGCTGCTCCAGGCGGGGGGCCAGGTCCAGGCCGCAGAGCTCGGCCTTGGCCTGCTCCACCTTGCTGAAGGCGGACGGGGGGGAAGCAACGGAAGCAGGGTTCATCGGCACAGGCCAGAGGCGCAAGCAGGACGTCGGAGGTCTCAGCCAGTGGTCGGGAAGAGCCCGGATCGGGACGGCTGGGATCCGAGCGAGCGCCGATGAGAGCTACGCCGCCGGAAGAGATACAGAGAAGTGGCGCCCATGGCAGCGGCGAACACTTCCGTGCTGGATGATCTCCTCTCAGGAGATCCTCAGATTGTGCGCCGAGGCGCCCGGTGTCCGTGTCGCAACCGCTACCAACCATCGCCCTGAGACGGGACCAGCAGCTGCAGGCCCTCGGCCCAGAGCGGGCCCGCTTCCGCGAGCTGATCGGCAAGGTGGGCAGTGGCGAGCACACCAGCACCGGCCTCAACCGCGAGGAGGCCCGCACCGCCATGGATCTGATGCTCCAGGGCCAGGTGAGCGAGGCCCAGCTCGGAGCCTTCCTGATCGCCCACCGCATCCGCCGGCCCCTGCCGATCGAACTGGCCGGCATGCTCGACAGCTATCGCCAGCACGGGCCCGTGCTGCGCACCCCCGGCAGACGGGCCCTGAGCTTCGGCGTGCCCTACGACGGCCGCAGCCGCACCGCACCGCTGCTGCCCCTGCTCGCCCTGGTGCTGGCCAGCACTGGCGTGCCCGTGGTGCTGCACGGCGGCGCGCCGATGCCGGTGAAGTACGGCGTCACCCTGGCGGAGCTGTTCGGCGCCCTGGGCATCGAGTGGTCCGGCCTGGCGCTGACGGACCTGCAGGAACGCCTCGATCACCACAACCTGGCCCTCAGCCACCAACCCGACCACTTCCCCGCCGCCGACCGCCTGCTGCCGGCCCGCGACGAGATCGGCAAGCGGCCGCCGGTGGCCAGCCTGGAGCTGCTCTGGACCCCCCATCGGGGCGACCACCTGCTGGTGAGTGGCTTTGTGCATCCGCCCACCGAGAAGCGCGCCTGGGAAGCCCTCAGCGCAGCCGGCGAGAGCGAGGTGCTCACCGTGAAGGGCCTGGAGGGCTCCACCGATCTGCCCTCCAGCCGCGCCGGCATCTGCGCACGCCTGCGGCAGGGTGAGGCCGAGCGCCTGCTGCTCCACCCGCGCGACCACGGGCTCCACGGCGAGGAAACAGCCTGGGACAACCTGGAGGTGTGGCAGGGGCAGGCCCTCGCCGCCCTGGCGGGTGAGGGACCGCTGGCCAAGCCCCTGCTCTGGAACCTGGGGGCCTACCTGTGGCTGGCCGATCAGATCGACACGCTCGACGGAGCCCTCGACCAGGCCCGCGGCCTGCTGGCCGCCCGCAGTGGCGAGCGCCTGCGGCAAACATTGGCCAATCGGTAACAACCGCCACTCACAATCAACGGGGCGGCGTGGTGTCTTGGTTGAGTCCGGTCAGCTCGTGCGCCGGCAATTCGCCTGGCCGGTTCGGTGCGCTTCGTTGTGGAGCCCGACCGGAGTGCAAGTCGCCATCACTCCGGCACTGTCCACGCCGCTTCATCACGCAGCTCCGTATCGCCCATGTCCAATCTTTCGCGCCGCAAGTTCCTGCTCACCGCCGCCGGCTCCGCGGCGGGTGCCGTGTGGCTGGCCGCCTGTGGCGGCCCCAGCAAGAAGCCTGAGATTCAGGCCAGCTCGCCAGCCACCGGCGCTGACGCTCCCGAAGTGCCCGGCGCCACCCTGGGCTTCATCGCCCTCACCGACGCCTCACCCCTGATCATCGCCCTGGAGAAGGGGTTCTTCACCAAACACGGCATGCCCGAGGTGAAGGTGGTGAAGCAGACCTCCTGGGCCGCCACCCGCGACAACCTGGAACTGGGCAGTGCCGGCGGCGGCATCGACGGCGCCCACATCCTCTCGCCGATGCCCCTGCTGCTCACGGCCGGCACGATCACCAAGAGCAAACAGCCGCTGCCGATGTACATCCTGGCTCGGCTGAATACCCAGGGGCAGGGACTCTCGGTGTCCAAAGACTTTCCCGGCCTCACGATCGATAATGCCGAGGCCATGAAGAAGGCCTTGGCGGCCGCAGGCGCCAAGGGGCGCAAATTCAAAGCGGCCGTCACCTTCCCCGGCGGCACCCACGACCTGTGGATGCGCTACTGGCTGTCGGCCAACGGCGTAGATCCCAACAAGGACGCCGACCTGGTGGTGGTGCCGCCGCCGCAGATGGTGGCCAACATGCAGACCGGCACCATGGACACCTTCTGCGTGGGTGAGCCCTGGAACCAGCGCCTGGTGAACAAGACGCTGGGCTACACCGCCGCCCAGACCGGTGAACTGTGGAACAAGCACCCCGAGAAGGCCTTCTCACTGCGGGCCGACTGGGTAGACGCCAACCCCAAGGCCGCCAAGGCCCTGCTGATGGCCGTGCAGGAGGCCCAGATCTGGTGTGACGATCCCGCCAATCTCGATGAGATGTGCGAAATCGTGGCCAAGGACAAGTACATCAAGGCATCGGTCGAGGACATCAAGCCGCGCCTGGCCGGCACGGTCGACTATGGCGACGGTCGCAATGTCAAGAACAGCCCCTACAAAATGCTGTTCTGGGCCAGCAACTCCTCCTTCCCCTTCAAGAGCCACGACGCCTGGTTCGTGACCGAAGATATGCGCTGGGGTTATCTGCCAGCCGACACCGACATCAATGCCTTGGTGAACAAGGTGAACCGCGCCGATCTCTGGAAGGAAGCCGCCATCGCCATCGGCCAGGAGAAGGCGATTCCCGCCAGCGATTCCCGCGGCAAGGAAACCTTTTTCGATGGGGTGGTCTTCGATCCGGAAAATCCCAAGGCCTATCTGGATGCGCTCAAGATCAAGGCCATGAAGTGATCCGGCACTGAGCTGATCTTCCCGTCTTTTTCTATCGATCCGTCGTGACTCCTGCTCTCACCTCGAGCCGGCGGCGGCGCCGGCTGCTGCCGGCCCTGCCGCAGGTGCTTCCCTACCTGCTCTGCATCGGCGCCTTCCTGCTGGTGTGGCAACTACTCTCGGACGTGCTCGGCGTGGGCCGACTGCCTGGCCCGATCAACGTGATCGTTGACACCTGGGACCCCTACATCAGCCATCCCTTTTTCGATGATGGCGGCACCAGCAAGGGCCTGGGCTGGCAGATCCTGATCTCCCTGCAACGGGTGGCCGTGGGCTATGGTCTGGCCGCCGTGGTGGGCGTCGCTATTGGCGGTGCACTGGGGCTGAACCGCTTCGCCGGCAAGGGCTTTGACCCGGTGGTGCAGGTGCTGCGCACCGTGCCGCCGCTGGCCTGGTTTCCGATCTCGCTGATGGTGTTTCAGGACGCCAACACCTCGGCCATCTTCGTGATCTTCATCACGGCGATCTGGCCGATCATCATCAACACCGCCGTGGGCATCCAGGAGATCCCGCAGGACTACACCAACGTGGCCAGGGTGCTGCGGCTCAGCAAACGGGCCTACATCAGCAACATCGTGATCCCGGCCACGGTGCCCTATGTGTTCACCGGCCTGCGCATCGCCGTCGGCCTGGCATGGCTGGCGATCGTGGCCGCCGAGATGCTCAAGGCCGATGGCGGCATCGGCTACTTCATCTGGGATGCCTACAACGCCGGCGGCGACTCCAGCTCCAGCCAGATCATCCTGGCGATTGTGTATGTGGGCGTGGTGGGCCTGCTGCTGGATCGGCTGGTGGCCTGGGTGGGCCGCAAGGTGAGCCGGGGGGCCGCCTGAGATGGCCACCCCAAATGGACTGCTCACGGTTGACGCCGTCACCCAGACGTTCAACCTCGACGACGGCGGCCTCTATGTGGCCCTGCAGGGGGTGACCCTGGACGTGCGCGCCGGCGAATTCATCACCCTGATCGGCCACTCCGGCTGCGGTAAGAGCACCCTGCTCAACCTGATGGCCGGGCTCAGCCAGGCCAGCGAGGGGGGGATCCTGATGAATGGCCGCCAGGTCACCGAACCGGGGCCCGACCGGATGGTGGTGTTCCAGAACTATTCGCTGCTGCCCTGGCTCACGGTGCGCCAGAACATCGCCCTGGCGGTGGACACCGTCTACCCCCAGCTGAGCGTCGGCGAGCGCCGGGAGATCGTGGAGCGCAACATCCAGCTGGTGAACCTCAGCGCCGCGGCCCAGAAGCTGCCGGCCGAGCTCTCCGGCGGCATGAAGCAGCGGGTGGCGATCGCCCGGGCCCTGGCGATCCGCCCCACCCTGCTGCTGCTGGATGAACCCTTTGGCGCCCTCGATGCCCTCACCCGCGGCAACCTGCAGCAGCAGCTGATGCAGATCTGCCAGGAGTCACAGCTCACCGCCGTGATGGTCACCCACGACGTGGACGAGGCCCTGCTGCTCTCCGACCGGGTGGTGTGCCTGAGCAACGGCCCCGCCGCCGGCATCGGCCGGATCGTGGAGGTGCCGATCCCCCGGCCCCGGGAGCGGCTCACGGTGATGGACCATCCCGACTATTACCACCTGCGCGCCGAGCTGATCCACTTCCTGCAGGAGCAGCGCCGCCTCAAACAGCAAGCCGCCGCCAGCCCCCGATGACCACCGCCCCCCTCGCCAGCCCCACCGGCCAGCCCTTCCTGGAGTTCCGCGATGTGGGCCAGGTGTTCCACACCCGCCGCGGCCCCTTCGAAGCCCTGCGCGACATCAACCTGCAGGTGCGCCAGGGGGAGTTCCTCTGCGTGATCGGCCACTCGGGCTGCGGCAAGAGCACCCTGCTGAACATGGTGTCGGGCTTCCTGCAGCCCAGCAGCGGCGCCGTGACCCTGGAGGGCACCCCGATCGAGCGCCCCGGCCCCGACCGCATGGTGGTGTTCCAGAACTACTCACTGCTGCCCTGGCTCACGGTGTGGCAGAACGTGGAGATGGCGGTGAAGGCGGCCCGGCCCGAGCTGGCTGACGCCAGCCGCCGCGAGGTGGTGAGCCATCACCTGGAGATGGTGGGCCTGATCGAGGCGCGCAGCAAGCGGCCCGGCCAGATCTCCGGGGGCATGCGCCAGCGGGTGGCGATCGCCCGCGCCCTGGCGGTGTCGCCGGCGGTGCTGGTGCTGGATGAACCGTTCGGAGCGCTGGACGCGATCACCAAGGAGGAGCTGCAGGAGGAGCTGCTGGCGATCTGGCGCGAGCAGAAGCCCACGGTGCTGATGATCACCCACGACATCGACGAAGCCCTGTTCCTCGCCGATCGGATCGTGATGATGACCAACGGCCCCTCGGCCACGATCGGCGAGATCCTGGATGTGCCGTTCGAGCGGCCGCGCCGCTACGAGGCCATCCAGGACGACCCCCGCTATGGCCAGCTGCGCAACCACGCCCTCGACTTCCTCTACCGCCGCCACGCCCACGACGTGGATTGAGGCAAGAGGCGAATCAAGCCAGGACTTCACTGCGGACTCTGCGGTGCAGGAGCGCTGCTCTGCCTGAGCGATGCGCCGCCCTGGCTCTGCGAAGCAGTGGGTGAACCCGATCACATCGCTGGCCGTATTGCAGCCAGCTGTTTTCACTATTCTGCGGACGTAAGATGTCAGTCATCGGGATAACTGAATGGCCCTCCAGCAGAAACCCCTCTCCCGGCCACCTGGCTTGATCATCTCTGCCCTGCTGGCATCAGGACTGGCAATGGGTGTGCTGCAGCAGGCGGAGCGGGAGGCCTGGGCAGGGGGTGCTGCGGGGTCTCTGGTGAGCATTCTCTGGATGGCACCCGCACGCCAGTCACTTTTGATTCAGAGAGATCTACGCTTCAAAGGGACCGTGACCGCAGACACGTCGACCGAATCCGACTCCAGGTCGCCTGCAGAGATCTTCGTGTTATCGGGGAGTGTGGATCTGGAACGACTCGCCAAGTCACTGTTAATGGCTTACAAGGATGGTCGCCACGGCGGGATCTTGATCCGTCGTGATGGCAACGGCGGTTTGCTGATCAGCAATGACAAATCAGTTTCAGCGAATTCAATCCTGATCCACCAAGCCAACAAGGGCAACACAATTATTGATGCCCGCTCCCAACCGCGAGCCGACCAATTGGCTGAATTGCTCATGCCACTACTGCGATGAATTCAATCGTGCGCAGCTGGGCATGGGGTGGCTTCAACCTGCTGGCCCTCTTGATCCTGAGCTTTCTTACTCTGCCAGCACACACCCTTGCGGCGGGCCTGGAGGAAAAGGATGACAAGGGATCAGTGCTGGTCGGCTACGCCGAGAGCCATGCGCTGGTGATCTGGGCCGGTGAGTATCGCAATCCCTTCTGGAAAAAATTGAACAACCTGCGCGAGGAAGCCAACCAGGTGGTACGGGCTCTTGGCAGCCATGGCTTTCAGGTGAGCGTTGTTGCCAATCCAACCAGCACGGAACTTCGTTCATCCATTGATGCGTTTATTCAACGCCATGGATTCAAGCCCGATAATCGGCTGGTAATCTACTTTGCCGGCCACGGTTGGACACGCAAAGGTGATCTGGGCTATTTGGTGCCCGTTGATGCTCCGGATGCCAGCAGCCTGGATGGCGATCTGGAATTTGCCAAGCGGGCCCTGAGCATGGAGCAGATCCTGTCCTGGTCAAGGCAAATGGAAGCGAAGCATGTGCTGTTCATCTTTGACAGCTGCTTCTCCGGGGCCATCTTCAAGGTTCGCGGGGTCTCCAGACCGCCGACGTACCTGGAGCGGAAGATCAGCCGGCCTGTGCGGCAGTTCCTCACAGCGGGTGATGCCAATGAGCTGGTGCCTGCCAAAAGCATCTTTACGCCTCTGATGATTCGCGGCCTGAATGGGGATGCGGATCTCAACCAAGATGGCTATATCACCGGCTCGGAACTGGGCGATTATCTGCCCCAGTCGATGGCCACCTACATCAGCTCCCAGAATCCGCAATACGGAAAAATCCGCGATCCAGCCCTCGATGAGGGCGACATCGTGTTCCGCAGCCCAGTTCGCTCGCCCCTCAGCCCCGCACCCACACCTGTCCCAGCACCCACGCCAGAGAATCCCGCAACGCTCCGATCTCCCACACCAGCACCAGGACCAGCCAACCGTGATGGCAAGCCAGCTGGAGACCCGGAACCAGCGGCGGATGAGGTCTTGCAAACGGTTAGCGCAGAAACGATCATCGGACCATCGGCGGCAGTTGCCCTCGCCAGGAAGCGCATTCCCAAGGGTGGACTGGAGCGGCGCAACCGCTGCATCATCGTGGATGTTGCCGGCACCTATCGACATCGCTGCACCATCTGGTACACCCCGAATCCTGGACTATCAGGGCCCTGAATCAGGGAGAAACAACTTACCAGTATCAGATTTAACCGCCAGCCATAGTTATACTGAATGGCTCCCATCCCAGCAGGCACACGCCACAGAATCTTTATCAGTTATCGCCGTGATGACAGCCGTGGCGCCACCGGCAGGGTGTGGGACTGGCTGAGAATTGGATTTGGACAGGATCGGATATTTCGGGACGTTGCCAGCATTGGCGCTGGACGTTGGCGGGCAAAAATCGAGGCAGCCCTGGCTGCCAGCACGGCCTGTGTGGCGGTGGTTGGGCGTCGCTGGGCCGACACCACCAACCTTGTGCGGCTTCAGGATCCCAATGATGTGGTGAGACATGAACTGGAGATGGCCCTGGCCCAGGGTGAGCACAACACGCTGGCGGTGATTCCGCTGTTGGTGGATGACGTGCAGCTCGATCAGATTCCCACCGATGACCTGCCAGCAAGCGTGCAGCCCCTGTTTCGTGAATGGAACGTGCTGGCCCTCAGCGATGAGGGCTGGGACGATGGGACACGCCGGTTGATTGAAGCGATCGCGGATGCCACCGGCTTAGCGGTGAACCCAGAGCTGGAGGATTGGCTGGGGTTGCTGGGGGGGGCCCGGAAGGGACTCGCTGCCTCCCGATGGACAGCCGAGCAGGAGATCAGCTGGCGCCAGAGGGACGAGCCAGCACTCAACGGCCTGCTGCATCGCGCCGCCAAGGCCGAGCCGGTGGACAGACCAGCCCTGAAGGATGCCCTGGCAGCTCTGGCGGCCGGCAACACGCTGCTGGCGGAAGCGTCGTTTGAGCAGGAGCTGCTGGCCAGCCGGCAGAGTCGACTGGCGGCAGAGGAGCTTCTGGCTGCCGAACGTCGAAGCGAAGCCGAGGCGGCCGCCAACATCGCCAGCCTGGCAGTGGTGCGCGGTGATCTGGTCAAGGCAACGCGGTACTACCAGCAGGCCCTGCAAGCCAATCCGCAGGCACTCGATACCGCTCTGGACTTTGCTTATGCCTTGATCAGCCTGGGAGACCTGGCCCAGGCGCGGAACGTGCTCACGGACCTGCTCACGCGGAGCGCGCTTGCTGGGGCACTCCAGGTGGAGGCTCGGGCCAGGAGGGGGCTGGGAGAGGTGCTGGCGTTGCAGGGGGAACGTGCGCCCGCCCAAGCGGCATTCCAGACGTCACTGAAGATCCTGGCAGGCCTGGCTGCGACCGACCCCATCAACCGAGAGGTGCAGCGGGATCGAGCCATCACCCTGCACCGCATCGGCGATAGCAGGGCGGCCCAGGGCAGCGTGAGGGCCGCCTTGGACGCGTTCGGCAAAGCCCTGGAGATCAGCGAGCACCTGGCGCTGGCCGATCCAGCCAACAGCCAATGGCAGCGCGATCTCTCAGTGAGCCAGGACAAGGTCGCGGGGATGTTGTGGGCCCAGGGGGAGCAGGCCAGCGCGCTGGCCCACTATCAGGAAAGCCTGCGGGTTCGGCAGGAGCTGGCCGGGCGAGATCCTGCGAACAGCCAGTGGCAACGGGATGTTTCCGTGAGCCAAGAGAAAATCGGAGACCTGCTGTGGGCCCAGGGGGATGGGGATGGGGCCCTTGGGGCCCATCAGGCCAGCCTGAGGATCCGCCAGGATCTGGCCGTGCAGGATCCGGCCAACCGCCAGTGGCAGCGCGATCTTTCCGTGAGCCAGGAAAAAGTCGGGGCGCTCCTGCTGGAGCAGGGGAATGGGGCGGAGGCCCTGACAGCGTTCGAGGCCAGTCTGAGCATTCGGCAGTCGCTGCTGCGGAGTGATCCCACCAACAGACAGTGGCAACGGGATTGCTTTGTGGCCCAGACCAAGCGCGGGGATGGGTTGCTGGCAACGGGAGATCTCTCTGCCTGCCAATCGGCGTACCAGAGCGCTCTGGCGATCGCAGAGGCACTGACGCGACTCGATCCAGATAACACGCAGTGGCAGCGGGATCTTTATGTCGGCAAGCTCAAGATGGCCGATTTACTGATTGTCCAGAACGAGCGCGACAGCGCCGAAGTGCTCTATCGCGACTGCCATGCAATTGCCACTTCTCTCACCAGAGTGAATCCCGCCAATCGTCGCTGGCAGATGGATCTGGTGATCGCCTGCACACGGCTGGGGTCCGTGGAGGTGATGGTGCCGACCCCAGAGCGGAGGCTGCTCTTGCTGCAAGGGCGCGAAACGGTGATGGCACTTCAACATGATGATCAGCCCGAGGAGCATCAGGAATGGATCACCTGGTTTGACCAGGCCCTCGATGCGTTGCCTTGATCCAGACCGCCGGGATCACTCCAGGCTCAGGTCACGGCATCAGAACACTCGTGTGGTGCTGCTGGCCTGTGTTGCGCTGGTCCCCCCGGTCTATGACCAAGGGATACGGGCTATGTACCGCGGCAACCTAAAAAACAGGCCTGCATAACGGCGCACGTCAGCGGAGCGAGTCCCATGCTCAGTGGAACACGAGGCTTGGTGGCACCCAGCAACCCTTGAATCAGCGCTGGGCGATCAATTTAGCTTGAAGGGTCCGCACCCCAGGACGCGCGATGTCCATCCTCGGTCCGATCAGCGCCACGGAAGCGCGCTTCCGGCAGCGCGACGAGATGCGCGAGAGCAACCTCGGCGCGATCCGGCGCCGGGAGATCCTGACGATCGCCGCCAATACCCCCGAGCTGGTGCGCCAGCGCATGCAGCGGCTGCATGCCGACCCCGATTTCGTGCTCAGCCTCAAGCACAACGGGGTGGCCTTTGATCCCCAGGGCCCGGGGCGCTGCCCGCAGCAGTTCCCCCGCGCCCTGGAACGGGTGTTGGACACCAACGACCTGATGGGGATGCGCTTCTTTGAGCAGGGATTGCAGGTGTCCCGGGCGGTGGGGCGGATCCACATCCGTGACAGTGGCGGCGACACGCTGGGCTACGGCACCGGCTTCCTGGTTAGTTCGCGGCTGCTGCTCACCAACCAGCACGTGCTGCCGTCGGCGGCGGCGGCGCGCCGCTCCACGGTGGAGTTCAACTACCAGGAAAACGCCAACGGTGCGATCCAGGCCAGCACGATGGTGACCCTCGCCCCCCAGGAGCTGTTCCTCAGCGACGAACAGCTCGACTATGCCTTGGTTGCGGTGGCACCGGAGCCAGGCCTGGCCGCCTTCGGTTGGCTGCCGCTGATCGAGGACCCCGGAAAGTTGCTGGTGGGAGAGACGGTGAACATCATCCAGCACCCCAATGGCGAGCCCAAGCAGCTGGCCATCCGCAACAACCAGGTGGTGGACGAACTGGAGCTGTTCATCCACTACCAGACCGACACCGACCCGGGCTCCTCCGGTTCGCCGGTGTTCAACGACCAGTGGGAGGTGGTGGCGTTGCACCACTCCGGCGTGCCCAGGCGCAACCCGGCAAACGAGCTGCTCACCACCGACGGGCGGGTGTGGCAGGAGTGGATGGGCGAGCAGCGCATCGCCTGGCTGGCCAACGAGGGGGTGAGGGTGAGCCGGCTGGTGCGCCACATCCGCGCCCAGCCGCTGCCCGCCACGGCAGAACCGCTGCGGCAGGAACTCCTGGCCGGCGCCCCGGCCACCAGCCCGATCAGCCCGCTTGCCGCTGGCGTGGGCCTGACGGCTGCAGCGGGCACGGCCACCTGGACGATCCCGCTGCAGCTGAACCTGAGCGTGTCGCTCGGCGGCGCGGCGGGCATGGTGGCGGGCGTCGCGGGCGACCCCCAGCAGGAACTCCTGGGCCTGTTCGGCCGGCAACCCGCCATCGCCACCGGCACGTCCTCTGCGCCTGCCCCTGCCTCTGCCCCAGGAGCTTCAGCCCCAGCAGCGTTCCGCCTGGAGGCACTGGAGCGCAGCGGTTTCAACTGGCAGGCGGCCCAGGCGCTGGCGCTGGCCAGCCAGCTGGCCTACAGCCCGGCGGCGGCGGTGGAGCGGCAAGCGAAGGCCTGGGGCTTTGCGGACTGCCGCTTTGTGGAGGACGGCGCAGCCCAGGGTTTCCTGGCCAGCACCGCCAGCATGGTGCTGGTGAGCTTCCGCGGCACCGAGAGCCCCGCCGACTGGTTGAGCAACCTCAACGTGCAGGCCCGCGCCGTGGCGGGGCTGGGGCGGGTGCACGCCGGCTTCTGGGGGCAGTTCAGCGCCCTGCGCGAGCAGCTGGAGGAGCTGCTGCAGCCGCGCCGCAACCTGCCGATCCTGATCACCGGCCACAGCCTCGGCGGGGCGATCGCGGTGCTGGCGGCCGCCACCTGGGCAGCGGAGCGCCCGCTGCGGGTGGTGTACACCTTCGGCCAGCCGGCGGTGGCCCAGCCGGCAGCGGCCACCACCATCGGCACGCTTCTGGCGGGCCGCCACCACCGCCTGGTGAACGACGCCGACATCGTGCCGCGGGTGCCGCCGGGCTACCGCCACAGCGGCCACCTGCTGCAGTTCGACGACCAGGGCCGCGTGCGGGAGACGCAAGAACCCACCAGGGCCCGGGAGGCCGCCGGCAGCGGCCCCACCACGGCGATGCTGAGCAAGGAAGACTTCCAGGGCCTGCAGCAGCGCCTCAGTGCCGCGAGGGCCGGGGCCGCCAGGGAGGGCATGAGCGACCTGATCAGCGACCACAGCATCGATCAATACCTGCTGCAGATCGGCCGGCAACTGGGGCACCAGCCTGGCGGTTAGGAGTTGGGGCTGAGGGTTCAGGCCGGCCAGGCTGAATCGCGCCACAAAACCAGAACACGAGGAGCCACGATTAATTGATCCTTAAGAGTTTGCGGAAAAACCGCCTGAGAAGGCGCGTTTTCCCCTCCTGAGAGCTGATCGCGCTCCGTCCGGGCTTGTTGCCAGGGTTTCAGCGGCTTG
>Ga0315902_10003786_pt1 | contig 22337 bp, 16 predicted proteins | sample LakEriMetagenome_9_FD_203523 | JGI IMG/M metagenome (GOLD analysis project Ga0315902, IMG submission 203523) | Freshwater fungal communities from buoy surface, Lake Erie, Ohio, United States - Buoy 12 MA117 | ecosystem: Environmental > Aquatic > Freshwater > Lake > Lake biofilm | place: USA... | reverse complement strand
ATTGACTGACTTCGTTGATGTCGCCACCGGCCTGGATGAGTCGCAGAAGGAGGTCTTTATCCCCGAGCCTCGCTGCAAAGGACATGACATCTTGTTGAATCTTGGCCTTCGAATCGAGCAGCAGGGTCACACACTCGAGATTACCTAGCTTGAGAGACTCTGTGAGAGGGGAATCACCGGGCATTCCCGGCGAAAGCTCAGTGCCGGCTCCAGCGGCCAACAATCGTTTCAGCAGCTCAGGCGCGTTGTTTTGTGCTGCGATCAAAACAGGCGGGTAGTTCCATCCCATTTCACCCTTGTTTAATTGAGATGCGTTGGGATCGGCTTTGTGAGCGATGAGCAACTCGAATAGCCCCAAGTCACCTAACTGCGTGACCATGGTCAGCGGTGTGTGATACAAGGTGGTTTTTCTCTCTTTGTGATGCACCGAGAAGACACGGTTCACATCCGCGCCTTTGTCGATGAGGAAGCGGGCGAGTTGCAGGCGCTTGTTCATCAAGGCCGAGCCGAGCGGTGTGACTCCTCGTTCTTTGCCGTGAATGTCCGCGCCTTTGTCGATGAGCAGCTTGGCTATTTCGAGATGACCGGACTCGCAGGCCGTGTCGAGCGCGGTGCGGCCGGTGCTGTCGCGCAAATCAAGTCGGCAGCCTTTTTCGAGCAGGAAGGTGACGACGCGGAGCTGGTTCTTCGCTGCGGCGACGTGCAGTGGCGGCGACGTGGTCTTGTCGCCGTCTTTTTGCTCGCTGTTCACGAGATCGGGGCTGGTCTTGAAGAGCGAATCCAGCCGCGCAATCTCAGCGGCTTCCGCATCGACCGTCGAAGAGGTCTCCGCAGGCGTGAGGCCCATGCCGGAGAGGTTTTCGCGGCTCAGCTTTGCCAGCGTGGCATCCTCCGCGAATTCGGCGAGCACGCGTTGGTAAAGCTGCGCGGCCTCCTGGGCGTTTCCTTGCTTGCGACGGATTTCCGCAAGCCGGAAGAGCGCGGTGGCGGCCTGACGCCGATCCGCATTGTAGAGCTGGACAGCAGCTTCGTAAGCCTTGGCAGCCTTTTCGAGGTCGCGCTCGGCTTCCTCGGCAAAAAGGCCCTGACGCAGTTTTTCGGCGATGGGCGCGGTTTGGGCCGTGCAGAGTGAAACAGCGAGCAGGAGGCAAAAAAACGTTTTCATGATGCTGGCAGGGAGATTGGCAGAAATGGCGCGCGGATGTGTCATGCAGTTGTCATGAAAGGATGAGCTGGTAGCCCTGGCCGTGCGCGGTGAGCAGGTGACGCGGGTGCTTGGGATCAGGCTCGATCTTGGCGCGCAGGGCGGAGATGAAGTTATCGACCGTGCGCGGTGTCGGATACGTGTTCACGCCCCAAACAGCGTCGAGAAACTGCTCGCGTGTGACGACGCGGCCGGCCTCGCGGGCCAGCAGTCGCAGCATGAGCAGCTCCTTGGTGCCGAGCGCGAGCGGTTGGCCGTCGCGGGTGGCAGATTGCGTCGTGAAATCGACCCGCACATCGCCGATGTGCAGCGTCTCCGGCTCCACGCCGCGTCTTTCCACCCGACGCAGCAGCGCACGCACACGCGCGAGGAGTTCACGCGTGCTGAAAGGCTTCACGAGGTAATCATCCGCGCCCGCATCCAACCCGCTGACGCGATCCGCCACACGTCCACGCGCTGTGAGCATCAAAACGGGTGTCTGGCAGCCATCCCGTCGCAGCGCGGCACACACGGAGAGGCCATCGAGCTGCGGCATCATGACATCGAGCAAGATCAGGTCATGCGATTGCCCGCGGGCGATGCGTAGGCCCTCCGCACCATCCGTCGCAGCACTCACCTGGTGCCCATGCGCGAGCAGCGTGTCCACCAGTGCGGTGCGCATGGCTAGCTCGTCTTCGATGACCAGGACTCGTGGCATTTTAGGTTTTGGATTTTAGATCTTCGATGGGGCACTCGAAATGGAAATGCGTGCTGGCATCCGCGCATTCGACCCAGACACGCCCCTCATGGGCCTGAGCGATGTGACGAACGATGCTGAGGCCGATCCCGGTGCCTTGCGTTTCGCGGCGCAGCTCGCTGCCGACACGGAAGAACGGCTCAAAGATGCGCTCGCGACTCTCCACGGGCACGCCAGGACCGTGATCAAGAACGCTGAGCCGCCAATGCGTGTCGGAGGCACGTTTGAGCGTGACGAGCACCTCGCTGCCGCGCGGGGCAAACTTCAAGGCGTTGTCGAGCAGGTTCGTGAGGGCCTGCTGGATGGCAGAGGCGTCGGTCTGTGCGGCGATCTCGGTAGCATCAGCGCACAGCGTGAGTTGCTGTGAGGCAGCGCGTGGCGCATGCAGATTCACGGTGTCCAAAACGAGGGATCGGAGGTCGGTTTCCTCGAACTCGAAGCGTCGTGAGCCGCGCTCGATTCGGGAAATGTCGAGCACATTGGCAATGAGGCCGCCGAGACGCCGACACTCCTCGACGATGAGGCGGAAATACTCGCCGCGCTTCGCCTCGGTGCTCACGCTGCCGTTTTGAAGGCCCTCGGCGAGCAATTGCATCGAGGCGACCGGTGCACGCAGCTCATGCGTGACGCTGGCGATGAAATTCGTCTTCAATTCACTCAGAGCCTGCTGCTGCAAAACAGTGCGCCGCAGCGAAACGAGGCCCCACATCGCGCTGAACACTGAAACGGCCATCAACGCCACGAATCCGAGCGTAAGGCGATGCTGAAAGGCGAACAGGGCATCCATGTCCGCAGGCTCCGCGATGGCGGTGACGACCGGCAAGGTGCCGTAAGTGGCCAGCACCTCGCCTGGCATCAACAAATGCTTTTCTGCCTCTCGGCCGATGCTGACGTAAAGCTGGCAAGGATTGGATGGGAAACGGCTGGAAAGCTCGATGCGGTCGTTGAGTTCATCGACGTGCCGCAACTGTCGCGGTGGTCCGAGCAGCCAGACCTCACCGCGGGCATCCGTGCGTGTTTCCATTTGTCTCACGCCCTCTGCTGGAAATCCTCCGCTGCGCAAAAAAGTCTGCGCGTGCTCGATGCGCCGCCATTTTGCCTTCCACGCCGTGTGATCCGCCGGATCGACGGTATGCATGATTTCTGTCGTGATGACGCTGGGGTGCTCATCCAGGGTGAGAGCGTGCATTTTCGCCGCTGAAACGGCTTCAGGCTGCTTTTTCCACTCCGCGAAGGCCGTGATCACTTTCTTGGGCAGGCCGCCCGCGGTCATGCCGGAGCCTCCAGGCCGCGGCGGGTCGTCAAACAGCCGTGGAGCGGTGCTTTGCGCCAAACTTTGCTCCATGATCCCGCGCACGGCCTCATGCCTGACCACACAGAGCCGCCGCGCCTCCTCGCGTGTGCGTTCCCAAATGCCGCGCCTCATTTCCACCAGCCCCCACGTGCCCATGGCCGCCAGTGCAAGCACCGGCAGCACGATCATGACCGCCTGCATGCGCCAGGTCGGTGTGGTGGAGGATTTCATGCCGCGAAGCCTAGCGCAAAACACAGGCGTGTTGTCACGCGAATGTCATGGATGCAGCAGCAAGGCAGAAAAATGGGGCCATTTCTGGCCCCATCAAAGACGGGGCAGGAATGCCCCGGATACAGCGCTGCGCTTACCGCATCGCCTCGAAGCGCTTCTTGAGGATGTCTTTCTGCGACATGCCGCCGAGTTTGGCCTGCGTGTCGTCGATCCACTTTTGCTCGAGGGCGTTTTTGGTGGGGCGGTTGACTTGGTAATAGACGCCGAATTTTCCGGGGGCGAGGTTGTCGGCGAGTTTGAAGGCGGCGACGTCATCGGTGACGTCGTGCTGGGTTTCGTCGATGGTTTCCCAGACGCCGCCTTTTTTCGGCCAACTGTCATCAAAGGCGCCGGGGTAGAACATGACGCACTCGCTGAGGCACTCGACGACGCTGAAGCCGTCGTGGTTGATGGCGCGTGTGAAGATTTCCTCCATGTGCTTCACCTGCGCGGCGTGCGTGCGGGCGATGAAGGTGGCACCGCTGGCGAGGAGTTGCTTCATCGGGTTGATCGGACGGTCAATGGCACCGGTGGGGTCGGTCTTCGATTTGCGGCCGATGGGCGTGGTGGGGCTCGTCTGGTTCTTCGTGAGACCATAGACGAAGTTGTCCATGATGATGTAGGTGAGCTTGATGTTCTTGCGGGCACCGTGGTTGAGGTGGTTGCCGCCGATGGAGAAGCCGTCGCCGTCACCGCCGAAGACGAAGACATGCACATCCGGGCGGCTGAGGCTGATGCCAGTGGCGAGGGGCACCGCACGACCATGAATGAAGTGCAAGCTGTGCGTGTTCATGAAGTAGGGAAAGCGTGACGAGCAGCCGATGCCAGCGACGACAACGATCTTCTCCTGTGGGATGTTCAGCTTCTCGAGCACGCGGTAAAACATGGCGAGCACGGCAAAGTCACCGCAGGCCGGGCACCACGTGGGGTGATCGGCGGTGAGGGCTTTTTTGGTGAGTTTTTCGACGACGGGAGCGTCAGCGGCGGCTGGGGCTTCAGGAGTGGCGACGGCGGTGGACATGACGAGGTTGGGAAAGGATGTGGAGTTAAAGACGAGGTTGGAGAACGATCAGGCTTTGCTAGCGGCGAGGTATTTTTCCACGCCGGTGACGAGCTCACGCACGCGGAAGGCGAGGCCGTCGGTTTTGCACACGCTCTTGATCTTCGGATCGGCGTAGCGCGCGCGGAGCAGCATGGCGAGCTGGCCGTAGCTGTAAGCGCCGTAGTCGTTCATCTCGACACAGATGATGTGTTTGAAGTTCGCGAAGACGCCTTCGAGCTTGTCGGGCATCGGGTGCAGGTGGCGGATGTTCGCGGCGCTGACCTTGTGGCCTTCGCTGCGGAGGCGGTCGCAGGCTTCCTTGGCCGGGCCCCAGGCACTGCCCCAGGCGATGATGAGCGCATCACCACTGGCGTCGCCGTGCACTTCGGGCGCGGGGAATTCAGCGGCGGCATCGAGCAGCTTTTGACGACGCTTGTTGGTCATCTGCTGGTGCATCTTCGCATTGCCGGAAGGATGCCCCCACTCGTCGTGCTCGAGGCCGGAGATGTGCGGATACTTGCCACCGGCCATTTTGGTGCCGGGAGGGGCATGCTGCGTGGTTTTGTCCAAAGGATAGGGCTTCCAGTCGGCATCACGCGGCGTCTGATCGAGCGTGGGTTCGACCCAGTGCTTGTCGAGGTCTGGTTCCTCAAAGGCCTCGATGCGGCTGCTGAGCGCCTGATCGCTGAGGATGATCACGGGGCAGGAGTATTTGCGGGCGATGCGTCCGGCTTCGAGGGCGATGTAGAAGCAATCCTCGACGTCCTTCGGAGCCAAAACGAAGCGCGGCGTATCACCGTGGCTGCCGTAGATGGCCTGCATGAGATCGCTTTGCTCCACACTCGTCGGCAAGCCCGTGGAAGGGCCGCCACGCTGCACATTGACGACGATGAGCGGCAGCTCGGCCATGCTGGCGTAGCCGAGTGCTTCCATCTTCAGCGACAAACCGGGGCCGGAGCTGCCGGTCATGCTCAGATGGCCTGCGAAGGCCGCGCCGATGGCCATGCTGACGGCGGCGAGTTCGTCCTCGGCCTGCACAAAGATGCCGCCGTAGCGAGGCAGCTCGCTGCGCAGCGTTTCCATGATGGAGGACCATGGCGTGATCGGATACGCGGCACCGTAGCGCACGCCGGCGGCGAGAAGGCCGAGCGAGAGCATCTGATTGCCATCCGTGGAGATGCGGTGGCCGGAATCGGCCTCACCCGGAGCCAGCGCGAATTTTTCGATGTCGCCGATCTGATACGCGTAACCGGCATCAAAGGCCAGCAGCGCATTGCGCAGCACGGATTCGTCTTTTTTGCCGAATTGGCGACTGATGATGCCGACGAGCTTATCTTTATCCAAATTGAAAACGGAAACGATCAGACCGAGCACGAACAGGTTCTTGCCGCGATCCTTCGCGGAGCCACCGATGGCCTCCACCGTGGCCGCGGTGAAGGGAATGCCGATGTGGAAGACGCCCTTCTCATGCTTGATCTCCTTCACCTCGCCGCTGTCGTAGAGGCAGATGCCGCCCTGACGCAGCGCGGAGAAATGGCTGTCGTAGCTGTGCTGATAGAAGGCCACGAGCACGTCCGCCTCATCGCCAGCGGTGAAAACCTCGCCGCTGCCGAGATGCACCTGGAAGATCGAAGGACCGCCGCTGATCGTGGACGGGATCGTCATGTAGGTCATCACTTCCTGCGCCGTGCGGCCCGCGAGCCGCGCGAGGAAGCCGCCGATGGACTGAATGCCGTCCTGCGAATTTCCGGCGAAGCGGATGACGGCGTTGCGGAGGGTCTTCTTGGAATCAGACGACGACGGAGCGGAGGCTGTGGCTGTGGACATTAGCGAGGTTGGTTGGAAGGCGGACTAAACGCCCGTTTTTAGCGGGTCTAGCGGGAGCCGTCCACCATCCAATGCGGGGATTTTGTGGGCCTCTGCTGCTGTCCGGCCTCATGGATTGGGGCTTGGCGCATCATGACGGCGCTCTGCTAGGCCAAAAGTCGGACCGATTGAATTATCCTACCCTCAATCATTCTACCAAAGCCGAGGCTTCACACAGAGTATCGAGCCATGAGCGCTGGGAAGGCTTCGGCAGCTGTGGCTTAGGGTAGGATCATTAAGGGTAGGATGATTGTGCTTTCTGCCTGCTGCTCAGATGCCGGACTTGCCGGATGAATCCAAAAATCGGGCGGGCTGACGCCAAACCCGATCTACATCACGGCTCGCCGATCGTCGGATGCGTCACGACAGCCGCCGAGGCCTTTGCGGCGCGGGTCAGCACGTCGCGAGGCTGCTTGCCATCCGGCACCGGCTCATGCGCCATGCCGTTGTAGCGCAGCGGCCGATAACCGAGCGCGATCAACGCATCCAGCGGAGCCTGTTTGAGTCCCGGCTTCCAGTAATCCGGCCCGCCACCGGTTTCATAATAATAGAGCCACGTTTTCGAGGCGTCCGTCCATCCAGCGCAAAGGAGCACGTGCCGACGCGGGATGTTCAAGATGTCGCCCGGCTGCAAATCGAGCGCGGAGGGCAGCTCCGTGCACACCGCGGGCAATTGCGACGTGTCGTGCAAGCGCGGCAGTTTCAGACAGCGCGAAACAAAGCCCGAGCAATCCACACCGGCCGCCTGCGCGCTCACACCCGCATTGTCCGCGCGTCGTTTCGCCGGAGAAGAGACATCGCCAGCGGCCAGACCACTCGCCACGGCGGCATCAAACGACACCGGGTCGTCAAAGCCACCCCACTTGTAGGGCATGCCGCTATTGACCTGCCCGGGCATCCACCAGCCACGGCGCTCGTGCGCGGGCTCGTGGCTGGCATCGGGCGTGTTCACGAGCACGCCCGTCTTGTCAGGGCCATGCAGGATGTTTTTGGCAAACGGCTGCCACGCATGATCCGTGTAAGCCTGCGCGATCTGCATCGCCTCCTGCGGCGTGACCTGCGACGGCGCGGACGGATCACCCGGCACGAGCACGGGCGCAGGCGGAGGCACTGGAGCGGTGCAAGCCGTCAGCAGGCAGAGCAGGAGCAGCGGAGGAATCTTCATCACGAGAAAAACAGGCCAGCAGCAAAGCCAAAAGCCGCGTTCATGCTCCTGCTTTTTTCTCCTTTCGTTTTTCCCGGTCACACCAAAACTCCCGCGCCATGTGCCACCTCCTCCGAACCCTCTTTTTTGCGCTGCTGACCGCGCATGCCTTCGCACAGGGCACACGCACCGCACTGGTAATCGGAAACGCGAAGTATGAAGCCAGCGTCGGACCGCTGCGCAACGCGGTGAACGACTCCAAGGCCGTCGCCAAAGCACTGCGCAGCCTCGGCTTCACCGTGGTGGAGGAGCACAACGTCACGCGGGACGAGTTGCTGGAAGCCGTGGCCGCCTTTCGCAAAAAACTGCCCGGTTCCGAGGTCGCGCTGTTTTATTTCGCCGGACACGGGCTCAGCGTCGCGGGCTCGAACTACCTCGTGCCGGTGAAAAGCGGCTACGATCCGCAAAACGCCGACGAAACCACGCAACGCCTGCTCGCCGAGACCAAGCTCTTCAATGCGGAGCAAGCCGTGGCCGAAATGAGTGCCGCAGGTGCCCGCTGCAACCTCGTCATCCTCGACGCCTGCCGCAACACACCCGTCGCGCGGAATCCACGCACGCGTGACGCCACCCGCGGCGGCGGACTCAGCGAAATGGCACCGCCCGCCGGATCTCTCATCGCTTTCGCCACCGATGCAGGTCGAGTGGCGCATGACGGCGAAGGCGCGAACGGCCTCTACACCGAGGAACTGCTCAAAAACATGCTCACACCCGGCCTCACCATCGAGCAGGTCTTCAAACGCACGCGTGCCGGAGTGCTGGAGCGCTCCGACGGCGATCAGATCCCAGCCGAGTACTCACGCCTCATCGGCGAAGACATTTATTTGGCCGGAACCGCCCCATCCGAGCCGCCCGCGCCCATGAAAGCCGCCCCCGTCGCTGTGCCGAGCGCCGTAGAGATCAGCAAACTCGCCACCGCCGGAAAAGCCGTCGAATGCGTCGAAGCCCTGCAACACACCGCCGCGAGCCGTGGCGCGGGTGACTTCGCCGCCGCGCCACTCGAAGCCCTGCTCGAACACGCCAAAGACCAGCTCAAAGACGCCACCAAGCCATCACCGAAAGTCGAGTCCGCGCTCCAAATCTGCGAACTCGTGCTCCAAGCCCTGCAAAGCTGCCTTCCACCCGATCACGCCAAAAAAGCCGCCCTCACCGCCAAAGCGCAAAACCGCCGTGGAGACGCCTTGTTGCTCTTTGGCCGCGCAGACGAGGCTTTGGACGCCTACAACGCCGCGCTGCCCCTCACGCCCGAAGACGCCTACATTCAATACAACCGCGGCAGAGCCCAAAAAGCCCTCGGAAATACAGAAGCCGCCAAACTCGACTTCGTAGCCGTTTTGGCCTCCAAAACCGCCAAACCCGGCGCCAAAAAGCTCGCCCAAGAGGCCCTCACCACGCTCAAGTAATTCGTCATTCGTCATTCGTCATTTCCTCCACATGCCCTCTCCCGTTCTCGAAGTCACCGATCTCACCTTCCGCCGCGGCCGTCCCATTTTAAAAGGCATCTCCTGGCGGGTCGATCCCAGTCAGCATTGGTGCATCCTCGGCCCGAACGGCTGCGGCAAGACCTCCCTCATCAATCTCATCACCGGCTACGACAGCGCCACGGGCGGCGAACTGCGCATCGGCGACAGCGTCTTCGGCGACGATGACTGGCGTGAAGTCCGCCGCCGCGTCGGCCTCGTCACCAACACACTCACCACCTACCTCGAAAGCGGTGAACCCGTGCTCGATGTCATCGCCAGCGGTCGCGAGGCCAAGCTGAACCTCATCGAGCTGCCCGGCCCGGCCGTTTTCCGCGAAGCGCGCAAGCTGCTGAATCAAGTCGGCTGCGATTACCTGCGCGAGGCCCTGTGGGGACCGCTTTCGCAGGGCGAGAAGCAAAAAGTGCTCATCTGCCGCGCCCTCATGGCCAAATTCGCCGTCCTCATCCTCGACGAACCCTGCGCCGGCCTCGATCCCGTCGCTCGCGAGCATTACCTGCAATGGATGCAGGCTCTCGCCGCCCGCCCGAAGTCCCCTTCCCTCGTCATGGTCACGCATCACGTCGAGGAGATCCTCCCGGCGATCACGCATTGCCTCCTGCTCAAAGACGGTCAGGTCCATGCCGCAGGCGAAAAGCATGACGTGCTGACCAGCGCGAACCTCAGTGAGATTTACGGCTCTAAAGTGAAGCTCACGCGACACGCGGAGCGGTATGCGCTGCGGATCGTTTGAGAGAGCCAACCCTCAAGCCGTGACCGGCTTCACCAGCGATAGCGTGAACTGGGTGTGGCTGCCTTCGACGGAGTCCACGTGCACCTCTCCTCCCATGCCCTGGATCATGCGGAAACAGAGGCTGAGGCCCATGCCCATGCCTTGTCCGACGGGTTTGGTGGTAAAGAAGGGATCGAAAATCTTTGCGAGGTTGGCCTTGGGGATGCCGGAGCCGTTGTCCCGCACGATGAGCTCGATGCGCGGGCCGTTGTCCACGGCTTTGACGAGAATGGTGGGCGATTCGCGGCCTTGCAGGGCATCAAGGCTGTTGTGGACAAGGTTGATGAGGATTTGAATGAGGTGGTTTTCATCGCCCTGCGCGATGATGCCCTCCGGCACCTCATCTTGCAGCGTGATGCCGCGATCGGAGATCTCCTTGCCGAGCAAACGGAGGGCTTTGCGGCTGACGGCTTGCAAATCGACCGGACGTGAGCCGCGGTTTTCCGGATGAGAAAACGTGCGCAGATCGCTGACGATGGTGGCGACGCGCTCGATGCCCTCGCTGATGTCCGCGGTGATGCGCTGGACGTTCTCCGCGAACTCCTCCGGCATGTTTTTGCTCTTCTTCTTGAGGAGGAAGATGGCGGATTTGACGTAGTTCAGCGGGTTGTTGATCTCGTGAACGATCCCGGCGCTGAGGCGGCCGATGGAGGCGAGTTTTTCGCTTTGATCGAGCTGGGCCTCCGTTTCGCGCAGGCGTTTGAGCGTGGCGATGAGTTCTTCGTTGTTCGCGGCGAGCTCGGCGCGCTGCTCCTCGATTTTGACGCGTGCGTCGAACTCCCGCTGGCGGATGGCCATGTGCTGACGGCTGCCAAAGTAGAGCACGATGCTGTGGATGAGCAGAAAACCGGTGTTGTTGACGAAGATGCCGAGCTCCCGTGATCCGACGCCGCGGAGCAAGTTCGGGATCGTGGCTGCAAAGTAGGCCAGGAGGACAATGGCGAGCGTGATGCCCAGCTCGCGGAAGGTCCAGTGGAAGACGAACGCGGTGGCGACGATGCAGAGGATCAGCCCCACGTAGTAACCGCTGCCAGGATCGCCGCTGAGGTAGATCATGCCGGCGATGACGAACGCCGGGAGCGCGGGCAGGATGATGGGGTAAACGCGGTGCCAGCGATGCCCCCAGGTGCCGTTCAGCGCGAGCAGCAGCGGCACACAACTCAGCGCGCAGCCGACGCGGAGGATGAGAAACTCCCATTTGCGCTCCGGGTAGGCCATCCAATCGAGGAACCAGCACAGCGGCACCAAAATCATGAAGAACCAGGCCCCGAGCCGCGCATTGCGCAGATTCAGCTCCTGCTGCTCCTGCGCAAAACGGTCCGCGTGATAGGTGGGCGAGTTCTCTGACATGGAAAGCCGCTAATTAACGACGCTGCGACAAGTCTGGCAAGGCATGGAAAGGGCCGAATCCGGGCCCAAGTGCCTTCAAAGCGCCTCTTTTTTGAGTTTGGCGAACTGCGCGCGCATTTCGGCCAGTTTGGCGGCGTGAGCCGGATTGGGCGCGAGGTCGGTTTCCTCGCCCGGATCGGCTTCGAGGTGAAAAAGCTGCTCCACGCCAAAATCCGGCCAAAACATGTATTTCCAGTCTTTGCGCACGAGCGCCTCGGAGGCGGGAATGACGTCTTTGGCCTTCACGACGGCGTGTTCGTAGAAATACTCGGTGCGCCACGCGGGCTGTGAGCCACCGGCGAGGTAGAGCGGTGAGAAATCACGGCCTTGCATCGTCTTCGGCGTGGCGAGGCCGGCGGCGGAGAGGATCGTGGGCGCGAGGTCGGCATTCAGCGTGAGGTTTTCATCGGTGCTGCCGCGTTTGCCCACCTGCATGCGCGGATCGCGCACGATGAGCGGCACGCGGATGCTTTCCTGATGCGGATACCATTTGTCCGCCAGTCCGTGCTCCGCGTGGAAGTAGCCGTTGTCCGTGGTGAAGATGACGAGCGTGTTGTCGAGCGCGCCTTGCTTGCGCAGTTCCTCGATCACCTTGCCGCAGACGCTGTCCACCTCGGTGGCGAGGCGGTAGTAGTTCTTCATGTATTCCTGGTAGCGCTCCGGCGTGTCAAAGCGCCAGTGCCAGCGCTTGCGGCCCTCGTTCTTCTCATGCGCGACGAAGGGCGGCAGGCGCTTGAAGTGCTCATCCGTGGCCGTTTTCGGCACGGGGACGGTGACGTCTTGATAAAGAGCCATGCTCTCCGGCTGAGGGAGGTATTGCTTGGGATTCCCATCCTCGGCGTGCGTGGCAAAGAAGGCGAGCGTGAGGCAGAAGGGCTTGTCCGCGGGTTTGGTGCGCAGGAAGTCGAGCGCGTCGTTTTCGTTCTTCTTCGTCACGTGGATCTGCGTGCCGTCCTTTTCTTTGATCCAGTGCGTGCCGGAGTAAGAGCGGCCAAAGTCGAAGTGCTCGGCGGGAAATTTGCCGTTGTGCCATTTGCCGATGTGGCCGGTGAAGTAGCCGTTTTGCCGCAGCAGGCCGGGGTAGGTCTCGCTCCATGGGGTTTTGAATTCCTTGAAGGCCTGATTGCCATGACGGGACATCCACTGGCCTGTGAAAAGCGTGGCCCGGCTGACGCCGCAGATGCTGGTGGTGACGCAGTTGCGGGTGAAGCGCACGCCTTCCTTCGCCAAAGCATCGAGGTGCGGCGTCTTCACCACCGGATTGCCCGCGCAGCCCAGCGTGTCATGCCGCCAGTCGTCCGCGAAGAGCACGAGGATGTTCAAAGGCTTCGCGACAGCGGTGGAGACGGCGGCGAGGGCGAGGAGGAGCGGAAGGAGGCGGCGCATGAGGGGCTGGAAACGTGGCGGTGAGTCAACGCACGGCAAAAGGGCAAATATCGCGCTAAGATCGCCAAAGCAGGCACGTTTCCGCGGCTGAACCCACCCCCACATGCCCATGAACGCGATCCTCCGCACCTCCGCGCTCGTTTTCACCCTCGGCCTGGCCTCGCTGCACGCGGCGGCTTTGCCCGAGAGCCAGAAGATCGACGAACTCCTCGCCAAAGGCTGGGAGAAGCACGGCCTGAAGCCCAATGCTCCCGCCAGCGATGACGTGCTGGTGCGTCGGCTGTATCTCGACATCGCGGGGCGCATCCCGACCGTGGAAGAGATCGCCGCCTACACGAAATCCGCCGATCCACAGAAGCGCGCGAAGCTGATCGACACGCTGCTGGCCTCCGATGGCCACACGAGTCACATGTTTAACTACTGGGCGGACATCCTGCGCCTCTCGGACAATGTGAAGGGCCGCCTCACGGCCGAGGCCTACGAAGAGTGGCTGAAAAAGCAGATCAAAGCGAACACGCCCTACGACCAGTTCGTGCGCAATCTCCTCACCACCGACGGCGGCGTGTGGGACAGCGGCAGCATCGGCTTCTGGCAGCGGGACGAGAACAAGCTCGATCACCTGGCCTACACCGTGCAGGTCTTCCTCGGCACCAGCATGGTGTGCGCGCAGTGCCACAACCATCCCTTCGATAAATGGACGCAGATGGACTACTACCAGATGGCGGCCTTCACCTGGGGCATGGACACCAAGAGCCGCGGCTTTGAGATGAAACCGGAGAAGCCGAAGCAGCAGTTCGACAAAAAACTGCTCGCCAGCATGAATCCGAAGGAGCGCCGCGAGTACATCAAGAAGATGCAGGCGGAGCAGAAAGCCGCCCCGAAGACCGCCGAGGCCGCCGTGAGCCGTGAGGACATGCAGCAGGTGAAACAGGCCATGCAGGATGTGATGAAGCCGCTGCGCTACACCAGCGCGAACTGGCAGGAAGGCAAGATGCCCACTCTTCCGCATGATTATCAATACACCGATGCCAAGCCGGGCGACAAGGTGACCGCGAAGGCCATGTTTGGCCATGAAGCGGTCACCAAGCCCGGCCAGACCACGCTGCAAGGCTTTGCCGACTGGATGACCGATCCGCAGAATCCGCGCTTCACCACCGTGATCGCCAACCGCATGTGGAAGAAGGCCTTCGGCATCGGTTTGATCGAGCCGGTGGATGAAATCACGGACAGCACCGTCGCCAGCAACCCGGCGCTGATGGATTACCTGACGCAGTTGATGGTGGAGAAGAAGTATTCGCTCAAATCCTTCCTCCGCGTGCTCTACAACACGGATACCTACCAGCGCATGGCCACCACGCAGGAGGTGCCGCTCGGAGAGACCTATCACTTCACCGGCCCGGTGCTGCGCCGCATGAGCGCGGAGCAGATCTGGGACAGCCTAGTCACGCTGAGCCGCGGAAACGTGGATGACGCCGTGGATGAGGAAAATGCGCGCCTGCACCAGTATCTCGATGATCTGGCGATGTTCCTGAACACGATCCAGGCGAAGGGCGCGGCCGGTTTGGTCCAGATCGCGCGTCAAAACTCCGAAAAGCTCGCCGCGAACCAAAAGAAGCTGGATGAGATGAAAGCGCAGCTCGAGGCGGAAAAAGCCAAAGGCGGCGACACGGCCGCCAAAGCCAAGGAACTCGCCCGCGAGGCCCAGCAACTGCGCAAGAGCACGGAGCGTGATTTCCTCGTCGCCCTGCTCGGCGAAGAACGTGCTGCGGATCTGCGCAAAGGCTACAATCCGCCCAAACCCAATCAGCCGACGAAACGGCCGCAGATTGATCCGAAGCAGCTCGCGAGCATGACAAAGGAGCAGCGGAAGGAGTTCATCAAAAACTTCCAAAAAGGAGCCAGCAACAAGGACGTGAGCCTCGCCACGCGCGCCAGCGAGCAGCCGAGCCCCGCACGCCCCGGCACCTTCCTGCGCACCTTTGGCCAAAGTGATCGCGAACTCATCCAAAACGCCTCCGATGACGCCTCCGTGCCGCAGGCGCTCGCGCTGCTGAACGGCCCCGTGACCGACATCCTCGCCAGCCCGGCCTCCAAGCTGAACGAGGCGCTGCAAAACGCCCCGAACACGCCGCAGAAGCTCGAAACGCTCTACCTCGCCCTCCTGGGCCGCAAACCGAACGCGGATGAAAAATCCGTGCTCGATTCCGTCGCACGCGAACGCGGTGAAAAAGCCATCACCGATGTCACGCACGCGCTGATCACCGGATCGCAGTTCCTTTTCGTCCAGTAAGCCCAAACCTCCTCCATTCATCCGCCATGAAAACTCTGCTGAACTCCTGCGACGATCTCTCCCGCCGCGAATTTGCCCAAAAGATCGCCAAGACCTGCCTCGGCGTCTCCGTCATGAGCGCGCTGGCTCCGCGTGGCTTTGCCGCGCCGTTTGAAGGCGCATCCAAGGCCAAACAGGTCGCCACAGCGAAGCGCGTGATCTATTTGTACATGTCCGGTGGCATGACACATCTGGACACCTTCGGCGTGGTGCCCGGCGCGGACACGATGGGCAGCACCAAGGCCATCTCCACCAGCGCCGATGGCGTGCAGGTCAGCGAGTATCTGCCGGAAACGGCGAAGATGATGCACCGCGGTGTGGTGATCAATTCCCTCACCTCCACGCAGGGCGCGCATGCGCAGGGAAATTATTTCCAACACACCAGCTACACGATGCGCGGTGCCACACGGCATCCGTCCATGGGCGCGTGGCTGCAAAAATTCCAAGGCAAGGGCAACGCCGACCTGCCCGGCTCCGTGATCATCACGGGCGACAGCAAGCACCCAGGCGGTGGTTTCTTCGAAGCTGCCTTCCAGCCGCTGATCCTGAACGATCCGGCCAAAGGCCTGCAAAACAGCCACCGTCCCGCCAGCCTGAGCGAAAGCGATTTCGACTACCGCCTCGGCCTCTCCGCGCGCCTGGACCGCTCCTTCCAGCAGACCTACAACTACAACGGCGTGAAAGCCTACGCCGAAGTGTATAAAGACGCGATCAAAGTGATGAAGAGCGAGGATCTCGCCGCCTTTGACCTGAGCAAGGAGAGCGCGGAAACGCACGCGGCCTACGGCGAGGGAAATTTCTCCCAAGGCTGCCTCCTTGCGCGCCGGCTCATCGAGCACGGCGTGAAATTCGTCGAGGTCACACTCGGCGGATGGGACATGCATCAGGACATTTACGCCCGCCTGCCGGAGCGCGCCGCCGACCTCGACAAGGCGCTCGGTGCGCTGCTTGCCGATCTCGACCGCCGTGGCCTGCTGGATGACACGCTCGTCGTGCTGACCTCCGAATTCGGCCGCACGCCGAAGATCAATCAAAACGACGGACGCGATCACTATCCGAAGGCCTTCAGCTCCGTGCTTTGGGGCGGCGGTGTGGCGGGCGGCCAAGTTTACGGCAAAACGGACAAGGGCATCGAAGTGACCGAGAACAAGGTCAGCGTGCCCGATTTCAACGCCACGATCGCCTACGCGCTCGGCCTGCCGCTCGATCTCGTGCTCTACTCCAGCACGAAGCGTCCGTTCACCGTCACAGACAAAGGACAGCCGCTCACGGGCATCTTTGCCTGATCGTTTCGCTCACAGCGCCATCAGCGGTGCCGGCACGAGGAATGCATGCTGCTCCAGCAGGCTCCACGCGCCGTTCCAGCTCACATACGGTGCCACATACACCATCAGCACGTAGGCTAGAGCCACGGGCACAATGCCCAGACGCACCAGCCATCGCCAGAAACCATGCGCGGGCGTTTCACGACGCAGCGCGCGACCCAGCGCCCAGCCGGTGAGCACGCGCGCAGGAAAAATGAAGATCACAAACACCAGCGCGGGCAGCCATGCGAGTTCATCGGGTGTGAGCTCCACTTTCAGTAGATAAAGCGGGATCGCGAAGAGCAGCGTGGCCGTCAGCGCGATGCCATAGGCCAGCGGCGCATGGCGAAACAGCCGCCGCGCCTCACGCCACTCCAGCACGGCCTGCCAGCGATCACTTTCCGCCAGCCGCGCCTGCAAAAAGGGCAGTTGCATCACCACCAGCAGCAGCAAGAAGCCGCCGATGAGCGAAACAAGCACCGCCGCGCCCTGCGGCAGCCGCGTGGCGAGAAACAGCATCCCCACCGGCAGCGCCAGCCACAACACCGCACCCGCGAAACCGCGCAGACCGAGCCAGAAATAAAACGGCAGCCGCAAACCCGTCACATACACACGCGCCGCATCCTGCACCTGCGCGAGGCTGTCCGCCGCACGCAGCCAGCGCAGCAGTTTCAGCGGCGCAGGCCAGATGAAATGCCGCCACCGCGCCCCGCGCAGGCAGGCCCACGCGATGTGCACCATCGTCAGCGCCAGCAGCACGAGGTAACCGGCATGCCAAGCCCGCGCGATGCCGCTGCCTGCGGCCACGATCTCCGCATCCTGCCAAAAGCCCGCCGCCAAGCGTGCGGGCCATAGCACGAGCCACGCACCCGCCATCACCCGGCCCAGCACCGCCGCCTTTCGCACGCCGATGAATCCATCGCGCAGACGCCCGGTGCGCGCCACCTGCCCGCTCACGTGCAGCAGATAGCCGAGGCTCAGAAAATTCAGCACCGGCACCACCGAGCACAGCGCCACCAGCACCAGCACCGCCGCAAAGCCGAAGATCCAGTCGATGATCGAGGTGAGGCGGCGGAACATGAGCGGGACGAAACAGGGCTGCGGAGAAGAAGTTGCGCACGCGGCTTACTGCGGTGCCACGGATGCGGGTATCCAGAAAATCCACGGCCGCGGCGTCTCCGCGCCATCGGCGATTTGCAGTTCCAGCATCGGCGGGCGCGGATACATGGAAGTGGACATGGAGGGCTGCGGCACCGGCGCTCCGCCCGGCTGCCCAGGCTGACCGGTCAGCGGATCCGGCGCGGTGAGTGAGATTCCCTGCCCCGGCGGCACCGCGCCTGGCGCGGGGGCGGCAGACTGCATCATCTGATTCAGCGCGCCGGAACGCAGCAATTCCTCCGCGGTGACTTTTTCATTCCACTTATCGATCCACTTCTGCGTCTGCGGATCAAACACGCGCCACGTCACCGAGCCCAGATCGACGAGCAGTCCCAGTTCGATCTTCCGCGCGGCGTTTTGGCGGCTGCGCGCGTTCGGCAGCTCATTGACCGGCAGTTCCTCAAACGCCAGCCGCACTCCGAGGCTGCCATTGGCCACGGTTTCCGTCGTGATCGTCACCACGCCCGGCGTCGCGGCATCAAAGGGGGATCTCGCGCCGGTGATCTCCAGCACTTGCATCGCCGCGCCGCCACCCTTCGGCGGCCTCAGGCTGATCACCGCGTCCGGCGGCAGGCGGTTGAGCGTGTTTTCGCACAACTCCACAAAGCGCTGGATGCGCAGCTCGCGATCCGCCTCGCCTTTCACCGTGTCGGCGAGTTGGAGCGAGCTTTGCAGGATGCCAAACACCGCGCCCACCAGCAATCCCACCAGCAGCAGCACCAGCATCGTCTCCATCAGCGTGAAGGCGGAGCGGTGGTGGTGAGAAATTGGCGGTGGGAAGGTCACGGAGGCTTAACGATGCCGGAGGGCCGGGTTTTTGTGAAGCGCCATTTTACCGCCTCTCAGCAGCATTTTCCCTCTTGCCGCCGTAATGCTCATTTCATAGCCTTACGGCTCATTTTCCCCATGAAACCGACCACCACGCTCCTGACCACCCTCGCGGCGCTCGCGCTGCCTTTTGCCTCCACGGCGCAAACCATCCAGCCCAGCGGCAAATCCGATGTCGCTGTCGCCCTCGTGAAGGTCGCCGGTGACCTCGTCGATCCTGTCGCCGTCGCTGGCGCACCGGACGGCAGCGGCCGCCTTTTCGTCGCCGAGCGCCCCGGCGTCATCCAGATCGTCAAAGACGGTAAGGTGAACAAAAAGCCCTTCCTCGACATCAAGGACAAGACCATCAGCTCCTTCCTCGAACTCGGCCTCTTCAGCATCGCCTTCCATCCGAAGTTCAAAGAGAACGGCCGCATCTTCTTCTGCTACTCCGATTTGTGGTTCAACGGTGCCTCCATGATCGCCGAGGTCAAAGCGAAGGCCAAAAAGCCCGACGAGGCCGACATGGACAGCATCAAGGTGCTCATGCAGCTCGACTTCCCCTACTGCAATCACCACGGCGGCCAGATCGCATTTGGTCCTGATGGCTATCTCTACATCGGCGTCGGCGACGGCGGCTGGGAAGGCGATGTCATCAGCGCCGGTCAGGACCTGCACACCCACATGGGCAAGATGCTCCGCATCGACGTGGACAACACCACGCCTGATCGCAACTACAGCGTGCCGAAGGACAACCCCTTCCTCACGCTGCCGCAGCAGATGACCCTCTTCGGCGTCACCGAGCTTGCCTTCTCGAAGATTCATCCAAAGGCGAAACCCGAAATCTGGGCCTACGGCCTGCGCAATCCCTGGACCTTCAGCTTTGACTCGAAGACTGGCGATCTCTGGATGGCCGACATCGGTCAAAACCACTGGGAAGAGATCAACATGCAGCCCGCCGGCAGCAAAGGTGGCGAGAACTACGGCTGGAAGTTCATGTGCGGCTCCCACACCTTCCCGCTCGAAACCGAGAAGGACAATCCACGCGTCGGCGTGCTTCCCGTGGCTGAGTACAGCCATGTCGATCAAGGCATCTGCGTCATCAACATCGGCGTGAGCCGCAGCAAGGCCAACCCGAGCCTCGAAGGCACCTACTTCTGCGCCGACTGGGGCAGCGGCAAGATCTGGAGCATCAAAAAAGGCGGCGCTGGCTATGAAATGAAGGAGTGCCTCGACCTCGACACCCCGCTGCGCCCCACCGGCAGCGGCTTCGATGAAGAAGGCAATCTCTACCTCACCCACGCCACCGCGAACTACGGCGGCCCCGTCGATCCCTACACCAGCGAACGCGGCGCGCTCTGGAAGCTCGTCCCCGCCGACAAAGTGCCCGCCGGCGCTGAAACGGCTCCGCTGCAGAAGTAAGCGGCCATCTCATCATCCATTCACACAAAGCCGGGCCGCGAGGTCCGGCTTTGTCGTTTAAAGCGGACCCGATTGACCGGATTGACACCATTGCCGTCAATTCGGTCAACCAAGTCAAACCAGTCATCCCGCCACACTCGCCGCCTAGACCTTGACGCCGCGCTTTTGACGGCGAAGCCTCCGCTCCCATGACACGCCAGGACGCCGCCGCCATCTTTGAACGAATCGCCACACTGCTGGAGCTGAAGGGCGAAAATCCCTTCAAAACACGTGCTTACCGCAGCGGCGCGGAGATCGTGGAAAGCTTCAGCGGCGACATCATGAAGCTCGCGGCGGAAAACCAGCTCACGGGCATCAAGGGCCTCGGCGAAGCCTTGCGCGACAAGCTGCATGAAATGGCCACGACCGGAAAATTGGAGTTTTACGACAAGCTGAAGGCCGAGTTCCCGGAGACGCTGTTCGAGCTTTTCGACATCCAAGGCCTCGGGCCGAAGAAAGTGGCCGCGCTGCACTCGCAGCTCGGTGTGAGCAGTATCGCGGACTTGAAACGTGTTTGCGAAGATGGCACGGCGGCGGCGATTTCCGGCTTTGGCGACAAAACGGTGAAGAAGATCCTCGAAAGCATCGCCTTCCATGCGGCGCACGCATCCGAGTTCCGGCTTGATCAGGTCTATCCGGTCGCGCAGACCATTTTGGAGGCTTTGCGCGGCCATCCGGATGCCTCACGCGTGGAAATCTGCGGCAGCTTTCGTCGCGGAAAAGAAACCGTGCATGATTTGGACTTCCTCGTGGCCACCAAGCAGCCGGAAGCGGTCATCGAGGCCTTTGTGCAGCTTCCGGAGGTCATGGACGTCATCGCCAAAGGGGCGACCAAAGCCAGCGTGCACGTGCAAAACGGCCTCCAGTGCGATTTGCGCGCCGTTTCGAGCGCGGAGTTCCCCTTTGCGCTCGCCTACTTCACCGGCAGCAAGGAGCACAACGTCGCCATTCGCGGCCGCGCGCTCGATCACGGCCTCTCGCTCAATGAATACGGCTTCACGCCGGTCAAAGAAGGCACGCGCGTGCCCACGGTGTTTGAGGAGCGCGACATCCATCGCGCGCTGGGCCTGGATTACATCGAACCGGAGCTGCGGGAGAACACCGGCGAGATCGAGGCCGCCCTGCACGGCAAACTGCCACATTTGATCGAGCTGGAGAACCTGCGCGGCGTCTTCCACAACCACAGCACCTACAGCGACGGCCGCGCCTCGCTGCGCGAAATGGCGGAGGCCGCGCACGACCTCGGTTTGCAGTATTTTGGCATCGCGGATCACAGCAAGGCCTCGTTCCAAGCGAACGGACTCGATGAAAAACGGCTACTGGCGCAGATCTCGGAGATTCGCGAACTGAACGCCGAGTTTGAAGACTTCCGCATCTTCACCGGCAGCGAGGTGGACATCCTCAAAGACGGCTCACTGGATTACTCCGACGAAATCCTCGCCCAGCTCGACTACACCGTCGCTAGCGTGCACAACGTCTTCAACCTGCCGGAGGCGGAGATGACGAAACGCATCATCAAGGCCATCGAGAACCCCTACATCACGATGATCGGCCACCTCACCGGCCGTTTGCTGCTGCAGCGGCCGTCGTATGCCGTCGATGTGCCCGCCATCCTCGATGCCGCGGCTGAAACGGGCACGATCATCGAATTGAACGCCAGCGGCTGGCGGCTCGACATGGACTGGCGCTGGTGGAAGCTCGCCCGAGAGAAGGGCGTAAAGTGCAGCATCAATCCGGACGCGCACAGCACGCACGGCCTCAAAGACGTCATCTTCGGCATCCGCGCCGCCCGCAAAGGCTGGCTGCGCCGTGAAGATGTGATCAACACGCTGCCACTGAGCGAGGTGGAGCAGGCGCTGGCGGCAAAACGAGGCCGGGTGTGACGGCCCGTATTCGGTTACGCGGTTATTTCCGCAAACATGGCAGCCACATCCAACTGGAACGAGGGGATCACAGAGCTCATGGCCAAGGTATGAACGACTTCTTGCAGAGCATAGCCACTGGAACCCGGCTGGCGGTGAACTTCCACCGTTCGATTTTCCGCATCCACGAGCCAGTACTCCTTCACACCAGCTTCCGCATAGATTTCGGCCTTGGAGCGGTCAGTATCCAGAGTTGATAGCGCGACTTCGATGATGAACTCGGCGGTGTGCGGATGCTCGTGGATAAAATCCGACTCGACCCCCAGAATCACGGCCAAATCAGGCTCTGGCTCGGAATCGAGGCAGGTAATGGGGTCTTCTTTTTGCAGCAGATACTCCGCAGGAAGTTGCTGCCGCAGCAGCGCCTCCAAGAAGCGGACAAGACGAACGTGAAAGCGTGATTTGGGCATTTTTTCAAAAATGACGCCACGCAGCAGCTCTGCTTTCTCGGAGATGAGTCCACGCTCGGCGAGGTCATGATAAGCCCGCACGCTCAGTGGCAGAACGCGCTCGCGGGCACCTAGGGATTCTAAGATCGCTGAAACCATGACGCGGAAATATTGTCACCCCGACATGGGTTTGTCGATGGATTCCTTGGAGGGATGCGTCACTCCTTCGCTTCGATTTCGAGGCGGGGGAAGAGAGGTGTGGGGGTGCCGAGTTGGTGGCCGTTTTGGAGGAGGCCCCACTGGAGGTCTTTGAACTGGAAGCC
>Ga0315902_10003784_pt1 | contig 22343 bp, 20 predicted proteins | sample LakEriMetagenome_9_FD_203523 | JGI IMG/M metagenome (GOLD analysis project Ga0315902, IMG submission 203523) | Freshwater fungal communities from buoy surface, Lake Erie, Ohio, United States - Buoy 12 MA117 | ecosystem: Environmental > Aquatic > Freshwater > Lake > Lake biofilm | place: USA... | reverse complement strand
GGCGGCCGGCCGCGCGGCCGCGATCTCGCGTGGCGCGCCGGCTGGCCCGGCGACGTCTCAGTCGAGTCGAATGTTCAGCGGCCGGATGATGCGGCCCCAGTGGTCATGCTCGGCCTGGATCAGCTGCGCGTAGGCCTCCGGGCTCGGCGAGGACATCGGCTGCTCGCCGTTGGCGCGCAGGCGTTCGGCGTACTCGGGCGTGGCCACGGCCGCCACCACTGCCCGGTGCAGACGCTCGATCACCGGGCGCGGCGTGCCCGCCGGCGCGAGCAGGCCGAAGTAGGTGTAGGCCTTCAGGTCGCGAAAGCCCGCCTCGCGGAAGGTGGGCACGTCGGGCATCGTGGGTGAGCGCTCGTCGTCCATCACGGCCAGCACGCGGCCCTTGCCGCTCGCGTGCAGCGCCGAGCCACTGGCCAGCCCCTCGACCTGGGTGTCGAGCCGCCCGCCCACCAGATCGAGCGTCGACTGCGAGGTGCCCTTGTAGGGCACCTCGGTCATCTTCACACCGAGCTCCTGACCGATCCACTCGCCGATGATGTGGGTCATGGTGCCGGTGCCGGTGGTGCCGAAGCTCACGCCCTTGCCCTGCGCCTTGCCCCAGGCCACGAAGTCGGCGATCGACTTCGGCGCCAGGCCGGGTGTCACGGTGAGCACGAAGGGCTGGCGCGACACCAGCGACACCGGCGCGAACTGGTCGGTGCGGTAGGGCAGCGTGCGGAAGACATGCGGATTGATCGCGGTGGTGGTGCCCGGGGCCATCAGCAGCGTATGGCCGTCCTTCGGCGCGCGGGCCACGTGGGCGGCGCCGATCGTGGTGGAGGCGCCGGGACGGTTCTCGACGGTGACCGCCACGCCGAGGTTGCGCGACATCAGCTCGCCAATGCGCCGCGCGGTCAGATCGGTGCGACCGCCCGCCGCGTAGGGCACGACGATGGTGACCGGACGATTCGGAAAGTCCTGGGCGGTCGCGGGCGCGGCGAGACCGCCGGCGAGGGCGCAGGCGGCGAGCATGAGCAGGTGGCGGCGGGCAGGAAGGCGCATCGAGGATCCTTGGCGGGGCAGCGATGCAGCCATCTTGCCCGCGCCGGCGCGCCGCGGGGCCCGCGCGCGCGCCGGCGCGTTCCGAAGAAGCCCCCGGGGTCGGCTACTCGCGCGGCACGTTGGCGTCGCGAACCACCTTGCCCCAGAACTCGAAATCGCGGCGGATCAGCGCCTGGAACTCCTCGGGCGAGGACGACTCGGGATCGAGGCCCAGCCCCTGCAGCCGCTCGACGAAGGCCGGATCAGCCAGGATCTGGCGCAGCGCGCCGTTGAGCCGGTCGACGATGGGCCGCGGCAGACCCGCCGGACCGAGCACGCCGAACCAGCCGACCACCTCGTAGCCCGGCAGGCCGGCCTCGATCATCGTGGGCACGTCGGGCAGCACGCGGTTGCGCCGCTTCGAGGTCACGGCGATCGGACGCACCTTGCCCGCCCTGATCAGGCTGGCAGCGGTGTTGGTGATGTCGAACATCATCGTGATCTTGCCGCCGATCACATCCATCATCGCCGGGTTGTTGCCCTTGTAGGGCACGTGGACCATCTTCGTGCCGCTCATCTTCGCCAGCAACTCGCCGGCGAGATGGTTCGAGCCGCCCACGCCGGCCGACCCGTAGGTGACCTTCTCCGGGTTGGCGCGGGCATAGTCGATGAGCTCCTTCAGCGTGCGGATCGGCAGATCCGGATTCACGCAGAGCACATTCGCGTAATTCACGACCAGCGAGATCGGCTGGTGGTCCTTCAGCGGATCGAAGGGCACCTTGCTCTGAACGTGCGGCGAGATGGTCTGCGGCGGGCTCGCGCCGAACAGCAGCAGGTAGCCGTCGGCCGGCGCCTTGGCGACCGCATCATGGCCGATGATGCCGCCCGCGCCCGGGCGGTTGTCGATGACGACCTGCTGGCCCAGCCGGGCGCTGAGCTGCTGCGCGACGAGCCGGCCAGCCGAGTCGACCGGTCCACCCGGCGGGTAAGAGACCACCATCCGGATCGGCCGGTTCGGGTAATCGGCCTGCGCGAACGCCGGTGCGGCGGTCGTGGCGAGGGCAGCGCCGGCGCCGGCGAGCAGCCGGCGACGGGTGAGAGCTGACGAATCTGGCAAGCTTGTCTCCTGCGACATGACAACGAGGAAGCCGCGATGGTAATGAATTCGCCGCCCGATGCCGCACCCACCGCCGCCGAGACGGCGCGCCTGGTGCGCCAGCTCGCCGACATCGAGGCGATCCGCCAGCTCAAGCACCGCTACTGCGAGCTGTGCGATGCCGATTACGACGCCGACGCGCTGGCCGCCCTGTTCACCGATGATGCCGTCTGGGACGGCGGACCGATGGGCGCGCATCACGGCCGCGAGGCGATCCGCCGCTTCTTCCAGGGCTCGTCCACCCGCGTGGCCTTCGCGCTGCACATGGTCCTGAACCCGCAGATCGAGGTCGACGGCGACATCGCGCAGGCCCGCTGGTACCTGTGGCAGCCGATGGTCTACCGCCTGCCCGGCGGCGAGCAGGCCTGGTGGATGTCGGCGCGCTACGACGACCGTTGCGTGCGCACCGATCGGGGCTGGCGCTTCGCCCGCGTTCAGGTGGCGCTGAAGATCCTCGCGCCCTACGCGCAGGGCTGGGGCGAGGCGCGCCTGCACGACGTCTACGGCGCGCTGCGCGGGCCGTCGTCGTGAGGGCGCCGGTGGCCGCCGGCCATGCCAGCCGGCTGATCAATCACGGCCCCACCGTGCTGGTCACCAGCCGCGACCGCGCGCGCCGCAACCTGATGGCCGCCGCGTGGTCGATGCCGGTGGAGTTCACGCCGCCACGGATCGCGGTGGTGGTCGACAAGCGCACCTGGAGCGCCGAGCTGATCGCCGCCAGCGGCCTGGTCGGGCTGTGCGTGCCGTGCGCCGCGCAGGCCGACCTGTGCTTCACGGTCGGCAGCGAAAGCGGCCGTGATCTGGCCCGCGCCGGCACCGACAAGTTCGCGCGTCACGGCATCGCCTGCTTCGACGGGCCGGTGCACGGCCTGCCGATGGTGGAGGGCTGCGTGGCCTGGCTCGAGGGCCGGATCATCGTCGCGCCCGACGAACACGGGGTCGATCGCAACCGCCATGCCGCGCAGGCCTACGACACGATCTTCGTCGAGATCGACTCGGCGCAGGCCGACACCCGGGTGTTTCGCGACGGCCGCTGGCACTTCGACGACGACAACGCCGACCTGCACACGCTGCACCACCTGGGGGCCGGGGTGTTCGGGGTGCCCAGCCGCATCGTGCGCGGCAGGACCCTCGGCCCCGCTGCGGCGGGCGCCTGAGGCCCGCGCCCGTCGGTCTAGCGCTGGCGCGCGGCGATCGCCGCCGGCGATTTGGCGAAGTCGATCCAGCCCGCCTCGAGACCGGCGCTGTAGCCGCGATCGACCGGGATATCCACACCGTTGAGCCAGGTGCAGCCCGGCGCGAGCAGCGCCTCGATCACCGCGGCGATCTCGTCGGGCGTGGCCGAGCGGCCGATCTGCCCACGCGACCATGCGGTCTGCTCACTGCCCATCAGCGCCTCGAACTGCGGCGACAGCGGGGTGTCGATGCCGCCGGGGCTCACGCACAGCACCCGGGTGCCGCGGTGCACATGATGCCGCGCTTCGCGCAGCGACCACGCGGTGACACAGCGCTTGGAAAAGGAATAGGGATCGCGCGCGAGCACCTCGCGATGGGCCTCGCACCAGGCGAGCCCGTCGGCCATCGAGCCGGTATCGAGCAGCGGCGCGATACGCTCGAGGCGGCGAAGCCAGTCACGCCCGGCGATCGAGGACACGTTGACGATGCCGCTGCCGCCGGCCAGCCGCGACGACAGCCGCAGCGTGACTTCCCGCATGCCGAGGAAGTTGACCGCCAGCACACGTGCCGGATCTTCGGCTCGGGCCATGCCGGCGACATTGGCCAGCCCGAGCAGTGAGTGAGCGGGAAGCGCGCGCGTGGCCTCGCCGATGCTCTGGGCATCACCGAGGTCGCAACGGATCCAGGTGACGCCCTCGATCGGCTGCGCCGGCTCGGCGCGATCGAGGTTGAACACCGGCTGACCACCCGCGGCGAGGCGGCGTGCGAGCGCGGCCCCCACACCCGAGGATCCACCGGTGACGACGTAGGCATCCATGCAGGAACTCCCGAGAAAGGAAGAAGAGGTCGCTCAACGCGGCGCGGGAACGCGCATCGCGGTGCCGTCGTGCCCCGGGTCGGCACCGCCGTCGAGGCGATCGCCCTCGATGCGAATGCCATGGACCGCGGCAAAACCGAAGGTGTGCGCATCGCGCACGGTGTCGTAGCCCATCGCCTGCAACTCGCGCTCGACCCGAAAGCCGATGCGGTTGGACAGGTCGATCGCGTCGCTGGTCGAGGAGAAGCGCGGCGCGCTCACCGCCTCGGTCATGGTCATGCCGAAGTCGATCACGTTCAGGCAGGCCTGCAGCACGCCCATCGCGATCTGCGTGGCGCCGGGCGCGCCGATCAGCAGACAGGGATCGGCACCACGGAAGACCATCGACGGGCAGATCGAGCTGAAGCGCGCCTTGCCGGGTGCAAGCGACCCGGCACGCCCCGGGCGCGGATCGAACACGGCCATGCAGCCGTTGTAGAAGAAACCCAGCCCGTCGGTGATCACGCCCGAGGGCATGCCCAGCGAATGCGTCATGGTCACGCAGTTGCCGTCGTGATCGATCACGCAGAGCTGCGTGGTGTCCTTGGTGGGGCGACCGCTGTTGACCCGGGGCACGCTCAGACGCTCGCCAGCCTTGATCGCCGCGGCCGCCGCGTCGGCATGGGCCGCCGACAGCAGTCGCTGCACCGGCACATCGACGAAGGCGGGATCACCGACATGCAGGTCCTTGTCGACGGTGGCGCGCTTCATCGCCTCGCAGACCACCCGGATGTAGGCGCTGCTGTTGTGGCCGAGCGCGCGCAGGTCGAAGCGCTCGAGCATGTTGAGCATCTCGATCAGCATGATGCCGCCGCCCGGCGGCGCATTGCTCGACACCCGCAGCCCGCGGTAGCTGCCCCACAAGGGCGCGGTATCGCGGGTGCGGTAGGCGGCGAGGTCGGCCCGCGACAGCAGCCCGCCGTGGGCCTTCATGTCGGCATCGATACGCGCGGCGATGTCGCCGACATAGAAGGCGTCGGCGCCCTCGCGCGCGATGGTCTCGAGGGTGTCGGCGAGGTCGGGGTTCCGGATGAGATCGCCCACGCGCCGGGGCCGGCCGTCGGCGCCCACGTAGAGCCTGCGGCCGGCCGGCGACCAGGCGATGCGCTCGGCCGAGCCGGTGCGGCCCATCAGCCCCTCGTCGGACCAGAAGAAATGCACGTGCGGTCGCACCCGCCAGCCCTGCCGGGCCCAGGCGATCGCCGGGCGCACCACCTCGGCCCAGGGCAGCCGGCCGTGGCGTGCATGCGCATCGTGGTAAGCGCGCAGCGAGGCCGGCACGCAGATCGACTGGTACCCGACGTCGTTGACCCGGCCCTTCAGCACGAAGCCATAGCCATCGCGCGCCTCGGACTCGATCAGGTCGGCCCACATGTCGGGCCGGGTGGCGGCCGGCGCCGGAGCGTGGAAATCGATGTAGCCATGGACGCCGCTGCCGGGCAGATAGAGGCCCATGCTGCCGAAGCCGGAGATGCCGGCCATCAGGGGATCGACCACGCCCTGCGTGAAGGCGATGGCGACCGCCGCATCGACGGCATTGCCGCCCTCGCGCAGGATGTCGGCCCCGACTTCGGTGGCTTCGGGTTGGGCGGTGACGACCATCGCGTCGCGACGAGCGGCCATGGGACGATCTCCAGAGCGTTCAGCCGACGATGTTGCGCGGCACGTCGCGGTAGGGCTTGTCGGTATCGACGCTGACCTCGCGCGGCATGCCCAGCACCCGCTCGGCGATGATGTTGCGCTGGATCTCGTCGGTGCCACCGGCGATCGAGGTGGCCGGCACCGAGACCAGGATCTCGGCGATGGTGCCGTTCAGCGGGCCGTCGGAGCCCGTGAGCAGCGCGTCGGCGCCGCTGAGCTGGGTATGCACGCGCGCGGCGGCCCGCGCCACGTGGCTGGCCGCGAGCTTGCCGAGTGAGCCCTCGGGCCCCTGCGGACGGCCCTGCTGCTGGGCGGCGCGGGCGCGGCGCGCGGTCCATTCGGCCGACTTCGCCAGCACCATCAGGCGCGCGATCTCCTGGCGCACCACCGGATCGCCGAGCTTGCCGGTCTCGCGGGCTCGCGACATCACCAGATCGATGCGGCCAGCGCGGTTCGGATACCACTTGTAGGGCGCGAGCGCGATCTCGATCTCCTCGCGCTCCTCGGCATAGACCCGGCCCGGGCGGTCCGAGCCTCGGGCCCAGCCGCGCAGCGCGTCGGCGCCGCGGCGCTCGTGCATCAGCGTGGTGGTGGTGACGGCCCAGCCACCGCCCTCGCGACCGACCAGATGCTCCGCCGGCACGACAGCGTCGGTGATGAAGACCTGGTTGAAGGTCGCATGCCCGTTCATCTGCTGCAGCGGCTGCACGGTGACGCACGGCTGCTTCATGTCGATCACGAAGTAGGACAGGCCGGCGTGCTTGGTACGGCCCCAGTCGGTACGCGCCAGCAGCAGCCCCCAGTGCGCCTTCTGCGCGCCCGAGGTCCAGACCTTCTGACCATTGACCACCCAGTGGGTGCCGTTGAAGTCGGCACGGGTGAGCGCCCCGGCGGCGTCCGAACCGCTGCCGGGTTCGCTGAAGAGCTGGCACCAGGCATCCTCGCCCGTCAGGCTGCGGCGCAGGAACTTCTGCTTCTGAAAGTCGGTACCGTGCTCCAGGATGGTCGCCGCCGCCAGCGTGCGGATACCCACGCGGGCGACGCTGACGGCGCCGATGCGGTTGAACTCCTCCTCGACCACTGGCACCAGCCCCACCGGCAGGTCGCGCCCGTACCAGGCCCCCGGCCAGTGCGGGGCGCCCCAGCCGGAATCGACCAGGCGGTTACGCCAGTCGATCAGCGACAGCGAGGGATCCCAGTTCGTCTCGAGCCAGGCGCGCACCTCGGCGCGCACCGAGGATTCGGTCAGTTCGCTCATGGTTGCGCTCCTTGTTCGGCCCAGTGCCGCATCATGCGTTCGCGGTGTTCGTGCGCATCGCCAAACAGCACCTCGGAGCTCTTGGCGCGCTTGAACCACAGGTGCGTGTCGTGATCCCACGTGAAACCGATGCCGCCGTGGATCTGGATCGCATGGATGGCGGTCTGCAGGTAGGTTTCGGCGGCGCCGGCCTTGGCCAGCGAGGCGACCGCGACGATGTCGGCATCGCCCTCGTCGAGCGCGGCGGCGGCGAAGTAGGCCGCCGACTTGGCGAGCTCGACCTCGAGCAGCATGTCGGCCTGCTTGTGCTTCATCGACTGGAACGAGGCGATCGAGCGGCCGAACTGCACGCGCATCTTGGCGTAGGCGAGCGCGTCCTCGCGCAGGCGCGCCGCGCCGCCGACCATCTCGTTGGCCAGACACACCGCGGCCTCGACCATCGTGCGTTCGAAGGGCGCGGCGGCCGCGCCTTCGTCGCCGAGCAGCTCGGCCGGCACGTCGGCGAACTGCAGCCGGGCGAGCTTGCGGGTGGGGTCCATGGTCGCCAGCGGCCGGCGTGTCAGCCCCGGTGCGTCGGCGTTCACGGTGAACAGCGACAGGCCCTCGTCGCCCGTCGAGCCGGGGGCGCGCGCGAGCACCACGATCAGGTCGGCGGTGAGGCCATCGAGCACGAAGCTCTTGTGCCCGTTCAGCCGCCAGCCGCCCGCTCCGCGCGTGGCCTGCAGGGTGGTGGTGGCGCCGTCCCAGCGGCCCTCGTCCTCGGCGCTGGCCAGCGTGGCGACCGTGGCCCCGCTCGCGATGGTTGGCAGCAGCACTTCCTTCTGAGCGGCGTGCCCGGCGTTCAGGATGGCACCGGCGCCAAGCACCGTCGAGGCGAAATAGGGCGCGCACAGCAGCGCACGGCCCATCTCCTCGAGCACGATCGCGTGCTCGCCGAAGCCGAATCCCTGGCCGCCAAAGGCTTCAGGGATGCGCACCGCGCACAGGCCGAGCTCGCGGTTCAGGCCCTGCCAGGCCGAGCGGTCCCAGCCGGCTTCGGTGGCCATCAGACGCCGCACCTCGGTGGTGGGCGATCGGTCGTCCAGGAAACGCCGGACCGTCGTCCGGAACAGTTCCTGCTCCTCGGAAAAACTGAATTTCAAGGTCCGCCCCCGTCGCAAACGTCGTCGCAATCTCGCGCCATCATAGGCGCGGGTCGCGGGCGACTGTGGTGCGAAGGGGGCGAAGTCGGAAGGCTGCGGGTCCGGGAGTCAGCGGCGCCACTGCATCCCGGCGCTCAGGTACGGGAATCGCGCCATGTTGTAGACGCTGCTGTCGGCGCCACCGTCGAGCACGCGAACGCCGGCGAACACCCCCAGCCCCGGGCGCAGGTCCTGCACGATCCGCAACGCCAGATCGAAAGCGCGGCCCGGGCCACCGGCAAGACCGTCGCCCTCGAACACGAGCCGGGTGCGATCACCGAGAGTCCGCTCGGCATGCAGGTGCAGCAGCGGCACAAAGCCGGTGTTCGAGCGCGTGGCGGTGATGCCGCCCTCGCGCAGCGTGATCTCGGCATCGCGGATCTTGCCGGTCAGGCCAGCCTTGACGGTCAGCCCCTCGGACGCATGCACCGTGTAGCGCCAGGTCGCCCGATAGGAATCGAAGCGGTAGCTCGCCGTGGTGGGCGCCGCCCCGAAGGATGCCCCCTGGAAGCGAACCGGCCCTGGCAGGCTCCCGGTTCCGGACAGACGCAGCGGCGCCACCACCAGCCGCAGCTCATGGCGCGGCGCCAGGCCCAGGGCAACCTGCACACGCGGCGCCGACGCCGGGCCGTCACCGGTCAGGCCGTCGAGCGCGAAGCGCGTACCCGAGGCGTCGTTGGGCGATTGCACGTCGTTGCGGGTCTGCCAGGCGGCTCCCCACTCCAGATCGACGACGACGCCAGGGGCTTCAGGGGGTCGCGCCTGGGCGTGGGTGCCTGCGCCGATGAGGATCGGCAGCGACAGGAGCACCGGAACAAGAGCCCGGCGCGCGAGGCGAGGTGGGGTGGCGTGCATGGTTCGCCATCAAAGGAAGGATGATGGGGATACACCGTGCCTGTCGGTGCGGTGCGGCCCTGGCTTGTCGGTGCCGGCGACCCGGGCCTGACATCGCCGCCGGCGGCACATCAGCGCGCGCGCTTGGCGAGCCCGCTGCGGCGCCGGCGGCGACGCATCACCGCCAGTCGCCAGCCGATCGACACCATCAGGTAGGTGGCCAGTCCGGTCACGGTGGCAAAGAGCACGAGCCCGAGCATCAGCGGCTGCCCGACGCCGGCGATCGAGTCCTGCAGCGACGCCCAGAAGCCGACGGCGGCTACGCTGGTATCGGGCGCAGACGGATTGCCGGGCGGCGGTGTGGATTCGCCGAGCAGTGCGCTGCCCACCCACCAGGCCGCGTAGTAGATCGGACCGAAGGTGAAAGGGTTGGTGACCAGCGTGCTGGCCACCGCGGCCGGCACGTTGGCCCGCAGGATCACCGCGGCGCCCGCACTGAAGGGAATCTGCGCAACCGGGATCAGCAATCCGAAGAACACCCCGACCGCCATGCCGAGTGCGATCGCCCGGCGTCGGGCATGCCAGAGATGCGGGTCGAACAGGCGCGGCCCGATCCAGCGCAACCAGCGGTTCTCGCGCAGGGAGTCACGGGAGGGCAACCAGCGTCGGAAGGGTGCCACCTGAGGTCCGGCGATGGAGAAGGATTGCCATTGTCGTCGATTCCGGGCCGGCCTTTCATCCCGGGCAGCGGCAGGGCGGGGTGATGTTCCGTCAGCCTGCGCCGGGCCGGTAGTCGAAGGCCGGGCCGCGATGGCGCGACGCGGGCTGGAGACATCGATGCCGATCGCTCACCCGCTCGACGATCCGGCCAGCATGCCCGCGCCTCAGTCGCGCGACAGGCCAGCAAGCGCGTGCGCCAGCCGCGCGAGCACCGACGCCCAATCGCGATCCGGCCCCTGCCGCAGCAGGCGCACCGAGGCATACCAGGGGCTGTCCTCGCGTTCCAGCATCCAGCGCCAGTCGGGCGCGAAGGGCAGCAGGATCCAGGTCGGTCGACCAAGCCCAGCCGCGAGGTGGGCGACACTGGTATCCACGCTGATCACCAGATCGAGACATCGACAGAGTGCCGCGGTATCGTCGAAGTCCTCCAGCCGGTCGGCGGGATCGCGCACGGCCGCTGCGGCGAGCATCGGACCTTCCTCGGCGAGCCGCTGCTTCTGCAGGCTCAGGTACTCCGGGCCTGCGGGCAGCGCGTCGAGAAGCGCCGACAGCGAGAGGCTTCGCCGGCGATCGTTGCGATGCGCGGGATTGCCGCGCCAGACCAGGCCGACCCTCGGCCGTATCCGAGGCCCCAGCCAGGCCGCCCAGCCAGCGACCCGCGCGGGATCCGGCGCGAGCTGCCCGGACGCTGCCAGCGGCTCGGGGGCGCCGGCCCCGAGCGCCAGAGGCAGCGACATCAGCGGACAGTGGCGGTCGTGGGCCGATGCCGGCCCCTCGCCATCGACCACCGCGACCCCGGGCAGGCTGCGCGCGAGCAGCGAGCGCAGCGTGGGTGGCACCAGCAGCGATACCCGCGCCCCCTGGTCGCGCAGCACCGCAGCGTAGCGACTGAACTGCAGCGCATCGCCCAGCCCCTGCTCGGCATGCAGCAGGATCGATCGACCGGTCAGGGCTTCCTCGCCCAGCCAGGGCGGATCGGCACGCGTCACCCGCATCGGCGCGGCATGGCGCTGCTGCCAGCGCGCTTCGTGAAGCCGCCACCCTTCGGCAAAGCGGCCGGTCATGAGCAGCGCCACCGCCTTGCCCCAGCGCGCGTCGGCATAGTCGGGGCGCAGCGCCAGCGCAGCGTCGAAGCCGCGCAGCGCGTCGTCGACCCGCCCCAGGGCAAGCAGCACCCCGGCCCGATTGGCTTGCGCGGCCGGGAAAGCCGGCTGCAGGCGCAACGCGGCATCGAAACTCGCCAGCGCCTCGTCGAGGCGGTCGAGTTCCCGCAGGGCGTTGCCCCGGTTGTTGAGTGCCGAGGCATGGCCGGGGCGCAGTGCCAGAGCCGCCTCGTGGCTCGTCAGCGCCTCCTCGAAACGACGCAACTCGAAGAGCGCGCTGCCGCGGTTGTTCAGCGCCTCCACCGACCGTGCATCGCCGCGCAGCACCTGTTCGAAGCAGGCCAGCGCCTCCTCGAAGCGGCGCAGCACGAGCAGGGCGCTGCCCCGGTTGGCCGTCGCCGCCACCAGGCCGGGCTGGAGCTCGGCGGCCCGCCCGAAGGCCGCGGCCGCATCCTCGAATCGGCCGAGCTCCTTGAGCGCCAGCCCATGATGGACATGGAGCCCGGCGTCGCGCGGCGCGATCCGCAGCGCCTCGTCGAAGGCGGCAACGGCCTCGGTCAGTCTCCCGGCACGAGCCAGCGCCATGGCGCGCGCTCGGGTCGGCTCGGAAGAGGGGCTGAACAGACGCCCGGGCGAGCCCGCCCCCGGCACTCGCGGCGCCAGGGTGGGCGGGCGGGCAAGCGGCGACGCGCCGGAGGCAGCGCCGAAGGCCTGGCGCATGGCGAGATCGAGCGGTGAACGTGACATGGCAAGACCCACCCGCGGCGGGCGAAGAAAGGGAGGCGCGAGGCGCCCCCGCGATCCACCGATTGTGAACGCGCGGGCGGCGCCCGCCTGCGAACTTGTGCGCCAAAGCTGCCAATGCGCGAGGCCGGGCAACGGCATCGCGGGACGGGCCTTGCCATGCCTATACTCCGGAGAGTCCAACCCCCGGACGCATGGCGCGTCCCCGCTGCGCATGCGTATCGCGATCGTCCTGTATCCCGGCCTTACCGCGCTCGATGCGATCGGCCCCTACGAGGTGCTGAACAGCGCCCCCGGATTCGACATCCGCTTCGTCTGGAAGCAGCCGGGCCCGATCGTCACCGACCACGGCGGACTCACGCTGGGCGCCACCCACGCCTTTCACGAACTGCCCTTCCCCGAGGTGCTGCTGGTGCCGGGGTCCTCGGCCAACACGGCCAGCGCGATGCGCGATCCGGTGCTGCGGGCCTGGCTGCAGCAGGCGCATACCCGTACCCGCTTCACCACCTCGGTATGCTCCGGCGCCCTGGTGCTGGCGGCCGCCGGCATTCTGCAGGGGCATCCCGCCACCACGCACTGGGCGGTGATGGATGCGCTTGCGAAGTACGGTGCCACGCCCTGCCCCGATCAGCGGGTGGTGCGCTCGGACCGGATCATCACCGCCGCAGGCGTGTCGGCGGGCATCGACATGGCCCTGACGCTGCTGGCCGAGCTTGCCGGCCAGGATACCGCCAGGGCCGCCCAGCTCGCGATCGAGTATGACCCCCGCCCGCCTTTCGATGCCGGTCATGCGAGCAGGGCGGATGCACCGACCCGGGCCCGCGCTCATGCCGACCTGATGCGGCGCGCCGCCACGCCCCGGGCATGGTCGTGAAACTCGCAGGATCACCTCTGCCACGAAGGCTGCCGCGATGAGCGGCATCGAGATCGAGCTCAAGCTTCGGCTGCCTCCCGCGCAACTCGCCAGCCTGCGGCAATGGCTGCGGGACGAGGGTGCGCGCGGCGGGCGCCTTCGCGCGCGCTATGTCGACACCGCGGAGCGCAGCCTCGCTGCCGCGGGCCTCGCCCTGCGGCTGCGCCATGAACGCGGGATCTGGGTGCAGACCCTCAAGGCAGCCGGCGTCGGGGCGCTCGATCGCCAGGAACACGAAGTCGTGCTGCAACGCGGCGCCGCCGCCAACCCGCCCGCCATCGATCCCTCGCGACACGGCAGCGACGGGTCAGGCGGTGCGCTCGCCGCGCTCCTGTCCGATGGCTCGGCACCGGCGCTGCGCACCGTCTTCGAGACCGACATCCGGCGGCTGAGCCTGCCATGGCGAAGCCGGCGTGGCTGGGTCGAGCTCAGCTTCGACACCGGACATATCCTGGCGCCCGATCGAAAGCCACTGACCGTGAGCGAACTCGAGATCGAGCTGTTGCGGGGCAGCCCGCTGGCCGTGATCGAGGTGGCGCGCCAGATCGTGCACCGCCATGGCGCCTGGGTCGACCCGGCAACCAAGGCCGAGCGCGGTTACCGGCTTGCAGCGGGCGAGGACACCGGTACCGCGCTCCGAGCGCGACCGCTACGCCTCGATCCGCATGCCGACCCCGACGAGGCGCTCGCGCAGGTGCTGGCCGAGTGCCGGCGGCATCTGGTCGGCAATCTCGCGCGACTGGCCGCCGAGGAGTCGCATGCCCCCGAATCTGTTCATCAGGCGCGCGTGGCGCTGCGTCGACTGCGCAGCGCGCTGCGGCTTTTCGGATCACCGCGAACCCATGCCCTGGACGAGCGAGCCCGAGCGCTGGCCGGTGCGCTCGGGCTCGCTCGCGAGCGGGACGTGCTGATCGCATCGATCGTGCCGGCGCTCGCCGCGGCCGGCGCGCCCAGCACCGATCTGGCCACCGGCACCGACGCGCGGCTGGAGCCGCGAGGCATCGCGCGCGCGCGCCCGAGTCAGCTGCTGGTGCTCGACCTGCTGGCGCTCGAACAGGAACTGCGCAGCGCGCCGGGTGCGTCATCCCCGAGCTCCGCGCCCGTCATCGCTGTCGGAGCGCAGCTGGGCGCAACCCTGGCAGTCTGGCATCGGCGCGTGCGCCGCGACGCGCGCGACTTCGCCACCCTCGATGACCAGGGCCGCCACCGACTGCGCCGACGCATGAAGCGGCTGCGCTACGGTCTCGAGTTCTGCGCCGCGCTATGCGGCCGCCAACGTTACCGGCGCTTCATCGAGACTCTGGCTCTGGCCCAGGAAGCCCTCGGTCGCTACAACGATCTGGTCGAAGCGGTTGGCCGCTATCGGGCGCAAGCCGCCCGCCAACCGCAGGCCTGGTTCGCGGTGGGATGGCTGACGGCCGAGGCTACCGCGCAGGCGACACGCTGCGCCGACGCGCTCGCGGCCTTCCGAAGCTGCCCGACACCCTTGAAGCGACAGGCTCGCAGAGCCGCCGGCGAGCCCGCAACGCCATCCGCAGCAGGCTAGCGACGCTCAGCACGCGCGGGCCGGCAGCACCGTGCCCTCGCACTCGCCAAAGCCGATGCGCGCAGCCCCTGCCCGCTCGCACCAGCCGCGCAGCACCACGCTGTCGCCATCCTCGAGCCAGCTGCGGGTCTCGCCACCGGGGAGCACCAGCGGCCGCTTGCCGCCCTCGGTGAGCTCGATCAGCGCGGCCGCCTGCTCCAGCGCAGGGCCTGAGAGGGTGCCGGAACCGAAGAGATCGCCCGGCCGCAGGTTGCAGCCGCCCACGGTGTGATGCGCGACCATCTGGGCAACGGTCCAGTAGGCATGCCGGTAGCTGGTGCGGCAGATCGATGCAGCCGGCGCTCCGGTGTCGCGCATGGTCGGCGTGCGCAGCAGCACCTGCAGTTCGATGTCGAAGGCACCGTGGGCCCGATTGGCCACGCTGTCGAGGTAGGCGAGCGGCTGCGGCTCGCCCTCGTCGCGCGCGAAGGGCAGCCGGAAGGGCGCGAGCGCCTCGAGCGTGACGACCCACGGTGACAGCGTGGTGGCGAAGTTCTTGCCCAGGAAAGGACCGAGCGGCTGGTACTCCCAGCTCTGGATATCGCGCGCTGACCAGTCGTTGAGCAGACACAGGCCGAAGACATGCGTCTCGGCCTCGGTCATCGGGATCGGCTCGCCGAGCGGATTGCCAGGGCCGATGAAGATGCCGAGTTCCAGCTCGATGTCGAGCCTGCGACAGGGGCCGAGCACGGGCACGCCCGCCCCGGGCACCATGGTCTGGCCGACCGGCCGCCGGAAGGCCTCGCCCGAGATCACGAGGCTCGAGGAACGGCCGTGGTAGCCGATCGGCACCCAGCGGTAGTTGGGCAGCAGCGGGTTGTCGGGGCGAAACTGGCGACCGATGTTGGTCGCGTGATGGATCGAGGTGTAGAAATCGGTGTAGTCGCCGACCCTCGCCGGCAGCTCGAAGACCGCCTCCCGCTGCGCGATCAGGCAATCCGACAGTGCGGACTGCTGAGCCGCCCCGGCACGCAGTGCGCGCGACAGCGCCAGGCGCAGCGCCGACCAGGCCGGCGCACCCAGCGCCATCAGCGCGTTCAGGGAATCGTGGGCACCGGCGGCAGCCGCCTGGGCCGCCAGCCCCTCGAGGATGCCCGCACGGGCCAGCGCCCCGAGATCGACGATCGCATCACCGATCGCCACCCCGCCGCGGGCACCTTCACCCTGCCGGCGAAAGACCGCGAAGGGCAGGTTCTGGATCGGGAAATCGGTGCTGGCGATGTTGGCCGAGGCCACCCAGCTGCGCAGCGCCGGGTCGTGGGTTTCGTTGAGGGCAGGCATCGGCATGGCGAGAGGCATCAGCCCTTGGGCAGATTGAGCACGAACAGCACCACGCCCGGGAAGAACACGATCGCGGTGATGCGCAGCAGATCGGAGGCGAGAAAGGGCATCACCAGCCGGAAGGTTTCCTTCATCGGCACGTCGTTGGCCAGGCTGTTGATGACGAACACGTTCATGCCCACCGGCGGCGTGATCAGACCGATCTCGACCACCATCAGCACGATGATGCCGAACCAGATGGCTTTCGCCTCGGGTGCAAGGCCGAAATCCAGCCCCATCACGATCGGGTAGAACACCGGGATCGTCAGCAGGATCATCGACAGGCTGTCCATGATGCAGCCCAGCACCAGGTAGATGGCGATGATCAGGAACATCACGAGCAGCGGTGGCAACTGCAGGCCGATCACCCACTTCGCGAGCTCGGTGTTGAGCTGCGTGAGGGCCAGAAACACGTTGAGCACGTCGGCACCGAGCAGGATCAGGAAGATCATGCCGGTAGCCCCGGCAGTGCCCGCCATGCAGGCGATGAAGCCCTGGCGATCGAGCCCGCCCGAGCGCCAGGCGACGAAGGCCGTGGCCACGCAGCCGATCGCCGCGGCTTCGGTGGGCGTGAACAGTCCGCCATAGATGCCGCCGATCACCACCAGGAAGATCAGCAGCACCGGCCATGTGGCGAGCAGCGTGCGCACCCGCTCGATCCCGCTGTGGCGCTCGCCGGCTGGCGCATCGGCCGGACTCACGCGGGCGACGATCGAGATCACGACCATATAGCCGATGGCGGCGAGGATCCCGGGCACGAAGGCCGCCAGAAAGAGCTTGGCGATGTTCTGCTCGGCGAGGATCGCGTAGATGACCAGCGGAACCGACGGTGGAATCAGGATGCCGAGCGTGCCGCCGGCGGCCAGCGTGGCGGTGGCGAAGCGACCCGAGTAGCCGTGCGCCTTCATCTCGGGCAACGCCACCTGACCCATGGTGGCCGCGGTCGCGAGCGAGGAGCCGCAGATGGCGCCAAAACCGGCGCAGGCGGTCACGCCGGCCATCGCCATGCCGCCACGCCAGTGGCCGATGAAGGCATTACCCGCCTGGAAGAGCGCGCGCGACAGCCCGCCCTGGGTGGCGAACTGGCCCATCAGCAGAAAGAGCGGCACCACCGACAGGTCGTAGACCGAAAAGCGGGCGTAGGCGCCATTCTTGAAGTAGCTGAGCAGCGGCCCGACGCCGGCCACCATCGCATAGCCGACCGAGCCGGCCAGCAGCATCGCGATGCCGATGTGCACGCGCGCGGCTAGCAGCAGCAGCATCACGCCGAACATCAGCGCACCCCACTCGATGCCGCTCATGCGCGCAGCTTCCGCAGGTTGGTGTGCAGATGGTGGAGTGCGGTGAGCCCGAGCAGCAGGAAGGACGGCACCAGCGGCAGGTAGCCCCACCAGGTCGGGATGTTGAGCAGCATCGAGGCGTCGGCGTTGCGCTTCAGATCGAGCATGCCGAGGGTGAGCCGCCACGCGAGCAGCAGCGCGAAGGTCGCCATCAGCGCCTGCGCCATCGCGTCGAGCAGGGCATGGGAGCGCGCCGACGCGCGCGCGGTGAAGAAGTCGACGATCACATGCGCCCGCACCCAGTTGGCATAGGGCAGCGACATCGCGACCGCCGCCGCCGTCATGAACTGCACGAGTTCATAGTCGCCCACCAGCGCCTTGCCCACCAGTGCCCGGCCGCCGATGCTCCACAGCGACATGAAGGCCATCAGCGTCAGCACGACACCGGCCAGCACCGCGAGGCTCTTGCAGGCGCGATCGAGCCACAGCGCTGCGCCACGGTGATGCTGCGTCGATTCGGTGATCAGCAGGTCGGCCAAGGCTGTCTCCGGGGGACTGCCCTCGGGTGAACACCCCCGGTTTCGACGCCGGGGGCTGGCGGCAGGACCGCCCTCAGCGGCTGTACTGCTGGATCAGCCCGCGGGCATCGTCGAGCAAGGCCTTGCCGTTGAGGCCCCGCTTGTTCATCTCGGCGACCCACTCGTCGTCGAGATTGTCGGTAGCCTTCTTCCAGCGCTCGATCTCGGCGGGCGCGATCTGCGTGATCGTGTAGCCGGCTGTCTCGGTGAAGGCCTTGCGACCTGGCACGTCATTGCCCTCCTGGGTGCTGCCCAGAAAGGCCGACAGTTCGCGGCCCGAGTTCTTGTCGATCACGGCCTTGAGATCCGGCGGCAGCGAGTCATAGCGCGCCTTGTTCATCGGCACCACGAAGAAGGTGGTGTAGAGCGCGGGCGAGCCCTTCGGCGTCTCGGAAGCGAAACGGGTGAGTTCGTTCACCTTCAGGCCAGGCGCCACCTCGTAGGGAATCACGGCGCCATCGATCACGCCCTTCGAGAGCGCCTCGGGCACCTGCGGCACCGGCATGCCCACGGGCGTGGCACCCATGTTGGCAAGCATCTTGGTGATGGTCGCGGTCGGGCCGCGCATCTTCAGACCGCGCAGATCCTCGATACGGGTGATCGGCTTGTTCTTCGTGAAGAGCACGCCGGGCCCGTGAACATGCACCGCCAGCAGCTTCACCTCCTTGTACTCGTCGATCGCGTGCTTCTGGACCCAGTCCCAGGCGGCGCGGCTGGTCGCGCCGGCGTTGGTCATCATGAAGGGGAGCTCGAAGACCTGGCTGCGCACGAAGCGGTTGGCCGAGTAGCCAGCCACCGTCCAGACCACGTCGGCCACGCCGTCTCGGGCCTGATCGAAGAGCTGCGGCGGCGAACCCCCGAGCTGCATGGCCGGGAAGATCTGGCAGTTCAGACGATTGCCGGAGTCCCGGGCGATGTTGTTGCACCAGGTCTGCAGCATCGTGGTGTGCTGGATCGACTGCGGGCCCAGGAAGTGGTGCACCTTCAGCGTGATGGTCTGGGCACTTGCCGATCCGGCCGTGAGCGCGGCCGCGACCATGGCGATCCTGAACAGGGATGTCATCCTCGTCTCCTCTCCGATGGGCTTCAGGTTGTGGCCGAGAGGTTACCGCGAGCGGGACGATCCGGGGATATCTTTCGGGTCTGCGGCAACGCCGCATCCGGTCCGAGCCGAGGATCCGGTCATCGATACCGCAGGAGCCCGTCGCCGTGCGTCCATTCGCCTCCGCAGCCACGCTCGCGAGCCAGTTCGCCAGCGCGGCCGTCTCGCAGCCCTTCGCCGATGCCGCCCTCATCGCGGCGATGGGCCGCTTCGAGGCAGACCTCGCGATCGCGCAGGCCGAGGTCGGCATCGTGCCGCCCACGGCAGCCGAGGCGATCGCGCGCGTCTGCGCGCAACTGCCGGTCGAGCACTCGCGGTCCGAGGGGCCATTCACGCCCGCGGCGCTTGCCTGCGCCGCGCGCCGCGCCGGCACGCTCGCGATTCCCTTCGTGCAGGCGCTCACCGCGCGCGTCGCCCGCGACGATCCCCAGGCGGCGCGATGGGTGCACTATGGCGCGACCAGCCAGGATGTGCTCGACACCGCACTCGCGCTTGCCGCGTCGGCGGCTGGCGATGCCCTGCTCGGACAGCTGGCGCGGGCAGGCGACGCGCTGGCGGCGCTCGCCGACACCCATCGATGCACGGTCATGGCCGGCCGCACCCTTCTGCAGCAGGCCACGCCGGTGTCCTTCGGCTGGAAGGCCGCCTGCTGGCTCTCGCCACTGGCTCGCTCACGCGCTGCGCTGACCGGGGCGCTGGGTCAGACGCGCGTGCTTCAGCTTGGCGGCGCGAGCGGCGTGCGCGGCGCCTTCGCGGGGCGGGGCGAGGCCATCGCCGCGCGCCTCGCGGCGCGCCTCGGCCTGAGCGACCCGGGCATCAGCTGGCATGGCAGCCGCGATCGCATCGCGCGACTCGGCAGCGAGCTTGCGCTGCTGACCGGCAGCATGGCGCGCATCGGCCGCGATCTGGCGCTGCTGATGCAGTCCGAGGTCGGGGAAGTCTTCGAACCCGCCGACGAAGGGCGCGGCGGATCGTCGGCGATGCCGCACAAGCGCAATCCGGTCGCGGCCATGCTGGCACTTCAGGCCGGGCTGCGCGCGCCCGGGCTCGCCGCCACGCTGCTTGCCTCGCTGGCGGGCGAACATGAGCGCGGCCTGGGCAACTGGCAGTCTGACTGGTGGACGCTGGGCGCCCTGTTCGACGCCGCTGGCAGTGCTACCGAGGCCCTCGGCGACGCGCTCGCCGACCTGCGGGTTGCACCCGAGGCCATGGCCGGCAACCTCGCGCGCACCGGCGGCTTCGTGCATGCCGAGGCGGTCACGATCGCCCTGGCCGAGGCGATCGGCCGGCCGGCCGCCAAGGCGTGGATGGAGCGCCTGTGCGCCGACGCGCTTGCACGCGGCTGCCCACTGCCGCAGGCGCTCGAGCATGCCGTGAGCGACGATCCGACCCTGGCCGCAGCGTTGCCAGCCGCAACGCGGGCGCGGCTCTTCGATCCGGCGACGCAGCTCGGTGATGCCGGCATGATGATCGATGCCACGCTGCACGCCTGGCGCGATGCCGGCTGACCGAGCACCACGCCCGGTTCCGCCGGGCCGCGCGATCGACGTACACTCGACGCTCGGTGCGCTCCCCGACCGTCATCCCGGTCTCCCGCGCCATCGTCATGCCCTGCGAACGCCCAACGCCATGAACGCCGCCCTGCCCCACCTCGATCCGCGCGACTGGTCGAGCCAGCCGCCGTGGCTGCACCCGCCCTATCGCTCGACCGCCCTGCGCTCGCCCACCCGACCGCTGCTGCCGATCGCGCACGCGCTCGGTGAACTCGCGCAGCCGGTCTACGGCCACGAGGACGTCGGCGAACACGACCACGACCTGACCCGCAATGCCGCGATGAACGGCGCGCCGCTTGGCGAACGCATCATCGTCACCGGCCGGGTCACCGACGAGCGCGGCCGCCCGGTGCGCCACACGCTGGTCGAGCTTTGGCAGTGCAATGCCGCGGGCCGCTATGTGCACCGTGCCGATCAGCACGACGCCCCGCTCGATCCCAACTTCCTGGGCGCGGGCCGCGCCCTGACCGATGCCGAGGGTCGTTACCGCTTCCTCACGATCAAGCCCGGCGCCTATCCCTGGGGCAACCACCCCAACGCCTGGCGACCGGCGCACATCCACTTCTCGCTGTTCGGCGAGCACTTCGCGAGCCGGCTGGTCACGCAGATGTACTTCCCCGGCGACCCGCTGCTCGCGCTCGACCCGATCTACCAGAGCAGCCGCGAGGGCGTGCGCGAGCGGCTGGTCTCGCGCTTCGACATCGGCGTGACCGAACAGGGCTACGCCCTGGGCTATGTCTTCGACATCGTGCTGCGCGGCCCGCTCGAGACCCCGATGGAGACGCCGCGATGAGCGCCGACAGCACCCCGGGCCAGACGCCTTCGCAGACCGTCGGCCCCTTCTTCGCCTACGGGCTGGTGCCGGCGCAGTACGGCTACGCCTTCGCCAGCCTGTTCGGCCCGGACCTCGCCGAAGCGCGCACACCCGGCACGCCGATCGAACTGCGCGGCCGGGTGCTCGACGGCAACGGCGACGCGGTGGGCGACGCCCTGATCGAGATCCTGCACGCCGACGCGCAGGGCCGCCATCCCGCCACGCGCGCCGAGGTCCAAGCCAGCGGCTTTCGCGGCTTCGGCCGGGCCGGCACCGGTACCCTGCCCGGCCATGAATTCGCCTTTCGCAGCATCAAGCCCGGCGCCACCGCCGACGGCCAGGCACCACACATCAACCTGATCGTCACGATGCGCGGTCTGCTCAACCATGCCTTCACGCGCATCTACTTCGACGACGAGGCGCCCGCCAACGCCCGCGACCCGGTGCTTCAGTCCGTGCCCGAAGCGCGCCGCGACACGCTGATCGCCCGCCGGGACCCTGCCGCGGCAGGGCATGTCTATCGCATCGACATCCGCATGCAGGGCGAGGCGGAGACGGTGTTCTTCGACCTCTGAGAGCGCGATGACCGAAGCGGCGGTTGCGTTGCGCACCCAGGTCGTCATCATCGGCGCGGGCCCGGCGGGATTGTTGCTGGGGCAACTGCTTGCGCGAGGCGGTGTCGACGCGCTGATCCTCGAGCGGCAGAGCGCCGACTACGTGCTCGGCCGCATCCGCGCCGGGGTGCTCGAGCAGGGCTCGGTGGACGTGCTGCGCGAAGCGGGCGTCGGCGAGCGCCTGCTCGCCGAGGGGCTGCCGCACGAGGGGATCGAACTCGCCTTCGACGGCCAGCGGCACCGCATCGACCTGGCCGCGCTGTGCGGCCGGCACGTCACGGTCTACGGCCAGACCGAAGTCACGCGCGACCTGATGCAGGCTCGCGCGCAGGCGGGCCTGCGCACCGTCTACGAGGCCGCCGATGTGACCCTCGAGGGCTTCGACGGCAACGCCCCGGTGGTGCGCTGGCGCGCCGGCGGGCGCGCCCACGAGGCGCGCTGCGACTACATCGCCGGCTGCGACGGCTTTCATGGGGTGTCGCGCGCGAGCGTGCCCGCGAATGCGCTGCGGGTGTTCGAGCGGGTCTATCCCTTCGGCTGGCTGGGCGTGCTGTCCGACACCCCGCCGGTGTCCGACGAACTGATCTATGCCAACCATCCGCGCGGCTTCGCCCTGTGCAGCATGCGTTCGCGAACCCGCAGCCGCTATTACGTGCAGTGCGCGCTCGACGAGCGCATCGAGGACTGGTCCGACGAGCGATTCTTCGACGAGCTGCGCAGCCGCCTCGACGAGCGGGCCGCGGCGCGCCTGGTCACCGGCCCCTCGATCGAGAAGAGCATCGCGCCGCTGCGCAGCTTCGTGGCCGAGCCGATGCGCTTTGGTCGCCTGTTTCTCGCCGGCGACGCAGCCCACATCGTCCCGCCCACCGGCGCCAAGGGCCTGAACCTCGCGGTG
>Ga0315902_10003783_pt1 | contig 22354 bp, 19 predicted proteins | sample LakEriMetagenome_9_FD_203523 | JGI IMG/M metagenome (GOLD analysis project Ga0315902, IMG submission 203523) | Freshwater fungal communities from buoy surface, Lake Erie, Ohio, United States - Buoy 12 MA117 | ecosystem: Environmental > Aquatic > Freshwater > Lake > Lake biofilm | place: USA... | reverse complement strand
GACTTCTTTGTCAGCCAAGAGGCGGCGCGCATCAGCACCGTCAAGTTTGTGGATTTAGGGCTGGAAAAGCTCATCAATCCGGTGCTACTGAAGCAGTTTGGTTACGCCGACCTGGCGGGCACGGTGGACCCGGGCTACGTGGAGGCGAACGAGAAACTCTTCCAAACCGGGAAGCCCGAACCCTACGGCCGCAACTCCCAACAGGTGTATTTGGTGCTGGATGGCGCGCTGGACCGCGCGCGCCTGGACCCCAACCGCCCCGCCGACCAGATCCTGGAAGAAGTGAACCAGGAGATGAACCGCAAGCTTCTGGGTTACATCCCCGAGGCCGAGATGAACGCCCTGCGGGGTCGGGCCACCACGGCGCTGGTGATCGTGTTGCTCATCACGGCGGGCTTGATTGCGTGGGCCATCCGCAAAGCGCGCAATGTGGAGGCCTGGGTGGAGCAGCGCATGCCCGCCGGCACCGACCGCAGCCGCGTGCGCCGCTTTGTGGTGTGGTGTCTGCTGCCCGCGTGCCTCAGCATCCTCGTGTGGGCGTACTACCCGCTGGTGAAGGGGCTCGTCATCGCCTTCCAGGATTACCGAATCATGCAATCCCCGCAGTGGGTGGGGTTAGACAATTTCATCAACGTCTTCACGAGCTCGCTGTTCTGGAAGAGCTTGATGAACAGCGTGATCTACGTGGGGTTGACCATTGTGATGGGCTTTGTGTTGCCCATCCTGCTGGCCCTGGCGCTGAACGAGATTCCGCGCTTTACGCTGTTCTTCCGCACGGTGTTCTATCTCCCGGCGATGACCTCGGGGATTGTCATCGCGTTTATGTGGCGACAGTTCTACGACCGGGCGGAAACCGGCTTGCTCAATAGCCTGCTGGCCCCCATCATCCAGGCGATCAACCCGCTGTGGATGCGGATGGGCGGGGGTGAAATCCCGCTGGCGCAAGACTGGCTGGGCGACCCCAAGCTGGCGATGTTTGCCGTGGTGTTGCCGGGCATCTGGGCGGGGGCCGGACCGGGGTCCATCTTGTACCTGGCGGCGCTGAAGAACGTGCCCCAAGAACGCTACGAAGCCGCCGACCTGGACGGTGCGGAGTGGTGGCACAAGATCCGGTACATGACGCTGCCCAGCCTGCGCCCGCTTATCCTCATCAACCTGCTGGGGGTGTTCATTGCGGGGTTCAAGGCGATGGAAAACGTCTTCGTCCTCACCGGGGGCGGGCCGCTCTATAGCACCCACACCGTGGGGCTCGAAATCTGGACCAACGCCTTCATGTTCCTTAAGTTTGGGTACGCCACGGCGGCGGCCTGGGTGATGGGCGCGATCCTGATTGGCTTTACGTTGATCCAGATTCGGTCGCTGACCCGCATGAAGTTCACGGCTGCCAAACTGTGAGCGGACGCCTGATTTCGGTGGCCGACGTGGTGGTGGATAGCCGCACCGCTGGCCGGGAAGGCAACTTCACTTACGAAGCTCCGGCCGGGGCCAAGCCGGGCCAGGCGTGGCTGGTGCCCCTGGGGGCGCGGTCCGTGCTGGCGTTTATCACCCAGGTTCGAAAGGTAAAGGAAGAAGACCTGGGGTTCCCGCGCAGCAAGCTCCGTCCGTTGGGGCGCGAGATCAACTCTCTTTCGTTGCCCGCGCCGACCCTGGCGCTAGTGCACGAGGTGAGCCAGCGCACCTTGTGCCCGCTGAGCGTGGCGATGACGCCCGCCCTGCCGCCCCGCGCCCAAACCCGCCTGACCACGACCTGGCAAGTGCGCCCGGGCAACCCGCCGCGCCAGCTGACCCTGGTGGAAGACGAGGTGTGGAAGACGCTACAGGCCGGGGAGATCACGGAAACCAAGACCAAGCCGCTGGCCGCGCCCCTGCGCAAGGCGCTGCAGGATTTGGAGGCCATTGGGGTGGCGAGCAAGTACTTGGACCTCACTTTGCCTGAATCCAAGCGGCGGCCGACCTCGTGGCGGCTGACCATTGGGGATGCCGAGATCGAGGCCTTTGTGCGCGGGCCGGGGCGGCGCAAGCCCGCCCAGAGTTTGCTGCTGTTGCGCCTGCAAGGGGCGGGGAGTACGGTGTTCCAGGATGGCGAACTGCGCAGCATCGGTGGGGTGACGGACGCCACCTTGCGCGCCCTGGAGCAGGCGGGATTTTTGCAACAAGTAGGGGAAAACACCCCCACTACCACCACCTCTAACGTGCCCAACCCCGAGCAGGCGGTGGCGATTTCAGCGATCCAGGCGGCTATTGCCGCGCACCGGCCGGAAGGGTTCTTGCTCTACGGCGTGACGGGCTCGGGCAAGACGGAAGTGTATTTGCAAGCCGCCGCCGAGTCTCTCCGGCAAGGGCGGCCGGTGCTGTATCTGGTGCCCGAAATCGCGCTCACGGCCCAGGTGATTGCCCAGCTAAGGGGACGCTTTGGCGACCGGGTGGCGGTGCTGCACAGCAACATGACCCCCGCCGAGCGCCTGATGGCCTGGCGCCGGGTGCGGGCTGGGGAATGCCCGGTGGTGCTGGGGGCGCGGTCGGCCTTGTTCGCCCCGCTGCCGGACCTTGGGCTGATCGTGCTGGACGAAGAGCACGAGCCGAGTTATAAGCAAGACAGTAGCCCGCGCTACGAAAGCCGGGGGCTGGCCGCCTTCCTCTCCCAGCAGCACGGCTGCCCCTACGTGCTCGGCAGTGCCACGCCCAGCATCGAAACCTTTGCCGCCGCCCAGACCGGGTCGCTCACCATGCTGCAGCTGAAGCAGCGCGCCCGGGCCGTCAATCTGCCGAACATCGAGATCGAAGACCTCTCGCGCCTCTACCGGGAGAAGAAGGTGGACATCATCGGGCCGCAATTGGCGGAGGCGATGCAAGACACGCTGGACCGCAAGCTCCAGAGCATTCTGTTCCTCAACCGGCGGGCGTATTCCCCGTTTCTCATCTGCAAGGAGTGCCAGCACCGCTTTGTGTGCCCGCACTGCGAGGTCGCGCTGGCCTACAGCCAGCAGCAACAGCGTCTGCGGTGCCACCACTGCGACTACCACGAACCCAAACCGCCCCGGTGCCCGGCGTGCGGGGGCACCAAGCTGGGGGGCGTGGGCGTGGGGGTGGAACGCGTGCAAGAGACGGTGCAGGCGATGTTCCCGAAGGCGCGGGTGGAGCGCCTGGACCGCGACGTGACCCGGCGGGCGGGGGCGCTGGAGGAGATCGTCACCAAATTCCACTCGGGGGCGATTGACATCCTCATTGGCACCCAGATGGTGGCCAAGGGGTTCGACTTCCCCCGGGTGGTGCTGGTGGGTGTGATTACGGCGGATTTGTCGCTCAATATTCCGGATTTTCGAGCGGCGGAGCGCACGTTCCAGTTGATGACACAGGTGGCAGGCCGGGCCGGGCGGGCGGAGCACGCGGGCCGGGTGATTATCCAGGCGATTGACGCCGACCACCGGTCCCTGAAGAGCGTGCAGGCGCACGACTACGAGGGATTCTTTGAAGAAGAAGTGGAGTGCCGGTCGCGGCTGGGGTACCCGCCGTATACGCGCCTGGTGAACATCGTGCTCTCCGGGCCGGACCAGGGCGTGGTGAGTGAGCGGGCGCTGATGCTGCAGCAGACTTTGATGGCGCGCCTACCAGGCTCGCAGGTGTATCCGGCGCTGCCCTGCCCCCTGGCGAAGCTTAAGGATCAGTACCGGTTCCACATCCTCATCAAGCTGCCGCTGGATGCGGATATCGAGCCCATCCGCCTCCCTTCCGAACTTGCCATGAGCAAGGACGTGCGGGTGGCGGTGGATGTGGACCCGATGAGTTTGGTTTAGGCGCTGCACTCCTGCAACGAAGGGGTGTCTTCAAGGGTATGACAAGAAAGTCTCCTTGAAACGAAGTTTCAATCAGCGCATGAATGAACTACTTGACGAGCGAACTGGCTTGATGTTGGCAGTCTCGGTGCTGACTGTCGTCGCAGCATTACTGATCTTTCTGTCCGTTGCGATAAACAAGGATAAGGTGATTGCCGAAACGGGCGGTTACAGCGCTCACCATATATTGGAAGCCAAGTGGTTCATTTCTAGAACTAATGGCTTTACGACGATGCGAAACACTATTGCGGGGGTGTTTCTCATCGGCCTAGTTGCTAATTCGTTCATCTTCATCAAAGGCAAGGTTGATGATAAGAGGAACTTGAATGATTCGGCCGGTGGAGAAAGGGATCGTTTATGAGGTCTCCGCCGGTATGCCGCCCTGCATGGGTGAAGTGGATTATTCGTTCTCAGTTCCCTCGTCTTCCCCTCCTCTTGATCGCAAGTCTCTGCTGGGGTGTGATTCACCTGATCAGCTATTGGCGGCAAGGTCTCATTGACACAAATACTTTAGGGAGCTTGGATGGGTATGGGCTCCTGGTGCGAGACAACTTCAAAGCCCTTCGAGTAGCTATCTCCGGACTTATGTTCGGCTATAGCGCATACATGATCTTGATGGAGTTTCCAGTGTATCTCGCACAGAAGATTTGGCACCTGGTACGGTCGTGGCATTTCAAGATGTCACGTCGTGAGATGAGTTGAGCCTTACTTGGACGCAAAGTGAACGCAACCAAGTCATCGGGTGGAAAGTAAGCAGTTAGAAGGAGAACTATGGAATCCAAGTTTGAAAAGTGGCTCCAAAAGGATGTCCCCAGATCGTTCCGGTGGATCGATCGGTTACCGCTACCCGACAACGCGAAGTGCATCCTCTTCCTGATCGCCTTGCCCAACAAGAACGTTGAAGAACTCAAGAAGATTGTGAAGTCGAGAGAGTTCTGGATGGGGGAGTAAAGTGTCCGAACTGCCTCTCCTCGACTAAAGCAGTAATGAATCTTGTAAATCCCCCGCCTGATCCAGGCGGGGGTTTCTGACAAGCCTCGCGATTAAGACTCGTTCTTGTTCGGCAGGGGCTTGAGGGCGTCGGCCAGCTCCGGCACGGCCTTTAGCGCGTTCGAAAGCTCCACCGGCACCGCCAGCACAATGGTGTTGGAAGGCGAGGTGCCCAGGCTATCCAGGGTCTGCAGGGTGCGGAGTTGCAGCGCCCCCGGGCTGGTCGCCATCTTCTGGGCGGCCAGGGCCAGGTTCTCGGCGGCCTCGCGGTCGCCTTCGGCCTTGGTGATCGTCGCGCGCTTTTCGCGCTCGGCGCTCGCCTGGCGGGCCATCACCCGCTTCAGGTCCTCGGGCAGCTCGATATCTTGAATCCGGATCGCCGCCACCTCCAGTCCCCAGCCGTCAATTTCGTGCTCCACCATCGCTTCCACCCGTTGGCCCAGCAGTTCTCGGTCGGCCAAGATTTCGTCCAGCGTCATGCCGCCCACGATGTCGCGGAGGGCCGTCTGGGCGTACTCCAGCACCGCTTGGGTGTAGTTCTGCACGCGAATCAGCGCCGCCGAGGGGTCATCCACGCGCATAAAAATCACGCCGTCGAGCCGCACCGGCACGTTGTCCTTGGTGATGGCCTGGCGGTGCGGAATCTCGATGGTGCGGATGCGGGTGTCCACCATGCGTACGGTGTCGGCAAAGGGCACCAGGAAGAAGACGCCCGGCCCCTTGGTGGCCACAAACTTCCCGAAGCGGAAGACGATCCCTTTCTCCCACTGCGCGGCCATGCGGATGCTGCTGGCCAGCACCGAGCCCACAACGAGCGACCCGGCGAAGCCCAGGGCGCCTGCCACCGTGCCGATGGTGCTGCCAAATACGGCCCAACCCAGGCCGGCCGAAGCCAGGAACAGGATGCCCGGCACCGGATTCGCCAGCCGCGTTTCGGGGCTGGTGGGGCGCGTCGCGAGCTTTTGATTTGCGTCCGTCGCGATGATAATTTCATTTGCCATGGCAATGATTCTCGCTATGTATCACGGTCGAAAGGGGGTCAAGGTTGCCTGGATATGAGGCCTTAGCACTTCAATCGCGCACGAAACTGAGGCAGGTGATAAGCCAGGTGCCTGCGGCGGATCTCCACCCAGTCCGCCAGATGCATGCGGACAATCCTGAGCTCGGGATTGCGGAATTCTTGGTGCGAAAGCGACTTGCCCTGCAGGCTGGCCCATACCTCGTCGGTGTTGCGCTCTAGGTCGCGCCAAGTTTGTACGATGTTCTCCGCTGGGGTCGGCGGGGGCACCAGATTCGGCAAGGCGGGGACGGTGCCCTTGCGTATTTGCCGGACGATCATGCGGGTGAAGAACTTCAGCTTCACTTCTTGCCCATCCCCCGCCGGGGCCTGGGCGGCCACGGGGCGGCAGGCTTCGAGGTACGGGCCGTGCGCCCGCACAAAGTGGTCCACGATCTGCAGCGAGTGCCAAGATTTCGGCCCCATGGCGGCTTGGAGTTGTTCGGGGCTCGCACCCTCCAGCAGGGCCTCGATTTCCGCCACCATCTGTTGGCATTCGGTCCGGCATTCTTGCAGCAATTGCGCCTCGGTCATGGCCGAGAGCATAGCCGAACAAGGCCACGCCCTCCTGGTCCCAGGTGGGAAGGAGGGCGTGAACCGGACAGGAAGGACGGCCTAAACCGAGACCTTTTGGCGGCCCTGGCAGGTGAGGAAGCCCAAATAGCCGTCGCGGACATTGAGCACGTCGTGCCCCAGTCGCTCGGCCACCGAGACCCCAATCGGGGAGCGGGTACCGCCTTGGCAACTGATCGCCAGGCGCTTGCCCTGCGGGATTTCATCCTTGCGGACCACCATCTCGCCCAGGGTGATGCCCACGGCGTCGGGGATGTTCTGCCCCAGGCGCTCGTTGCGGCCCCGCACGTCAATCCATACCGCATCCTTCGGCACGTCGCAGGCTTGCAGGTCGGCGGTGGTCACTAACTCGTGACCGGCTCGTTCGTAAGTGCGCAGGATGTCCTCGCCGAACCACATCGTGGCGCGATCCCAGCCGATGTACGCCATGTAGGTAGCGGCTTGCTTGGCGCTGGCTTCGTCGGAGGCAATGAGGATCACCTCTTCCTGGAAGTCCACCAGCCAACCCACGTACTGCGCAAACATCGCGTAGATGGGGATGTGGAGCGAGCCCCGGATGTGCTCACGGAGGTACATGGCCGAGGGGCGCACGTCCAGCACCACGGCTCCCCGCTGGCGGGCGGCTTCAAACTCGGCGAGCGAGCTAGAACGCGGCAGAGCGTCCACCGCCGGGCGCGGATCGGGGCCGACCTTGTTCAGGTGCTTCATCATCTTGAAGTAGAAAGGCGGCTCGGGCTGCCCGGCCAGCACTTCCTCCACGAACTTGTTCTCGTCGGAGATGCGCCACGCCCATCCCGTGGCCTTTTCGTAGCCCAGGGTGGTCACCGGAACCCCGCCTAGGCTCTTGCCGCAGGCGGAACCCGCCCCGTGCGCCGGCCAGATGAGGATGTGATCCGGCAAGGCGGCGAAGCGCTGCACGGATTGGAAAAGGCGGCGCGCGCCGGGTTCGGCGGTGCCCTTCATGTTGGCGGCGTTCTCCAGCAGGTCCGGTCGCCCGACGTCGCCCACAAAGATGAAGTCGCCGGTCATTGCGCCTTGCAGCACACCGTTCTCGTGGATGAGGAACGAAATGTGCTCCGGTGTGTGGCCGGGGGTGTGCCACACCTGCACGGTCACACCGCCGATCTGGATGGTGTCGCCATCGCGGAGCGGCTTGTGTTCGGGGGTGGTGAAGGTGTATTGCCAGTCCGGCCCGCCTTCGGCAGAGAGCCAGAGGTTCGAGCCGGTACGCTGGGCCAGCTCTCGCGAGCCGCTCAAGTAGTCGGCGTGGATGTGCGTTTCGGTCACGTGGACGATGCGCAGGCGTTCGGCGGCAGCGGCGGCGATGTACTGCTCGACGTTGCGGTCGGCGTCAATGACGATCGCCTCGCCCGCGCCGGGGCACCCGACGAGATAGCTGTACTGCTGGACTTGCTCGTTCCAGAACTGCTTGAGGATCACGCCTTCACCTCCTTCTTGGCGGCCGGGGCCGGGGTGGCGGGGCGGTTCCAGGGCATCTTCGCGAGCAGGGCGGCCATGCCGCAGATGTCCGTCAAGCCCGCAAAAGTGAGACCGGCGCCCACGAATCCGGCAAGCCAGATGAACCCGGGCTGCACGGTTACGGAGAGGATGACCCCGATGAGGACCAGCATCCCTGCGCCCAGGCGCACTTGGCGATCCAGGCTCCAGCGGGTGCGGGTGCTGCTCACCACGGGCAGGCCGCATTCTTGCCACGCCTTGGTCCCGCCATCCAGGATGGTGAGGTTGTTGTGGTGGCCCTCAATCATTTCGTGGGTCATGCAGGCGCGGTTGCCGCTTTGGCACACCAGGATCACTTCGGTGTCGGCGGCCAGGTCATCCAGCCGCGATTCGATTTGATCCATGGGCACGTTGAGGGCCCCAGGCACGTGGCCCGCGGCGTATTCGGCGGCGGAGCGAACGTCAATGAGCTGGACCTTGTGGCCTTGCTCAAGATTCGACTTCAACTGAGAAGGAGCGATGCGTTTCATCGTTGTTGCTTGCTTAGGGGAGATTCGAAAGAAAAGGATTCAGGGTCCCGGTGCATTAATGGGCCGAGACGGCGGGGGCTTTTTCACCGGGGGTGGGAGCGGGGGTAGCGACCTCCTTGCCGACCATGAACAGCCCCATGACAAGCACAAACCAGCCAAAGGCGGGCTTGAGCTTGGCCCCGGAAATCCGCTGGCCGAGGAGCGAGCCGATGATGATGCCTACGGTCGCGAGACCCGCTACGGTGAGGAGCAAGGGCCACTGGATGTGCGGGTTGGTCTGCAGGTCGCCGGTGAACCCAATGAGGGACTTGGCAGCGATGATGAGCAGCGACGTGCCTACCGCCCGCTTCATCGGCAGCTTGGCCAGCAGCACCAGCGCCGGGATGATGAGGAACCCACCCCCGGCCCCCACGAGGCCCGTCACACTGCCTACCAGCAAGCCCTCGAGGAGGATCTTGCCGTACTTGAACTCGGGCTGCACTGGGGTCTCGTCTTCTTCGGGCGTTGACTTGGCGCGGATCATGGAGAAGGCAGTGGCCAGCATGAGGGCCCCAAAGAGCACGAGCAGGGCTTTGTCTCGAGTGATGTCTAGCGAGCCAAGAGGGCCTAAGTTGGCCGGGATGATCGGCATGACATAGCCCCGCACCAGATACACCGCGAGGATGGACGGTACACCAAAGACGGCGGCGGTGCGGAAGTCCACTTGCCGCTTCTTCATGAAGGCGAACGAGCCGATGAGGGCGGTGAGACCGACGATGAAAAGCGAATAGGCGGTGGCTTCGGTGGCGCCCACCCCGAAGAGATACACCAGCACCGGCACCGTGAGGATGCTGCCGCCCCCGCCGATCAGCCCCAGACTGATGCCGATGACGACGGCGGCGAGATATCCGAGGATTTCCATTTCTGCTTGCTCAGGGGGAATGGGTGGGAGAAGGATTCAGAGGCCCGGGCAGAGATGAGAAATCCCCGCCGGATTCCTTGGGAGAATCAAGCGGGGATCGGTCGTGAGCGAGAAAGGCTTAGGAGCCTTCGCCGCCGCCGGTTTGTGCGCGGGCGCGCTCTTCCGGAGACTGCATGTTCGGGTCGGCTTGTTGAGGAGCCGGCGCCGCGCCTTCTCGTTCAGGCGCATCGGCCGTGCCGCCACCCGAGCAACCCACCAGCCCGAGCGCAAACGCGCCCAGGGCCAGCAAGACTGTCCACTTCGCCATTAGGGCGCCACCAACGGGGTGTCCCAATTTTGGAAGTCGAAGTCCGGGCGGAACATGTACGGGTGGCAGTAGTTGATGTCCCAGTACCGAGCTCCACCGGCGCGGAAGCGGTCCACTTCCTTACCCAGATAGTAAGCGAACGGGTCGCTGCGCGCATCTCGCTGCCCCGTGGTGTAGACGCCGCTCTTGCGGGTCTTCACGTGGCTGTCCGCATAGGAGTACACGAACGTGCGGTTGTGCATGTCCCAACCGAAGTTGCTAGAGTTGGAAGTGTAGAACGAGAACGACCCGTTCGTGGCACCACACCCTGCGGCCGCCGGCTGATACGAACAACCCGAAGCGGCGTTCGTACAAATCAGCTGCGGGCTGGCGTAACCAGCACCCTGGAAGCCACGGTTACCTTGGCCCGTCCACCACACCGTGAGTTCGGCGGGGTTTTCGATGGCCGTGCTGGAGTAGCCCTGCAGAAGACCGTTGTAGGTGTAGTGGATCACCGGCGGGCGGGCTGCCGTAATGTCGGCGGCCGTGATACCCGCAGCGGTGAACACCGAAGCCGGCAACGGGCTGCGCTGGCCGCTACCCGGGTTGTTCAGGATCTGCCAGTTCTTCATGTACGGCTGCTGCGCGTTATAGAAGAACGTGTTGATCGCGTCGGCCACGTCCGGAGGGGTGGTCGGCTTGATCAACTCCTTGACGGGGATGAAGCGGTCCCAAGCGTAACCAATGCCCGGAACGAGAGGGGTCGCGATGCCCCACTGGTCATCGTAGTCGGCGATGTAGATCTGCCCCGCAGTGCCGATGTTCTTGAGGTTCGAGATCGCCTGCGTTTTCTTCGCGGCGGCTTTCGCCTGAGCAAAGACCGGGAACAAGATAGCCGCAAGGATGGCGATAATCGCGATCACCACGAGCAGCTCGATAAGTGTAAATGCCTTTGTGCGCATTGCCCTGAAATTTCAGTCCAGGCTCAACGGTGTGCAACTTCAATAAGGGAAGTTAGACGCCCTTGTCCTGACCGATACTTCATTATAGCGGCACTAAAGGCCAAAAGGTTGCAAAATTGCTGGGAAAGAGAGTTCGCGGTGGATGAGCTTGCGCTGGAAGTCATTAGGTTTTGTTGCGCTCACCGCAACGAATGAACCTAGATTGGTGCCATCCAGATACAAGAGCTACACCGATCCCTTGGTAGGATCGGTGTCGTGATTTTGAACGCAAAGCCCGTAGATTTACGGGCGATTGGCGTTGCGTCGGCGACGCACCACGGCGAGCAAACCCGCGCCCAGTGCCACCATGCTGGCCGGTTCCGGCACGACATCGTAGCGGAAGTCGGCGAAGACCGGGAGGTGACCGCCGTTCACCGTCGCGGAGGTCACCAGCGATTGCGCAATGGAACTGCCTACCATGGCGTTGCCCGTGGTGGTCAGAGTGTCGTTAAACGATGTGCCATCGTTGCCCCACACGCGGTAGGAGTGGTTGGGGTCGTTCCAGGTGGTGGTGCTGTAGGCCGTGCCGAAGGCGCCCACGTATTCAGTGCCGATGCCATCGCCTAGCTTGCCACCCATCAGCATCAAGTCGTATCGGTCGTCCATCCCGCCGGAACCACTCGGGTCCTGCGTGTGCACAAACCGGAAATTGTTGTTTTCCGTCCACGAACCCGTGGTGTTAATTGGGTCGAAGAAGCGGCCGTTGTTGTTGCTGGTGCTGCCGGTAAAGGTCGTCCACGCGGTCTGGGAGCTGGACTGCCAGTTAAAGTCGCCCACCGCCATGATCTGGCGGTTCCCGGTTAGGCCGTTCGCGTTGTTGCGAACCGAAGTGGCTTCCGCCTGGCGGCGGTTCTGGTCTTCGGTGGTGTTCCCCGCCTTGAGGTGAAGGTTATAAACGCTAAAGATTTCTGCCGTGGCGTTGCCCGCCAGCTGGAAGTCAAACCGCAGAGTCTGGCGAGCGCCGGCGGTGCTGCTGGGGCTCGCCACCACGGTCACCGCGGTGGAATGGACCTTGCTGGTGCGATAGAACATCGCCTGGTTGTTGGCGTTGGTGCCCGAGGTGCCGGTGAGGGTGTTGAAGATGACGTTCCAATCGCCCGGAGAACCGGCTGCCGTATTCAGCAGGCCACGGAAGGTTTGGGCCGCCGACGGCGACTCAATCTCTTGCGCAAACAGCACGTCCGGGGCAAAGGATCGGCCCTGGTAGGTGCCGTAGATCGCGTTTTGGAAGGCTGAACCCCGGCCGGTGCCAGTGTAGTTCGTGACGTTCCACGTCCCCATCCGCAGCGTCTCTGCGGAGCTTAGGGCCGCCACCCCTACCAAAAGCACTGTCCAACCCAGTCGCATCTTTCTGACCGTACCAGGCATGAGACGAGCCTCCGGTGCCCTAAGGCCGAAACCTGTCAGAAGGACCCAGGGGGTGGCCTACTGACAGGTTCGGCGAACCTTACGCGCGCGGCGTAAAGTCGGTGTCGGCCTGCACCAGGCGGCAGTAGCCGGCCATGAGCTGACCGCACTGCTCGACGTCCGTTAGCGAGAGGAGCTCGACCGGGGTGTGCATGTAGCGCAGGGGCACGCCCACGAGGCCGGTGGCCATGCCATCGCGAGTGGTTTGCATGGCGTTGGCGTCGGTGCCGGTGCCACCCGGTTCCGCTGCGACCTGCACGGTGATGTTCGTCGCCTTGGCCGCTTCTTGCAGCATACGGAACACCACCGGGTTGATGTTGGCGCCGCGCGTAATGCTGGGGCCGCCGCCAATGTCGGTCTTGCCGTAGCGCGTCTTGCTCACGCCCGGGTGGTCAATGGCAAAGTCCACGTCAATGGCCAGGCCGCTCTGCGGGTTGATGGCGTGGGCGCTGGTGCGCGCGCCCCGCAGGCCAATTTCTTCTTGCACGGTCGCCACGGCGAACACGCCGACGTCTTCGCTCAGGCCGCCATCTTCTTTGAGGTGGCGCAGGGCTTCCATCACGCAGAAGGTGCCCACGCGGTTATCAAAACCCCGGGCCACGGCGCGGTCGCCCAAAAGGGTTTGGAAACCGTATTGGTAGGTCACGCAGTCGCCCACGCTCACCACCTTTTCGGCTTCCTCACGGTCCTTGGCGCCGATGTCAATCCACATGTCGTGGAGTTCGGGGCGCTTGCCGCGCTCGGCTTCCTCCAGCAGGTGGATGGGCTTGCGTCCGATCACGCCGGGGACGGCTTCTTGCCCGTGCACCCACACGCGTTGGCCCAGCGGCACCATAGTGTCGTGCCCGCCAATGCCGGAAAAGTAGAGGAGCCCTTGGTCGTCGATGTAACGAATCTGGAAGCCGATTTCGTCCATGTGCCCGGCCAGCATCACGCGCATGGGGGCGTTAGGGTTCAGGGCGGCCCAGGTGTTGCCGTGGGCGTCGGTGTGGTGGGCGTCGGCCCAGTCGGTGTAGCGGCGGACTACGGCGGCCGCTCGTTCTTCGTACCCCGAGGGTGAAGGAGTCTCGATCAGTTCTTGCAGGAACGCAAGGGACGCTTCGCGCATCCCCGCAGGCTACCTAGTTGCGGTTTCGTCCTTAGAGGCCGCCCGCAGGCTTCTCTCCGTCGTGATGTGATAGAGCCACAGGCCGCACCACACGATCGCCGTCGGAATCGCCGCGATCCAAAGTGTCGTTGTCATAAGTGTCTTCCTTGGAGCGGCGGATGAGGGCGGCCACCTGCGCCCGTCGTTTGGCCAGCAAATGCGCGGCCGCGCCAAACACCAGCACGCCTCCGTACACCCCGACCCGGTAATCCCAACCAAGGCTGGCCGCCTTGGGGTGGAAGGAAATGACCCACGGCAACCGCGGATACACAAACATCAAGAAGATAGCGGGGATGACAATGGCAAGGGCGTAGCCGCTCATCACGCTCATCTGCCGTGCCTCATCGGTAAAGGCCGAGCGCAAGGCCAGCCCCGCCGCCAGGATGAGCCACAGCAGCAAGAACGAGGCCTGGCGCGGATCCCACTGCCAATACGCGCCCCACTGCACTTTGCTAAAGATGATGCCCGTGAGCAGGGTGAGCGCCCCGAAGAGCACCGCCATATCCAGCACCGCGTTCACCTTATCACCGCTGGCGATGTCGCCATTCTTGAGGTGCCGTCCACCGTGCCAGGCCAGGGCAAACACCAGCAAGCCGGTGACCCAGGCGCAGGGCAAGTGGAAACAGACGATGCGGGCGAGCTCGGGGTCGCGGAAGCTGGAGATCGACCCCAAGCTGAAGACATAAACAGCGTGGGCAATCCCCGCCAGGATCCATCCCCACCGCGCCATGGTCTTCATTCTAACGTGCGGGGGCGGGCTCTGGTCGGCACTGGCCTAGTGTGCGCCTAGTTCGCTTCGTTGAGGTTGTGCAGGTAGGCGTAGTGCGCGTTCATCGCCATCAGCTCGTTGTGAGTGCCCTTCTCCACCACTTCGCCATTGGCCATCACGGCGATCTGGTCGGCGTTTTGGATGGTGGTGAGGCGGTGGGCAATGACGAGCGTGGTGCGGCCGATCATCAGGCGCTCCAGGGCCTCCTTGACCAGCGCTTCGCTACGGGTGTCAAGGGCGCTCGTCGCTTCATCGAGGATGAGGATGCGCGGATTCTTGAGGAGGGCGCGGGCGATGGCCACGCGCTGATTTTGCCCGCCCGAAAGCGTGACGCCGCGCTCGCCCACCACCGTGTGGTACTTGAGCGGCAGAGCCTCGGCAAATTCGGCGACGTTGGCGGCGCGGGCGGCTTCAATCACTTCTTCGTCCGTGGCATCCAGGCGTCCGTACCGGATGTTCTCCATGATGCTGACGTTGAACAGGATCGGCATCTGCGGCACGATGCCGATGTGCTCGCGGAGGTCGTCGCGGCGAATCCGGTTGATCGGGACATCGTCCACCTCGATGGTGCCGGCCTGGGGGTCATAGAACCGGTACAGCATGGCCGAGAGGGTGGTTTTGCCGGCCCCGCTCTGCCCCACGAGGGCCGTGACCTTGCCCGCCGGGACGTAGAGGTTGAGGTTCTTGAGCACCGGGCGGGTGTGGTCGTAACCGAAGGTGACGTTGCGGAAGGCGACCTCGCCCGCCACATTGGGGAAGGCCACCGCATCATCCGGGTCCTTGTCTTCCTCCTTCAGGTCGAGGATTTGGAAGAGGCGGTCGCTGGCGCCGATGGCGCGCTGCAGGCGCGTATAGAGCGAGGCCAGCATGCTCATCGGCCCGCTGATGATGGTGACGGTGATGAAAAAGGCGAGGAGGGTTTCGGGGGTGAGGTCGCCCGTCAGCACGCGGCGGCCACCGAACCAGATCACGGCCACGATGAGAAGCAGGAACCCGACCATGGCGATGGAGCCCATGGCGGCTTCGAAGGTCGCGCTCTTGTCCGAGAGCTTGAGCACCCGATTGAGCTGGCGCGCGATCCGCTTATCCTCGTGCTCGTTGCGGGCAAACGCCTTGACGATGCGGATATTGCTCAGCACCTCTTGGATGGTGCCCATGGACTCGGAAAGGGCGTCCAAAGTCAGGCGATTGAGACGCCGGAGGCGGCGACCCGCAATCACGAACATCAACATCACGAGGCCCAGCACGCCGACGACGGCAAAGGTGAGCTTCCAGTCGATGTAAATGGCAATGACGACCCCACCGATGAGGGTGACCATGTTCGCCAGCATGTTCACGATATCAAGCGTGAGGGTTTGCTGGATCTGGGTGACGTCGTTGCTGAGGCGTGAAGTGAGTTCCCCGGTTTTGGCCTGGTCGAAGTAGGAAATCGGCATCCGGTTCAGATGCCGGAAGAGGCGCGCGCGTAAGGCGGTGACCACGGCATTCCCGGCCCGGACCGTGATGACCCACTGCACGAAGGTGATGCCCGTACCGATGAGGAGGAGCAACGCAAAGGTGCCCGCCGCGATGTCCAAGGCGCGGACATCGCCGCTCTTAAGTACCTGAGGGAACAGCCGCTGCGCGGCCAGCGGCAAGCTGAGGTTGATGCCCGATGCCACCAGCGTCATGAGCGAACCCAGAATGAACGTGCCCCGGTGATCGCGGGCGAGGCTCAGAAATCGAACAAAGCTTGCCCAAGAAAACTTGTCCAACTTCTCAACATCGCGCGAACCCCCAAGGGCTGCTTCTTCAATCGGGGCGAGGCTCATGCCGCTCTCTTCATCTTACGCCATACTCGAACCCAAGCCGCGGTGCCCATAGGGATGAATGTCGGGGCTTGGCATGCCGACAATAGGAGACGAAACATGGCGTCTGCACCCCAATCCCGACCGAAACGCGCTTTGATTACTGGCATTACTGGCCAGGATGGGGCCTACCTCGCCGAGTTCCTTTTGGCCAAGGGCTACGAAGTGCATGGCATGAAGCGGCGATCCTCGCTCTTCAACACGCAGCGCATCGATCACCTGTTTGAAGACACGCACGACCAGGTGCGCAAGCCGCTCTTTTTGCACTACGGCGACCTGACCGATAGCACCGCCATCATCCGCTTGATCCAGCAGACGCAACCGGATGAAATCTACAATTTGGGTGCCCAAAGCCATGTGAAAGTGAGCTTTGATACGCCGGAATACACCGCCCAAGCCGACGCCGTGGGGACGCTCCGCATCCTGGAAGCGATCCGCATTTTGGGCATGGAGAAGCACGTGCGGTTCTATCAGGCCAGCACGAGCGAACTTTACGGCCTGGTGCAAGAAATCCCGCAGAAGGAGGCCACCCCGTTCTATCCCCGGTCCCCGTACGCGGTGGCCAAGCTCTATGGCTATTGGATTACGGTGAACTACCGCGAAGCCTACGGGATGTACGCCTGCAACGGCATTCTCTTTAACCACGAGTCCCCGATTCGGGGCGAAACATTTGTCACTCGCAAGATTTCCCGCGCCGCCGCGCGCATTAGCCTGGGCCTGCAAGATCGGCTCTACCTGGGCAACATGGACGCCCTTCGCGACTGGGGGCACGCCCGCGACTACGTGGAAGGCATGTGGATGATGCTGCAGGCCGAGACGCCGGACGACTTCGTGCTGGCCACGGGCAAGCAATACAGCGTGCGGCAGTACGTGGAGCGCGCCTTTGGCCGCGTGGGCCTGCCGATTGAATGGCGCGGCGAAGGCGTGGACGAAATCGGCGTCGTGGCCGGCACCGACCGCAAGGTGGTGGCCGTGGACCCGGCGTATTACCGCCCCGCCGAGGTGGAAACCTTGCTGGGTGATCCGACGAAAGCCCGGGAGCAGCTCGGATGGAGCCCCCGCGTGACGTTTGAAGAGCTAGTGGACGAAATGGTGGATGCCGACGTGGAAGTTGCGCGGCAAGAGCAAACGCTCCGCCATGCCGACCACAAGGTGTACGCGAGTGCTGAAGAAGGACACTAAGATTTTCCTGGCGGGCCACCGGGGCCTGGTGGGGGGCGGCTTGTTCCGCCGACTGATGGCCGATGGCTACGAAAACGTCATTGTCCGTACTCGCAGTGAACTAGACCTGAGCAGCCAGGCGGCCGTGCGCGAGTTTCTGCACGCTGAGCGCCCGGACGTCGTGATTTGCGCGGCGGCGAAGGTCGGTGGCATCCACGCCAACAACACCCAACCTGCGGACTTTATTGGCCTCAATCTTGGCATCCAGCAGAACCTGATTTGGGAAAGCCACCAGGCCGATGTGCCGCGCTTGCTGTTCCTCGGTTCGAGTTGCATCTATCCCCGCCTCGCGCCGCAGCCGGTGAGCGAAGACGCGATGTTAACCGGCCCACCTGAGCCCACGAATGCCCCCTACGCGGTGGCAAAGATAGCCGGGATTGTGCTGTGTGATAGCCTGCGCAAGCAATACGGGCGCGATTACGGCACCGTGATGCCCCCCAACGTGATTGGCCCGGGGGACAACTTTGACCCCCAAAACAGCCACGTCGCGGCGGCCATGCTCCGCCGGTTCCACGAACACATGCCGAATACCCCGGCCGTGTGCTGGGGCACGGGCAGCCCGATTCGAGAATTCCTCCACACCGATGACCTCACCGACGCCTGCCTCTTTTTGCTGCAGCGCGAAGAGTTGCCGAGCATGATCAACGTGGGCACGGGTCAGGGTCACTCCATTCGCGAGGTGGCCGAGGCCGCGCAGCGCGTGGTGGGGCATACCGGCCCGATTGAGTGGGACCGCACGAAGCCCGATGGCTTCCCCAAGAAGGTGATGGACGTGAGCCGTCTCTTCGATCTGGGATGGCGACCGCGCCGCACTTTGGAAGACGGATTGCGCGACGGCTACGCCTGGTTCCGCCAGAACATCGTGCCCGCCGAGGCTTCCCGGCACGCGTAAACTACATCCGTGCCGGATTGGGGAGCTCTTCTCCGAACCATCCCCGCTTTGGACGAATCGCTCGGCGAGGTTGTTCAGCAATTCGGCGTATGGGCGTACGTCGCCCTCTTTGTCGCCACGTTCGTCAAGACCGGCCTGATCTACGTGCCGATGGTGCCGACCACCACGCTCCTCTTCGCGGCAGGTGTGCTGGCAAGCCCCCAAGTCAAGGGCCTGAACCCGGTGACCTCCTTGGCGGTGCTCTTGGTGGCTGCTGTTCTCGGCGACTTTACCAACTACGGTTGGGGCCGAATCTTTGGAGAGCGTCTTGCCAAAGCCCCCTGCGCCAAGCGCCTGAAGCTGGACCAGATCACCAAAGCCGAAGAGGCGTTTGAGCGGTACGGCCTCAATACCTTCTTGCTCGCCCGATGGGTGAGCGTTTTGCGCTCGACGGTTCCCTTCGTGGCGGGCAGTAGTCGCTATTCGGCAACGAAGTTTTTGCTACTAAACAGCGTGGCTTGCTTGCTATGGGTTGGGGTGATTTTCGGGGCGGGTTACGTGCTGGGCGAGTCCAATCAAGTGCGATCGCTCATGGGCATCATCGCCGGCTCCATCATCGTTGTGCTGGCCGGACCGCTGATTTTTCGAATCGTGCGCGACCGCAAGCGGCAAACCCCCCAAGCAAACGTACCAGTTTCGGATACCGATTCACCCTCCACGCCGTGAACCTGGTGATTGTGCGGAAGGTTTACAGCCTCCTTTAGGTTCACACTCACGTCATCTCGGGTTCTGCGCTGAAAATCCTCGATTCTTAGCGTGCCCGGCGAGGGAATCAAAACAATGAAAAAGGTCTTTCTTGTTGGGGCGATCGTAAGCGCTGCTGCTTTGAGCATGGCGACGGACCCGCAGTACAACTTCGAGTGGATTCGCGGCATCAGCGCCAACCCGATCATTAACGATACCGCTGGCAAGTTGCTGAATGCCAACGGTTCGTTCAACACCATCACTAACACGTTCAGCTGGTACGGCACCTACCAGGCCACGAACGGCGTGCTGCCGCAGGGCTTCTGGCTGGCCGTGAGCCCGGGTCCGAACCCTAAGGGTAGCAACGACGAGCTGGCGATTTTCTACCTGGATGGCTCGTCCAGCAACGCCAAGCTCTACGCTTACGCTTACAACGGTCTGAACGGAGGCAGCAGCTACTTCGACGGCTCGGCCGCCAGCGGCACGCAGGCTCCGGACCGCATCTTCAGCAGCATTAACGACCCGAGCAAGGTTCTGGACATCACGGTTCAGAACAACACCGACGGCACCCGCACGCTGGGCTTCTCGATTAACGCCACGTCGATCCAGAACCACACGCCTAAGTACGGCAACCCCGCCAACTGGACGGGTGCGGCCTTCGGTCCGCAGGTCGGCATCTGGTGGCACCCGGTGGCAGGCCTACAAACCTCTACCCAAGACGGCTGGCTGACGAATTACAGCTTCTCCAAGGAGGGCTGGTTTGATGGTCAGAACTTCACGACGACCCCGACGCCGGAACCGGCCACGATGATCGCGCTGGGTGCGGGCCTGCTGGCGTTCGCTCGCCGCCGGCGATCCAAGTAAATCGGCGATCAAGCCAAAGATTGGGAGAGCCACATCCCGGGTTTCTATTGAAGCCCGGGATGTTTTTGTGTCGGCCTGGCTGCGATTAGCGGCGAGGCTCGACGCCCATGAGGTGACGGACGAAGAAGTCCCACATGCGGCGGCGGACGGTTGGGTTGCCGGTAGTGCCGTGGCCCGCCCCGGGGACGAGGATGAACTCGTAATCCTTGTCGACCTTGTTGAGTGCATCCACCAGTTGGTAGGTGCTGGCCGGGTCCACGTTGGTGTCCTCTTCGCCCACCAGGATCATCAGGTGACCCTTCAGGTTCGGGGCGAGGGTGCTGCAAGCCTGGGCTTCGTAGTGCGGCCCCATGCGCCCCATCCAGGCTTCGTTCCACCAGATTTTGTCCATGCGGTTGTCGTAACAGCCGCAGTCGGCCACCCCGACCTTGTAGAAGTCGCCGTGCAGGAGCAAGGCGTGGGCAGTGTTTTGGCCGCCCGCACTACCGCCGTAGATGCCCACGCGACTGAGGTCCATCTGCGGGATCTGCTGGGCCGCTGCCTTCATCCAAGCGATACGATCCGGGAAGCCCGCATCGGCGATGTTCTGCCAGGCCATGTCGTGGAAGGCCTTGCTGCGCCAGTTGGTGCCCATACCGTCGATCTTTACCGTGATGAAACCGAGCTCGGCCACCGGGCCGCTCCCCTCGCTGGGGTTATAGGTCTTGCGCACGTGGTGCCCGTGGGGGCCGGCGTAAATCTCCTCAATCACCGGGTACTTGCGGTTCGGGTCGAAGTTCGTGGGCAGGTTCACGTAGCCCCAGATGTCGGTGACCCCGTCCCGGCCCTTGGCCGAGATCACAATCGGTCGGCGCCAGCCCGTAGCCCGCAGGAGGGCGTCATCGGCGGCCTCCAGGTCCGCGATCCTCTTGCTGTCCGTGGTGCGACGTAGTTCGCGCATGGGCGGTTGGTCGGCGCGGCTAAAGGTAGCCACGTAGGTTTGGCCGTCGGGGCTGAACTCCAGGTTGTGGTTGCCGTTGGCCTCGGTTAGCCGCACCAGGTTCTTGCCGTCGTAACCCACCCGGATGAAGTGAACGTGGTACGGGTCTTGGTTCGGGTCCATCCCCATCACGCGCAGGGTGAGTTGGCGGCGGGCCTGGTCGTTGTTCACTACTTCGCGCACCACATAGTTGCCGGTGGTGATGGGATACTTCACCCGACCGGTAGCCACATCAATGAGATAGAGGTGGTTGTAGCCACTCCGCTCGCTCATCCAGATCGCTTCCTCTTGCGCGCCGCCGCCGGTCACGTTTAAGTAGAACTTTTGCGAGTAATCCACAAAGGTTTTGCTCTTCTCGTCGATGATGGCGCGGGTTTGTTGGGTTTCGGGCCGGTGGCCGATCCAGCGCAGGGTTTGGTGCCCGCGCTCGTTGAAGAGGAACCGGAACTCCTTGCCATCCGCTGACCAACCGGGCATCCGCAGGTCGAAGTGGTCGCGGTAGAGGTCGAGGTTGATCCAGTGCCCGCGCCGGGCCGTGACATCCCACACCCAGTAGCGGGTTTGGGGCAGTTCGTCGCCGGGCTTCACGTAGTCAATCAGCCGGTACTTGGGCTGCAGTTGGTCCGCCGGGCGGCTGGTGAAAATCGGGATTTGCCGCGTGGGGGGCCGGGTGATCTTGGGTACCACCACGTAGCGATTGTCGGGGCTCCACCACGCTTGCGGGCCGTAAAAATCCTGGGCGCTGCCGTCGGTGGTCATGGCCAGGCGCTGGCCACCAGATGCGGGCACCAAGAACGCCTGGTTCTCGGCAAACTCCACGCGGAAGGGGCGGTTGGCGTTGGCCGGGGGCGCTCCCTGGGCGCCGCCCTGCCGTCCGGGGCGCGGGGTGCGGGCCGGAGTGCCGGTGACGTCCACCACACTGCCCTCGGCAATGGCAACGGTGCCCGCGATGGGGTCACCATTGGCACGCAACAGCATCCACACGTGGCCGACGTAAGTGTTTTGTGAAACCCGCGCCCCCGGGGCGAGGGTGTGGTAGCTCATCCGTTGGCCTTCCATCGTTACCCAGGCCACTTGGATGGGCTCGGACATCTGGTTGACAAAAGTGATGCTGGTGGCCTCGCCGCTGCCGCTCATGCGGGGCAAGTCATCGGGGTGGCGGAGCAGGCCGGGGTCGTTAGAAGCCGGGGCCGGAGCGAGCTGCTTGGTGCCGAGGTTATAGGCCAACGAGGCATCCCCGGCGCGGAAAGTCAGCACCGTGGCGGCGGGGTCCAGGCGGGCTTGCTGCACCGGCAGGCGGGTGGCCTCGACGGGGCGGCCCAGGCGCTCGGTGAGCTTGCGCGCCAGGTCTTGGTGATCAAAGAGGGGTGACCGGCGGCCCTCGCCGCTGACGTAAACGAACTCGGCCTGCTGATCGGGGCGCTCGGCGCGGTACCACACGCCGCCCTTGGGGTGCCAGTTGACGCTGAGGTTGGCGTTGAGGACCTTGCCCGAAACGGCTTGGCGGTAGCTGAGGGCGCGTTCGTAGTCGGCGACCGTCCCTTGCGACCAAGACACCGAGGCGAGCAGGGCGAGGCCAATGGTCAGAGAGGCGGGAGCGAGTTTCACCTCCCCATCCTATCTGAATTGGGTTCGTTTTCGCCTGTGAAGTCCGTTGTAGTATGTTGGTAGGCTTCCCCCTCCATGACGAGTGAAGAACTGATCCAAACCTGGCCGGAAGAGTGGCAACCCGGAGTGCGGAGCCTGGTGGACACTCTGCGCCAAAGCATGCCCACCGGATATGAGGAGCGGTGCGACGGGAAGATGATTCTGTGGGTGATTCCGCATGAGACTTACCCCGGCGGTTACCACTGCGACCCCAAGAGTCCGCTCCCCT
>Ga0315902_10003782_pt1 | contig 22358 bp, 13 predicted proteins | sample LakEriMetagenome_9_FD_203523 | JGI IMG/M metagenome (GOLD analysis project Ga0315902, IMG submission 203523) | Freshwater fungal communities from buoy surface, Lake Erie, Ohio, United States - Buoy 12 MA117 | ecosystem: Environmental > Aquatic > Freshwater > Lake > Lake biofilm | place: USA... | reverse complement strand
TTGTACAAGCATTTCAGCGAGACCGTAGTGTTGATATCGGACCTTGGATCGCAGCGGCCGGGGCAGCGGGTATGGGTGTGGTCGCTCCTTTATTCTCCTCGCTCTCCGAATCGCTTGGCGCCAGTGCCGTTGTCCTACTCGTCGCTGGAGTTGCCGTCATCGCGAATTCGACCCGTACCGATGCACTAAGCAAAAAGCCTGGCAGCCTCAGATTCGTTCTAGGAAGTCTACTTGCGATCGCCGTATGGATGAGCTTCCGACTCTATTTTGACTCCAGACCATGGAACCCGGTGGGTTTGGGTGAGCGGATCGTTCCTGTGGCGATACTTTGCGGTGCTTGGGCATTGTCCGTCGCAACGACCTGGTTCCATTCGGATCGTTGGACTTGGATCTGGAGCCTGCTCCTGGCACAATTGGGAGGTTTTATGGCTTTCAGCCTGCCTCGGCTATTTGGCGCCCAGATGCTCGATGCGATGTATTTACAGATCGCAATCGCAGCCATTTCGTCTGCGGTCGGGACGCTAAGCGGACTTGGACGCAGGTCGCGTATTCCGTTGATCCTGGCAACCGGGTGCCTGTTTGCAATCAGCGCCTTCTGGTTATTGCGATCGCTGAACACCCCCGGAAATAACCAATGGATGGTCCCGCATTCTGGTTCGTTTGCGTTGGCGATTACCGCTTGTCTTTTCGGAGGCATCACCGGTTTTTGGAATCCACGATCCAGGGACGAACATGCGGTGATCTACCTAGCGGGTTTATGCAGCACCGTGTGGTTACTGCAGTGGACGGGTGCATCGGGTTCGGTTCTCTTGTGGCTTGCGACCATCGTTTTAGCTGCCTACTGCTTGGCCACAAGCTTCCTCTGGCGATCCGGCGAACGGATCCAAGAAGAACTCAGCGGCTTGCTCGCGGGATTCAAGACCCCGGACAAACCACGTTCGATGTGGATCGTTCCGATGAATGCGTTACTGGCCCTCGGCGTCGCTTCTTTGGGATTGCTGTCTCAATTCGTCCAAGGGGCACAGAATTTCCGATTCCTATCGGCCAATGCGATCATGGCGGTGGCATTTGCGATCGGATTGATCGCAAGGTACGCAACCCCCCGAGCATCGGCCGCTCCGATGCGCGTGTTCGCCTTAGCTCTGGGGCTCGTCTATGCGATCGCATTGTTCTGGCATGCTCAACCCACCGGAACCGCTTGGGTATCGCGGATCGCTGTTGCTTCGCTCCCGCTGGTCCTGACGGCGTGCTTGTATGGACTTGGTTTGATCAAATGGCTCGGTGGCAAATCGGAGTGGGAACAAGCGAGCTTGATCGTAAGCCCATGGGTCGTCGCTCTATCGATCGTCGTCGGTGCTTTTACGGTGTTTTTTGAAATCGAATCGTCCTATTCGGGGCGCTCGCAACCTTTCGATAGCTATTCGACGATTTGTGTCCTTGTGAGTTTTTCGATCTCGATCGTATTGTGCCTTGGCGCGGCGGTTCTCCCGGGCAAAGATCCGTTCGGTTTGTCCGAAAAATACCGCGAGGTCTATGTGTACGGTGCCCAAGCGATCTTGCTCATGCTGGTCATTCATCTGCGAGTTACGATGCCCTACCTATTCGGTGGATGGTTTCAAAGCATTTGGCCCATGCTCGCCGTACTGCTTGGATTCGCTGGAGTGGGAGTCGGAGAATGGGCCGAACGTCGCGGGTGGGCTGTACTGGCAAACCCGCTTCGCAACAGCGGCAGTCTGCTTCCACTCTTGCCAATCCTCGCTCCCTGGATCGCCCCCTCGCAGGTGGATCATGGCGTGACCATGCTAGTTTCTGCGGTTGGATATGGCATGTTTGGTTTCATGCGATCCTCACCGATCTACATCACTGCGGCAATCGTTTGTGCCAATCTCGCGTCCTGGCAGTTGCTGCACAAAAGGGATCTGTCGTTCGCTCAGCATCCCCAATTGTGGGTGATTCCGCCAGCTCTTTGTGTGTTTGCAGCATGCCAATACTTCAAAGATCGATTGACCTCGTCACAGCTCGCCTCGATCCGTTACGCTTCGATCGGATCGATCTACGTTGCATCCACCAGCGAGATCTTTCTCCAAGGGATCGCCAAAGCTCCCTGGTTGCCGATCGTCCTGGCTGTGTTTTCCATTTTAGGAATTCTCTTCGGTATCGCCTCTCGCATCCGCTCGATGCTGTGGCTAGGCTCGATGTTCCTGGCCGTTTCGATGTTTAGCATCCTATGGTATGCCGCTGTAGATCTCGAACAAACCTGGCTATGGTATGTCTGCGGGATTATCCTCGGCGCGACGATGCTCTTCGTGTTTGGCTTGTTCGAAAAACGCCGAGAGGAACTCAAGAAAATGATCACCGGTATACAGACCTGGGAGGAGTGATCGAACCCATCGTACTTTGAACCAACGAAGCGACTTCCTCCGGCGTTTTTCTCCGACAGTAAAGCTCGAGAAAGATATAGCCGAAGCGACGAGCCATCGCCACGTCGCTGACCATGTCGTCGGGCCCGAGCGACTCCAGGAGTACCGGGAAATTCCAATCGTTGGTAAAGCCCAACCCCGAATAGAACGCATCGCCCAGGACCAGTACTGGCTTTCCCCGGATCGCCGCCTCGAGCCCCGACTGCGAATTGATCGTTGCAACGCAATGCGCTCGTTCGATCAATGCATAAGTATTGCACTCGTTGCGGTAGTCGATGCTCACTCGGCTGTCCTGCAGAAACTCTTGAAACAGGTCCGAACCCTGTATTTTTCTCCAAGTCATCCGGTCGTAGGGTTCAAGAGTTCCTGGGGCCAGACCCTGATCCTCTTTCGGATGCAATTTGACGACCAAATCCAATCCGTTGCGCTGTGACCATCGGTAGGTCTTTAAAAGTGGTTCCAGTGGATTCCTCCAATTCCCAAGCCCAAACACCAGCGAGCTGTCGGTGTAAACTTGACCTAGAAAAAGGCAATAAGGCCTTCCGCTCATCGATTTCAAAACATCTTTATCGGAGTTCTCAATCGTTGATTTTTCGCCAGATGGATGTTCTACGGGAGTCGTATGCTGCAAGGACTTGAGTACCGCTGTGTTCGTGATCAAGCTGCCTATGTAGGCCTCCACCTTGCTCGGTTCGACGAATTCGGAGTATCTCCAAAAGTAGTTTTTCGCTAAGTTGCGATTGGGGGTGATCCCCGAGACGCTATCCCAGATGAGCCGGTCCGAAAGCATGGTGTTCTCGAGTGCCAGAGTGCCGATCCCCTGCCGAATCGCCGCGGCTCGGATGAAGGCATTCGACGGTTCATATCCTTGGACAATCACAACTCCGTCGATCCGATCCTGGATCTGCAAAGCGAGACGATCGATTTGCTCTTGAAAACTATCCCCGTAGCGATAAATCCATTCAAGCCTTTCGGCAGCAGGAATGTCTTGCCAGTGCTCGGTGGTCACCAAGCTCATGTAGTACCGAAGATAGTCCGGGCAATGACGCTCGGAGTCGATCGAGTACTTGGATTTTGAGGGCGGTAAAGGGACTAGGTCCTTGAAGTCCACTTCCATCGTCTCGCATCGAATCCCATGCTTCTCCAGCAAGGAGCGAACCTGATCGAAATCGACGTTCAACCAAGTTCCTGTTTGTCCCGGTAAAAGTATGGTCCTGTCTCGCACGATCAACTCCTACGGTCTGTTTGTTCTGAAATCTACTTGGCCATCCAAGCAGACCGCAGTTCATGCACATCGAGCGAAAGTATCTTGGCCTGCCCTTGACGCACTTCGAGGAAAAGTTTCGTATTCTCCGGATTCATCTGGAATGGCATCGGGACGTAACATAGCCCGTCGCTTGCAAAGACTTCGACCCCCGTTCGGTCGAGATAAATCGTCAGCCGCAACTTGCCGTCCCTCAACGGGGCTGATGCACGCTGCCCGGCGACGCTCAGCTCCTGCTCGATAGGATCGTATTCGATCATCACATCGCGCAAGTTCATCACGATTTGCTTTGCATCGCCGGGCTCGATTTCCGTACGGATCTCTAAGAGCTCGCTTCGAATGGACTCCAAAGGATTGCTGTCGCCTTGCTTGAGCGATAGTTCGCCGAGCGTGTGCTTTCGGACGCGTAGCTTTTCCTGTTCTTTGATCGGTGCGTAAGTCATGCGAGGCCCATCGTCGGTTTGGATCAGTCCGAGTTCAAGGGGCAAAGACATGCTTTGATTAAAAGGCATCCCGCTCGTCTCGGTTTGCCACCAGCCGATGAGGATCCGCCGTGAGTCGGGTACATCGCTGAAACTCTGCGCTGCGTAAAAACCTTTACCTCGATGCCCCTTGAGCCGAGTCGCGTCCACTAAAAATCGCCCTGATGCAAAATCCCCAATCGCATACTCTGAGTTCGCCCCAAGGAGCACCCACTTCGTACGCTCTGGCTGACCACCGACAGGCAACGGAAAAAAATCGGGGCACTCGTAAAGAAATCCAGAGCCGGGCGCATCGCCATTGACGATGCTCGCCAGAGTCCAGTCCTTGAGGTTCGGTGAATTGAAAAAATGAACCGTGTGCTTGCCTTGCCATTCGACATACAGAACCATGACCCATCGTTGAGTGGCTTCATCCCAAATCACCTTCGGGTCCCGGTTCCCTCCTGTAACTTGCCCTAGCACCGGGTTTCCTGAATACTTGGTGAAATGACGACCGTCGGTGCTATAAGCGATTCCCTGGACCGTCGGGTTCCCCGCAGCGGTATAGATCAGGACCAAAGGGGCTTGGCCATCTTTCCCAAATCCGCTGGTATTCTTCGAGTCGACCACCGCGCTGCCACTGAACATCGGTCCCATCTCGTCGGGCAGCAACACATCGCCAATCTCCTCCCAGTGGACTAGATCCTTGCTGACAGCATGTCCCCAGTGCATATTTCCCCAGGACCATCCGTAAGGATTGTGCTGGAAGAAAAGGTGGTACTCTCCGTTGTAATACACGCAGCCATTCGGATCGTTGTTCCATCCACGCTTGGGCGAAAAGTGAAACAGCCCCCGCTTAGGCTCACGGTAAAGATCTTCGATGTTTTTGATCGCATCGCTCTGCTCGATCCGTGCGAGCGCCGTGGAGTCCTCACGCAATTTGTCGACTCGCAGGGTCAGTGTCTGTCCCCTCCACGCACTCACATCCATCGGTGCCCACCAATCGGGTTCTCCGTCGGCCAGTTCGATGTCGTTACGAACCGTGCGGCGTCCATCGACAAGTAAAGTGACGACCCGCTTGGGACCGCCATTCTTGATCGGTAGATGCAAGTAACGCTCCGTGGCCTTGAAGGTCCGTTCGGCATCGATCAAAAATTCTTTGGGTTTTGTGTCGGTCAGCAGAATGTGGTCGACGTTGATGTGGCCCCAACTACCCTTGGCATCGTCGAGGATCCGCAAGATTCCCTTTTTTCCAACCCACTGCGATACATCCCAAAACTGCTGCGAGAGTTCCTCGCTACCTCCAGGTTGGTCGTTGGCCCCTGTGGCGGTGCGCACCATTTGCCCCTCGATCCATAGGTCAAGGCTAAGCTTGCTGCTCTTTCCCCCGCCGAGAAGAAACACAAGGAACTTGCGATCGATCGTGAATTCGGGCGAAGTCAGCGATCCGGTCGCGTCGTCACCCTGAAAAAACGAGTTCACCAAGCGCTCGCCTTGAAAGCCGCTGACGGCCATTTGGCCGGGAAGCTTCCCACGAGCCGGCCCCGGTCCGAAGGCCTCTCCGGTGACTTTCCAGGTTCCGTAGGTGTCGCTTTCAAAGTCCGCCACGAGGACGTCTTGGGCGACAAGTTCCGCCCATCCAAGATGCCCCAGGAGCAGGAAAAAGCCCAGGACTATTTGAGGTGCACGCATTTGGGAAATCTTTGGGTAGGGAGGTTTTCGGAACGCTCGATCGCGCTCGCTTTCGGGAATCGCATGGCTGTCGATCTGATGTTTCGGTGTTGTTTCGGTGTTTTTTCGGTGATATGTTGATTCAGTATCGATGTAGCTGAGATCCAGTATAATCGCATCTTACCGGAACCTTTGATCCGGTGACCTGTGCCTATCGGGAGTTGCTTCGATGACGATGTTTTTTGTTCGAATGGTGGTCCTTGGTCTCTGGGCGTTTGCACAAGGCTCGGTGGCCCAAACGCATGCCCAAGAAACGACTACGGCGATACCAAGGCACGATGGCAAACCGGCCGATATGACCAAGCCGGTTCAGGTGTTTCTCTTGTTGGGCCAATCGAACATGGTCGGACTCGGTAAAGTCAAAGGAGGGGAGGTCTCGTTGGAGCATGCCGTCAAGGAGAAGAAAAAGTACACCTATCTGGTCGATGACTCAGGAGCTTGGGTAGAGCGCAAAGATGTCCGATATGTTCAGTACATGTCCGGAAAAGGCCCACTGCGCAATGAATGGATGAGCGTCGCAGGCGGGAACCTCGGACCGGAATATGGGATCGGTCATCGACTCGGCAATGCGATCGATGCACCCGTATTGATCCTCAAGTGCTGCATCGGCAACCGAGCCTTAGGTTGGGATCTGTTGCCACCTGGAAGTCCGCGCTCGGAGTTTCTGAGCAAAGACAAATCGGGCAACGAGCAACGGCTCGTCTATGCCGGCTACAAGGATAGACCTGAGAATTGGCCCATGGACCCTGAATTGGGCTTGAATACCCAGCCTGCACCCTGGCTGGATAAGAATGGAAAGCCGATCGATTGGTACGCAGGCAAGCAGTGGGATACCGACATCGGGGATGCCAAACGAGCGCTCGCGGATCTTGGCAAACACTACCCGGATGCCAAAGACTATGAAGTAGCTGGATTCTTCTTTTGGCAAGGAGAGCGCGATGCGGGTAACGCCGGGCACGCTGCCCATTACGAAAAGAACTTGGTCGCATTCATCAACGCGCTGCGCAACGAGTTCAACGCACCGAATGCAAAATTTGTCTGCGGGACGTTAGGCGAAGCCGCCATGGGTAGCACCGGACCGGGAGGTTTGGTCCTCGATGCCCATTTGGCCGTCGATGGAAGTGCAGGCAAGCATCCGGAGTTCCGGGGGAATGTTGCGACCGTCTATACCCATCCGATGGCACAAGGGGGTAGCGGCAATGGTCATTACGGAGGTAAAGCCGAAGTCTACATGGATGTTGGCCAAGCCATGGGGCAAGCCATGGTCGGGCTCTTGAGCGGCGCTGCGCGAAATTAGCTCTAGGATCGATAGTCCTAGCCGACTTTGCGCATCAGTCGTAGTCTTGCTCAGGTTCCGCCCAGACTTGGGCGTTCCCATGGTCATCGATTTGAACGTGAATTGTGTTGGCTCGGCAGCAGACAGGACAGTCCTCAACATAAGTCTGACTCGAGCCTTCGGTCAGGTCCAGCGGGATGACGATCTCCTCTCCGCAAGCATCGCAGACATAGCTGGCTTCTTCATGAGAACTGGCATCCCCATCGCTTGGGTGTTGCCCTTCAATACCTGGGATCTTTTGTCCAGATGCGAACAAATTGCAGACCCATAGCATCACGGACAACGAAGCAGCATCGGCCAAGCGGTGATCGTTTCCGATCTCGATGAGGGATTCGCAAGGTAGCCCGCTACAGGCGACCAATTCCTCGGAATCCGAGAACGCCACGACATCATCGGCCCGGCTGTGGAGAATCACCGAATCGGCCCTGAGTGTCTTGGCAACACCCCATTTTTTCCATGCGGGGCATAGCAAAACCAACTTCGCGTCGGAACTCTGGATGTTCATCGCCAGCGCCCCCCCGCGAGAGCTACCGACAATCACCTCGGGCTTGTGGAGATCGAACTGCGCTTGTGCGGTCGCTAGAGCGACCTCAAAGTCCTCGTCATCGAGGACCGGTGCGATCACCTCGTACCCGTGGTCTTTGAGATAGGTCGATTTGACCCCGCCCGGTACGCTGCGCCAACCGTGAAGGAATAGGATTTTTTTTGCCATGAGGTTCTTGATTGTCCGATCCGAAGGAAGGCCGACCTACTGTTTTTGTTGGCTTGGGACTAGGGTTCTTCGGGAATTTGCTTTTTGTCGGCTCGAAGCATCGCTGCAAGCTCGGTCAGCAGTCGCTCGGTAAGGCTCATCTGAGCGCGACTTTCGATGACCCTTCGGGCAATCTCGGGTCGATTCGTCAGAATACCATCGACCCCTCGATTCATTAAGCTCGACATCGCTGCGGGTTCGTCGACGGTCCAAACAAAGATCTGTTTTCCAGCCGAGTGGGTTTGCTGGACCAAGGCGCGAGAGGCGAACTTTGCGTTCACGGCCAAAAAATCGGCATCGACGGTCTTTAGATCTCCGACGGCTACCGATAGCAAAAGACCACACTTCCACGCCGGACGTAGGGCTCTGAGTTTCTTGATCCCCTCGGGTTTCAACGACATGATCATGACCTGTCGTGTCATGCCCGTCTGTTCGACCAATTCGACGACCCGCTGTTCGAGCCGTTGGTTGTGCCCATAGTACTTCAATTCGATGATAACCCCGATGCGATCGCGGCAGAGATTGAGCACTTCCTCAAGGGTGGGGACTCGCTCGTTGGAAAACTTCGGATCGAACAGGCTGCCGATATCGATCGACGCGAGTTCCTGGCTAGTGGTCTCCCAGATCTTGCGAGGGCTTTTGGCTAGTTTCATCAAGTCGCTGTCATGCACCACGACGACTTGGCCATCAAGGGTCTCTTGAACATCAATTTCGACCCAATCGGACCGATCCGCGATCGCCTGTTGGATCGCAGCGAGTGAATTTTCAGGGGCTGCCTTCGACGAGCCTCGGTGCGCCATGATCTGGGTGTGGTCGGTCAGTTCCAAGGATTCGACCGCCCAGAACCCAATCAATGCCACGGCGGGAAGCCCGATGAATCCTCCGGAAATCATACGTGATTTGGTTAGTAAATATCTGGCTGCAGGCTTGGAATAGGAATCCAAGTTCGTTGAGCCGAGCGATCGACTCCATTCCGGGCAGAATTCCCGAAAACATCCAAACAGCAGGATCGCAAAACTGATCGAAGCCAAAACATTCAAAGCGATACTGGTAATCGCCAGGATGACCAACATCGAGCCGACGCGACCTGCCAGCACGGCAAGTGATCCAATGGAGCTTGGCACCAACCAAGCAGCGGTCCGACCGATGCCCCAGGTCGCTAAAAAATGGGCGGTCAAGATCAGGAGCAGCCAAAGCACAAGTCGCCAGAATACCCTGAATCGATTGCCGAGAGTTTTCTGAGAACTGACCCGGAGCGCCTCTTTGGCAGACATCCGTTCAAAGAGAATCAACGGCAGAGCCAAAAACCAAGATGAAAGAAATCGCAAGAACAGACCGATCAAGCCGAGGGCTAAGGCGATTCCGAATGCGATGGCGATCCGAAATTTCAAAGGCCACGCATGCAGATAAAAATTGATATCGTGATCCCCCAGAGCAAAAAAGTAGATTGCGCCGGCTATCAGCAGAAAGGGGGTAGCTATCGCGGCCGTCTTGATGATCAATCGGCCAGTGAGCTGGAGGATTGTCGGACTGTGCGCGATAGCAAACAGCAAAGCCGGGATCGGTCCGAGTTTCTTTCCTTGGCTTTCTGCGGCCAAGACTCCCAACAACGAGGCTTGCTCGATGGCCAATAGTCCAAGCCATAAGGCACCCAGAAGCACCGAGATGAACAGGCCCAATGGGCCTGCTAGGAAATGCACGATGTCGAGATCGGTTAAGACTCGGTTGCCGCTCAGAGCTAGCGCATACCCCAACAAAAGGGTAAAAAACGGAGACAAAAGGCAAAAAGCCAGCAGCTTGTAAATCAGGTCCGTCCGTACCAAGGATCGCCAGCATTTGGAAAGGTTATCAAGCGATCGATCGATGAGAACTCGGGTCGACATGGGGCAACGGGTTATGGTTTAGACAGGAGGGATTCGAGGCGTTCAGTTTAGCGTTGCCATGAGATTCAAAAACGGGTCCTCGTGGAGTTTTCGTCAGACTGGATTCGTTCAGCGTAAACGGGTTTCGTGCCTTGCATCGGATTTCGCCGTGCTCGTGCTCAGTGCACAATAGCGACTTCCTCGCCGCTGGCTTTTGAAGTTGCGCTGGTTTGACTTTTATCGTACTCGATGGTGTATCTTCGAGCACGAGCACGAGTACTGCTGACGCGGAGTACGAGTACGAAAAGCCAGGGGAAACATCGATTGAAACTCCGAATATGCGAATAGCGCAACTTCAAAGCCGTTGGCGGCGGCTATCGCAGTACTCGATCTGCTAGTACTTCGGAAAGATCGCAGGACTGGGAAATCGCTCCTCAATGTCGTTCGAGTCGTTGAGATACTCCTCGCGAGGGACATCGACTTGCGGCCAAGAATTGGGTCGAACACGCACGATCCTCCCGGGTCGAATCCCCTCGATCACCAAGTCTGTTTCAAAACGAATCTGAACGCCACTGCTACCGACCGGGGGGGCATCGGAAGCCTTTTGGACTTCCAAGATCGTACCCCGCGATGCCATGTGCGCTGGACTATACGCACCATGAATGTGCTTGAGAGTATTTTCAACCGCATTCATCATGGCCGGCACTCCCTGCTTGAAATCACTGTACAAGGCGTCATCCATTCCTCCGAACAAAGTGGCCGTCACGGTCGCTCGGCCAAACTTGCCATACTCCACTTCATCGATCCATGCAGGCATCCAGCGACTGCGGATGAACGCTCGGTGCACCTCGGATTGAAGATCCGCTGCGCGCTGAAACGACGCTTCATCCCACCAGATATCGGAAATATGAAAACGAGTGAAAACGCCATCGGGCGTGGGTTTCCATGTAATCCCCAGCAAGACCACTTGGCCATCGAGCGATTTCTTGCCGTTGGAAGGCCAACTACCTTCGGCAATCAAATCATCGATGCACAAAGCCTCTCGCCCCCGCCAGATGCGAGTCGCAGCATCAAAGGTCATCGTTTGCTCGGATACGTTCGGATCTGGACTCTGTTTCGATTCGCAGACGGCGGTTATCTTCCCCTCCTTGTTCTGAATCTCTAAGCCCCTCAACCTCCAAATCAGACCCTGACGCATGCACCGACTCGGCTCGTCCTCCATGAGCAGAACATGATTCTCGGCCGGTGCTACCCCTGCGCCACGATTGTGATTGGCATCTTTGTCCTTGTTGTCAACGGGCAAAACAGGCACCGAGGATATCTTTGGGTCGGGCGGCAAGAAGGCATGGACATGCAAGAGGGTCCCAAGCGGAATGTCTCTTAAGTCCGCTGGACCACCTCGGAAGCGTAGGACTCCATAGGGGAGCATCGCAAATGGATGGGGATCGTTCCGGAAAAACATACCCGATCCGGCGACCCGCAGGCTTCCTCGACGATTGGCGTGATCTACAAACACCAACTCCCCTTTATAGCTGTGCGACTTGTCCAACGGTGGGAAGCTGCCGGCCTGAGGTCGAAACGGTTCGTCGGCAAAACTCGTGGGAGCTAACACCAAGTACGCACCAAGGCAAAGGCTCAACAGTGAATTCAAGATGCAAAATGGTTTCATAAATCGATCGCAGAATTGCTGTCCCCAAACTTGTCGGTCTCGACGCCCATACGCTGCGCCATCATCAATAGCAGATTGCTCATGTGAGCTTCGGAATTTGCAGGGCGACTGCACAGTGCGTAGTGTTCGCCGGGCTTGTCGAGTTGGTATCCTTGGAAATGACCCTCATTGAAATCGAGGTGACGGCCGTGCCTGAGACCCAGATCGGATCCTCCAGCGAGAACCAATGGGAGATTCGCATTACCGTGACTGTGACCATAGCACATGCCGCTGCCAAAGAGAGCCATGGTTGTGTTGAGCAACGGTTGGCCGTTGAGATCTTTGGCCTCCTGCAATCGTGAGAGGAAATAGCTGAATTGCTCGATGGCAAAGGTGTCGTACTTGGTCAGCTTCTCCATGTACCCTGGGTCCCCTCCATGATGGCTCAGTTGGTGGCGTGACTCGGTGATTCCGATCTCCGGAATCGAGAATGCGTCCCCTTCTCCTCCGAGGCTGAAGGTGGCGATGCGCGTCACGTCGGTTTGAAACGCTAGGACAATCAGGTCGTAGACCGTTCGGAAATACTCACCTGCAAGGGTCGCAGCGATGTCCCGATTGGTCCGTTGGCGATCGCTCTCGGCAATCTTCGGAAGTGGGGTGTCGAGCCACGCATCGGCTCGACGGGTGCGGATCTCAGCCTCTCGGACCGAGGTAAGGTACTGATCGAGCCGTCCTTTGTCGGCTGCTCCTATCGCTTCCTCGAGCCGACGTACTTCGGATAGATTTGCATCCAGAACGCTCCCCTTGCGGCGCAAAGCCTTGCGCTGCGCGGTGGTGCCCCCCTTGGGCTCCTCAAAAAGAGATGCGAAGATTTCGCTGCATCGCCGCATGGATGGCAAGCGGACACCATCAGGGGTCCAACTGAGCGATTCACCCGTCAGTGCGATCTCCATCGAAGGATACCGTGTGTGTTTGGCAGTTACTCCAGCCATCTGCTGGTCGATCGATACGGTATTTCGATCCGACGGACCGAGCTTTCCACCGGTCAACCATACCGAGATGCAGTTGTGATGATGACCTAAGGCACCGGGGTGATGCAATCCGCTGATCGGGGTGATCACACTGCGGTGCTTCTCCAAAGGTTTGAGCGATCGTGAAAACTGGTAATCCTTGCCCGACTGGGTGATTTGGTAATTGAGCGAATGCACACCGTTTGCCAAGTAGACAAAGGCGCTCCGCCGGGGCGAGGGAGCTTGCTCGGCGGCTCGCAAAGGTACCATGCACTCGAGAAAAGGGAGGGATATGCAGCTACCTAATGCTCGTAACGCATGGCGACGGTCGATCAACCAAGACTGAGACAAAAAATTCATCGATTCGTTCCTCGGTTCAATCGCCAACGGATATGATCATCCCACACAGGACTCAACGCTTTCTCAAAAGATCCGACAAGGCCACTGCGCGTACGATATCTCGGATGCGATATTCATGCTTCTTGGCCTCGGCTTCGATCTTTTGGAGATCCTCCGAATCGTCCAAGGTCAGGACGCGACGGAGTGCATACGTGCAAAGATGCTCGATCAGGGCTCGAGCGATCGGTTCGCGATCCTCGAGCAGGCGTTTCTTGAATTGGACAGGATCCTCAAATGTCCGTCCATCAGGCATTTTACCCGAGGCATCGATCTGCGGATCGTCACCGACCCCCTTTTCGACTTTCTCGAAAGTTCGCCACTGTCCGATCGCATCATAATTGTCCCATGCGATCCCGAAGTGATCGATCGTTGCGTGGCAGGCAGCGCAATTGGCATTGGTGCGATGTGCTTCGATTTTTTGGCGGATGGTCGTCTTGGGACCATCCGGAGCGTTGGGCTCAATAGGCTCGACGTTCGCCGGCGGTGATGGTGGCGTTTTACTGAAAATCGCTTCGCTGACCCACACCCCGCGATGGACCGGGCGTTGTCGAGTCCCGTCGGAGGTCAATCCGAGGATCGCTCCCATGGTCAATAGTCCACCTCGATGGTCCTCGGGTTTGAGAGCCACGCGTTGAAACCCGTCCTGTCTCGGCTCATTAAGACCATAGAACTCGCACAGTCTGGAATTGGCCATCGTCCAATCCGAATCGATCAGGCTATCGATCGACGTATTGTTTGAAACCAATTCGCGGAAGTACTCGATGGGTTCGCGCCGCAAGCTGACTTCCAGCCAAGCATCGTAGTTTGGGTATAGTTTTTTGTCGGGCGGAAACATCCCTAAGCGATGCAATTGCAACCACTGACGCGAAAAGTCTTCGATAAAGCGATCCATCTTTCCCGACGCCATCATCCGATCCACTTCTTGGGCCAGGTTGCCGTTGGTAAGCGAGTTGCTATTCGCTAAGGTCAAAAGGTTTTCGTCCGGCATGGAGCTCCAAAGAAAATAAGACAACCGGGTGGCGAGTTCCGAGTCGGTGAGCGTTTCGCGCGCCTGCAAAGATCCCTCGACAATATAGAAAAAGTGCCTTGAAGTGAGTACTCCTTGCAGAGCTACGCGGTAGGCCTCTGCCATTGTCTCGCCCGCATCGCGTTCGGCTTGGAAGGCGTTCAAATAACTGGTCAGTTCCTCGAACGATACCTTCCGGCGCCAGGCGCGTTCGGCAAATCGCTGTAGGTGCTCTGCAACGACCTGTGCCGTCGCATCTTCCGTTGGAATCAGCCCGCTTTGCCGTTCCCGCTCCTGATCCGATACGATGGGCCCTTCCCATTCGATCCAATCGAGAATGACCGTCGAAAAAAGGCCGTTCCCACGGTTGTCGAACATTTGCGGAGCGTTTGCACTGAGCAGAAATGTCTCGCTGCTGTGCGTAAAGAGGTATCCATTTTGGCTGGTCAGCGCGTTGCGAAACGCGGCTCCCTGCCGTCGATCCACTCCATCGGTGGATACCACGCAGAAGTCCAAGGAGGTCGGCATTTCTAGAAACACTTCGAACTCATAGACCTCAGGATGGTCTTCCGAAGCTCTAAGGTCGAAATCGAGGAGGCTCTCGACGGTCTCTTCGCCGGTCTGTTTCCCGATGCTCAGGTGGGCGGGTTGGCCCCCTAAGGGACGAATACCGCTCGCTTGCAAACGCACCTTGTATAGACCGCTATGCTCAGGACCTGTCTTGCCAAACCAATTGGGCGATAAGGCCGTCTGAACTCGTCCTGGAAACAGCAGATAACGGAGCGGTCGCTTGATTCCGAAACGGTCGAGAATCTTCTGCTGCTCCTTGCCGCCGTTGTAACGCAACTCGGAAGCCGTTTTCCGAACGATGCGAGCCTCGGACGAGGAACCGGCCACTACGCGGTCGAGAACCAATCCAGCAGCTCGATAATAGCGATCGACATGCGAGGCGGAGAGCGAAAGTTCCGAGCCGATCCGTTCGAAGCCATGCCAGAGCGTGTCTTCGTTCAATTCCCCGGGCTTGGTCGGATCGTAGCGAACACCGAGCAAGTCGTAGACGGTATTTTGATACTCTTTGCGACTCAATCGGTAATGGGCAACTGTGGGTCTTGCTGCCATTCGCGCAGCGCGACCCTCTTTGAGTCTTGCATCAAGATCGGTAACGAACTGAGCGATCTGCTGCTGGCTAGGTCGAGGCTCTGGCTCCGGAGGCATCTGGCCGCTGTTGATCTTTTCGAGGATTTCACCCCAGCGATCCGAGTCGGGCCCCATGCGGAAATCGCGCGAGAGTTGGTCGATACGCACGCTGCTAAGCTCTTTTTGCGGACCGTGGCAACGAATGCAATGCTCTTGAAGGAACTGCTCCAAGGGTTCAGCGGCATTGGAGGATCGATCCAAAACGAATCCCATCGGTAGCACGACAAGCAGCACGAGCAATCGCAGTTCATGCACCCAGTGCGCGGTGGTCGAAGCTTGGACGAAGGAACATTTCATGATGGCCTTGTTTATCAAAGCTTCTCCCTGCGGGGTTCTTGTGCTGTGTTGGAGGGGCAGGATTCCCGTTTGATCCGATTCCTATGGAAAGCGTAAATCCGAGTCCCTTAGTTTATCGAGCGAGAACCGCGCTCGCAATGATCTGTAAGAATGTTTTGGCTCAGCGTAAGTAGCGTAAACGTTGGTTAGGTTTAGCTTAGTAAATGATTGACAAACCAGGTCTTGCCCCCATCCGTTGTCTTGACAATGAACCTCGCGTTGGGTCGAACCGCCATCCTAGGTTGCGAGGATCAATGCGTGGGACTGAGCGACGTCCCCTTACCAGCGTCGAGGTGCGTCTGTGGAGTATCGCTTACCACCACAATAGTCTCAAGTGGTGGATTCAACCATCGGTTCCTAGGATTAGCCCCGATGGTTTGGACAAAACTCATCGCTAAGAATTCAATGTGGTAGCAACCTGATTCTGAAACTCCGGGTGGATGCGATGCACAAGAGAAAAAAACTAGGTTTCGAATGTTTGGAGAATCGACTGGCGCTTGCGACCTCCATCGTCGAATACGATGACATCGGATACTTTTTCAACTCCGATAGCAACATCGTTCAAAGATACGATATTGAGCACGAAAGCTGGATTGATGCGATCGCGCTGCAAAACACGCTCTCTGGCCCACTGGTCGTCCACGTCGACGCCGACGGGATCTACGCTGCGTTTGGGCAGTCGGTTTATAGATACCAATCGGATGGGAGTGGCAAATCCCATTTGATCAATCTTCAGTCACCCGTAACGGGGATTTACTCGGACGGGAGCCTACTGTTTCTTGACTACAGCAACTCGTCCTACCTTCGATGGGCTAGTATCAACAAAACGGATAATCTTCTCGTCGATGCACTGGACAACCCAAACTATTATTGGGGGGCTTTCACCTGTTCTATCGCAACAAGCTTGAATTCTATTCTTTGTCGATCATCTGCAGGCTCTGGTTGGTCGCTTTATCGCATCACCTACAGCGATACAGGGAAGTTTACTGGGACGAGCAACTCCTCGTCTTACTACGGTGATTACAGCATCGTCACACGCACATGGGTCTTTCCCGACGATTCCAAGTTTATGGACGACGCTGGAAACATTTTCGCTACATCTGATCTTCGGTTCATCAATCGGCTATCCCATATCGATGACCTCGATTTCTTGGAAGATCAACTACTCTTTACGCTTAAGGAGAACGAGCTTACTGCTTACAACAAAGCTTTTCTACCGACAGGAAAAAAGGTACTGATTTCCCCAGCGACTAAGATCTTCGTGAATGATTTGTCGCTCATTGCGTTTTTTCAGGACCAGTCGGCAGATCATGGCTACCGAACCCAGGTCTTCCTGGTCTCAAGCTTTAATCCCGCCGATCCGAATGAACCGATCGACCCGACAGGATTGGTCTTTACTCCAGATTGGACGGAAGTGACGAATCAAGGAAGTGTGTTGCTTTTGAGCAAGACTCATCAAAATATCTTTATATGGAATCCGATGGGGCGGACCTATCAGCGGAGCATCGGATTGCTTGGAAGTCCCAGCGCCTTGACCTACGATCGAGTATCCGATCTGGTCTATGTCGCTTACGAATCTGGGTTGGTTTACAAAATCGACCTGCAGTCGGCTGATCCAAAAGAAACAGCGTTTACCAGGCTGCCTGGAAAGCCACACGCTTTGACGATCGCTTCGGACTTTATCTTTGCTGTCGATCGACCAGTCAACGATTACAACTACACTTATCGGGTTCTCTCTCAAGATGGAGATACTCTGAGTACATGGAGTTTTTACTACAGTGCGACGGAGTTTGTTTGGAATCCAGTCAATCGATGTATTTACTTTACTCAAGGAGGTGGATATCCAAGCAATCTGTTTTATCAGGAGATTGACTATCACGGAATACTCAAAGCACCATTCACTTCAAGCTACTATGCCTCGACTGATCTAATCCCGCCCATCCATCTAACTTTTGATGGAAAAACGGTTCTTTTGAGCTCAGGGGTGATGTACGATGCCAACACTCTCAAACGAATGACCTACGCATTGGCCAATAATTTCGCCGATGCTGTCTGGTTCGCAGGACGATGGGTAAGTATCCGAAACATCGCCGGCGTTCCCCAATTACAAGAGTGGGTAGGCAATACCTTCGAGCCCAGGAATGTTATGCAATGGAACGGTGGGACGGCTTACTCCATTCAACAATTGACGAGTAAAAGAGTGGTTGTCATTCACATGCCGTCGAATGGGATTCCATCGTTCACAATACTCGACGAGAGCCTCAACGCCGCAACCGTCAACAACACGTGGCATAACTTCGATTCGCCTATGGATGTCGATGATGACGAGTTTGTATCGCCTTTGGATATCCTCATCATGATCGATCAGATCAATCAGTACGGTTCACGTCAGACGGTGAATGTCGGGGAACACTACTGCGACGTAGATGACGATGGAGTGATCACTCCTTTGGATGTTTTGGCAGTTATCAACTGGATCAATATCCAAGAGGCCAATGAATCCAAGCCGTCTGGGGAGGATCCCGATTTCCGAATGAGCGTACAGTTATCTTCCGAGGATTGGTTTGAACTGTGGAGAAAAAGAAACGCGACTGTCGGTGTGTCCTAACGCTGATTAGGGGGCCAAATGAGGCTTTTTCAGAGAGATAGCAAGTGGGCAATTGCTATCGCTGGGTTCCCCTTGGCGATACCTCGCTAGCCACTGCCTCAGTGAAGTCTTCGACATATTCCGACTGAACCTTCCGACGCCTTTGTGCATCGGCTTCCTTGCGTTTGGGAAAGCTTTCGGTCGATCGCTCTGTCTCCAAGTCCTTCTTAATCCTCGCAATGGTGGCCAAGGGCGCCCAAATTCCCTTCGAGAATACCTTGCGTCCCTTCTTTTCTTGAACTAGCCAATGCTCCGAACGCAAAATTCGTTCGGGGTACGTTAGGTGAAGCCGTCAAAGTGAAGTGGTGGTCCAAGGCTGCAGTGGAAATGGCCATTACGGGGGCAAAGCCGAAGTCTATATGGATGTTGGCCACGCCATGGCCCATGTTTAAACCCAACCGCTCTGGATCCCGCTAGTGATATTCGCCGAGGACATCACCCCTGGATGTTCAGCACTTCGGATAGAACAGGAAGGTGATGGATCGGGAGTGTCGCTTATCCGTAGAGTCCAGCACCAGAGGTGGACGTTAGCTCAGCGGTTTTGCGGGTCGCCATCTTGCCGGTCGCACTGACGGTATATTTTTTGGCTGTCGTTGGGAAACTTGACCAGATCGTAAACGGATTTGCTCCAAGCTCGTAATCGACCCGAGTGACTTGCGTATTCGTGTAGGTCAACGGAGAGGTGAGTTGCTCGGTTCCAGCCGTTACGGTGTGTTCCATGAAGTAGACCGATCGAGGTAGATCCGTCGAACTGGTAAGGTTATTGCCCACAACCATGGAACTTCCATTGGTTTCGATCAGCAAAGCGGTCTGTTCATTGATGCCGATTCCGCGAACATTCGCACCTGGCGATTGTTTTACCAAGTCATCGGCATCGAGCCTGGCCATGAACGTAACGAGTCTGCCAAGGCGATCGCGCTGGCGGAAGTGCGAATCGGTAATGGTGTTCGAAAGGTGGTTCAATAGACTCGTTACGTTTGAGTTGTTTGCAACCGTTGTATCTCGGGGTGTAAGGAACCCGTCGGATTTGTTGTTGCCATCGATGGTGATGGCCGTATTGTAGGGGTTTAGCAACGCATCGTTTGATACAATCGTACTTCCAGTTGAAGCTGTAAAGTCGTAATCACCAAGCACCGCCAGACCAGCACTGGTGCCCCCGATTGGGACAGACCGTTGGATTGCCTCATAGATCGAGTCCTCGACGGGTGTTTCATTCCAGTAGCTGAAGTACTGCGCTTGGTCGCCCCCTGCAATGAAGATCGCTTCAGCCTTGCTGATGATCTCCAAGACAGTCGGATTGCTAGCGCTTGCTCGATCCGGCAGCAACAGCGTCGATACAGAATTCATATTCACAAGCGATTGGATGTATGGGTTGTACGCTTCAGTACCCGCTGCGCGGAGCACCAGGAAATCGCCACCAATTCCTGTCGGTATAAGATTGCCTGAGTTGTCTCTAGGGAAACTCTTTTGACCCATCCATTCGAAGAGCCGATCGACATCCAGTCCACCACCCATGAGCCCAAGGCCTCCGGAGACCGAGGTTGCTTGAGAGTCGGCCGATGATCCGGAACGCCAATACTGATACGTGACCTTTGTCCCGCCACCGCCACCGCCACCGCCACCGCCACCGCCACCCTTGCCCATCGGGCTGATGCTTTGATCGAGATCCGAGTTCAATCGATCGGTCACTTTCATCAGATCGGTCGCGGAAACCTTGCCGTCGCCATCTATGTCCATCCTTGAATCGAATTTCCGAGCTCCGTTGATCGAATCGACAATGGCAAGTGGATCGAGGCTGTCGATGCGTCCATTGGCATCGATGTCAAAGTCTACGGCAAAGAGGGTTCTCGCATCGAGTTGCTCGAATCGTAACTTTCGGGGCATGGTAGTCTCCTTCAATAAATGGGGATTCCGGTAGCTTACTGAAGACCACAGTGTAGTCGAAAACGACGAGACAAGAAACGATACATTCGTCGATGGCCTTTTTGGGGTTGATGATCAATCGACCTTCGCTCACCGGGATCAGAACGGCTGAGCTCAAGGTTGACGCAGGGCACTAACGATCGAAAGACGCGAAACCCCAAGGGCAGGTGCGATCCCAGCCAGCAAGCCCAGCAACGCTGAGACTAGTAGCCCTGTTGCACCGAGGTTGACTGTCGGTTCAAACGCGATGGTCGCCCCCTCTGCCCCAATGGCAAAACCCCCCAAGGCTAACATCGTCAACGCCGAAAATGTTCCCGTGCTGCCACCGACAAGACAAAGCAGCAGGCTCTCGAGCAGAACCAACCGCATCGTCCTGAGAGGTCGAAAACCAATCGTTTGCAAGACGGCGTATTCTTTGAATCGATCCTGCACACTCATCAGGGTGGTCGTGGCGACCAACGACAAGACCAGTCCGACGCAAGCGTATCCCAGCCAATGGGCAAAGCCGATCAAGTCGACCAAGTCCGAGAGTGTACTGGCCTGAAACGCACCTTTGCGTCGTGTTTTGGTCGCAATGGACTGGGCGCGCAGGCGAGCATCAATTTCCGTGGCGACTCGGTCGGCATCTGCTTGCGGTGCCAAGGCAACCTCGTGTTGAGTGACCAGACCTGCGCCATCCTGGCCTCGCGCCAGTTGCAGGAATGCTAAATTCGTGTAGATCAGGTTCTCCTCGGAAGGTACTCGCGACTCAAAGACTCCCACGACTCTGACCGAGAGTTCCCCGATAGAAAACTGGTCGCCGACTGCCAGTCGGCGTCGCTTGGCAATGTTCGTTCCGACAATCGCCGCGTCTGGTTGAGAGGCAAACCGGTCCCAATCTCCCGTCACCAATCGCAGCGGTCGCGAAGTTCGAATTTGCTCTGGATTGGCACCCTGGAAGACCACAATATCCAGGCTAGCTCGGCAATTGTTGGTCCAAACCTGGATTGGCATCACGTCGCTAACACCAGGAACTTCGCGGATTATCCGATCGTAATCTTCAGGCAAGCGACTGGTGGTGGGGCAAAACCGGTTCTCCTGAAAGACGATCAGGTTCCGGTCCGCATCGAGTCCGCTGGCCAAGCGATCCAGCCCTTCTTGGACAGCCCCTACCATGCAAAAAACAAACATCGCAACGGCTGAGCCCAGCACCGTCAAGGTAGTTCTCGTTGAGTGTCGCCAGAGAGTCTTCATAACGTACATCAGCATCGGGGCACCTCCCCGTGGCTTTCGACAAAGGTACCCCGATCGAGCCGCAGTTGCCTTGCGGCAATCCTCGCAACGTCACTATCGTGGGTCACCATCAACATGGTGATGTTGAGTTCCCGATTAAGCCGTTGCAGCAGGTCCTGAACCTGCTCACTGGTGGTCGCATCCAGGCTGCCTGTAGGTTCATCGGCGACCACGACTTTGGGATGAGCCACAATCGCCCGAGCGATGCCAACACGCTGCTCTTGGCCCCCCGAGAGTTGCCGAGGATAGTGGCGAGCTCGATCGCTTAGCCCCACTGCTTCCAAAGCGAGCTCAACCCGCTGACGTCGCTCGGCCGAAGTCAACTTCAATAGCAACGTCGGCAGTTCGACATTCTCATAAGCCGTCAGGACTGGAATCAGGTTGTGCGTCTGAAAGATATAACCCAGATTCGAAGCCCTCCAGTCGGCCAATTGCGAGCGACTCAGGCGCGTGATTTCTATACCGTCCACCAAGATTTTTCCTGAGTCTGGACGATCGATCCCGCTGACGAGATTCAGCAAGGTGCTTTTGCCTGTCCCGCTTGGCCCCATCAAGCAGAGGAATTCTCCGGCCTCGATCTGTAAATCCACATTCTCAAGCGGCCGTATGATCTCCTCTCCTTTGCGAAAGCTTTTGGAGACTCCATGCAGTTCCACCAGTGCCATTCAATGGACTCCTAAACTGGAATCTTCGCCAACAATTCGTACCCTTGCGCCATTTCTCAATCCTTCAACGCCGGTCACAATCAGCTTGTCGGTGACCTGCAGCCCAGATTTGATTTCCACCAATCCACCCTCTGCCTTGGCGCCGACTTGAACCGATCGCAGGTGTGCGGTCGATGCGCTATCGACTAGCCACAGGCCCGCGCTGCCTTGGGCACTCTGAATCAAGGTCTCCGGAACATAAATGCCCTCGCGTTTGCCTACACTGTCATCGCTTTGCTGGCTGTTCATCGAAAGAAAAGTCGATGTCACCAGCATCTCCGGTCGGACCGTCGCGGGCGGTTCGATCAATTCCACTTTCACTTCCAAAGTGTTTTTCTGGATATTGGCCTGACTGGTTATCTGTAGCACGCGTCCCGATAGGACCTCTTTC
>Ga0315902_10003777_pt1 | contig 22379 bp, 21 predicted proteins | sample LakEriMetagenome_9_FD_203523 | JGI IMG/M metagenome (GOLD analysis project Ga0315902, IMG submission 203523) | Freshwater fungal communities from buoy surface, Lake Erie, Ohio, United States - Buoy 12 MA117 | ecosystem: Environmental > Aquatic > Freshwater > Lake > Lake biofilm | place: USA... | reverse complement strand
GTTCCAGCAGACCGGTCTCCCGATGCCGGATCCCAAGGGCATCGTGAAGGTCGGGGGCGATCCAGCCGGCTCTCTCAAGCGGGCCTCCATCGCCGCCGCGGTCAGCATGAACACGCAACCAGAGGTACTCTTCCGCCTGCTCACCGCATTCATTGAGCGCGGCGATCAGGTCCCGGCTGCCGCTCGGGCCCTGCGGGCATTGCCTCTGGTGACCCGCCCTGCCGATGTCGCCGGCCAGGCGGCCCTCGCCCTGACCCGTTGGGCCCAGGGGATCCCCGCGTCGGATCGGACCTCGCAGGACTTCATCGAGACCCTGCAGACCGCGAAGGACCTCGCCGGCTACCTCCCCGCCGCCCAGGCCGCAGCGGTCCGGAAGTCCCTCAAGGACCTTGGTGTCGAGGTGTTCGTGATCCGCACCGTGCGGGAGCAGATGCGCTATGATCTGCCCCGGCTGGTGGTGGAGCCCGGCAAGCCCTTCGAGGTCATCCTCGAGAACGACGACTTCATGCCCCACAACCTCGTGTTCGTGCAGCCCGGCACGCGGGAGGCCGTGGCGAATGCGGCATCGACCATGAAGCCCGACCAGCTGGATTCCCAGGGCCGGGCCTACCTGCCCAGCAGCAAGGACGTGATCGCCGCCAGCCGACTCCTCGAGGCCGGACAGCGTCAGACCCTCAAGCTGACCGCCCCGACCACGCCGGGGGCCTACGAGTATGTCTGCACGTTCCCGGGTCACTGGACCCTGATGTGGGGCACGCTCGTGGTGACCTCGGACGTCGAGGGCTATCTCGAGAAGAACCCGGTCGTGAAACCGACGACCCCTGCGCCGGAGAAGGAATAGGGCGGCAGTCCACCCCCCTCCGGGCCTCCCTAGGAGGCGTCTCGGATAGGCCATGCGACCCGGGCAAACTTTGCTTTGCCCGGGTCGTACTGCATTCCCTAACCTCGCAGGATCATGAAGGTATTTGTGACCGGCGGTGCCGGGTACATCGGTTCGGTCTTCGTCGAGACACTCTGTGAGGCGGGCCATGAGGTGACCGTTTTCGACAACCTGTCCGAGGGACACCGGGCGGCGGTCGATCCGCGGGCGAAGTTCGTCCTCGGGGACCTCAATGAGCGCAACTCCGTGATGGCCGCGGTGCGGGACTCCGGGGCCGAGGCCGTGGTGCATTTCGCCGCCAACGCCCTCGTGGGGGAATCGATGACCAACCCCTCGAAGTACTTTCGGAACAACGTCGCGGGTGGCCTCAATCTCGCCGACGCGGCCGTCGCGGCCGGGGTCCGGAAGTTCATCTTCAGCTCGACCTGCGCGACCTATGGCCCTCCGGACCGGGTCCCGATGGACGAGTCCCTGCCCCAGCGCCCGATCAATCCGTACGGCGAGTCGAAGCTGATGTTCGAGTCGGTGCTCCGGTGGTACCGCGAACTGCACGGACTCGAGGTGGTGATCTTCCGCTACTTCAATGCCGCCGGGGCCAGCGAACAGTTCGGGGAACATCATCGGATCGAGACCCACCTGATCCCCAACGTGCTGAAGGTGGCCCTGGGACAGGCGGGGAACGTCAGCATCTTCGGCACGGACTACCCGACGCCCGACGGCACCTGCATCCGCGACTACATCCACATCGCGGACCTGGCACAGGCCCATCTGCTGGCCCTCCAACCCGGAAAGTCCGGTGTGTTCAACCTCGGCAACGGCGAGGGGTTCTCTGTCCGGGAGGTCATCGCCACCTGCGAACGCATCGCGGGCGTCCGCATCCCGGTCGTGGAACAACCGCGTCGCCCAGGGGATCCTCCCCGGCTCGTGGCCGCGGCCACGAAGGCGCACCAGGAACTCGGCTGGAAACCCCGTTTCCCAAACCTGGAAGACATCGTCCACACCGCGTGGTCGTGGCACCAGAGGCATCCCAAAGGCTACGCCTGAGGCGACTCCCGCCACGTTCTCCGGTGGGACGTTCCTGGACCCTCCGCCCCGACGACGATGCCTCCGCATGATTCCATGGCGGCGGAACTCCCGCGGCATCCGCTGCGACGGCATCGGATCTGGGCGGGCGTGATCTCCGCTGGGCTGCTCGGAGCCATCCTCTGGAGAATCCAGCCAGGACGGCTTGCGGAAGTCGTGAGCCACCTGCGCCCCCTCCCCCTCGCGGGAGCCCTGGGATGTGTCCTGACCGCGGGTGCCCTGATGGCCCTGCGGTGGGGCTGGATGCTCCAGACCCAGGGAGTCCGGGATGGCTTCGTGGCGGCCTGGAGGGGAACCCTCGTGGGCAATGCCCTGAGCGCCGCCCTGCTGGGAGCCCTGTTGGGAGACGTCGCGAAATCCGGCTGGTACGCCCGGCGCCAGGGACATCCCTACGGTCGGGTGCTGCTCGCCTGCGGGATCGACCGGGCCTGCGGGGGGATCGGACTGGTCCTCTACGGAGGTCTCAGCCTCACGGTGGCCTTCGTGTGGGGAGACGGATGGAGCCTTGGGATCCCGCAGGAGGTCCCCTGGAAACCTATCTCGGCGGCAGCCCTCTTGGTCCTCGTGGTCGCAAGCGTTTTGTTCCGATCCACACGTCGTCGTCTCGAGGCCCGACTGCAGACGGGGATGGACCAGTGGCGCGAGACACGACGGGCGCTCGGGGATCGTCCAGCGATCCTGGTCGGGGCGGTCCTGATCAGCGTCCTCGCCAACCTGATGGTGGGCGGGACACTCGCCTGTGCCCTTGCCGCCACCGCCCCCGGGCCACTCCCGTGGACGGGACTGCTCTGGACCTTTCCCGTCATCGGGCTGGCCGCCTCGATGCCCTTCACCCTCGCCGGAGCCGGGACACGGGAGAGTGCAGCGATCGCGATCTGGGCGGCCTTCCACATCAGCCCCCCAGTGGCGGTCACCGCCTCCCTCGTCACCCTCACGGCAACCCTCGCCGGAGCGCTGCCGGGAGGCCTCTTGTTCTGGTTCCAGGAGGATTCCGGAGCGGCAACCGGCAGGTGACCCCGGGCGGATCGACCCCGGGACCATGCAGGACCCCGCCCAGGCGGCCATTTGAGGGTGGTCGTTGGCGGGCGAGTTCGCTTTGCTTCCGCCGTGAGCAAGCGCAGAGCCACCCTTCGTCGGACCACCTCCGAGACCGATATCCGCCTGACCCTGATGATCGACGGTTCCGGAAAAGCGGAGATCCAGACCGGGATCGGATTCTTCGACCACATGCTGACCGCGTTCGCGAAGCATTCGATCTGCGACCTGAAGCTGACCTGCAAGGGGGATCTCCACATCGATGCCCACCACACGGTGGAGGACTGCGGACTGGCCCTGGGCATGGCGTTCCGAGAGGCCCTGGGCGACAAGAAGGGCCTCCGGCGCTACGGCACCGGCTTCGATCCGCGCAACCCCTTCACCGGGGAGGCCTATGTGCCCATGGATGAGTGCCTAGCCCGCTGCGTGATTGACTTCAGCGGTCGACCGTTCCTGGTCTGGAAGGGGCTCGACAGCCTGGCCCATCGGCGGATCCCGGCGGCGGAACGGACCCAGGACATGTCCTCGGCATTCCGGTTTGGCCTCGCCCGGGAATTCTTCCAAGGCTTCACGAACGAGGCGAAGTGCAACCTCCACCTGGAACTGATCGACGGCGGGGAACCCCACCATGTCGTGGAGAGCCTCTTCAAGGCATTCGCCCGGGCGGTGGATTTCGCCTGCCAGCGGGACCCCCGGATCGCAGGCCGGATTCCCAGCTCGAAGGGCAAGCTCTAAACCCAACTCATTGGGCTTCAGGGTATTGCAATGAATCCCATGCGAGCGACCCGCCGCGGGTCATTTGCCGGGATGATTTGTTGAAGCAGTCCTGAATATCCAGACACTTGCGGCGTCCATGCCTGAGCCGTTGAAACGAGACTACCCGAAGACCCCCGACGACGGGTTGGTGGCCTGGGCCCAGGCGGGCGACACGGAGGCCTTCGAGGAGCTGGTTTTCCGGCATCGGGACAAGATCTATGCCCGCGCGTTCATGATGATGCGCCACGAGGACGAGGCGTTGGACCTCTCGCAGGAGGCCTGGGTGAAAGCCTGGCAGCGTCTGCACCAGTTCCACGGCGAATCCTCCTTCGCCACGTGGATGACTCGGATCGTCATCAACCTGTGCCTCGACCAGATCCGGCGTCAGAAGAAGGTGAAGTCAGAGTCGATCGAGCACCTCGAGGAAGAGGGTGGAGGCGTCGAGCGCCTGATGCCCGCCGAGGAGATCAACCCGACGGAAGGTCTCGAGAAGGGCGAAGTACGACGCCGGATCGACGAGGCCATGGGCAAGCTGACCCCAGCCCACCGGGCGGTGCTGGTGCTGCATGAATTCGAGGGACTGCAGTACAAGGAGATTGCCGACCGGATCGGCGTCTCCATCGGCACCGTGATGTCCCGACTGTTCTACGCCCGCCGTCGTCTCGCCTCCCTCCTGCAGGGGCTCCGGCGCGAACGCCAGCCTTGAAGCCCGTCCTTCCCTTTTCGTCCAAACACCTGATGTCATGAAAAACGAGACCTATCTGGAACTCCAAGCCTGCCTCGACGGCGAGCGCGACGCCCTGCGTTGCGCGGAACTGGAGGCCCAGTGTGCCCAGGAGCCCGAGCTGGGGGCCCTCCGCGACCAGATTCTCCAGTCCCGCGAGGTCCTGCGGCAGCACGAGCCGGATCATAGGGTTCCCGTGTCCCGGGAGTTCTACTGGCGGCAGATCGAACGCCAGATCACCCCGGAGAACCGGACCCACACCTCCAGCAACCCCTGGATGCCCTCGTGGGGTGCCGCACTGCGGTGGCTGGTGCCCATCGGCGGCCTTGCCGCCGCCGCGGCCCTCTTCCAACTGCCGGACAGTCCCGATCCCGCATCCCAGACGACCAGCGGCGCCAGGTCGGTCGAGACGACCCAATTGGCCCTCAACTCGGGCGCCCCCGAATCCACATCCGTGGAGTACCGTTCGGAGTCGGACGGCGTGACCATCCACTGGATCCACTGAGTCCCCATTCCAAACCGTCCAGGACCCATGCCCCCTCTTCCACCCACCCCCCCGCGCGCCGGTTCGGGCCTGCTGGCCCTCGGCGTCGCCTTCCTCACTTTATTGGGCTGCATGAAGGCCCCCGGAGACGACCTCCAGGTCCAGGCCCTGTTGGTCTGGGGCACCAACAACCCCAAGCCCGAGGGATCCAAATACACGGCACTCGACCCCAAGGGCCGCGAGAAGCTCCGCCAGTTCAAGTGGCAGAACTACTGGGTGGTCAACCAGACCGTTTCCAAGATCGACATCCAGAAGCCCTCCCGGATGACCCTCAGCGAGAAGTGCGCGGTCGACATCAAGGATCTGGGCAATGGGACTGCGGAGATCCGCCTGTTCGAACTCAAGCCTGGCTCGGAACCCAAGCTGGTGAAACCCGTCCACCACTCGATGGCCGCCCTCCGGAAGGGCGAGTACTGCATCCTTGCCGGGGACGACAAATCTGTCTGGGACGACGCCTGGTTCGTGATCGTGACGGCAGTCGAGGCCAAGCACTGACCACAACATATCCGTCGCCCCCCTGCTGAAAGCCCCCACCGGTGGGGCTTTCGGCCCTGATTTCAGGACTTTCCAGTTGTGGCGAACCGCCACCCTGATAGCCTTTCGGGAACCTGATGGTCCATCCCATGGACCGCATTTCCCGCCATGGCTGAGAACAATTCCGGAGCACAATACGACGCCTCAAAACTGGGCAAACTCGAAGGCCTAGAGGCCGTCCGGAAGAAGCCCGGAATGTACATCGGTGGCACCGACGAGCGGGCGCTCCACCACTGTGTCTCGGAGGTCCTCGACAACTCGGTCGACGAGCACCTGGCCGGCCATTGCACGCGGATCGATGTGACCATCCACGTCGACGGATCGATCTCGATCCGGGACAATGGACGCGGCATCCCGGTTGATATCCATCCGCAGTACAAGATTCCCGGGGTGGAGATGGTGCTGACCACCCTGCACTCCGGTGGCAAGTATGGCCAGGGTAGCTACACCTTCTCCGGCGGAACCCACGGCGTCGGGGCCAAGTGCGTCAACGCCGTGTCGGAATGGTTCGAGGTGGAGGTCAGCCGGGACGGCAAGATCCACCACATGGAGTTCGAACAGGGAAAGACGATCAAGAAGCTCGAGGTCATCGGTAAGGCCAAGGGCACCGGGACACTCATCACCTTCAAGCCGGATCCCGAGATCTTCCGCGAGACGACCGAGTTCAAGTCCGAGCGCATCATCCAACGCCTCCGCGAACTCGCATTCCTGAATTCCGGCCTCGAGATCGTGTTCCTCGACGAACGGCAGGCCGAGGCCAAGCCGGAGACGTACTACTACAAGGACGGCGTCGAGGAGTTCGTGAAGCAGCTCAACAAGAGCAAGGCGGTGCTGCATCCGAAGCCCTTCACGATCCGCAAGGAGTCGAAGATCGAGACGCCCGACAAGGCGGTGGAGATCCATCTGGAGCTGGTGGCCCAGTACAACGACTCGTTCAACGACCAGGTCCTCTGCTACACCAACACGATCCACAACCCGGACGGCGGGGCCCATCTCTCGGGATTCCGAAGCGCCCTGACCCGCGCGATCAACCAGTACGCCAAGAACAACAGCCTCCTGAAGGACAAGGACCCCCAGATCACGGGCGACGACGTCCGGGAGGGCCTGACCGCGGTCATCTCGATCAAGCACAGCGACCCGAAGTTCGAGTCCCAGACCAAGGTGAAGCTGATCTCCCCGGAGGTCGACAGCTTCGTGGGCTCGGCGTCGTACGAGGGGCTGATGAACTACTTCGACGACAACCCGCCGACCGCGAAGAAGATCGTCGACAAGGCGCTCAACGCCGCCCGTGCCCGCGAGGCTGCCCGGAAGGCGCGCGAGGCCGTGCGCAAGACCGCCCTGACCGGGGGCGGGCTGCCGGGGAAGCTGGCGGACTGCTCGGACCGCGATCCCGCCAACACCGAGCTCTACATCGTCGAGGGTGACTCCGCAGGCGGCTCCGCCAAGCAGGGCCGCGACCGGAAGTTCCAGGCGATCCTTCCGCTCCGCGGCAAGCTCATCAACGTCGAGAAGGCCCGTCTCGACAAGGTCCTCCAGAACAACGAGATCCGCACGATGATCACCGCTGTCGGCACCGGCATCGGCACCGGCGAGGGCGAGGGGGCCTTCAACCTCAAGAAGCTCCGCTACCACAAGATCATCATCATGACCGACGCGGACGTCGACGGCTCCCACATCCGGACGCTGCTCCTGACGTTCTTCTATCGTCAGATGACCGACTTGATCCAGCAGGGCTACGTCTACATCGCCCAGCCACCGCTGTACCAGATCGCCCGGAAGAAGCGGGTCGAGTACGTCGATGACGACGCGGCCCTCAACCGGATCCTGATCCAGCTCGGCACGGATGAGGTCCGCCTGAAGAACCTGGGCGACGGCAAGGAACTCCCTCCCAAGCAGCTGGCAGAGATCCTCGAGCTGCTCCAGTCCCTCGAGAAGCTGGCGACCTCCATCCAGCGCAAGGGCGGCGACTTCGAGCAGTACATCAGCCACCGGGATTCCAAGAGCGGGGAGTTTCCCCGGCACCTGGTGGTCATCCGCGAGGGCAATGACGAGTCCGCGCAGTACTTCGTGTCCGACGAGGCTCTCGGGAAGTTCGCATCCAACAACCCGGATCTCGACCTGGGCTTCGGACCGAAAGCCGAGCCGACCGGCGAGGAACCGGTGAAGGAGGAGAAGTCGAAGAAGGAAGGTCCCAGCCGCCGGGCCCGTCACGAGTCCCTCTACGAGAGCCATGCCATCTCCGAGCTCCTCGGGAAGCTCTCCAAGAAGGGGTTCACCGTCGACCACTACTCGGCCCAGGACCACCCCCTCTTCGAACTGATCGAAGGCGAGGGCGAGAAGCAGCATGTGCGCCCGCTCTTCTCCATCGGTGAGATCCTCACCGCCATCAAGGATGTCGGCAAGCGGGGCATCGAGATCCGCCGGTTCAAGGGACTGGGCGAGATGAATCCCGAACAGCTCTTCGAGACCACCATGAACCCGGCAAAGCGGAAGCTGCTCCGCATCGAGCTCACCGACGCCGTCGAGACCGAGGAGATGTTCACCAAGCTGATGGGAGACGAGGTCGATCCCCGTCGGCAGTTCATCGAGGACAACGCGCTCAACGTCCGCAACCTCGACGTCTGATCCACCACAACCCCTTTCCGCAGAACGTCCATGGCCGACAACCAAGAACCTCCGATCCCCCCATCATCCGGCGGCGCGTACAGCAGCAACGAGAAACTCGGCAAGATCAACGTCGCCGAGGAGATCAAGAACTCGTTCCTCGACTACTCGATGTCCGTGATCATCTCCCGGGCGCTCCCAGACGCCCGCGATGGTCTCAAGCCCTCCCAGCGCCGCACGCTGTACGCGATGCACGAGCTGGGGATCTTCCCCAACAAGAAGCACCTCAAGTGCGCCCGTATCGTCGGTGAGACCATCGGCAAGTTCCATCCCCATGGCGACCAGGCCGTCTATGCCACCCTGGTCCACATGGCCCAGCCCTGGGCCATGCGGGAATGCCTCGTGGATGGCCAGGGCAACTTCGGCTCCGTCGAGGGCGATCCCCCGGCCGCCATGCGGTATACCGAGGCCCGACTGACACACCTTGGCGCCGTCCTCATGGAGGACATGGAGCAGGACACCGTCGACTTCGTCCCGAACTACGACGAGTCGATGGTCGAGCCCGTGGTCTTCCCGGCCGCCTTCCCGAACCTGCTCGTCAACGGTGGCACCGGCATCGCGGTCGGCATGGCCACCAACATGCCGCCCCACAACCTGGGCGAGGTCATCGACGGCATCTGCGCGCAGATCGACAACCCGGAGATCACGATCGCGCAGCTGATGAAGCACATCAAGGGACCCGACTTCCCCACGGGCTGCACGCTCTGTGGGACGGATCCCATCAAGTCCTATTTCACCACCGGACGCGGCAGCGTGAAGGTCCGGGGCCGTGTCGGGGTCGAGCAGCTGAAGGGCAACCGGGAGCAGCTCGTCATCACCGAGATCCCCTACAACGTCAACCGGGCCACCCTCGTCGAACGCATCTCGGACCTCGTCAACGAGAAGACCCCGGGGTTCACCGAGATCACCGACATCCGGGACGAGTCCGACGAGAACACCCGGGTGGTGATCGAGCTCAAGCGGGACGCCATCCCGAAGGTGGTCATCAACAACCTCTACAAGCAGACCGCCCTCGAGAGCTCGTTCTCCGTCAACGCCCTCGCCATCGACCACGGCCGCCCGAAGACGCTGAACCTCAAGGAGCTGATCAACTGCTACATCGAGCACCGCCGCGAGGTCATCCTGCGTCGGACCCGGTTCCAGCTGAAGAAGGCCGAGGAGCGTGCCGAGCTGCTCGAGGGCTACATCTGCGCGCTGAGCAACCTCGACGAGTTCATCCGGATCATCCGCAACTCGAAGAGCCGGGATGAGGCGAAGGTGAAGCTGCTCGCCTTCGAGTGGACCCGCGCCCAGGTCGAGCGCTGGGGCATCCTGATCCGCAGCGAGGCCCGCCTCAGCAGGTCCGGGCGCTATGCCCTGACCGAACGACAGGTCGACGCCATCCTGGAGCTCCGCCTCTACCAGCTCACCGGGCTCGAGATCGACAAGGTCAAGGGCGAGTACGGCGAGCTGATCGAGCGCATCAAGGACCTCCTGGACATCATCGCACGCGAGTCCCGCGTGCTCTCGATCATCAAGAAGGAGCTCAAGGAGATCCGGGACAAGCACGCGAATCCCCGCCGGACCGAGATCGTGCCCGACGAGGGCGAGATGGCCATCGAGGACCTGATCGCCAACGAGGGCGTGATCGTCACCCTCACGCACAACGGCCTGATCAAGCGGACCAACATCTCCAGCTACCGCGCCCAGCGGCGTGGCGGCAAGGGGGTCATCGGGATGAGCACCCGGGAGGCCGAGAAGCCCGAGGATGCCGATTTCATCGAGCACCTCTTCACCTGCTCCACCCATGACTACCTGATGTTCTTCACGAACCTCGGACGGGTCTACGTCGAGCGGGTCCACGAGATCCCCGACATGGGCCGTGCCTCCAAGGGCCGTTCCATCGCCAACATCCTCGAGCTGCGCGGCGGGGAACGGATCCAGGCCCTCGTCCGTGTCGAGGCCAAGTACGGGGCGAACAAGGAGGACCTCACCTGGCAGCAGACCCACGAGCTCTTCTTCATCACCCGCCAGGGCACCGCCAAGCGCACCGCCCTCAGCGACTTCCAGAACGTCCGCAAGGGCGGCATCATCGCCATCTCCCTCGACCAGGGGGATGACCTCGTGGATGTGAAGCTCACCACCGGCCAGAACCAGGTGGTCCTCATCACCAAGGAGGGCATGAGCATCCGGTTCGAGGAGGAACAGGTCCGTTCCATGGGCCGGTCCGCCGCCGGCGTCCGAGGCATCGAGCTCGAGAAGACCGACGAGGTCGTGGCGGCCGCGCTGGTCGTGCCGGGCGGCACGCTCCTCGTCGCGGGCGAGAACGGCATCGGCAAGCGGACCGACTTCGAGGAGTACCGGCTCCAGAGCCGCGGCGGCAAGGGGATCATCACGATGAAGACCGGGGACAAGACCGGCCACGTCGTGGGTGCCCTGACCGTGCAGGACAGTGACGAACTGATGCTCATCACCGTCGGCGGCCAGATGGTCCGGATCCCGGTCCAGGGCATCCGTGAGGCCGGCCGGAACACCATGGGCGTCAAGCTCATCGACCTGGCCAAGAATGATCGGCTCCAGGCCATCGCGCCCGTCATCTCCGAGAAGGACGAGGAGGAGACGGTGGACGCGGAAGCTCCCAAGGCCTGAACCCACACCCCGGAATGAGACACGCACAGGATGTCCGGATCACCGGTGTCCGATTGTGGTTTCTTCCCGTGACCACGCGGGTCCCGCTGAAGTTCGGGACCGAGACCCTGACCTCCGTCACCTGCGCCCGGGTCCAGATCCGGGTGGTCCGTCGGGACGGAACGCCCGCTGAGGGTTGGGGGGAGACCCCGTTGAGCGTCCAGTGGGTGTGGCCCAGCACCACGCCCTACGCCCCCCGGCATGAGGCCCTGAAACTCTTCTGCGAGCTGCTCGCCAGGGCGTGGTCGAACCTCAACGAGTGGGGACACGCCCTCGAACTGGGACACGACTTCACCGAGCAGGCCCTGCCCCGGCTCCGGGAGGACTTCAACCGGAGTCGTCTGGGGCCGGGTCCCGGGATGGAACTCCCCTGGCTCGCAGCGCTGGTCTGCAGCTCCGCCTTCGACCTCGCCCTGCACGACGCCTACGGACAGGCCCACGGTGTCCCCACCTGGTCGACCTATACCGCCGAGTATCTCAACCGCGACCTGTCTGCCTTCCTGGAACCGGCGATGGGATCGCGGGTCTCCTTCTCTGGACGATACCCCGCGGAATTCCAACGCCCACGTCGGGCGGAATCACTCGTCGCGTGGCACCTGGTCGGAGGACTCGATCCCCTCACGCCGGAGGAACTGACGGGGAACGAACCCAACGACGGGATCCCAGTGCTGCTGGCCGACTGGATCCGATCTGACGGACTCCGATGCCTGAAGGTGAAGTTGAAGGGAACGGATGCCGACTGGGACTACCGCCGATTCGTCCAGGTGGGCCGGATCGGGGAGGGACTGGGTGTCCTGTGGCTGACCGCGGACTTCAACTGCACGGTCGAGGACCCCGCCTATGTCGTCGGGTTCCTCGACCGGCTCCGCGACGAGGAACCGCGTCTCTTCGGCATGCTCCTGTATGTCGAGCAGCCCTTCCCCTACGAACTGTCGGAGCATCCCATCGACACCCACGCAGTGGGTGCTCGGAAACCACTATTCCTCGATGAGAGCGCCCATGACTGGCGGCAGGTCCGGCTTGGGAGGGAGCTGGGCTGGACCGGGGTCGCCCTGAAGACCTGCAAGACCCAGACCGGGGCCATCCTCGCCTCCTGCTGGGCACAGGCCCAAGGGATGACGCTGATGGTCCAGGACCTGACCAATCCGATGCTGGCCCAGATCAGCCACTGCCAGCTGGCGGCCCACGTTCCGACCATCATGGGGGTTGAGACGAATTCGATGCAGTTCTACCCGGCGGCGAGCGCGATCGAAGAGCATATCCACCCAGGCGTGTACCGCCGTCGAGACGGCATCATCCAACTCGAATCCGTCCGCGGTGCAGGACTTGGCCTGCGCACCGGGGAGATCCGGAGACTCCTCCCGGCAGCGGCAGGTCAACACGGAATCTGGACCTCTCCCCACGATTGATCCGGGACCACCGGTTCCAATCCCTGGATCGGTTCAGCACGGGAGCCCGGGGTAGGCGTTCTCGGATCGCAGAGCCTCGGCGACGGGATCCGGCACGAGGTGTCCCACGGGAAGCCCCTGCATCAGCCGATGACGAACCAGTGAAGACGACACATCCAGGGGCCAACCCCGGAGCGAGCGCAGCCGGAATGGGCCTGGAAGGGTGACAACCTGGGCCCCTGGTCGTGGAATGACCACGAATTCAACCATTGTCGCCAGTGATTCCGCCTCACGCCACTGGGGCAGGAGCCGGACCTGGTCTGCTCCGATCAGGTAGAAGAGACGGGAGTCCGGGAATCTCGACCGGAAATGGCGGACCGTATCGATCGTGAAGCTGACGCCTCCACGATCGAGTTCGATCGGATCGACGTGACATCGGGTCTGACCGCTCAACGCCATCCGGAGCCATCGGATTCTCTGCTGCCCCGGGGCTGGATGGGTCCCGGGCTTGAACGGGGACTGAGCCGCAGGAATGAAGACGAGGCGGTCGAGACTCAACTCCTCGAGGGCCGCCTGCGCGACAAGCAGGTGGCCTCGATGCACGGGATCGAAGGAGCCCCCATAGAGGCCGAGAAGCATCCCGGGATCCTAGGTCAATTCGCCTCCGATAGAAATCAGGATCCCGAGGGCGATCTCGAAGCCATGGAGTGAATGCCATCCTTCCCTTCCACGGCGATGCGTCCTAGCCTCAGACCCGATCGATGAAGAGCCGGTCCCAACTCTCCACCCTCGCCGGGATCCAGCTATCGCTGGCCGTGGTCCTGGCGGCGCTCTGTGCACTGCACATCTACTACACGGCGATGGCCAACCGGCAGGCCCTCCGACTCCACACCCACAACGTGAACCGGCAGGCTTTCGAGGGGCTCGTCCGGGAGAGCTTCCACTACGGCAACACCAGCAACCGCGCGATCCTCAGGGCGCTCGCGGAGAGCGGGCTGGTGCTTGACCTCTCCACCAACAGCCCCGGGGCCAAGCCCCCCTCGAAGCCATGACATCCGGTCCCGACCTCCAGTCCGACCCAGCCTCCGCAGCCGAGGTGTCGCGGCTGCGTTCCGAGCTTTCCGCCCTCCAGGGCAGCGTCCGGATGCTCCTGGTGGCGACCGTCGTCGGAACCGCCGCCCTGTGCCTCTTCATGTACCGGCAGTCCCAGCTGCTGCGGTTCCAGATCGTCGCCCAGGAGTCCGCCCTCAAGGAGGCCCAGCAGCAGTGGATGCCCATGGCGGAACTCCTGCCGGTCTTCCAACGGATCGGCGGACGTCATCCCGACTACGCGATCCACGTGCTGCAGAGGTTCCGCCTCGACCCCCTGCCGGGCACCAACGCCCCGGGTCCCGCAACACCCTGATCCGTCAGGGATCCGCCAGCCCACCGGTGATTCAGGAGCCCGGTCGGGAGTCCACCCGAGTCCCGCAGGTCATGCAAAAACGGGCCTGCGGCGGATTCATCCTCGAACACGAGGGGCATGCCTGATGGGCCCGCCGGTGGCGGCGTTGGATGACGAGGTTCCGGAGATAGGGGATCCAGTTGAACAGGTTCGCGAAGATGAAGACCGAGTCGCGCTTGTGCACCAGCGCATAGGCCAGCAGGAGCCACGACCCGGCAATGCTGAGCCACCAGAACGCCTCGGGGACGACAACCTCCCGACGCCGCTCGGTGGCATACCACTGGACGAGGAACCGTGCCGTGAAGGCCAGGTTGCCCATCCAGCCGATCACCTTCCACACATGCCATTCGATTCCAAGAAAATGGCCCTGGTACCAGATCCAGTGTTGGAGGACATCCATCAACGTGGGGGACATCGTCAGACACCGATCACCCGGGCAGCAAGCCGCGAAGATCCATCGGGGACCTTCGACTTATCGAGACCATCAAGGAAAACCGATTGGTCCCGACACACCGAGAGCGTGCTGGTCTTTTGACGGCGCCCTGTCAGCCTCCCCAAGCCTCTGGAGGCCTGCGATGTGCCGGCATGGTCCGTCCCTCGCACACCCTGAGGAGGCGATCCGTTTCCCGAATCCATGCCTGACACCTCAACCGCGACCGCAGCCCCCCTCGGGCCCATCCGCCGTGCACTGACCTACGTCGTCCAGTGGTTCGACACCGACTATGGCGTCCCAAGGATCGAGACGCTCAAGGACGTGCCCGACAAGGTCGACTGGGTGCGTGCCATGAGCTTCGTGATCCTGCACGTCGGGTGCCTGGGTGTGATCTGGACAGGCTGGAGCTGGTTCGCCGTGGGGTCGGCGGTCTTCCTGTACTTCATCCGGATGTTCGCGGTGACCGGGTTCTACCACCGGTATTTCTCCCATCGGACCTTCTCAACCTCCCGGGCCTGGCAGTTCGTCCTGGCCCTCTGGGGGGCCACGTGCGTCCAGCGGGGTGCGCTCTGGTGGGCCTACACCCACCGCCACCATCACCAGCACTCGGACGAGGAGGACGACAAGCACTCGCCCCGGCAACACGGGTTTCTCTGGTCCCACGTGGGTTGGATCACCAGCACGAAGAACTTCCCCACGGACTACTCCCGCGTGAAGGACCTCGCCAAGTTCCCCGAGCTGGTCTTCCTGAACCGGTTCGACACCCTGGTGCCCATCAGCTCCGCGGTGCTCCTGTTCGTTCTGGGCAAGGTCCTCGAGGTCTATGCTCCGGGCCTGCATACCAGCGGCGGGCAGATGCTCATCTGGGGATTCTTCATCAGCACCACGGCGCTCTTCCACGGGACGTCCTGCATCAACTCCATGGCCCACGTCTGGGGAGGCCGTCGCTACGAGACGGGCGATGACAGCCGCAACAGCTTCCTCCTCTCCCTGATCACCCTCGGCGAGGGCTGGCACAACAACCACCACAAGCACATGGGCTGCACCCGACAGGGATTCTACTGGTGGGAGGTCGACATCACCTACTACCTCCTCAAGGTGATGTCCTGGACCGGCCTGATCTGGGACCTCCGCCCCGTCCCCGCCTCGGCCTACGACCCGAAGACACACCTCAAAACCCGGAACGACTGACCGCGGGGCTCGGGGGAGGTCGACAACGACGCCTTGGCATCGATGGATCTCCCCAGGTCCCAAACGTGCAGCGCCACCGTCGGCGTCCACGTTGAAAACCTCTCCCTCCTGCCGCGCGGGCACGTTCAAGAAGTTCTTGGACAAAAGCCCCGGCGATAGGACGTTGCCGACCGGATTCCATGGCCAACAGCGCAGCCACGACAGTCGCCCGACCGGGGCTCCTCCACCGGTCCGTCATGCCGATCGTCCGCTGGTTCGACACAGACCAGGCGTCTTCCAAGCTCCAGACGCTCCAGGACGGGCACGATCGGATTGTCTGGGGGCGCACGATCGGATTCGGCGCCCTGCAACTCGGATGTCTGGGCGTGATCTGGACGGGATGGAGTGGGATCGCCGTGGGGTCCGCGGTCTTCCTGTACTTCGTCCGGATGTTCGCCGTGACGGGATTCTACCACCGCTACTTCTCGCACCGCACGTTCTCGACCTCGAGGGCCTGGCAGTTCGTCCTGGCCCTCTGGGGAGCCACCTGTGTCCAGAAGGGAGCCCTGTGGTGGGCCTACACGCACCGCCACCACCACCAGCACTCGGACGATGAGGACGACAAACACTCGCCCCGCCAGCACGGGTTTCTCTGGTCCCACATCGGATGGATCGCGAGCGCGAGGAACTTCCCGACCGACTATTCGAGGGTGAAGGACCTCGCCAAGTACCCGGAGCTGGTCTTCCTGAACCGCTTCGACACGCTGGTCCCCATCCTCTTCGCAGTCTCCCTGTTCCTGCTGGGATCGGTGCTGAAACGGGTGGCCCCCGGGCTGGGGACCGATGGACCCCAGATGCTCGTCTGGGGCTTCTTCATCAGCACCACGGCACTGTTCCACGGCACCTCCTGCATCAACTCCATGGCCCACATCTGGGGCGGACGCCGCTATGAGACGGGCGATGACAGCCGCAACAGCCTCCTCCTCTCCCTGATCACCCTCGGCGAGGGCTGGCACAACAACCACCACAAGCACATGGGCTGCACACGGCAGGGATTCTACTGGTGGGAGATCGACATCACCTACTACCTCCTCAAGGTGATGTCCTGGACCGGCCTGATCTGGGACCTCCGCCCCGTCCCCGCCTCGGCCTACGATCCAAAGACGCACCTCCAAGCCCGTCACGACTGAACGGCGGGCCTCGGGGAAGTTCGACAACGACGCCTTTGCATCGATAGATCTCCCCATGTCCAAGACACGCCTCGCCATCGTTGGAACCGGCATTGCCGGGCTGGGTTGTGGCTATCTCCTCCGCGACCGGTTCGACCTCACCTTCTTCGAGCAGGCCGACTACGCGGGAGGCCACACCAACACCATCGATGTCCGAACACCCCGGGAGACCGCCACGTTCGACACGGGGTTCATGGTGTTCAATCGGGTGACCTATCCCCTCCTCTGCCGGCTGTTCGAGGAGCTGAAGGTGCCGGTGAAGCCCACGTCGATGTCGTTCGGGGTCCAGCACCTCCCGACCGGCCTCGAGTTCTGCGGCTCGGGCTGGAACACCCTCTTCGCCCAGCGGCGCAACCTCCTCAGGCCCCGCTTCTGGAACCTCCTCCGCGCGATCCACCGGTTCAACCAGGATGCCGTGGCCGCGCTGGCGGATCCCCGGTGGGCCGAGGTCCCCCTTGGGGAATACGTCACCCGTCGCCAGTACGGACAGGACTTCCTCGAGCTCTACCTGGTGCCCATGAGCAGCGCCGTCTGGAGCACGCCGCCGGACGAAATGCTGGCGTTTCCGGCGACCACCCTGCTCCGCTTCTTCCACAACCACGGGTTCCTGGGCCTCCACACCCAACACCCCTGGTGGACGGTCGACGGCGGCTCGAGGGAATACGTCCGACGCCTCTGGCCGCTGCTGGGGGATCGGGTACGGCTGAACGAGCCGGTGCGGTCGGTCCAACGTCCCGCCTCCGGTGGGGTGATGATCGTCACCGAGGCCGGCCGGAAGGAGACGTTCGACCGGGTCATCCTCGCCTGTCATGGCGACCAGGCCCTCCGCATCCTGTCGGAACCCGAGCCTGAGGAACGACGCCTGCTTCAGGAGTTCCGATACCAGAGGAATCGGGCCACGGTGCATACCGACACATCGATCATGCCCCGATCACGCCGGGCCTGGGCGTCGTGGAACTACCGGGTCACCCGGAACGAGCCGGGCCACACCTCTACGGTGTACTGGATGAACTCCCTCCAGGGCGTCAGCCGCACGACCCAGTACTTCGTCTCGATCAACGGTGAGGACGACATGCGGCCCGACAGCGTCATCCGCCGCATCGACTACGAGCATCCGCTGTTCAGCCTCGGGGCAATCCGGGCCCAGAAGGAGCTTCCAGCCCTCAATCGGCGACCGGGAGCGCGGATCCACTTCGCGGGCAGCTATTTCCGGTACGGGTTCCACGAGGATGCCCTCGGGGCCGCACTCGACTGCGCCCGGAGCGTCGCCGGTGAGGACATCTGGAGCTGATCCGGACGGGACACGGGACACCAAAACAATTGGATTCCCTTGAAACCGGAACCCCATCCGGCGTGTCAGGAGTGGAGGTCAAAGTCCGTTTGACCCTGGTTGGCAAACTACTCAGTCTCAACGCATCATGAAGCTCCGTTCCCTCCTCCTGGCCTCCGGCGTGGCCCTCGTCCCGTCGCAGGCCGCGGACGCGGTCAAGACCCGCGACGTCACCCTGGAGCTCTGCATCCAGGAGGCGTTCGAGAACAACCTGGAGCTCAAGATCGTCCGATACGCCCCAGACCTGGCCGACCTCGCCCTCGAGGGCAGCTACTCGGCCTACGACCCGAACTTTGGATTCGGCTACAACGGAAACCGGGCCGACAACCCGTCACAGCGGCAGGTCACCACTTTCCAGGCCCCGGCCAACGTCTCCTACAGCCAGCAATTCAACACCTCGCTGAGTGGACTGCTGCCAACCGAGACCGGCGCCAGCTACCAGTTGACCGGCAACATGAATCCGGTGCGGTCCCGCATCGGCGGCCCGGAATCCGGATACCTGCAGTACCAGAACAGCGCCTTTGGCAATGCCGGCATTGCCCTGACCCAGCCCCTGCTCCGGAACCTCTGGATCGACCAGGCCCGCTGGGCGATCTCGCTCAACAAGAAGACGCTCCTCCAGGAGGAGCAGACCGTCCGGGCCCAGATGATCCAGACGGCGACCGATGTCCAGCTGGTCTATTACAACCTCGCCGCAGGGATGGCGAACATCGAGGTCCAGACCAAGGCGGTCGAACTCGCCGAGCGGCTGCTCGTCGAGAACCGCAAGCGCGTCGAGGTGGGCGCCATGGCACCCCTCGAATCCCAGCAGGCGGAAGCCCAGGTGGCCTCAACCAAGGCCGACCTCATCCAGGCCCAGCAGAACTTCGGCACCGCCCAGAACAATCTCCGACGTCTCCTGACCACCGACTACTCCGAGGTGGCGGATACACAGGTCAAACCCTCCGAGAAGTTCTCCCCACAGCCCTATCCGTTCAGCCGACCCGAGAGCTGGTCGCGCGGGCTCACGATGCGCCCGGATGTCCTCCAGTCCCAGATCGAGATGGAGAAGCAGAACGTCACGGTACGGTTCCGAAGGAATCAGCTCTACCCCCAGCTCGACCTCACCGGGTCGTTCGGTGTCTCGGCCAACCAGATCGCCTTCGGCAACACCAACGGGTCGCCGCCGCTGGGCAATCCCGTCGGGGGGGCCTTCGAGCAGCTCGGCAATGCCGACTACAAGAACTATGGGATCGGCGCCCGTTTCACCTTCCCCCTGGGCAACGTCGGCGCCCGGAGCGCCTTCCAGACCGCGAAGATCACTCGCGAGCGCCTGATCCTCCGTCACAAGCAGATCGAGCAGAACGTGATGCGGGACGTCGACAACTCGATCCTGGTGGCGGAGTCGGCCTACGGCCGGATTCTGGCCAACCGTCAGGCCCGGGCCTATGCGGAGGCCGCCCTGGACGCCGAGCAGAAGAAGCTCGAGAACGGCAAGAGCACGACCTTCGAGGTGCTGCGACTTCAGCGCGACCTCACCTCGGCCCGATCGAACGAGGTCCGGGCCGAGCTCGACTACTACGCGGCCCTCTCCAGTCTGTTCCGTGACGAGGGCTCGACCCTCGAGCGGTTGGGGATCCGGATCACGGCCCAGTAGCCGATCCCGTTGCTGGCCGGCCTCCGAACTCCTTCCACCCTTCCCTCAGGGTTTCTCCGAACCCTCCCGGATCCGCTGGACCATCACCCGGGGCGGGTCGACCTCGATGACCCGGGTTCCCACCGGGGCGTTGACATGGATCTCCACCTCGCCTGAGGCGTGCTCCGGCTCCTTGCCCACCAGGTTGACATAGGCCTCCATCTGCATCGCGGTCACCGCACTCAGGAGTCCCGAAGGCCCCCGAAGGGTGACCGAGACCCGATCAGGCCGGACCTCATAGCGCCAGACATCCGATGCGTGGGTGAGAACCACGATCGGAACCTCGGCAACCTCCTGGACCTCTTCGACATCCAACGCGCCGAAACGGACCGCCTCACTCGAGCTGACCGTCAGCCAGATGAGGATGGCCAACCCCAGCGCGAAGAGTTTCTGCCAGAAGTTCTCCTGGAACAGGGTCTTCCAAGACATCGTCAGGATCCTCCTTCCTTCGGGCCAACACCCTCGCGGAACCGTCGCCACCAGGCCGCCCAGCCCTTGGGCTGGAGGCGGGTGACCATCTCCGCGGACAGGAACGCCCGGAGCTCGTCCACCGTCACGTTGCTCGTCAATTGTCCCCTCCTGGCATAGGAGATCGCCCCGGTCTCCTCGGAGAGGACCACGACGATCGCATCCGTCTCCTCCGAGAGCCCCAACGCGGCCCGATGACGGGTGCCCAGGGACTTCGACAGATCCGTCCGGGAGGTGAGCGGGAAGATGCAGGCCGCCCTCAGGATCCGGTTGTCCCGGACCACCACCCCCCCATCGTGGATCGCGTTGTTGGGGAAGAAGATGGTCTCGAGCATCTCCGGGGTAAGCTCCGCATTGATCGGCACACCACCCTCGACCACCTCGGATAGGGGCTGGTTGCGTTCGAGGGCGATCAGCGCCCCGATGTGAACCGGTGAGAGACGGTCGGCGGTCTGGACGATGTCCTCGATGCTCTCGCGCTGCTGTTGGGCGTTGGTGAAGACCGACAGCGTCCCCAGCTCCGCGAGCATCCGCCGGAGCTCGGGCTGGAAGATCACCACCAGCGACAGGGCCAACACCCCGAACATCTGGTTCATCAGGACGTTCAGCACCTTCAGGTCGAGGACCCGGGTGATGATCGTCAGGGACAGGAGCAGCGCGAGCAGGCCGGTCACCATCTGCCCGCCGCGGGTGCCACGGATGAACCGGAAGGCCCAGAAGATGCCGGTCGCCAGGATCAGGATCTCCAGGACCGGCCGCCACCCTTGTTGGACCCAGATCCAGGGGTTCATGACGCGGGGCGGGAGGAGGCGGACACCGCCTCCAGGGTTCTCAACGCCTGCACCGTGGGGGCCACATCGTGGGTCCGGAAGAGCTCCACCCCCTGTGACGCCGCCCAGACGGAACACGCCAGAGCGCCCGGCAGACGCTCGCCCTCGACCGTGCCCAGCACGCGCCCCAGGAACGATTTCCGGGAGACACCAAGCAGGACCGGACGACCGAGACGACGATACCGGTGGATGTGCGCGAGGAGGGCCAAGTTGTGTTCCAACGATTTTCCAAAACCGATGCCGGGGTCGAGGACGACTTGATCCAGAGTGACACCCGATTCCTCGATCTTCCTCAGCCGCCCCCCAAGAAAACCGGCCACCTCGTCGACGACCTCCCCATATTCGGGACTCACCTGCATCGTCCGCGGGTCTCCCTGCATGTGCATCGCCACATAGCCGGCCCGATGACGCGCCACGATCCGCCACATCGCGGGATCCTCTCGATTGGCACCGATGTCGTTGACCACGGCCACACCAAGGTCGAGACAGCGCTCCGCGACCGCAGGCTTCCGGGTGTCGATGGAGACCGGGACCTTCAGTTCCCGACACAACCGCTCGACCACCGGGACCACCCGGGCCAGCTCCTCCCGCTCGTCCACCGGAGCCGCCCCCGGACGGGTCGACTCCCCCCCGACGTCGATCAGGTCAGCCCCCTCCGCGACCAACCGGTGGGCACGCTCCACCGCACGACCGGGATCCAGGTACAGTCCGCCGTCCGAGAACGAGTCCGGGGTGACATTGAGGATGCCCAGGACCAGGGCCGGCCGGGGAAACTGGAACTCGAACTGTCGGCCGGACCAGCGCATGGGGCTCAGTATCCCGCGGCAGCGGGACGACGCTCGATCAACTCGACCTCATACCCCTCGGGGGCGTCGATGAAGGCAAACCCACCCGAGCCATCGCTCTTGTAGTGCGGACCATCCGAGTACTTGAGCCCCAGCCGGGCGAGGTGCTCGCCAAAGGCGGCGAGGGACTCGACCTCGAAGGCGACGTGGGTCAGGTCCGGTTGGACCTCCACCGGACCGGAATTCGGAAAATGGCACAACTCGATCGTCTCCTCGCTCTGCGGGGCCTTGAGGAAGACGAGTTCCGAGCCCCGGGGAGACTTGTGCCGGCGCACCTCCTCCAATCCGAGGACCTGTCGGTAGAACGTCACGGAACGCTCGAGGTCATTGAGCCGGTATCGGGTGTGCAGGAGTCGGGTCACGCGCATGGCGTGGTGAGGTTAGCCAACAGCGGTGGGCAGGCAACCGCAGGGGCTGGAATGTGCCGTCCTTCGTTCCCGGACGTCCCCATCCCCCTTGACCCCACCGGAACCACCCCCGCAGGCTGACGGAGCAAGACGGCGTCGACCTAGGCCATGACCGAAGTGCTCCAACAGTTGCTGAACGGGCTCTCGCTCGGGGCGATCTACGCCCTGATCGCCCTCGGCTACACCATGGTCTACGGGGTGCTCCGGTTCATCAACTTCGCCCACAGCGACGTGTTCATGATCGGAGCCTATACAGGACTCTACCTCGCCCCG
>Ga0315902_10003776_pt1 | contig 22380 bp, 19 predicted proteins | sample LakEriMetagenome_9_FD_203523 | JGI IMG/M metagenome (GOLD analysis project Ga0315902, IMG submission 203523) | Freshwater fungal communities from buoy surface, Lake Erie, Ohio, United States - Buoy 12 MA117 | ecosystem: Environmental > Aquatic > Freshwater > Lake > Lake biofilm | place: USA... | reverse complement strand
CTACACGTGCGGCGGTCGCTGAAGGTATCGTCACCGGCGGCGGTGTGGCACTTGTTCGTTGTCTTGACGCCCTCAAAAGTGTGAAGGTAACGGAAGAGCAGCGTCATGGCCTTCTGATCATCCAACGCGCTGTAGAGGAACCGCTGCGTCAGATCCTCATCAACGCCGGTCTGGAGCCTGCTCCGATCGTCGACAAGATTCGGGCTGGCAAAGATGGTTTCGGCTACAATGCCTATACAGAAAAGTATGAAGATCTTTTCAAGGCAGGCGTGATCGATCCAGCTAAGGTTACCAAAACGGCTTTGACCAATGCAGCATCGGTTGCTAGCTTGCTGCTGACGACCGAAGCCATGATCACTGACAAACCAGCGAAGAAAAAAGATGCGGGCGGACACGCTGGCCATTCACATGACGAAGACTACATGTGAGAGTCCTAGCAGGACACCCTGAGGTGTCCTGCATGTGGTCCCTAACGAGAGCTGTCCCTTCTACTAAGGGACAGTGGGCTCCACGCTCGATAGAGTATTCTTCAGCCCTTCGACCTCACCTCAATGCCGTGAAGATTCCTTCAGCTCATGAATATCGATATGAGAGCGAACGTTCATATCATGCTCAATGCAAGCCAATGACATAGCGAAGTCTTGGATAAAGAGAATCAAGCCGACCATAAGAAAAAACAAACTGATGATGAAAAAGATTTGCGGCACGAACGGCAGACTGACACCAAAGCTTAGTGACAGGAAAAGTGTAAAAATCGTGATCGAAATGCAAAAGATCGATACGACTTCCAGAATAATGATGATACGCAGCAACTTTGCACGGGTATAGAGGGAGCGCAGTTCGCGGGTCAGATGGTCACCTCCGAGCTCTTTTTTATAGAGTTTTGGGCCATCACGTAGCAGGGTGCGGATACGATCAATCACGCGTCCATAGCGAAGTGCCATAATCGAGAGCACGGCTGAGATACCCGTGATCATAAACACAGGGGCAATACTCGCGGACATGATTTTGGCTATTTCTGTACTATCCGAGCTCGGTATCATATCGTCTATCCTTATTGAGGGCATGGATCGAGAGCAGTCCGAACAGTGCCTCCTGATGATGCAGAAGGTTTCCTGCAGCCACAAAGCCTGATTCGATCACAATGTTTGCTCTCTCGCTGGATCTTGGCCCTTGAGGCGTCTTGCAGCCGCGTGTCCAACCCAGTATCCTTGAGATATACACGCTTGAATCAGAAACCCTCCTGTCGGCGCATCCCAGTCGATCATTTCGCCTGCTGCATAGATACCTGGAAGTTTCTTGAGCATCAAATGCTCATCGAGCTCATCCCAAAGTAAGCCGCCTTGCGAGGATATCGATTCCAGCAAAGGTCGCGGTTGCTCAAGGTCCAGAGGAAAGGCTTTGATTCCCACAGCGAGCGCTTCGAGACTTTGAGTCATCTGTGGGGGGGCCATATGAAATAAGAGAGCTTTGGCAGCAGGGCTCAGCTTCAAGAACTTAAAGGCTCGCCGCAGGGGAGAGAGGTTCTCGCGGCTCTGCTGGAGTCGGGCCAGAATCGTCTCGATCGACTGGTCCACCTTCAGATCAAGCCAGGCGGGACCAGGAGCCCCGTAGAAATAGATAGGTGTCCCCTCAAGCCCGTAGGAGGTGACCACCAGATCTCCCTTCCGTGTGCCTCGGGCGGTTCGTAGTTCGACATTTTTGAGGGCCTGTCCTTCCGCTTCCTTCAAGAAAGCGTCGGTCCACTGTAGTTCATACCCCGCATTCGATGACCGAAAAGCCTCGACCGCGAGTCCCTGATTTTGGAGGATAAGCGGCCATGTGAGTTCTTCCGAATCTTGAATATAACTGCCACCCCCAAGGGCCAGGACCACAGCCTGAACCTCGAGAGCATCACCCTCAGCAAAGAGGACCCTCCACCCCTTGTCCATCGCTTGAAGACCAGACCAACGTGCATCCATGCGCAGGACGACGCCTCGCAGTTCAAGCCGCTTTTTCCACTCACGCAGGAGACGAGCGGCATGCATGGTGCTGACAAAGTATCGACCACTGGTGCCACAAAAGGTGGAGAGCCCTAAGTCCTGCTCGATAAACTGAATCCAATCTGCAGGCCCAAAGGCTCTGAGAATCTGGGACCAAAGCTCCTCTGGGCCGGTATAATGACGGAGGAAGCGCGTAAGGGGAAGATCGTTCGTGATATTCAAACCCGAGCTACCGGCTATATAAAGCTTCCAACCCGCAGCTTTGCGCTGATCGCAAAGCGTCACGTGATATCCCTGTCCTGCGAGTACGTCTGCCGCCATGAGACCTGAGGGCCCACTGCCGATCACACAAACGGATTGTAAGGAGGAGTCCAGCATAAACGCGTTGTTCCAGAAGAAAAAGCGTCGCGATGAGATTTTTTGTGCGCTTTTGGGAATCTCTATGCAAGGGGAAAACAGAGAGAAAGAGGACAAGGATGGCGGGAGCGACGGGACTCGAACCCGCGGCCTCCGGCGTGACAGGCCGGCGTTATAACCAACTTAACTACGCCCCCATCCAAGCAGGTGCCCACTATAAGCGGTCTTCCCAGTTCCTGTCCAGAAAAAACTTAAGATTCTTAGTTTTTTTAGCCACGCTCCGGCCGACTGAGGCAACTCGCCTCGCAACCGACAGCCCCCGGGAGTCTTTGCTACGGCCCGAGAGACCGTAACGTTCACGAGCTGTCCTGAAGGATTTAGGACCGGCTAGCTGCCAGCGTTAATCTTGAATGCGCTTTGTGCTGAAGGAAGAAACAGGAGCAGGAAAAGTAAAAAGCCGCCACCAAGATCTTCTCTTTGATGCGCGGCTTTCTATCTCGCAAAAAACGGAGTTTCAAAGTGGCGGGAGCGACGGGACTCGAACCCGCGGCCTCCGGCGTGACAGGCCGGCGTTATAACCGACTTAACTACACCCCCGCTCTGGAACACAGAAACTAAGGGATCGCGTTGCACTTGTCAACGCTTAACCTAGAAAAAAATTCAGGTGGGAGCGCCCAGGGCCTGATGCGGCTCAGCACGTTCTTCCTCCTGACGCAAACGTTCCTCTTCCTTCTTCTGTTCACGACTGCTCCACACGAAGAAGACGACTGTGAGTGCGATCAGGTTGATGAACCCGCCAGGCACCCACATGATGAGGCCACCCAACTTCTGATCGTCAAGATGGGTCCAGCGCTCGGCCCACCAACCCGGCATCGGAATACCCTCGTAGGCGTAGAGCACCCTGTCCGAGAACGTGAGGATCGCACTAAGGATAATGTTGGATGCCTCCATCGCAGCAAGGAAAAGCATCCGCCAGGGTAAAGGCAGATGAGAGCGCATAGGATGAGGATCGATCACATTACGCCAGAGAAGCATCGCTGCCAAAGCGAAGTTTGCATGTTCCACGAGGTGCCAGTAATCATTGAGCAGAGCCATGTTGTAGAATCGGGGCAAATGCCAAAACCAGAAGGAAGCCTCGAAGAAAATCAGGGCTGGCAAAGGCCTACCCAGCGTGTTGTTGAGGATACCGAGGATGCGACTGCGTAGCAGCGGAAAGTAAAAATAACGTCGCACCCAGTTTGGAATCCCACGCAGAACGACGAAAAAGGGAATACCAAACAGCATGAGAGGCACCCCCAGGTTCGCGATCATCATGTGCTGCACCATGTGCGCCCAGAACAGCTGATCGGAAAGGGGATCGACTGGTGGCATAAGACCCAAGATACACAGAGTGACTCCTGTCCCGAAGCACACGAGCTGCCACCTCTTCACCGGCTTTTTCTTAAAGCGTCGGTAGCCGCGGATGTAAAAGATCAGCATCAAGAGAAAAAAGATAAGGGTGGGATCCCAGTCCCACTTGATGGTGAAGACATCCTCGGGAAGGCGGTCATAAAGTGCATGCGCGTAGGCCGTAGGCATGGCTGAGTCCTCGTCTTAGGAAGGCCTTCACCATAGCCTGTCTTGTCCCCCAACACAAGAAGGAGCAGCTTGCTCAAAAGACACAAAAGGCTCTCTACCCAAGGGTTTGAGAGCCTTATTAGCGACCAGAATGATACTGTTCCGAATTCAAGCTATCTAGCGGTTCGACACCCCTAAGCCACTGAGAATTCTTGAATTTCTCCGACTTCCTGCTCATCAAGCGCTTCCTTTGTTTCCAGCCAAAGCCGAAAGACACAAAGGAAGCCCTCGCGAAGCTAGCCGTGATGGGCCATCAGGACCAGCAGACCGACCATGACGCCGCACACCAGGAGAAAGGAGAAAAGGAAGGTATTCTTAATCATTTTTGGGTCGTACTTCAGGTGCATGTACCAACCCACGACGATGAAGAACTTGACGAGGGACATGATTCCCAGCGAGCCAACCAGTACGGGGTTACTGATACCCCATTGTTCTCTAAACTCAAAAATAGCCCACTCACCGTAGGTGATGACGCCCAATACCACAAAGAGGATGAGGTAAAGGGAGATTCCACCACCATGGCTATCGTGCTGTTCCTGCACCATTGATACGACTCCTTAAATATAAACGAAGAGGTAAACGACGGTGAAAATGATGATCCAGATCACGTCTACAAAGTGCCAATAAAGGCCGCAGGTCTCGACTACATCGTAGTCAAACCACTTTTCACCCTGGATCAGAGATCTCACCAGCAAGGTGCCTATGATCAGACAGCCGACAGCAACGTGCGCACCGTGACAACCTGTGAGGATGTAGAACGAAGCGCCGAAGATATTGGTACTCAGACCCAGCCCGAGACTCAAGAAGTGGTGGAATTCATACCACTGGAATCCGAGGAAGAAGAGACCAAAGAGCAAAACGGCTGCGAGGCTCCACTGCATAGCCCGCAGTTTCTTGTGCTTACAGTAGTAGACCGCCATAGCCATCGCCACCGAGCTGATCAGGAGGTCGAAGGTTGAGAGCGTGGTCAGGTTGATGTCAAAGATCTCAGGACCAGTCGGCCCGCCGACGGAGCGGTGCCGGTTGATCATGTAGTTGGTGATAAGGGTTCCGAAGAGAAAACATTCGGAACCGATGAGAGTCCACATCGCAAACTTGCGGTTATCGACTCCGGTGTTAGTAACAATGTGAGCGCTCATGTCAGTCCTTTCCTTATGCCTCTTCGTATGCCCAACCGTACGAGCTAATCAGAATCACAGCGACTCCAAGCAAGCTCACATAGAGACCGATATCCCGGAGGAAGAAGCCAGCAGCACCGAGCGTGATCCCCGCGGCCAGTGCAATCGGCCAGTAAGAGGGATTCGGCATGTGGATCGCCTTCGGATCGTACTTAGGAGCCGCAGGCGATGGCTTTTTGGTTCCTTTATCATCGTACTTTTGCGCCCAGAAGTCGTCCAGTACCTTGACTTCTGGCTCAATACCGAAGTTGTACTCGGGAGGAGGCGAAGGAATCGACCATTCGAGGGTACGACCGTCCCAGGGATCGGCCGATGCTACAGCGCCCTTCTTGAGGCTGTAGAAGAGGTTGAAGAAGAAAAGGAGACCACCCACGGCTGTCATGTAAGCACCGAGGGTCGCTACGACGTTCCAGAGGTCCCAACCCATGTCAGCAGCGTAGGTATAGTTCCGACGAGGCATACCCTGAACACCCAGGAAGTGCATCGGGAAGAACGTAACGTTGAAGCCGATCATGAACAGCCAGAACTGGACCTTTCCCATCCCTTCGTGCAAGAGACGTCCTGTCACTTTTGGGAACCAGTAGAAAATACCGCCGAAGAGACCCATGACGGCACCACCGTAGAGCACGTAGTGGAAGTGGGCGACGACGAAGTAAGTGTCCTGGTGCTGGGTGTCGATCGGCTGCGAGGAGTGCATGATGCCCGACAGACCACCCAAGGTGAACATCGCGACGAAACTCAGACCGTAAAGGGAAGCCGTGGTGAACTGAATACGCCCCCCCCACACCGTCGAGATCCAGTTGAAGATCTTCACCCCAGTCGGCACCGCGATCAACATGGTAGCGGCGGTGAAGAAGATCGTGGCCCAGGGCCCCATACCGGTGGTGAACATATGGTGAGCCCACACAGCAAAGCCGAGAAAACCAATCGCACACGATGAGTAAACCATGACCGAGTAACCGAACAGGGGCTTACGCGAGAAGGTTGCTAGAATTTCCGAGACGATGCCCATCGCCGGCAGAATCAAAATGTACACTTCCGGGTGGCCGAAAACCCAGAAAAGATGCTGCCAAAGAACGACCGAACCACCGGTACCAGGGTTGAAGAAACCTGTCCCGAAGTGCCGATCGAAAGTGATCATCACAAGCGCAACCGTGATCACGGGCAAAGAGAGGAAGAGGAGAATCTGGGTGACAAGAGTCGTCCAGATGAACATGGGCATCTTGAGAAGAGTCATGCCCTTGCAGCGCATGTTCAAGATCGTCACGAAGAAGTTAATGGACGCGATCAGTGAGGCTAGACCGACGACCTGTAGTCCCATCGCCCAAAAGTCTGCGGACAAGTCTGGGGTGTACTGAATGGACGTGAGGTTAGCATAACCGAACCAGCCCCCGCGAGGTGCCTCGTTGATGAGGAAGCCGAAGTTGAGCAAGAGACCGCCGAAGAGGAAAATCCAAAAACTCAAAGCATTGAGCCGAGGGAAGGCGACGTCGCGAGCACCGATCATCAGCGGTACGAGGAAGTTGAAAAAGGCAGCCGACAGCGGCATGACCACCAGAAAGATCATGGTGGTCCCGTGCATGGTCACCATCGCGTTATAAGTTCGTGCCGTGATGAAGTCATTGTTCGACACGATCAACTGGGTGCGCATGATCATGGCCTCTACGCCACCCAAGAAGAAGAAGAACAAAGCTGATAGCGCGTAGAGGACAGCGATCTTCTTGTGATCAACTGTCGTGATCCAACTCCAGAGCCCGCTACTGGGCGCGCCGTGATTACTCATACCGAATCGTTACCTCCTGAGGAAAACTCGCTCGTGCAATTAATAGGTTTTGGCTGTGGAGTGCTGCAGATAAGCTGTCAAAGCCTTGATGTCATCTTCAGTCAGCTCAAAGTTGGGAGCGAAGACCATCAGACTCCCAGGCTTGACCTTCTGATAGTCAGGCGGCGAATCCACGGAGTCTCGCAGCCAGTGATGAAGTCCTGCACGGTCGTTCGGCAGAGTGCCCGCAGCCAACGTCCGGCGGTTACCGAAGTTTGTCAGGTCAGGACCGATCAGACCTTGAGCGTTGGTGCCTGCGATCGCATGACAGGTAAAGCAGGTTTTGCCCATAAACAGGTCCGAACCTTTTTTCTCTAGCGTAGTCGCGACGACAGGAGGCTGCATGGCCACCTCGGTCCAGCGATCGAAGCGCTCTTTCGAAACAACTTTGGCCTCATAGCGCATCCGCGCGTGGGAAAGTCCGCAAAGCTCCACGCAGTGTCCCTGGTAATAGTCACCTTCAGGATTCACCAGCTTTGGGGTCGTGTAAAACAGCTGGTTCGTGATGCCGGGCAGGTTATCCATTTTTCCGCCCCAGCGAGGGATCCAGAAGCTATGGATGACATCGGCTGACTTCAGTTTGACCAGTATGGGCGTATCTTCCGGAACGACCATCTCATTAGCGGTTACGATATTGAGGTCGGGATAACGGAACTCCCACCACCACTGGTGACCGATGGCTTCAATGACCAGCGACTCTTTGGGGGGAGCTTCGCTGCGCTTCATAATCACTTCCAGCGAAGGCAAGAAGATGAAGATAAGGAGCACGACCGGGATCAGGGTCCAAAGGATCTCCAACTTGTGGTTCCCTTTGATCTGTTCAGGAAAACGATTGTCACCTGGCTTTTCGCGGAATCGCCAAAGTGCGTAGCAAAAGGGCACCGCGACGGCCACAAAAACGATCGAGGTGATGATCGTCGTGATCAGATAGACCCGGTTGATGTCGTGGCCCCAGTCGGTGACGACGTGCACCGTCGTCATGGGCAGCTTTTCGAAGCAGGCCGTGAGTCCTAACAGGAAGGGAAGCGCAAACAGGACTTTAAACCACCTAACGAGAGAGACCATGAGACAGATTAACTCCACGCAAAGTATTTAGATACCGTGTGTGCAATGACGACCTATGTCACCGCTTGGATTGACGGAGAATTGTTATAATACCTAGAAAGATTCTGCAATGTGAACCACGAACAAGAATTAGAGCTTACGATTCTCTCACCTTTGAGATGACTTGTCAAAACAACAAGAAAAAAACGTGTTCCCGTCAATTCCGAGCTCCACAAAGCTTCCCTCAAGGTTTGAGAGCCCTGTACGCTATGCTGAAAGAGCTCTGGTGAAATAGACTCGCATCGAGTTGGCTTGTTCCTCACCCTGGATCGTGCTACCCTCCGGGCGCCACTGAACTGATGGGATTCTGAGGAGCTCCGCTCGATGCAACTGTCCCCTGTTTTTTGTCTGCGCGCTCTGGCCCTTATGGGGCTAGCGATCGCGGGCTGGGTTGGGCTCCCATCCTGGCCATTCCAACCCCAAATAAATCCTGTCTTGCAGCAATTGCCTGAGGCTGAGCTGCGTTCGCTAGCCTCAAGCTTTCGCCTGCGCGAGCTACCCACTTTCTCGGAGCAGGAGCACAGAGCGGCGGAGCTGGGTCGCCAGCTGTTTTTCGACACGCGACTGTCACAGAATCAGCAGGTTGCCTGCTTTACCTGCCATCAGCCAGCGCGAGATTTCACCGATGGACGGGCGACTGCCACAGGAATAAGCACGGTTTCTCGAAATACACCGACCGTCATCAACTCTTTCGCTCAGCATTGGTTTTTCTGGGACGGGCGGGCTGACTCACTTGCTGCCCAGGTGCAAGGCCCCATCGAAGCTGCGGCCGAACATGGCTTCGATCGGGGACAAGTGGCACAAAGTCTTTGGCGGCACTACAAGGATGCCGTGAGCTCAGTCTTCGGCCCATGGCCGAGCGAGCTTACTCAGCTTCTGGATAGCTCGGAAACTTTTGCGGCTCGCCCTCCAAAACCTGCAATCGAAATGCCTTTGGGCCTCGCCCACTACGCTCTCTCAACGATTCGTAGCACTCCGATTCAGTCGCGTTGGATCCAGGCAGGTGCCAATGCCAACACGGCTCCACAGCGTTATTTTGCGAGCCATTTCCCTAACGAGCCTGTTCAGCACGATCCTGCGGTGCAGCGATACCTATCGCTCTCACCGACGCAGAAACAAAGCCTCGATCAGGTCTTCTATTGGTTTTCGTGGTCGATTGCTCAGTATCAAAGAGGGTTAGTCGCCCGGCATTCACCCTTCGATCGTTTCGTCGATCGACTCGAAACCCAGGACGGCCCGATAGACGCGGCACTGGGGGAAGGTTTTGATCAGGGAGCGTGGAAAGGCTTTCAGATCTTTGCTGCCGCTGGCTGTCCGTTATGCCACACCGGCCCTATTTTGAGCGATCAGCAGTTCCACAACATCGGTCTTGAACAACGCGGTGAGCAGCTCGATCTTGGACGAGCCCTCGGTCTGCTCAAGGCCCAGGCAGATATCTTTAGCTGCAAGGGTTCCTTCGGACCGTTAATGGTGAGTGAAAGCTGCGCCGAACGAGAGTTTTTGCGTCTCGATCTCTATGAAAATGTCGGCGCCTTTAAAACAGCTTCCCTACGTAACCTCGAGCGGACAGCTCCCTACATGCATGATGGTCGCTTTGCTTCCTTGAGCGAGGTGCTGGTCCACTACAATACTTTGGCAGCAGAAGCGGCGGTTGGTCATCGCGACGAAAGCCTTCGGCCACTCGGATTGACAAGCCTCCAGCTGCAACAACTCGAATCATTTCTGCGTAGTCTCACGGCCCCCGTCGAGGATCTGCACGAGATCTCGAAAGGTCAGGTTCGTGCTCCCTAACGAAGCACGACGACACAACGGAAAAAGCCCAGAGTTAGGCTTTCACACCTAGCGCTGGGCTCTCGATACCTATTCTCAGTGAGGTCGAGACGACGTCTTAGCTGAGAACAGTACTGGATTTCTTCGCGACGCGAACTTTTTGGCCATTTTCGGTTTTGAAGCCGACGCGAGTGGCTTTTTTCGACTTAGGATCCACCAACGCGACGTTGGAGATGTGAACTGGCATGACTTTGTCGACGATACCGCCTTCTTCGCCATTCATGCCCGGACGCGAGTGCTTTTTGAACACATTGAGTCCGCTCACGAAAACCGCGTTACGCTTGAAGTCAACTCTATCGATCTTACCGGTTCCACCTTTCGATTTCCCAGTGAGAACAACGACTTCGTCACCTTTTTTGAGGCGGAATTTTTCCTGATATTTGGTCTTCACGGTTTGCTGAGCCATGTTACATATCCACTTTTAGTTTCAAAGTTCTGGACTTACCACATTTGATTGGACTTCGCCAAATGGGAACTCTTCTACTACGCAAAACACTCTGTATAGTCAAGCAGACTTTCAGTTATGCCGATATGGCACCAACCTCAGTCAGACCTTTAAACTTGCAGAAGCCCTCGGATATAAGAGTAGGGAACGTGTTGTCTAAGGAGTCTTTGTGGTACAGCGCTTCATACGATATCTACGCGTTATCTCCTTCCTCCTATTCGGCGCCGGCCGGCTCTACGGTCAAAGCCTGGAAATCAAAGGGCCGGCTGATCTGGATATTCACCCCACCGACGTCATCATTTGGCAAGGCGTTCAGGCCCTCAGCATGCCGGATGGTCGATTGATGATCGGAGCACGGTTGACCACCAAAGATGGGTTTTCTATCTACCAAAAGCGACTGACGTTTGAGGGTCCTTCCGGCTATGGGTTGCGTCTTGCAACCGAGCCCCCCACTCGTATGCAGGACGATCCCATGGGCGATGGCCCAGTGGCCGTTTACGATGGGGGCGACTTTGAGATTGAGTTGAAAGGTGATCGTCCGTTCCAAGGAAACGAGGTCACCCTGCGTATCACCTTCCTCGGCTGTACGTCCAAGATTTGCCTCTTTCCCTACACCCAAGAATTGAAGTTGCCGGTGTATGTGTCGACAGAAACGACTGCGTCTGCTAGCCCTTTGAGCGACAGTCCAGGGGATGGGTCAACGACCACTTCTGCAACGGAGTCACCAACTCCATCGGCAGAAGTTACAGACGGCGCCACACAGAGCGCACCCCGGACTGCCACCATCAGCGAAGGCCCAGCGATCAGTGGCCTCACCTTCGAGCAGCGCTATGCGGCCAAACTGGAAAGCGGGGAGCTGTCCTGGTCCCTCGTGCTCCTGGTCGTCTTTCTAGGAGGAGTCGCCACCAACCTGACTCCGTGCGTCTTTCCAATGATTCCTATCACCTTGCGGCTGTTGGCCAAACAAGGACAAAGACCCGTAACCGCCTCGATCGTCTATGCCAGTGGCATCGTCCTCACCTACACAGGCCTGGGTTTGGTGGCCTCACTCGGTGGCGGTGTCTTCGGCTCCTTTCTGGCTCATCCAGGTGTCAATATCGCCTTTGGGATCTTGTTTCTTTGTCTCGGCGCCACCATGCTTGGCTTCGGCGACCTCAGCAAGCTTCAAAACTTGGGAGCTCAACTTGGGTCGAGTCCATCCTCATCTTACCTCAATGCTCTGGGCATGGGTGCAGGTGCTGGGTTGGTCGCAGCCCCCTGCACAGGACCAATCATGGCGGCTCTGCTCGCGTATGCGACGAAACTCCAATCCACGTCCCAGTCGACCTTGCTCTTTTTTGTCTATAGTGCCGGATTCGCCTTACCTTACGTTTTTCTTGGATTTGCAGCGCGGCGTGTCGCCAGTTTCAAAGTCAGTCCACGCGTCCAGGTCGGAGTGAAGATGCTCTTTGCAGCGGCGATGGTCGGCTTAGCATTCTACTATTTTAAAAATCCTGCTTACCAGCTTCTCAAAAGCCTTTCAGGGTATTGGTGGGGCATGGCAGCGGGTCTTTTGGCAGTGGGGCTCATTCTCAGCACCCTCGTGCTGCGTAACATGCATCTGCTCCATGTGAAATCCGCACACCTCCTACCAACCCTCGTGCTCGGGCTAGGCTTGTTCGCTGGCGTGCAGTGGGCCACAGGTGCAGATGTGAAGCCACGCCTCCACTGGCTCAAGGATGAAGCGTCCGCTTATGCACTTGCAATCAAGGAGCAGAAGCCGATTCTCGTCGACGGTTGGGCCGACTGGTGCGTCGCCTGTAAACAGATGGATCAGACGACCTTTGTCGACCCGGAGGTGATTTCCTTGCTGCAGGAAGGTTGGGTCTACGTTAAGCTAGATTTGACCGAGCTCAACGATACCAATGAAGCGCTAGCTCAGAAATACGATATGCAGGGCCTGCCAACCCTGGTGCTGATCCCCCCAAGCGGGGATCTGCAGCAGAGCAGAAAGTTGGCAGGATATGTGTCCCCCGATCGGCTGCTTCAAGAGCTGCGTGCCTTCTCAGGAAAGTAAGATGCGGCAACACTTGCTCTACGTTACAGCCCCTTCGCGTTTGACTGGTATCATGGGGGCACTGGAACGTCTCCATGCCACACGACTCCCTGAGGATGGTCCCCTCACCGTGAACTACGAGTTGGACCATCGTCTCCTGAAGGGCATGTCTCTCCGTATCTATCTCCTCGCGGATCTCGACGGCGTCTCACCAGTGCTGAGACAGCATCCCATCGACCTATTGGTCCATGATGAACGTGGCTTTGATGGGATTGAAGCCATTCAGGCCGTACAAAACATTGGTCGCGATGTTTCCCTCCTCGCACAGCTTTGGGGGCCGGACTTCCAATTCCCTCTCTCCCGCATCGTTGCTGTGCTTAAAAACACCCCTGACAATGACCACCGCATCTTCGCGCTGGGCCGGATCAACGTCCGGGATGTCATCGTTGAACCCAAACAAACCGCGCTCATGCTGCGTTGGCTACGGGAGGTCCTCTATGCGGGGATTGTCCGCGAGAACAAAGTGGGTTTGGCGCTAAGCGGCGGAGCGATCGAGGGTCTCTTGTATCAGGCGGGTACCGTCTTAGCTTTAAAACACGCCTTTTGTGGCCGCAGCATTTACGACAGCGATGTGATTTCTGGTATCAGCAGCGGCAGTATCGTCGGCTCTTTCATCGCTAATCAGATCGAAGTCGAAGAGCTGATCCGTGGCGTCTTGGATTTGCCATCCCGCTATCCTCCACTCAAGCTGAATACGGCTTTCGATTTGGCCGGCTTACCTATCATCAAGCGGATGATCAGTAATTCTTTACGTATGCATAAGCTGAAGCCAAGTCAGTGGCTCGAAGCAACCATGGAATCAATTCCTACTGGTTTTTTCAAAGGGGATCGACTCGAAGCCTACTTTCACGATCTCTTCGCAACTCACGGACTTGGCGACAACTTTGAAAAGCTGGCTACGCGGCTCTATATTGGCGCTACGGATCAAGACACCTTCGATCACGTGACCTTGGGTCGGGCCCCCTTCGATAAAATGCCAATCAGCTCGGCCGTTCGTGCTTCATGCTCCTTGCCCCCCCTCTTCACGCCAAAGGCGATCGAAGATCGTTGGTACATCGATGGTCAGGTGACGAAGAGCTGTAACTTGGAATCAGTCGTCGAAGACGGCGCTCGTCTTGTGTTTGTGATCGACCCCATGAAACCCTTTCGGGCCACAGTTGCTGGCAGCGCAGATATCAAAGGTGGGTACTATGGGATGGTCCAGATGATCAAAGCACTTGTCTCAACACGCTTTGAGGGGTCCCTGCGCGCTGTAAGCGAGCAGTTTCCAGACGTCGACTTTATCGTCTTTCAACCCGATGAAGAGTGCGCTCGACTCATGTCTGGATCGCCTCTCCGCGCACGACTTCGTACGGAAATCTTGGAAGTAGCTTTCCAAAGTACACTACGACGCCTGCGCGAGCGACACCGCGTCTATGCGGCAAAAACATCGCGTTACGGCTTTGAGCTAAAGAGTGTCGATGCCCTACGCAAGTTAGAAGGGACCTATAACGATATCATCACCAGCCACCTTTAAACCAAACACTCTTGCTCCAGTCGCTCGCATGCGACGTCTGGCGCGAGCGAGGCCATCCCAACATCTGGCAGCTGGATGTATGCAGCAAGCCTAAAGACTCTGGAGGCATATGTTTCATGGAAGTGACTCTTTACCATTACTGGCGATCTTCATGCTCCTGGCGCGTCCGTTGGGCGCTTGCGCTCAAGGGTATCGCCTATCGTTCCGTCCCCATTAACCTGCTGCAGCAGGAGCAGAAAACTCCGGATTATCTCGCGATCAATCCAAGCGGTTTGGTCCCAGCTCTTGTCGCGAATGGACAAGTCCTCTGCGAATCTCTTGCTATCATCGAATGGCTGGAGGAGATCGCGCCAAGTCCAGCTCTCTTGCCCCGCGACCCATGGGAGCGAGCTCGAGTTCGTGAACTCACATTGATGATTGCCTCGGGAATTCAACCGATTCAAAATCTGCGCGTGCTGCATGAGCATAGCTCTGATCCCAAAGAGCGAGAACGATGGGCCAGACATTTTATTCAGACGGGTCTTGAAGGAGTTGAGAAAAAGCTTGCAGCGCAGTCTGGACCCTTCGCCTTTGGTGCCGAAGTGGGTCTTGCCGATCTCTTTTTGATCCCTCAAGTCTATAATGCCCTACGCTTCCAAGTGGACATGAGCCACCTGCCACGATGCCAGTCGATCTATGAGCAAGCTACGAAGACGGCCGCTTGTGAAAGTGCAGCCCCGCACAACCAAGCAGGTGCAACCGCGTCCTGATCAGCTTAGAAGGTCGAGGTCGCCTGAAATACTCCTCCCCCAGCATCCACCAAGGCTTTGGGGAGTAGGGATTGAAACAGAGGCAGGCTGGCATCGGGTCCTTCATACCATCGCTTGTAGTAGAAGTAGTTGCGCATCACAAGTTTCACATAGGAGCGAGTCTCACGGTAGGGGATGCGCTCAATGAATACAAGCATATCATCACTGTCAATGTTAGAGATCCATCGTTCCGTCGCCCTTGGATTGGCATTGTAACTCGTCAGAACAAATACCGGATTTTTGTATTTCTCAAACAAGCGTTGCACATGCTGGACTCCCAAGATCACATTGGTCTCAGGATCGTTCAGCATCGACTCATCCTGCATGACTCGAGCAACACCGGGCAGTTTTTCAGGACTGATGTAATCACTGCGGATCGCTCGAGCCTCCATCCGCGCCGTGCCTGGCATGAGTTGCATCAGACCGCGCGCCCCTACTGTCGACTGCGCCCTCGGATTGAAAACACTTTCCTGGCGAATGATAGCGTTGACGTAACTCGGATCTATATCGAGCTTTCGCGAATAATGATCAACATAATCCGCATAGGATCGCGGGAACAACACGCGTTCCATTCCGCGAGGCAACGCGAGCCTATAGGACTTGGGAAGATTCTGATAGATCCGCACGGCGCCCAACCAATCTCCTGCTGCATACTGAAACACAGCCTTAGCCAGCTGCCGATGGGTATCTCCATCCTGCGTGGGAATTTCCTTGATCTCACAACCCGCCTCCTCTTTCATTCCCGCTGTCAGGAGACGTTCTGCTCGCTCTAGAATCTTACGATCCGCCAATGAGAACTCCTTGAACATCTCATCGCGATCGAAGTGAGGAGTGTGTACCGGAGGCAGCATGTAACGTTTGCCTGTCATTCTCTCCAGAGAGTAATGACCGAGAGCTCCATAGAAAGTGGAATAGAACTCCTGAGCCAGTCGCTCCCAATAGAACTGGGCGCGCTTCCGTTCCTTGCGTTCAAGGTACATCTTCCCTGTCCAGTACAGGGCTAAGGACAGACTCGCGCTGTCCCTATCATCTGCTGCTTTTATGGCCTCGCGATCGATCAGCTGAAGAGCATAGTTCAATGCATCATCCGAGCGCTTAAGCAAGGTAGAGAGTACAATGAGGGATGTCATGGCTTGATTGGATTGTTCGCCCTGAACATAAAGCTCGGTAAAGAATCGATACTTTTCGATCGCTTCGTCAAATTTACCTTCATTTTCAACGATGCGGGCGTAGGTAAACAGGGTATCAGCATGAATCTCCGGATAGTCCTTTTCAGCTTCCAAAAGCAGCATACTGAATATCTTTCGTGCTGCATCAAACTCATCTCGCCCCCAGTAGATGAGGCCAAGCCGTCTCAGGGCCAGTGATTCCCCGCGAAAACCGTACTGCTCCTTCAAGGGCGCTTGAACGGTTTGCCAGAAGGTGACACGGGCCCGGTCGCCCTTCGTACGCCAACAGCCTTCAATCTTGATGGCAACGGCCTCGACGGTTGGGAGGAACCGCTTTTCGCGATCCTCGCTGATGCCTTTTGCGAGCTCATCCTGGGCTATTTGACATACATCATTCCCGCTGGACTTTTCTGCCTGGAAAAGGGTCGCTAGCGCTCCCTTCGGGCTTGGTTGGCCGCTGCCATCTTCGAACAACCGGTGAAAGGCAGCTACTAACCGTGGAAAAGGCTGGATCGCACTTGTCAGCTCCACCCTAAGCTCTTGTTGCAAGGCGGGACTGAGTCCGTTAAGGAGGATGCGAAGAGCCTCTTCCTGAAAGCTCAGCGAACGAAATTCCCTAATTAAGGCAAGTCTAGCCTGCACTTGGACAGCTGTGAGATTGACTTTATCTAGACCTCTCAAATCCTGCAGGATCACACGCTTGCGCGGACAGCTCAGGCCACCTTGCTGCGTGAGACGTTCACGAGCCAACTGCCGATCCTTTGGATCAATACTGGGCATCTCTGTGATTCTTTGCAGGAGGTAGGGTAACATAGCTTCTTCCGACCAGGAATTTCCCGGCTTACCCAGCTGATTCAGAACCTGACCTACCTGCTCCTTCGCCTGAGCCTGACTTGGATTTCGCAAAAATTGGAAGAAGAGCTTACTCGCGGAGTCCAGACCTTTGGTAAATTGCTGGAATTCCGGATCACTCAATGCCGTCGGCTCGCGTCCTGTATGAATCCGCTGCAACCATTTGTCCAGCAGCGGGTCAACCTGGGAGAGACCCTGTCGATATTCACGCAGAATCTGAGTTTCAGGAGGAGTTGGACCTTGCGCCTCAAAGCTGAAAAGCATGAGGCATGCAAATCCCGGGTACACGAGATGTCGGAACACTCGAAGCATATGGTTTTGACCGGAAATTTTAGTAATTGGAAGTTACTCACTGGGTGTAAGTCTAGCACGACAAGAATCGATGGTTAAGATAAGAATGCAACTGCTACGAGGGAATTGGGGGACAAAATGCTCAAAACGCCTTGTAAACAAGAGCCTTGAGCCTGCACAAAAAAATTTTAGAGGGTCGGGGAAGATTCGGGAGATGCACGCGCTGGTCTCTTTTTCCAATGAGGTCCAAAGGCGACGAGATGCTCTTTGGGAATCCAGCCCGTCTTGTCATCGGAAAGAGCAATTTTCACCCATTCACCTCGCTCGTCAATGATTGCGACGGGCGCACCCTCCCGCAGGGCAAAGATGACTATGGCCTGCTTGGATGTGGGACTTGAGAAGACTTCAACCTCAGCTTTGGAGATAGCACCCCAATTGGGGCTCCACAGTTTGATGTAAAGGAAACTCGCCATGAGGTAGAGACTAGCCAGACCTCCAAAGGCTGTGAGAAAACCGAAGGACCATAACCATCGTCTTCGGTAAACAAGGACCGCCAGACTCCCCAACACCATCCAGAGGAACAAACACAGGCTGTAATAGATCATACGCTCACTGAGCCAATGGGAAAGACTCAAGCCATCGAACCAATTGCGATTCAATCGCGCGTCTAGCTTATCTTGTGTTTGTTTCAGCAAAAATTCCAAATTATACCGGATATCTGGCTCCCCAGGCTGCAGTTGAGCAGCCTGAAGGTAAGCAGCGATCGCCGGTCCCAACTGTCCGTTTCGGTAGTAGCTGAGTCCGAGATTATGATAGAGACTGGCATTAGCCGGTTCGTTGCTCAATCGTTTTTCGTAGAGAGCAATAGCCCGATCGAACTCTCCTCGCTGATAAAACCGAGCTGCAGCCTCGAGATCCGAATCTGCAGCGAGGAGGGGGCCATACAAGCAGAAGCTTAAAACCAAGAGCAGCGTCTTTAGCATCGGCGGTCAACCTCCTTCATCAGGTGTTCCATCTGCACAAGTAAATCTCGACCCACTTGACCTTGCAGGTTTGTGGGCGCAAAGAGCACCTGATCGGCCTTTTGCCAGACCTGCTTCATGTTTTGGATCGTCTCTGCATCCAAGCCGCGCTCCTTGAGCTGCAGCTCCACATCACGAAGAGTCAGGCTTCCTCCCGGGATAGAAAGCTTATCTCCGAGAAAGGACTTCAGACTGCCCTGTGCAAGTTGGATCGCCGCCCGTGTTTCATTTTTAATCAACATGTTATCAGCGGCTGCCAACTGTTTACGGTAGGTTTGAAAGGCCCGCGCTGCACGCCGACGGCGCAGATAGAATTCCCCCCTCGAGCGACGATGACCGAACCAGCTTGCCATTCCAAGGGCCCCTACGCCAGAGCCAAGGCAGATAGCTCCCACCGCCCACTCCCAGCCCTGCACCCTATGGCTACCCAGCAATCGTTGCGGTGCATGAGGTTCTACCAAGTCCTCCGCCAAAGTCTCCACCTCCCGGCGGTCACGGGGTGACGGGAGCGTCTCTTCATCGCCGGTGGGCGTCGGGGGAGCAGGAGCGATGCTTTTCCCTTCGACCTGAATAGAACCGAGATCAGCTGTCAGATCACGATACTGGCCAAGCCCTGTATCGAAGTATTGGATGCTCAGAGTACCTAATTCGAGGGTACCGCCCGTCAGTGGCACGATCGCAATTTTTTGGGAACGCTGCCCGAGGATCCCCTTTTCCGGGTCCACCGTATCTTGGGACTGTGGCTTGTCGCGATACATCTTTGAAGGCCAAGGGAGATTGAGATTCGGATCAGCCATCCCTGTCGTAACACCCTCTCCCGTCACCTGTAGGGAGAGTGTGACTGTTTCTCCGACCTGAAGGGCTCGCGGAGTGAGATCGCTCGTCATCTGAAATTGACCAACAAGACCGCTGAAATCGGCTCTTCGGCCCTCGAGCGGCAGTGGCAGAACTTCAATACTGGCCGGTTCGCTGCGGAATCTTTTGGTCATGACCTCAGTTGGATTCATCCAATCATCCAATAAGGAGCGCGAGCGTTTTTTCCCTAAAGAGATTTTCGCTTGAAGCACGGCTGGATCGATATCAAAGCGTCCTTCCCGTCTTGGAGTCAGCACAGCCTTCAGCTCCGTCACGGTATACTCGTCGCCGCCTATCATCTGGGTATAGTTTTTTTGCTCGTCGATATCGCGCACCTGAAAGCTGTCGGGGTATTGAATTTCTGGCGTCGCACCATAAAGCTTCACTCGATTAAAGATTCGGATTCGAGCCACGATGGTCTCGCCGAGGTAAACCTTTTGCTTCGAAAAGGTCCGTTCGACAAACACGGTCCGATCACTCCGATCGGCCTGGCTAGACGATCCACCACCTTGCACCTTGAATTCAAGCGGCAGGGTCTCCATCATCTTGCCATCGACTTTGAGCTTGAGGTTCGGAATGGTAAACGATCCAGGACGCTTTGGCACGATCACGAATTGAAATTGTACCTCTCGAGAAAACTTACCATTGATAATGGACACGCTCTGGCTCGTTCCAGCCTTCTGAACTTCGAGACCATCGATCGTAGGAAATTCAGGCTCCTCGCTAAAGTTTCCTTGGACACTCAGTGTGTACACAAACTGATCTTCGAGCGTTCCTTCGGTTTTATCTAATTCGCCAGTGAGACTCGCAGCCCAAGCTACACTCGCTGTCAGAAGCCACCCGAAGAGGAGACCCCACCCTTTCAAAAGACTACCACTGTTTATCATTCCGCTCTCCCTGTTGACCATCGCTCGGATCGATTTGGATGGGATAACGACCGATCTGATCTTCAATAGACCGCAGTTTTGACTCTGCATCTTGCAATTCAAAGAGTTGAACTTTCGCATGGGAATTCGGAGCCTGGCCTTGAGCTTGAGGATCCGATGTCCCAGCTCGACCGAGAGTTTGCTGGGGATACTTGCTTTGGTCGAAGCCTTCTCGATCCTGAGCGGGTGAGGGTGCTCCGGGTGTTTGATCCGGCTGCTGCCCGCCAGCAGTCGCCTCCCGAGCTGCCTTTTGCGCCGGATCTTCTGGCTTTTGCTGGCCCGCGTCTTGGGACAACGATGTATCCTTTTGCTGAGGTGTCGAAGCCTGACCTGTTGGGGAAGCGCCCGATGGGCGTCTTTCACCCGCGGGATTGGCTTGGGAGGCAGACTGTTGCTGGGATGACGAAGATTCCTGCGTCTGATTTTGTGCCTGATTTTGTGCCTGATTTTGTGCCTGATTTTGTGCCTGATTTTGTGCCTGATTTTGTGCCTGATTTTGTGCCTGATTTTGTGCCTGATTTTGTGCCTGCTGCTGCCCGCCGGTCTGGCTCTCGTCGCCACTTTGAGATCCATCTTGACCTCCAGCGCTGGCTGACTCTTGCGCTTTTGTCCTGTCTTCTGATGTCTGTTCGTTGGCTTGAGCCTGGGATTGGGGTGGATCCTGGACCTTCCGCTGTGATTTTTGTTTCCGGACCCACTCTAGATTTTCCTGGAACGCAGCATTCGCATTGTCGTAGCTGAGTGCCTCTAGCAGGTTCTGTTCTGCAGGTCCGTACTGCTGCTGCAGGATATCGCACATCGCGCTGTTGTATGCTGCGCGGCTCCGCAAGCGAGCGTCAGGACTCTGGCGGACTTGGTCGAACAACTTCTTAGCTTCTTCGAACTGTCCTCTTTGAAAACTGGCCACCCCAGCGTTATAGACCTGAGGCCAGTCCGTCGGATCTTGACTGATATGCTGTCGAAAATAGGTTTCAGCCGCCTCGTATTGCTGACTCTTGAAGGCCCGAAAGGCCTCCTTAAGAGGATGGGCCGAAATCGATAGCGGCCAAAAAACTAACAAGCAAAAGCCGAGGAGATTTTGCTTTAATCTAGCTTGACGTGCTCGATTCATCGCCCTCACCTTTTTCGTTCCTTCGATCTCAACTGGGTTCAATGCTTAGAGACCAGCGCACGGTCTCCCTGCAGAGCCTTGAGCCAACTCCTCATGCGCTCGATCCAGGCTCCGGTCTCTTCAGGTGTCATGGTCTGACCAGCGAATTTTACCTGATCAGCCAAACTCAGAAACTCCAGTAACTCTTGCTGCACATCAGCCGAAAGTGTCGCTCGAGCTGCGAGACTGCGACGCAATTCAGGAAGCGTCTGACCCGTAGCGGGAAAGCTATGTTTGAGTTCTAAAGCGTGACGCAGCACTCCACTCAAGCCTAGGTAAACATCCCCTGCAGGTCGATCCCGGTAGACAGCCTCCCACTGGTTCAGCTCGTTTTCCAATCCGATCCAGGGAGAGGGTGGTAGCTCCACGATCTTTTTGGAACCTCTCGCCCACCGGTAGATGATCCACACAAAGAGGAGCACAATCAAAATCAAGATGAGCCATAGCACCCAATCGTAGCGGATCCAAAGAGGCTCTGGCTCGAGTCCCAAAAGCCCATGAGGTGGCATCGGCACGTGTTGCTGATCAGGCATCTTCAGGATCCTCTTAGGGAACATCCACTTGGTTCAGGATGGTCTCGATCAACTGATCGATCGGTACATTCTCTGCCTCGGCCTCGTACGTAGGAATCAGCCGATGGCGTAGGATATCGGGACCAACGTCTTTAACATCCTGTGGAGTGACGAAAGCTCGTCCTTGAAACAAGGCGTTCAGACGAGCTGCCCTTTCGAGATTGATCGAAGCTCTAGGACTTGCCCCGACTCGAATCAAGCTAGCGAGTCGACCTAAGCCATATTCGGCTGGACGTCGCGTGGCGAAGACGAGCTGAACCATATAGCGTCGCACCGAATCTGCGACATGAATGTCTTTGAGCAATGACTGATAGGCAAGGATGTCGTTGACGCCGAGGACCTTGGGTAAGACAATCTCGTCGCCGGCTGCCATCCGCTGCACGACTTCAATCTCCTCCTCGAGGCTATTGTAGTCTACTTTGACCTTGAAGAAAAATCGGTCCATTTGAGCCTCAGGCAGAGGATAGGTCCCTTCCTGCTCGATCGGATTCTGTGTCGCCATGACAAGAAAAGGTTTGGGTAGGGCGTAGGTCTGGTCGCCCAGGGTCACCTGTCGCTCCTGCATCGCCTCCAACAGAGCTGACTGAACTTTTGCTGGAGCTCGATTGATCTCATCAGCGATGAGCAGATGAGTGAAGACAGGACCTTTCTTAATCTTGAATTCGGCCTGTCGCGGATCGTAAATTTGTGTCCCTACGACATCAGCCGGCAGAAGATCAGGAGTGAACTGGATTCTAGAAATCGTTAAATCGGAACAGTCCGATAGCGCTCGTACTGCTGTCGTTTTCGCTAAACCTGGCAGACCCTCC
>Ga0315902_10003773_pt1 | contig 22396 bp, 16 predicted proteins | sample LakEriMetagenome_9_FD_203523 | JGI IMG/M metagenome (GOLD analysis project Ga0315902, IMG submission 203523) | Freshwater fungal communities from buoy surface, Lake Erie, Ohio, United States - Buoy 12 MA117 | ecosystem: Environmental > Aquatic > Freshwater > Lake > Lake biofilm | place: USA... | reverse complement strand
AAACTTAATAGAAAAGTTTTGAAAATATTTATCTGATGTTGCTTGAAGACTGACAATATTATTAGAGTTATATTGTTGTTGAATTGCACTTAAATTTTTTATTGGTTGATAAATAACCTGTTGACCATTTACTGTGTCATTTCTAGCAATATTTATTAATTCTTGTCCACCAATATTTTCAAAAATAATATCCGCCATTATTTCAATAGGAGTTGTTTCTTCATTAAATAATATTGTGTCAATAGGCGCTGTTAAAACTGGATTAACAGAAAAAGCACTTATATTAAGACCAGCATTAGACGGTGTTGGTGGGGTTGCAGATACTGTCATTTTATACCTCGCTCAAATATACTGTCATAGTTGGACCATCTGGATTTCTACCATACTCAATATTATATATTACAAAACGGTCTGTTGTTGGAGCAACAAGATCAAGGCCAGTTGAGTCTTTATAATTGATAGTTACTATATCTCCTAGTTGTAGAGTAGGTATCGCAAACATGCTTACTCCAATAGCCTTTTTAGGCTTCATAACTTTATTAATAATCCATCCCATTAATTCTTCTGCATCATCATCGCTTTGAATATACGGGGTATCAATAGAAAATTCATTCTTTCCATATATGATTCTGCTTTGTCTTATTTCATCATACTTTGCCTTTTCTACTAAAGATGATGTTACTATTGGACTACCTTGCAATTGCTGATTAGCAAAATTACTTTTCTTTTTAAAATATTCATCAACAGTTAACTCATATGTTGTATCTTGAGTAAATGTTATACCCTGGATTCTTAAATAGTTTCCTGTTGTTTCATCTAGATTTAATGCTGTATCTGTTGCATTAAATATTAAAAATTCTGCACCATAGGAGTCTGCCTGGAATCCAGAAGTTGTATATCCTTTAATTCTATTAAGAGTTGGAGACAACTGTGCATAAAGTGCTGGATAGGAACGATCATATTTAATATCAAAGTATGCACACTCACGCATAATAGTTCCAAACTCATCAAAATACATATTATATTTTGGTGGTTGTTGAGAACTAATGCCAGTGAGGTAGGTTGCCTGAATAATTCCACTCATTGCATATTTACGGAAAGACTCATTTGCATCAATGCCCTTATCTCCAAATGCACTTGACAATGTTTCGCCAACTGTGAATACAGTATTCTGAGAATAGTTTTCTGCTAAAGCATATACATTTTCAAACATTACTCGTGATGAGCCACGAATGAATGGTGCCATATTATTGTAAATAGGTAGTGGATCTGTATCGTCAACAATCTTAATTAGTTTATTATTAATATACAGATAGAATCTACGAACAGTTCCAATGTCTTCATACTCTACAGATAAATCATATACTGTTGTATTTTCTTCGCCAGCCATTCTATATTGACCAGTGAATCTTCCATCGTCAACAATAATGCTTGTTAAGCCACCCCAAAGTTTTACAGGAATTGCCTCATCGCTCACAGAGTCTTTTTTAACCTTATAAAATACAACATTGTTAATAGATATATTTGGATTGCCAGCATTATCTATTGTAATATAAGATTCAATATTGTCTTCTGTCATTGCCACTATCTCAAAGTAGTATCCATTGTTTGTTTCTGGATTAAGCAATACTGCTATACCGCCAGATCCTCCACCAATGCTAATATTTTGATTTGGAAGCGCTCCTGTAACCTGATAATATGATGTGCTACCTATTGGTGTTTGTGCACGATTTTCGTTATTTTCAATTTTTCCAATAATTCTCATTCTAGTTCCAAAAAGTTTATAGGCATCATTTAAATTTTTATAAACATATGAAACAAAGTTAAGTGGGTTTTCTGTTGTTTTAAACGATGGGCCATTCATAACAAGAGCAGAAGATTGCATAGTTCCTGCTTGAGTAGATTTAAGGTTATTAACTTCTGTTTCAGTCAGATAGTTTGTAGCCATAAAATTTTTAATAACACCATTTCTAGTTGTTTGTTTTGCTAAATCATTATTTACTCCAGCAGCGCCAGTTGCTGTAGATGGAATAGTTGGATCTATTTCTGTTGTAAACAAATACTGTGTTTGCATAGTGCATCCACGAACATAAGAATTGTTGCTCCAATAGTCGCTAATTCCAGCATTGTGCTCAACTATAGGTGTTCCAAATTGTCCACGACCATGCTCATAAACAGCACCTGGCTGTAAACGCTCTATGCCATCAATTGTTTCATAATAAGGAACAGAATAAATACGAATTAAGCCAGTTGGATAAATTTTCCCATTAAATGGAAGGGTAGAAAAATATCTTTGATATTCTTGATTACTTGTAATCCAAACATTGCCAGTTCCTGTAATATTAAATTGAGCAGCATCATATCTTATTATTTCTCCATTAGCATAAAAATACCCTTGATATCTTGTTAGCCAATATACACTTTCTCCTAAGTCAAGGGTATTATTTATAACTACCCCGCCAGATACTGTTGGTGGAACTGCTGGAAGCGTAGAATTAATTGGCATAGCGCCAAGGACATAGTTACCCTGTTGCGATGCAACCTCGTTAACAGTTTTTGTTGATTGCGTTCCAGATACTTCCCATAAAAGGGCAGGCTTATAAATCCAAGTTTTTTCTTTATCAACCATGCTTGACTGTCTAATAGATCCGTATGATCTTTGCAAATATCTAGTAGTATAAGATATCTTGCCATCATTGTAAACCTTTTTATCTTGAGATGTAATTGATAAAATATTTGGTAAATTTCCAGATGATTGATTTTCAATTACACCTGTATCTGTTTGATTATTATTGCCCAATAAAATAAAGTCTGTTGCTCTTTCAGTAGTAGAGGGCATTAAATAATTTTTACTCATAACAACAAAATTATTATATTCATCAAAGAACATGGCGGTCTGCGTAGCCAGTGCTAATTGATTTAAAACTTCTGCTACGTTTTGATCTGGAGCAACAAAAAAATATGGTATAACAGGATCTGATTCTCCAGTTAATCTTTTAAAAGTATAATTTGTAAAACCAATATAATCTAGCAATGTGGTAATTGCAAAACTAAGAGATGATTCTGTCAATAAGAGTCTTGGCGCTGGCATTGACTCAAGAAAGAAATAAAAGTCTCTTAATTCAATTTCAATAGATGCGCCAGTAACGTCTGCTTGCGGGAAGCCTTCGGAATACATAGTTTTGATTGGAACATAATAATCATATAGGGTGCCGCTGGAATCCTCAACTTCTGAAACTATTTCGTGAAAAACAAATTTTATATTTTTTCTAATATAGTCTGAAATAATACTGGATGTATTGTTTTCATTAAATGCTTGGTCATCATCAAATATTGAAAGAGATCCTGTAGATGCTAGTAACTGCCCTACTGGTAAAGAAGTAACTCCAATATCTGAAAGGATTTTAGTTAGTTTATAGTCTATAATTTTATCTGATAAATCTACAACTAATCTTGGAGAAAACTCAATAAGATCAAATGTTGTATCAAATTTATTCATAGTATCTACTACAATTCTAATACCACGAATGTATTGAAATTCTCTATAGGTTGTCCCGCCAGAAACATTGTTGGAAAAAGATGCTGGTGATGTTAGGTCGGTTACAAAACTTGTTTGACTGTTTATAGTTTCTGAGCCAAGACTCCACCCATAGGTAGGAGAAAAAGTTTCATAACTACTTCCAGTCCAAATATAAAAAGTTCCTACCTCATTATCATTTGCAATAACTAGGTATGCGTATCCATTGAGTGCTTGGTCTGGCAACATAGTACTTGAAGATAGTGATCCTTTATATTTATAAATGTCTTTATATTTATCTGGAATAATTAATCCATATTGCAATTCAACGTATCCATCTGGCGCAATGATAGGAGAACCATTTGCTCTTGTATCATTTTCTGTAAATGTATATGCATCTACCCAGTTATTTCCATTAAGATATTGAACTCTCCATCTTGCTGGAGTTCGTTTATTTGATTCCCCATACAATGGATCTGATATTGATCCTGTTGGCGTAGTAAAAGGACCTAGATTTACAGTGCCAACACCAGTTTGCATTTTTACTACAATCCTATTTGCTGGAACCTGATTTTTATAAACAACAAAAGGTACTGCATCATCAATATAATATAATGAGTTAGAGATATTTTTTGCAATACCATACTCAACATTGTTTTCTGTTCTATAAGAAGTCCAATACCTAAATTGATCATACCTAGATGGCATATACCAACGTGGGCGTTGTGCTATTGCTGATCCAGAGTTTGGCATATATGATCCAGAAAAATATAAAGGTTTATTTACACCTGAGCGTGGTCTAAATGGTTTTATGCAGTCTTCTAAAGAATAAAGCATTTTCATTTTTTGTTTTTGTAATATAAATTGTTGTGGGGTTCCAGAGTTATCAAAACCTCCATCTACTACAACATCTGCATCAGTTGCTCCTTTGTAATAGTTTCCAGAATCTAGTTGGTCAAATATTACAGGCAATGTATAAAATTGTGAACCTGGAGTTGTTGGACGGTATCTATAATTGCCAAGATAAAAAATATTATCTGGCATATTCATATTCCATTCACCAATTACTAATGATTTTAGTTGAATTGTTGCTGATGTTTCTAAATGAGTCTTTAATGCTGTATTAACAAACATACTAGACCTCTTCTAAAGTTACATTAATATTCCAGAAATCGTATGTGCTACCACCACGTTTTACAACTGTATAACTAAAGTCTGCAAAATATACCTGAATAATTTCATTATATTGTCCTAAATGACCAAATGAAGCATCTGTAATTTCTCCATTTGTTTTAAAATTACTATATTTATCATATGCTAGATACATCCAAAATGGTCCAGGATGACTGTTATACCAGTCTAAAATTGCTACACCGCCAGCACCACCGTCTGAGGTAAATTCTCCGCTAGTGTTTTTGTATGGTGAAATACCACTTGAATTAAAGTCTGCAACTTCAAAATATGCACGGGATGGAAGCATATTCCAAGACCAACTAATGCTAAGTTTATCTGCAATATGATAGGATCTCATCCTACCATTTATTGTTCTTTCTCGTTTTTCTATTCTTTCTTTGCTGAAATTAATTTCACTACGATTATTGTCAGATAGTATTAAAAATTGATCAATTAAATCTTCATCAGTACCGCCAGGAACTACAGCACCAACCTCATAGCCATTTGGAAGATATAGACCATTAGTTAAAGTTCCAGAGTTATTAGACCAAAGGACAGCCTCTGGGCGCTGATATCTTTTACGACCTGCCATATATGCTGCTGTAGCCATTATTAAACTCTCTGTGTCCTAATTCTCTGTGAATCAACCTGTTTAATCTGTGTCATAACTGCCCTTGCAATTTCATCAGGGTTTGCTCCAGATTTAACATTTACATTGACACTATAATTATACACTGCGTCGCCTGCATATGTGCCATCATTTATGGCCTTCATACGGTCAACCCCATAATTTTGTACAGCATATCTACTCATAACAAATTCGCCTGGCGTTAACATTGCTGGTACAGTATCAGTACCCAAAACCTTACCACCAAAGGCATATCTTTGTGTAATAATTCCACCACTAGCCTTGCGCTCTGCTAAAAAGTTAGCAACTACGCTACTGGTAACTCCACCTATAGTTGACGGCGCTGGCTTTTTTGTTGAACTTGTTGTTCCAGTTACTTTCTTTGCTGCATCAACTACCTTTTTATCTTGTGCTGCTAAAGATGCTGCAAAATCACTAGGCGTTGCTCCTGGTTTTAATGAAGATGCAACAATATTATTATATTTATTTCTTTCATCAACTAAATTAATAGCATCTATTACTTTTTTATCTGCTGCTGCTAAAGCATGTCCAAAATCACTTGGCGTTGCACCAGGTTTTAATGAAGAAGCAACGATCTTATCATAATCATTTTTTGCTGCTTCAACAAATGGAGTAAATATATTTTCTGGTCTTGGTGTTACTGTAGAAACTTCTGGTGTTGGAGTTGGTATTGGAGTAGGCTTTGGAGTAGGAGTTGGAGTAGGAACTGTAGTAACTCTTGGCTTAATTTCTTCTGGAGTTGCTACACACTCCCCTGTGTAGTAATTGTAATAAGGTTTTGCAGGACCACATGGCCCCGCTGGTATTGGCTGTGGTTGTGGCTGTGGTTGTGGCTGTGGTTGTGGCTGTGGTTGTGGCTGTGGTTGTGGCTGTGGTTGTGGCTGTGGTTGTGGAGTTACAGCACTTGGTGCACCTGCAGCACATCCAACAAAGATGCTACTAAATAGTGTTGCTGGTTGTCCTTGCCCCTCATCTACATATGTTTCAATATAATATGCCCAACCAGAAGGACAACTTGAATCTGGCTTCATAATTGGTAAAGAAACTTCTAGTTTAGGAGCAAGATACTGTTCATTAATTGGAGCAGTATCAATCTTTGGAATAACTGGCAATTCCATTTCTGCTCTTAGTTTTGCTATTTCATCAATTACAGCCTGGAATAAATCTGGGGTATCTGTAATAATTTTATTAATATAAGAAGCATATCCGCCAGCAGCCTTTAGAACATTTGTAATAAATGATTCACTATTAATATCAATTCCAGCAGCCTTTGATAGATCAAGAACCTTTAGGGCATTTTCTATTTCTACCTTTGTACCGCCGAAACGCTTACTAATTTCATCAGTCATTCTTCTGATGGAAACCATTGTTACATATTCAATATTTTGAATTGTTTCTTGAATACCATCTATGTTATCTTGTATAACTACCTTTTGTTTTTCAAGATTTCTTGTTTGTTCAAATTGAATTTTGCTAATTTCTAATTGTATTTTTTTATTAGCCTCTTCTATTTCTATCCTGCCCAATGCTGCAATTTCTTGCTTTCTAGCATTTTGCAATACCTTTCTTTGGTTGGAAGATGCCATATTTCTTTGTTGGCTACGAAGATCTTCTACAGCCTTTGCAGCAGCAGAGATATCACCAGTAGTGAGTGCGTCCGCTACAGTTAGTCTTGCTCTTTGAACATTTTCAATGTCTTGATTAATCTCAAGAATATTTTCAAGAATTCTTTCCTGCTCATCATATTTAGCATTAATTTTTTCTTCAGCAAACCCGATTGCCTCTAGTGCAAATGTATTTTCTTCAATAATATCTTGAAGTGGTCTAATTTGCTCTCTTTCTATTTGATCAATCTTGCGTTGAACTTGCTCTAGCGCCCATTCTTGGTCTTCAAGAGCACGGTTTTGACGCTCTAATTCATGAGAATATCTCATTGTAATTAGTTGTTCTTGTAGATCAAGGAATGCTTTCTTTCTATTCAAATCAGCAATTGTTGCATCACCAATTTCTGCACCTGCTTCTTGTATTAGGGCAGCCTCTCTTTTTAGTCTTGCATACTCTTTAATTGCTGCAATATTCTGTTGAACTCCAGCCTTTGTCTTCAATAGAGCAGCCATTTCAGCATTACCTGCTAGTTCTGATGCTGTAGCAGCATCTACCTTTGCTATTCTTAATTGTCTATATGCTGCAATTTGATTTTTAAGGGCTGTAATCTCATCTTGCAAAAATCCTTTTTTGCTATTAGAGTTTGCTGTATCAACTTTGTTTAATTCTTTAGAAATTCTTAAGGCTTCTTCAATTGCTTTTCTAATTTTTATTTCATAATCTACAACTGCAGCATTTGCAGTACCCCTTCTATATGCTGCTTCTGCGGATGCATCTGCTGCTGCCCCTGCTGCTATATTTGCATCTGCAACTTTATTTAAGGCATCTGCGGTTCTTAAAGCCACGGCATAATTTACCAAAAGTGCTTCTGAAACACCAGCGGTAGCACCCTTCAATATAAGTTGTGCCTGACTTAAGTCATTCACTCCCTTAATAACCTTTGCCAAATCTGGATCTATTAACTTAACTGCTTTTCTAAATAGTGCTAACTGTGTTGCTGAATCTGGCACAGAAGATTTAATAGTATTAAACAGTCCATCAAACATCTTATTGTATTGGTCAAGATTTAGACTTCCACTATCAGCAAGTCTATTAATACTTTCAATATATGATGATACTGCAGTACCTGCATTTTTTAGAGCAGCCTTTGCTTGTTCTGTTGGCACAAGCGCTTCAACAAGTTTAATTTGAGCAGAACGTCCTTCTCCTTCTGCAACGTATTTAAATGTTTTCTGAAGTCCACTAATATAAGTAGTTTGGAATCCTTTTAATGCATTTCCAACTTCACCATTTAATTGCTTAATGCCTGCTTCATCAAATTTTAGATTTGCAAAGTCAAGTTTGACATTTGTTTTGCCAGCCTCTTCTTTTATAGCAGCAATTAATTCTTGAACCTTTTCTTTTGCCATACCTTGAGAAATAAGTTCTAAACCTTTTAGAGTTAACGCAGACTTTGCTTCTTCGTCAGATAGTCTTGATACAGCACCAATTGTTCCGCCAAAGGCTTCTTGGAATCCTTTATCTTGCTTTAATTTTTCTCTTTCACTTCTTTGTACAGCAGAAAGTCTTTCTAGTTCTTCTCCAAAGTTTTCAAGAGATCCCTTTTGTGGAATTAATCCAAAATAATCGGAAAGGAAGTCGGACTGCTTTGTTGTCTTTGCCAAAACATCACTAAAGGCTTCAAGTTGTTTTCTTTGCTCCTCTAGTCTCATATTGTTTAGTTTAATAGCACCAGCCATAAGACCAATTACTGTTGTTGCTATTCCAACAGGACCTAAGAAAGTTTTTAAGAATAATCCTGCTTTTGCAAGATTTCCAATAAATCCTGCTCTAGCGGCCATTCCTATTCCTGCCTCTTTTGCAGAAATCACTGCCCCTGCTGCATAACCAATTCTACTTTGTGCAAGTTCTAAAATCTTTGTCTGCGTCAGTGCTTGTGTAACAGACATTAATACAAACATAAGTCCAGTTAATTTTGATATTGCACCAGAAAACTTTGCTAATGGGCCATCTGCAAATAATGTTGTAATTCCAGATAATGATGATATGGCAAATGTCGCAGACATTAAACCAGCATTCATCTTGCTAAGTCTTTCTGCGTTTAACCTTCCTTGTCTTACCTGCTCATCACCAACTCTTTTAATACTTTCTGACAATGCACTTTGTTCCTGTATCTGTGACATTGGTATTTCTTCAGGTGCACCTTGTGGCCTTCTTGCTATTCTTCGTCTACGACCACCACTTTGAGTTCCAGATACCGCTTGTGTTCCAAGATTTTCTGCAACAGCAACAGTTTCATCTGTCTGATTTATCATTCCAACCTGAAGACCACGTGCAATATCTTCTCCAATAGGAATTGTTCTACGTGAAGGAGATTGTGTTCCAGCAGCCTGAGCGGTTGCAAGAACTGCTTCATTTGCTACCTGTGCTCCCTGTGATGCTGCAATTGAGGAAACATTAATTCCTCCAGTCATTCCTCCATATCCACGACCAACAAAATGCTCTCCTCCAAGCCTTATTGCTTTTCCGCTTGGCAAATTGATTTTCTTTTTCTTTGACATTTGACCAGGGAACTTTTGGCTTGGAACCTGGTATGGTTGCATTCCAGCAGCGATAGCCTGAGATTCATTTATATTAAACCTTATTTCAGTAAATGCTGCTTCTGCCATATTTAATGCTTGTCTAAGTTGTGAAAATTCTGGCAGCGTTGAACGCACTTCTTTTTCTATAGCAGCAAACTGTGTTGATGTTATTGTTGCATTTTCATCAAATGATATTAATGATTGAACTGCTTCTTGTAATTTAGAATCATATAATGTCAATTCTGAAGATACATCATCAATTTTTACTCCAGCAATATTTAATGATTTATTCCATTTTTCCATACCCTGTTTTTGGAAATCTGATAAAAATTCTGTAGCCATTACTGGTTTATCTCCAGCCATTCCTATATTCAATGCTTTAGACTGTGTAAATCCAAGCCCAGAATAAACGAATGTTTTTAATTCATTTCCAAATACTTTTGCTAATTCTCTCAGTGTTGCCATCATAGATTGAGACATTGTTTTTGGTGCTTGCTCTAACATTTCAAGCAACTTGCCAATTTCTACAATTTGTCTATTTGTTATGTGTGCAAAATCAGCATCTCCAGGTACGCCTTTCTTATAACCTGGTATATTTCCAGCAATCATTCCTTGAATTAATGGGGCATATTTCTTTGCCATTTCTGCTGGAATAACTGCTTCTCCAGGCGTAAGCATTGCTGGAACAGTATCTTTATTTCCAGTTCCTGGAACCATTACAACACCATTGTTGTATCGCCTTCCTGGCTGAGGAATCATTGCTCCTGGGAAATTCATTGCAAATCTTTGTCCTGCAGATATTGCAGCCAAATATTCAGCAGTTAGTTTCTTTAATGCTCCAGCCTCTACATTAAATGTTTGGGTTAATCTAGAATGAGCCTGATCAAGAGAGGCAGCAACAGCAGCAGCATTTTGTTGTTCAACTGTCAAATATTCAGTTTGCTCTCCTAGTATTTGTGACTGTCCAGTTAATCTTAAATATCCATTACGAAGAACCATAAAACCTTTAACAAGGTTTGCTATTCCGTTTGCAACCAAACCAAATGTCATAAGAAGAACTGGCCCAATTGCTCCTACCGCAACAGTTAAAAGGGTTATTGCTTTTTTAGCGCCAGAGGATAGATTATTAAACTTATCTAGTATTCCTCCAATAAAATCTACTATAGGAGTTACTGCTTCTAAAAATGTCTGTCCAACTGGAACTAATGTTAGTTTTAGATCTTCTACTGCCTTTCTAAATTTATTCATTGCAGATTCTGCAGTCATGCCTAATTCTTGTTCTGCAAGAGCGCTCAATTCTTCTACAGATGCTCCAGTTAATTCAAGAACACGAGATGCTTGATTTCCATCTCTAATTACGTTATCAAACAATGCAGACAAACGGGCTTGCTGGAACTTACCAAATAATTGCTCAATTGCTCTTTGTCTATTTAAATCACTTAAATTATCAAGAGCAAGTGCAAAATCTATTACTGTTTGCTTTACATTACCAACATTCTTTTCTACAATTTGATTAATGTTAATACCAAATCCAGCAAGCATGTCGCTTGCCTTTTCTGTTGGGTTGATAAGAGATGCAAGGCCAGACTTTAGTGCGTTAGCACCTTCTGATGCATTGATACCGCCTTCTTTCATAGCAGCCATGAAGAATGCTAAATCTTTTACATCTCCACCTAACTCCCTAACAATTGGTGCTGCTTTAGGAATTGCAGTTGTAATATCATCAAGTGATACAACGGTTTGGTTTTCAACTGCGTTCAAGAAGTTAATTGCTGCTGCAAGATCTTCAGAAGACATTCTGAAAGCATTTTGTAATGAAATTGTAGTTTCAAGAGCCTTTTGCTGATCAATCTGACCAAGAACTTGTAGTCTTGTTGCTTCAATGGTTTGACGCTGTAAGTCTAGACCTTGGAAACCTGCAGCGGCTGCTTCTGCTGCTAGACCAACTGTTTGTGAAACAGCAATACCATATTTAGTAAACTGCTCTCCAATTTCTGTTATGTTATCTAAAGCCTGTTTAGTTTCTGCAGCAGGAGTAAATAAGTCTCCATAAACTTTTCTAAATTTAAGTGCTGCTGCTTCCATTTCCATAAATGTACGAGCAGCAGTCGTACCAAGCGCAGCAAGTGGAAGGGTAAAACCAACCATCAACTGACGGCCAGCCCACTGTGTATTCTTACCAAAATTCAACAGATTTGTTGAACCTTGTTTCATTAATTGATTAAATAAAGCCTGTCTTTGTGCTGCAATTTGTACTTGTGTGCCAAAATCTTTCATATCAAGCGATGTAGGCATAATTGCAATTGCCTTCATTGCTCCAGTAGCATCACGACCCATCTTAATATACTGAGTCTGTAGTCTTTTTACTCTTTCTTCTGCTACCTTATTTATTGTGTCAAATTCAGAACGGAATAGTTTTCCAAATGTTTTTGTGGATGCCCCCGCATAGCGGAAGTATTCCCGCATAGAAAATTTGTTTTTTTCTAGTGAGTCTGTAAAAGATTCTGCTGTTGTTTTAACTGTTCGTAATTCTGCAGAGAACCCACTAATAGCATTTACGCTATTGATGAAGTTTCTCTGCAGATCACGTTGTGCTAAAGCAGCCGTTTCACTTGAACGTGCTACAGATGTGTGAAACTGTGATATCTGACGCTGAAGCGATTTTAACTGTGCTAATGCATTTGACGTATCTATATTTACGCCAATATTAGCATTAACGTCAGCCATTAGGTTTCACCTTCTTTATTAACTTGTCATTACATACTTGTATTTAGAACATCTGAAACTTCAGCAAGTTTAACACCTGACGCTGCTTCGACGATCTTATATACTGTTGGAAGGTCAAGAAGTTCTTCCAACTTTGCAATATCTCCAGCCAATTCAGGCTTGTATTGCTGCATTGCAATTTGAACACATTCGACAAGAAGAGTCATTGACTTTTCGTTGTCTTCCGCCACTGCCCCAACTCCTTCAAACTTCTTCATAAAAGGACGAAGAAGAGAGATTTTTAGGGGACGAACATTGATTTTTGTTCCGTCGATCAGCGTGAGGGTATTTTCCTCATGCACTGTTGTTGCCATTTTTCCTCCTATAGGTTAATCTCAATTATAGCATAAAACACTAATTTCTAAGATCTTCGTAATCTATACCCATTCCAATTCCAAAGCCTGCTTTTCTTGCATTCTCTCCCTGAAGAGCAAGAATATCATTACTATCTGTTGCCTTTCCTTTGCTAAAAACTCTAGCCTTCATATCTTCCCACTCTTTTTGGCCACGAGTTTGACCAGATTGTTTGTCTAAATCTACCCCCTGTATTGCCGCCAAAAATTTTTTTTCAGAATAATCTAGTTCTCTTTTTATACTTAAAGTAGCAAGCAGTTCGGGCATTGATAATGACTCTTCTAATTCGGAATAATCTTTCCAAATACCAAGCAAAAATACCTCAGATTCTAGTTTTGCTAAATCTAAATCAGACCATGACGTACCACTATTATTTGCTTGATCTTTTACGGTCTCATCTGATGCCTGATTTATCTTTATACCTGCAGCAATATCTATAACTTTATATACCGTTGGCATATCCATATTGTCTTGCAGGTCTGATACAGTTTTTGATATTTTTGGATAATATTGTTTCATACATATTCTTGCACATTCAGATAGGATTTCTATAGCCTCATAGTCATCTTTTGCATCTTTTACTAAGTCAAATTTTTGCATAAATTCTCTTAGATATTTAATCTTTAATGGAACAAGATATATCTCTGTACCGTCAATTAAAAAAATATTATCACTATTATAAATTTCTGTAGCCATTTTATCTATTCTATCATAACGAAAAACCCGCCACACGAATGTGACGGGTTTCGTTAATCTAAAACTAGATTATTATGATGCTGGTGCCCAAGTACGGTCAATAAGTTTTCCGTAGGAAGCACTAGTATCTTCAGGAAGAAGACGGAAGGAAACCTCAAACATTGATGGTTCGTCACGCTTTGCGGATACAGTTACGTTCTCAATTGAGAGCGCACGATACGCAGCGTAAACACGCTCAACATATGCGGAGTCTTCGCAATCTCCAGTTCCAGGACCTACAGCAACAATACCACGCTCAACTGGGCATTCTCCAATGTCTCCTGCGGAGAGATTAAGAGTTTGTCCTGCTGAAGTAGATTTTGTTCCTGATAGTTCAGAATCGCTGTAAGCAAGGGCCAAGAGAAGATTCTCAAGGGTAGCCTCAGCAAAAGCAGTTGCCATATTTACTTGCATTCCCTGCTTGTATAGTTTAGCAACGTCAAGAAGTTGGTCAACCTGTACTTCACCGAAGTCTGGTTGGAACTGCAATTCAAGACCATTCATGGTATAGCCAACATTTGTAAAATCTAAATCATCGGAAAGAGTATCTCTGTACGACTCATTTGCATCAAATGCTGGTAGTGTGCCTGCTGTCAATGTTGTATCTGCAATAAAGAAAGCGGCTGCACCGACGATAATATTATTCGATGTACCACGTGTATATGCCATATTTTTCACCTCTACTTTCAATAGAATCTATATGAAGTTTTTGGCGGGTTTCCTCACCACAAGTATAACAGTGTTTTTAATTATAGGGGTAGTCTGGAGGGGTATTAGAATGATAGTCGTACTCAATAATCAGTTTATTTGCATATACCGTTCTGGCTGAGGCCAACTCAAGAATATCCCTAGTTTCATCTGCCTGATATACCCTGATATTATGAAAATATATGTTAAATGGAACAGTCTTAGGAGAAACGCTGGCACAGTAAGTGTTTACGTCTTGTGCTGCTGCGTCTTCACGATCTAAAGCATCACTAATGATTCTATGTGCATCAGTAATCTTGCTTAGATCTGTACAATAAAGATAGTAGACTACCTGCTCTCTTTTGTGTCTATAAAATGGAGTTGGTCTAAATCTAATCAATCTTTCATACTGAATTAGTAATGGATCATCTACTCCAGGTGCTCCCACGTAGTTCTTAAATACGTCTTCTATATTTGTTGGAGTAGTAGGAAAAATTGGAATCATTTGTTCAAACCCACTTAAAATATCAAACATTTTTAATTGTTCTACCACATATTGATTTATAAATATAGGTGGAAAAGATGTGTCTGTTAATTTAGATACATACGGCATAATCTTATTCTACCTCAATCTTGGCATTGGTAATCCATTTATATCCAGTGGAGACGCCCTTTGATCTACCCTGCCTTGCCCCTGCTGCAAAATTTTGCTTAAATATTTTAGGCTTTTTTATATAATCAAATAGCCCGCTTGCTCTTAAAAATCCTTGAGTAAAATATCTTTGCATGAACTGATCAAAAACTCTTTCAAAAGACCCTTGAACTTCTTCTCCCCCAGGATTTCTTACGGTTATTGGCTTTTTAACAAAAATGGTTTCTCCACCTTCATAAAATCTTAAAACAGAATTCGCTTTTGGTTTAATAGTAACTGGAACACCATTTTCCATAATTCTTGCTTTGTTATAAAATGGTGTATTACTATTTGTCTGGATTGTTCTAGACTGTCTAAAAGTAGAGCCAACAGATAGTCCAAGATTACTAACAGTATAATCAATATCAAATAATCTTGCAGATGGACTTCCAGTTTGATACCATTCATACACATGGTGTAAAGCACTTCTGTTTGATCTTGCTTCAGAATCTATATACATTCCAAGAGCCGCAATAGTTGTTTTACCTAAATTATCTAAAAATACTTTTTTGCCTTTATTAACACCATCTATAAAACCAAGAGAATATTCTGCAATATTTATTAATTGTTTTTCAAAGTTATTGACTGTTAATGATACCCTCATTAGTCACCTACTGCCTGATTTTCTGTTCTACGCCATAGCATTCTATAATATTCAATATTGCCAAATGGATTTATAAAAGGTTCGATTGTACCAACTTCATATATGGTTCCACGACCAACTCTAGGTCCAGCGGTTTCTTTATATATCAATGTGTCAGATGCATTTCTAATATTAGTAACTAAGATATTGCTGACTGCATTATTAACTCCATCACCAGAAATACGAATATCTGATTTAGATCGTGCAACTAATTTACCATCATATTGTAAAAATACTTCTGGCTTTAATTCATCAGTTCCAGCCCCGCCTACTGTTGTGGCATTACAAACTACAGTCCTATCAAAAACCCAATCTTTATTTGGTTGACCATATTGATTTTGAGTAATAATTGGATAATAGATATCCGCTTTCATTGGATATATAAAGTCTGTGGTTTCACAGGTATTCATTATAATACTCCAGGTGAACCAAAGTTGGTTATATATTTCTCCAAGATTTTATCAACTAAAAGATTGCCTGTTCCAAAGAAAGATCCTTTGTCTACTTGAACTTTAAATTGATCTGTTGAATAGTTTGTAATATATCTCTTATGATATTCTAATCTGCCACACTTTAAATCATCGATAAGCATTAGAATTGCATCTTTAATATCATAGGGGACTACTTTATATCCCGTGGCCAATTGGAACAAGTAGTTCCATCCCATAGGGAATGTTACTCCTGGTGCTACAGCAATTGTGTTTGGGCTATCTTCTGAGTCATACATATATACGGAATCAGAGTATGCTAGTGGTACTCCTCTTGGAAAACTTGCTTGACGAATATAAGAATCTGATTGTTGCGTCCAGTCTTTAATAATTGCAGTTTTATCTTTTGTTAAAAGGTAGTTCCACTGTCCATCTCCTTGTGCTTGCGGATTGTCCGCATAATCCCAAACAAGTTGATTATTTTCATATGCCTTCAAAATTAAATATGTTCTATCCCAAACTGGCATGAAGTCTGTATTATTTCCAATTGTTTCATACCAAGATCTTTCATAGTAAAATCCTCCAGGAACAATTGAATCAATAATTGCTCTTGCTAATCCCTCATAATATGTATAATCTTTAATTTCTGTTGCTGTTGTTCCAAGTGTGCTTGGATCTACATATGGTCGCATAATCTCTAGATTATCTTCAACCACAATATCGCCTTCTTCTGCGCTTGTAGACGCAGTAGTATAAACAGCATCATAAATTGTCAGCGCATATGACTCGTCGTATGTATTAAACATGTCTGGAAGAATATATGTGATCTGAGAACTTGCTGAAGATGTTATAGTTGCTGTAACATCATTTACATTTCGTGTACCCTCATTAATAACCAAAATATAATCAGTATTTGGCTCTGGTACATCATATGTAATTGAGAGCGGATATGGTGGGAGTCTTAAGATCTGCATTATACTTTACCGTAATGTTTGGCTACCTCTTCAGGCTTTGCTAGTCGCACTGCCTTATGCTTTAGCCATTTTTCGGATACCTCCTTGGTAACAATATTATAACCCCTTTGGAGTTGCCCCACGCCATTCCAATGTAGGTTTCTTTCTGAAAATACCGCAATTTTTTCTTGAACGGTATCTGACTTTACTTCTTGATGATCTTCTCTAGGAACAAAAGGTAAAATTGCTTCTAGTAAATCTAGTTTTGTTGTTGCACCAAATACATCAATATCGTTTTTCTTTGCATATGATTTTAATTGTGGTACTGTCATCTTATTGAATTTTTCTACTACTTCTTTTGTTGTTGCCATTTTATCCTCCACTGCTATTATATCAGAAATGCCTATTTATATAAACTTTGTGGTTTCTTCACCCCAGAAGGAGTTCCACTGATAATTACATTTTCTCCAAAGTTTGCTGTTGGTATACAACCAAGAGCATATTTTTGTGTTATTACTCCATTAGGTCCACTAATGATTGTTCCTATACCGCCAACTGCAATACATCCATCACCACTGTGTTGATGATCTACTGTTGGACTTCCTGGATATGACATTTGTTCTCCTAATGTGATAAAGGAGGACAGTTTTACCTGCCCTCCTTATCGGTTAGTTTTTACAAACTATGCAGTTGGGTCAACGGCTGCATCTGCGTAAGCAACTGCATCCTGCTCTTCCCATTGAATACCAAAGCGGACGAATACTGTGTATTCAATTGTATCCTTCTTTGGCTTGTACTCACGGTTTACCGTGATATCACGCTGGAAGCCCCAAACACGGTTTGCAGGGAATGTCAAATCGACATAATCTGCTGGGTAATAAGGTACTTCCATAACATCGACACCGAGAACACGAGTTGTACGTGCTCCACCGAATGTCTGTCCAACACCATCAAGGTATTGCTGACGATTACGCTCTGTACCGCCAGTACGTGGTGCAAACGCTTCAGCAATAGCATCAGCGAGTGTACCATTATTCTTAACAATTCCTTGGAAAGCATCTGTACCAGCATAGAACTTTAGGTTCTGCTTGACAGCACGATACTTACGTGGCATTGCAAGAATAATGTCCTGCATGACTTCTGTTGTCCAGTTGTCATCGGTTACAGTAACGAGTGCTTCGTGAGCATCTCCGTCATTCTGTACCTTGTAGACGAAACCTTCCATGATTGAAAGGAAGTCGCCTGTTGAACCATCACCATTAATAGCGAGGTCTTCGATATCGTTAGCAAATGCATTGGTCATCAAGCGAACTAGATGATCTTCCAACGCACCTCCTTCAATATTGTCTTCAAGTGATTCTGTAGATACTTCCCAATCAAGACGAATCTTTTTGGTTGTAAGTTCTACCTTTGTGAATGTAGCACCTGTATTTGTGTAGTCATTGCTTGCCTGTGCAGCAGCACGGATTACACGCTCACCAACGTTAACCTTTTCGATTTCCATGGTGTTTGCTCGCATTGTAACTCTACGACCATCCTTGGCGAGAACTGTTGCATCCCACACGTAGTCGATGAAGCGGCGAGCCTGCTCTGGCAAAAGAATACCACCTGGAGTACCAGTTGGATTTACAGCGTTTGCGCCATCAGTATCGCCCCAATTTGGAGTTGCGATGTTACCAAGGTTTGCACCAATATTGCTTGTGGTTGGGTTAGTTGCTGTTGCACCACCGATTCCACCTGAAGCAAAAGAACCATCACCATCATGTTGATGTGCGACAGTTGGAGCGCCTGGGTAATTCTTTACGATTTCTTGTTCCGACATATTGTTCACCTCCTAGTGAATATACCTTTTATTTAAATAGGTCGGCATTTTTGAGGAAACGACCGCCCCATAGGGATTTTTGAGTTCTCACTTCTGAAAACTCCTGTACGATCTCGCCTAGATCGCCAGACTTGCGGAATGCGGTATCTTTTTCTACAAGATCTACTCGCTTTCCAAACTCATTAAAAGTTCCCTTTACTTGGCTTACCTCATTTGCTACAGCCTTAACTTCGCCTGTAACTGTTTCAAGGGACTTTGTGATTGCTTCAACGTTAGCCTGCATAGACTTAACTGTTTCAGCAAGATTGCTCAAGGCATTAGTAAGAGAATCATTAATATCAGCAACAGACTTTGCAATCTCTGCTGCAGTATCAACAACTGCATCTACTGACTTTTCCGCTGCACTATCATCAACAGGAGCGTCTGCTACTGGTGCTGATTCTGCCACTGGCTCTGCAACAGGTGCTTCTGCAGGAACTTCTGCTGGAGCATCTACTAGAGCCTCTGCTACAGCATCTGCTGGAGCCTCTGGAGCAACCTCAACATTTTCAACTACTTCTGCTGCATCTGCAACTGGTGCATCTACAACTTCCATTGTTTCTTCTGTCATAGGATTTTCCTCCTTTGTCATCTTAATTGTTCTAATGCCTTTTGCACTATCAACTAAGAACTTTACTGTTGTGATATCTTCTTGATCTTCAACAAACCCAATGTTTTGCATTGAGCAGTTGCAAGATGGACAACTTTCATCAGAATCTTTTGAAAGTCTTACGATATCATCTGTCTTGCACCAATAAACTGTATCAACAACTGCCTTTGCCAAATACCCGCCAAGTTGTCCCTTTTCAATAGAGATAACATTAGCAAATTGATTTGCTGGGTTGTCGACAAGCGATAGTTCGTGCAAGTCATACTCTTTAATTATACGCACTGATTTATCAATTTTTTCATCATACATGTCGTCAGACTTTGTAATGTTTCCACCGATGGAAAAACCAGTCAAAGTTCCATCAAGTACTTTTTCCCAGGTATCTTGTGCACCTTTGGAGACGTATGCAGAAACATAAACTCCGCTATAAAACTTTTTAGCCTGTGGATCAAAATAACGATCCTCTTTAAAAGAAACAACCTTACCGACAGCACTGGGTTGATGCATTTCACGAAGGTTGCCACGGAATTTCTTAAATGCCTCTATACTTGCTTCTGTCGTGACAATATCACCTTGCTTATCTATATTATCTAGAGTAGCAAAACCAGAAACAATACGACGTTCTTGATCTACTTTGCCAATGGGCATTGAAAAGCGAACATTGTCGCCATCAGTAACCCAGTGTGCTTTATTTATAGTCATGGCAGTATTATTATAGCATTTGTTTATAATGCTTTTCTCAATTATTGAGACGCTCTTCCTTCACCTTGTGGATTTCTTCCAGAGATAGTTGTAGGAGAGTCTGATTCATTATTGGCTCTTTCTGCATCCCTTTCTCTGTTACCCGCCAAGTTTGCCCTAGCGTCTGTTGCCTGTCGTGGACTCATTGTAAATGGGTCATCTCCGTCTGGACGCTGTGACATATTTAGCATTTCACGAGCCTCATTAGGAGTAATAACCTGAGTCTTGACATAACGTTCAATAATCTGAGATTGAGCAATTTCATCTGTAAGAGTCAATTCATTGAATTTAAGTTCAAGAATATCAGTCTTTTCTTTAATAATCTTATTTACAATCTTTTCTAGATGACGCTGTGCTGGACGTGATACCTGCTCTTTGAATGTTCTGTCTTGTGACAAAGCAGCAGCGATAGCAGCCGAATCAGATCCTCCAAGTTTTGAAATAGGTACTTGGTGAGCAACTAAAATATCATCACGATTTTGTTTACGATATTTTTCAAATGATCCTTCTTGAACACCGTTTTCAATAGGCTGCATACTAAACTCAACCTTATTTCCATCTGTATCTCCAGGAAGTGGGATATATAGCGTTCTGTGGTTTTGCCCCTTTAGTCCTGTTTGCATAAAACGGAACATCTTATCTTCAGCATCAGCAGAGAGTTTTGCACCCTTTACTGTAATAATATATCTTGGTACCGCCTTGTTTTGGAAGTAATCAATATTATATTGAGCAGCAAGAGAGTCTCCAACAAGTGAAGAAACTGCAGATAGAATATCTGGAACGCCATAAAATGTGTTAAGTGGAGAGTATTGCTTGAAATGTAGAATCTCATTAGGACGTGGATCTGCAGTAAGCGGATTTATATTAGTTGCCCCAAAGTTTCTAAAATATACTAACTTCTGACCAATAATCTGTACAAACCCATCACGTAAACGACGAACACGAACTGTGGTTGCTGGAATATGTCCAACATATCCAATTTCTCCAGTTACTGTACGACCAATTTCAAGGAATCCATTTCCTGTGGCCTGAACATCTGTATAAAACTTTTCCATTGTTTGCTGGAAAGTATCCTCATCATTTAATGATTCTAGCCAGTCACGAACCTCTAGTTTCATACGCTCAACACGACGACGAGCACGGTCAACAGCCTCATCATCATCGTTCATCTCAAAACGCAACATTGTGCGATCTGTCAAATCAAACTTGTATCCAAGACCAACAACATTTTCTACCTTAGCATCAATAGCAGCATGATTAGCAAAAGATGTATCATAATAACTTGCTAGTTCATATAGATTGTATGGTGGTGTAATAACATCAAATAGACCATAGCCATTTTGATATACCGTTCCAGGATTAATCTGTTTTGACTGTGCACCCTCTTTACCAGAAGCAAAAGCATTTGCATCATTTAGGTATTGTGGGGTTGGATTAATTGCTGGGTAGCGTGGATTATAACTATCCATTGGCAAAGTATATTTAGCCATATTTCTAGTTGTTCTACGCTTAAAGTTTGTATCCATTCCAGACAAGTCTTTTAGTTGATCCCATGACTTTAAAAATGGATCATTCTCAATAAACTGATTATTATCTGTATACTCAGTATTTAGACTTGCTTGAATATATTCAAATTCTCTATCCATTTTCGTATATATCTCTTCCGTGTGTCTTTAATGTTTGTTGTGCGGCATGAATAGCACCAAGATCGTTTAGAGAAGGAATCATTCCTTGCTTAAACCTATCCATTTGCTCACTATGCTCTTCTTCACTAATTCTTGTAAGGCCTGCTACAAATACCGCCTGACCTTCGCCATCATCTCCATAATGTAGTGCTGCCTGCTTTAATTTTGCAATTTGGCTAATATCGCCACGGAGAGAGGGTATGTTCAAAATACTACCATTGCCATCAGTAAACCACTTACCATCAGCCTTTTTATAAACATAAAGACCCCAGTTATAGTCCTTCTCAATAACCTTACGACGGACATTACCTACAATAGGTTTACCAGTTTTTGGGTTGATCAATGGATTATTTTTAGAACTCATACCATAAGTATAGCAGATTATACTGGTGTTGCGACATTGGTTGACCAAAGTACCTGAGAATATACGCTCAAGTTGTTCGGTTCAATACTAAGACCCTGATCATCATCAATAATAATCTTGTTTGTACCAATATATGTCTTATAAACATCTGATGGGTCTACACCATAAAGTTCTGAGGAAGAAATAATTAATACACCTTCCCATGTATAACTATTTAACCAGTAATCCCAGTCAAAACTGGTCAATCCATCAGACTGAACTCTTAGCCAAGGTCTAGTAAGATTACTTTGTACTTGCTGTAGATTATTAGCCTGATAGTATGCAATGTTATTAAATACCAACGGTCCATTAA
>Ga0315902_10003772_pt1 | contig 22398 bp, 38 predicted proteins | sample LakEriMetagenome_9_FD_203523 | JGI IMG/M metagenome (GOLD analysis project Ga0315902, IMG submission 203523) | Freshwater fungal communities from buoy surface, Lake Erie, Ohio, United States - Buoy 12 MA117 | ecosystem: Environmental > Aquatic > Freshwater > Lake > Lake biofilm | place: USA... | reverse complement strand
CATTGTTGATCGTGACGCTTGCTGAACCATCTATTACTGTTGCCATGATTTAGCCCTCGTAGATTATGTTGACTGTGCCAGCGTCAAAGGTGTCTGTGCCGTTGACTGTTGTCATACGAAAACGATCAAGCGTGCCAGTTAACGCAACAACGCCAGCCATTTGAACCAAAACAGTTGTGCCTTGAGAAAATATCCCATTTGCCACCCAATTGTTTCCATTTATATTGAGGAAAGTTATATATCCATATCTGTTATCAGACGCAGTTGTAAAATTTGACATATCAAAACCAGCAGTTGCTGGGCCACTACCTGAAGTTCCAGACTGTGAAGTAGATATATAACCTGTTGCTTGAACCGAGCCAGCGCCTAATTGAAATCTAACTGGACTTGAACCGCTTCCAGAAACACCATTCAACATGACAGTCAACCGTTCAACCCACGCAGGGATGCCAGTGAAGTCAATGCTTGTTCCACTGGTAGACGCAACAGCAGTAGCCCTTACGATTCTCTGCAACTGCGCCCTAGAAGCATTGCTGTCAGTGCCAAAGAATTGACCGTTGTATTCGATGTTACCTGTAGCTGGCGTACCAATCAGCGTGTCAGAAGTTAAAACAAGTATTGACATGGTTATCCTTGTAACTGTTCATCAGTTGGGCGTGGCAATGTTGGATGTTCCCACTTTGCAATGTAATCACCTTTGCCATCAGAATCATTTTGCAATGTAATGACGGTAAAAAAATCCTGCGTTTGCAACTCAGGATATAAAGCCATAATTTTGTCGTAAAGTGTCATCATGCGCCTCTCATTAAACAGCCATTGAAATACACAAATTGACTTCCTGTTCCAAAATTTTGCGTACTACCAGATGCTTGATACCCATAAATTTCTACATAATCAGTTGTTCCATTTAAATAAACAATTGAAGAAACTATTGTTAGACTTACAGTTGCACCACTAGTATGATTTCCTCTTTTATACTCAACTCCATTTTTATAAATGGCGGTAATTAAAGTGGTAAAATTTCCTTGCACAGAGCCATTTATTTGATAATAACCAGCAACAGTAGGTGTAAAAGTAGATGATGCAAAATTGTTGTTTGTATCAAACTCTTCTGTTGCAAAAGCTATTTTTGTAAATGTAGCGGTTGCTGCACTTGTTGCGGCTGAAGCATACGCACTGAATGCTGGGCCAGCCACATTCAATGTGCCTGTTGTCGCTGGCAAAGTCAGCGTAGTAGTCCCCGCAACAGCAGGGGCGGCAATCGTTACCTGTCCTGATGTGTCTCCTGTTAAAACAAGTGAAGCCATTTCAATCCTTTAAAGAATAACCCATCGTGAGCCAGAGGGTAGGGTTACTGATACACCAGCATTTAACGTAATTGCACCAACAGACATAGCGCAAGAACCTGAAGTAACAGAATATGAAACAGTCACTGTTTTGGTGTTTTCATAGATTGGTGCGCCTGTAATCAGTGCAGTGGATGAAGTGACAACTGGAATTGTTCCAGTTTGTGTAGATAATGTTTGAGTATAATTGCTATTGGTGTTGGGAGATTGAACAGTAATTGTTCCTGTTCCACTTCCATTTCCTGATATGGCTACTTGTGACATTCTTTATCCTTAAACCACAGTCCAAGCTGAACCAGTTGGAACAGTTATCGTAATACCTGAAGCCACAGATACTGGACCTGCACTCATTCCATTGTTGCCAGCCGCAATTGTGTAGTCAGCAGATACAGTCTGTGAGTTCACAACAATGCCATTGGATGCCACAAGAACAGTTGACTGTAACTCACCAGTGCTAGGTTTATAAAGTAGCTTGGTGTTGCCAGTGTAAATTGTTGTTGGTGTTCCACTTGTAGCAGAAGCAAACAAAGGATACAAGTTAGTTGCTGTGGTTGTATCATTAGCTAACGATGCACCAGAGACAATAGCAGCCCAAGAAGCTGTTGTACCATCTGTAGTTAAATATTCACCAGCATTCCCTGTCTGTGAAGGCAAGGCATCAACTGCTGCCCATGAGGTGGCTGTACCATTGGTAGTTAAAAACTTACCTGAGTTGCCTGTCTGAGAGGGTGTATATGAAGCAGCAAGGGTAGCAGAAGCAGCAGCATTAGTAGCACTGGTAGCTGCATTGCTTGCAGAGGTAGAGGCATTGCTTGCTTGTGTGGTGGCAGTGGATGCTGAAGAGCTTGCTGAAGAAGCTGAAGCTGTTGCACTAGTGGCAGAAGTAGATGCTGAACTAGCTGAGCTTGCAGCATTAGTGGCAGAGGTAGAGGCTTCTGAAGCTTTAGTGGTTGCTATTCCTGCTTGTGTGGTAGCTGTGGTTGCTGATGTGGAAGCACCTGATGCAGAAGTAGCTGCATTGGTTTCACTGGTGGCAGCAGCAGAGGCTGAAGAAGAAGCATTACTTGCTTGTGTTGTAGCTGTAGAAGCTGAGCTTGTTGCACTTGATGCAGAGGAGGCTGCACTAGTAGCACTAGTTGATGCGTTAGTAGCAGAGGTAGAAGCAGCAGAGGCAGAAGCTGTGGCACTTGTTGCCGATGTAGAAGCATTAGAAGCACTTGTTCCTGCACTGGTGGCAGACGTAGAAGCAGCAGCTGCTGAAGCTGCGGCAGCGTTTGCTAGGGCAGTTGTAGCATTAATTGTTGAGTCGTTAGAGGATTCTCCTGTGCCTCCAACACCACGAAATATTCCCATGTATACTCCTTGTTATGAAAGAAGCCTTATTTGCTATTTGCATATAGCGAACAAAGCTCCTTTCAAAACAAGGAAGCCCCTTGTGAGGGCTTCCTTATATGTTAGGCTGCGACAGCCATCAAAACACCAGCATCTGCACGGAGCACCTTAGTGCCATACAACATGTCAGAGGTAAACAAAGTTGCCAAGAACTCTTGTTTGTACTGCTGCTGTGAACGTACAGACATCTGCTCAATATGAACAGCCCAATCTTTGTGCGCCAACAATGCACCCTTAACACCTGATTCCAAGGTGGGGCAGTTGCTAGACACAATAACAGGGATACCATACAGGTTACCCACTTCACCATTGCGGATGGTGTTAGCGTTACCGACTTCACCAACGAAGGCTTGTTCAGTGTAACGGTTAATACCATTCAAGGTGTTACGTGTTGAAGGAGGAATAACCAACACACGACCGTCCATTGGCTGGTCAGCGTCATCCAAATACTGGATGGCACGACGGAAACCAACGTCAGAGAATGCACCAATGTCACCAGTGCCATCAACGTCATAAGCTTCCAACACACCTGTAGAGGTGTTGAACTGGAATGAACGGCTGTGAGTGTAGTCACTGCCATCGCCATCGCCCAAGCTCTTCACCAAAGCCCACAGGTCATCATCAACTTGCTTTGCCATAGCATAGCCAGCGTCATCAGTGTAGTGCTTACGCAAAGAAGGCAAAGCCTGAACTTCAACAATGTCTTCAATCAAGTAAGACACTTCTTTGTGTTGGTTCAAGTTCACGGTGATAGAACTTTGTGACAAGTTCTGCATGGTAACTGCTGTGTTCTCAGATTTAGTCTGAGCAGCCAAACCACGTGAAGGGTTAGGGATAATGAGAGCATCACCTTTCTTACCCTTGAAGCTCATCTTACGCACAAACTGTGCAAGGACAAGGTTCTTTTTATAGGCAGCGATAATCTCATCACTCCATAAGTCGGGGAGAAAGCTAGATGCTTCGGTGAGGCCAGCGGCCCCGCCCATTGCTGGGTATGTACTTGTTGCCATTTTAAATATCTTTCATAAGGTTATTAACGAACCCTACCTTCTGCATATGCTGCCATAATCTCTGGCTGCAATAACATATATCGGTCAGGGTCTTTACGCATGAGGTCTACAATGTCAGCACGACGATATATCTTCTTGCTCTGTGTCTCGCCAGTTCCTTTAACAGAACCAGTTGATGCCTGTTTTAGTTGTTGTTTACGATCAGCCTTTTGCATCTCAACAGTGTTGCTTAACATTTGCTGACGTTCTTTCCATGTAGTCAAAAGATCGTCTGCTGCGTCAAAGTCATACCGCTGGTCTGCACGTGAAAGAAGTTCACTACGCACTTTACTCTTGCTTATCCACTCCTTGAAACCATCGTCATTAATAATATCCGCATAGTCAGGGTGAGCCGTCTGTAAAGCGTTCAAGGCCTGAGCCTTCAACATCTGTGCATTTAAAGCTTCTGCTTCTTTAATCTTCGGGTGTCGTGAAACAGCCTGTTCAACAGCCTTCTGAGGATTCGAGAAGAAATCTACCTCTTCGTCCTGTGGGGCTTCTTTGGTAACAACTTGTGCTTTTACAAAATCATCTACAATACGTCGAAGCTCTCCAACTTCTTGTGAATGTCTGCCCATCAGCTTCTCAGCTTCTTGGTGCATACGAATCAAGTCAGGTGCGCTTTTACCTTTGTACCGTTCTGGGACTTCTGGCTCTGAAGGAGTTACCTGTTCAGGCTCCTCGTGAGACTGCTCTAATTGAGAGATGTCCTCTTGTGTGTCTTGTACGCTGTCGTCAATAAATGTTGCCATATAGTCTCCGTGCTTAATAGCATTATGGAAGATGAATGTTCCCTCTTATGAGGCATTCCGTTTTTGTTCTTTCGCCAGTTGTTCTCGGTGCTTTTTATCCCACTTCATTGCAGCCCCGGGGAAGCTACCTGTCACTCCTTCAAGCTTCACTTGAGGAGCACTCACCTGACGAAAGGCTTGTGCGCCACAAACATTACAACTTATTGTTTCTGTTTCTACAGAAGTAAATCGTTCTTGTGTGTGGCCTTGTTGACAAGTGAAATTAAATACTCTGATCATTAGTAAGCTCCGCATATGATGCTTCGATAGCGTTACGATAACCGATTAGAGTTTCTAATACCTCTACTTGTCCTTTTCTGAACCAGAACATATTTGCATCTGTGGCGTTCCGAATATCTGAAAGGTTGTCTAAGCTACGCTTAAGGTCTTCCTGATAAATGTCCCAACCCTTATGTACAAATAGGTCTAGAAGAGATTCATAATAATCTTGAAGTTCTTTATCCATGAGCATTTCTCCTGTGTTGGATGCTAATGTCTTTATTATACCACAAAAGTTTTACTTTGTCAAGCTATTGTTGCATTTGTTTAGCTACAATGGCTTCTTTGCTTGCAATTTCTCGTTCTTTCAAGACCAAATCAGCAAGCCGTGCCCTACGTTCAAACTCTTTATCGTCTTGGTCACCCACTTGTAGGTTAGAAGAGATGGCACGAATGCGATCATTCTCAAGTTTTGCAGGGATTGCCTGTGTTTCAGCCTGAAGTTTACTAGCTCTGCTCTGACTTTCAGCAGCTTGTGCCTGATAGAGGGCTGTTTGAGCCTGTGCTGCTGCCATTTGCATCTCCATCTGGGCTTGTTGTAGCTGTTGTGCCTGTGGATTGGGCTTGTTCATCTCACGAAGCTGGCTAATCATGCTATCTCTGTTAGACAAGCTCATGTTTTCAACGACAGCTTCCACTAACATTGGGTACATTGGGCTGTCTTGTCCCAAGGTTTGCAGCAACTGTACCAATTGTGTCACTTCGTACTCACGTGCAATGACACCAAGGCTGCTAGAAGCTACAAACTTGTAGTCTTGTGCAGGGAAGTTGTCTGGATCATATTGCATATAACGCCATGCAACCTTGCTAACCAGAGGAATGAGGAAGGAGTCTTGGAAATTGATTAACGTGCGCTTATGGCGCTTTATAATGGCTCCCAGAGACATACTTACAGCACCCGCTGCTGCCTCTCCATTGATACTTCCAGGAATCCCTGCTGCATCAATGGCTCCAGTAGCCATCTGAACCATGCGCTGGAGGCTTTCTGCCTGTGTAAAGCTCACTTGGTCAAGGTTGCCAAACTTAAATGGCATCATAATCTCGGCAGGGTTGCCATTGGTTATGATTGTCTTACCCGGGCGAATCTCAAACTTAGCACCACGAGGCATACGTGTACCATCCATAGCCATCATTGGGTGGACAGTGAGAGCCAAGGCATCAATACGAGCACGAAGCTCAGCATCCAAAGCCTTCTGGCTGTTATAGCCCTTCTCACAAATGCCACGTCCCCAGAAACGTCCGGGAACTACATCCCAAGGGAAGGCAATCAGAGGCCTGTCTTGCATCATGTAGGGGTTTTCTTCTACCTTGAGGAGAACACCACCATTAGCAATGATGACAATAGCTTCTACATATTCGCTTTCTTCTTCTTCTTCCTTGTCTTTCTTCTCGCTTTCCTCTTTAGGAGGAGGCAAGTCCATAGCATCGTTAAACTCTTTACGAGGAACAAGGCCATAATATTTAGTGAGACGAACCTTGTCATCTTGATAGATAATTAAGTCTTGGTCAGGCTCAAGGTCTTGGTCAGGAGCAGCTTCTGTAATGTCTACATCACGATAGACACCCTTCTCAATGAGCATCTCAACCTGATGGCGAGGAACAAACTCATCAATAGCTACACCCAAAGCTTCCTCAATAGAGGAGGCAACAGGATCAATTAAGAAGTTCTGTGGCAGAATGGGGCGAACCTTAACCACTGTACGTGTTTTGATATTAACACCCACAGCTTGCATAGCTCCATCAAGGATTGGCTGCGTAGCTGGTGTGAAATCTTGAACCTCATCAAGGACAAGCTCAGCCATACCTGTGCCAAACACGGCAGCGTTTAACAAACACTCAGCTACGGCCTTGCGTGTCTTGGTGTATTTAAACTCTTCATCCAAAGCATTACGTGTAAACTCAATGTCTTGACGTTCTGTGTCACGCATGTCATCATGGATGTCAAACCATTTACCACGCCCAAAGGTGGCTTCTTCAACCTCAGCAACGCTACTCTCTACAGCTTGCTGCAAGGCAGGGCTAATAAGCTTGCTACGCTCGCTCTCACGTGTCTTATCAGCAGCATCCCACTGACCACGCCACAAGCGGTAATACTCATCAAACTTCTCTTGATGGTTACCAATGTAATGGTCACGCCATCTGTCAGCTTTTTCAATAACCCAACCAGCTAAGTCACTACCTTTGTAGGTTTCTTCAGAATCAAATTTCATATATTTCCTTAGTATCCGCTTACAGCGTCCATTGGTTCAAAGGGTTCTTCTTCGTATTCTGTTACATAGCTCTGCTTGCTTAGTTGTTCTATGTAACTCAGAGCGTCAATCAAGTCATCATGCACAAGAGCGTTGGGGAACTGGAAGAGTTGGTCAAGAAACTGTATGTTCCATTCTCCTTTGTTGAGCACAACCTGTCCATGCTCAAAGCGTCCCTGCAATGCCCAGACAATCCTGTCTGTCTTCTTCTTATTTCCATGCGTGAGTTCTTCAACTCTGAAGAATGTCTGTGTTCTTCTCATTATGTCTGACAGGTAAGGCATTACTGCTTGCTTAGCAATACCTTTCTCAATACCTATGGACACTGGCTCATACTTCTTAACAGCAGCAAATATCTTCTTGGCTGTCTCTTCAACTGTCCAACGTCCAAAAACAATATCCTTAACATACCAGCCCTTGTCGTTAGTCTTAACAATGGCTATGGCACTGTCATCAAGCCTCTTGCTCTTGCTGCCCTTGCTTTCGTCTGCAAAGCCAGCCAAGTCAATGGCAATAAAGTAGTCCCCATCAGGTTCTTCTTCATCAAACTTAACCCATTCCTCTTTGAAGAGTTCTCCACCCTGTGCTTCAAAGGAGGCCATAAACTCTTGCCTGAAAGCAAAGCTGCTCATGTTCTTCTTAGCAGCCTCAATCTCATCTGGGTCAATCAGAGGATTGTCATAGCTGGTGAAATGCCAGCTTTTAAATGTATCATCATCTCCAGCCATACCATATTGGTAAAGCTCATAGAAATGGTTTCTGCCCATTGGCGTTCCAATGAACAAGGCATGACCCTTCTGGTCAGCCAAAGCAGGACGTAAGATTTGTTCCCACACCTCTGGCTTCATGTCTGCATATTCATCCATCACCAGAAACTTCAAGGAAACCCCTCGCATTGTCTCTGGCCTGTCAGCCCCTTTAAGGCTGATGGTGGCTCCATTGATGAGCTTCACCTGTAAGTTATTAACATGACTACTAGCTATGACAGCATGTCCCACCTCAAGGAGGGTTTGCCACATAATGTCCCTTGCCTGTCCCTGTGTAGGGGCAACATAAAACACATGGCCTTTCTCTGCCTGTAACGCATTGAACAGCAACAAGTAGGCAGCTAAACGGCTCTTACCTGTTCTTCGTCCAGCAGCTACAACCTTGAAACGACTCTTGTCATTCCATACAGTTTGCTGCCACGGAAGAAGCTTAATGTCTAGACTAGTCATTAAAAGCCAAAGCTTCTCAAAGCATTCTTATACCAAGGTTCTGGTTCAACATACTGTGAGGTGTAAGGAGCAAGGTCTTTAGCATCAAGCCTATCTGCTCTATTTGGTGCTACACTTCTGTATGCTTCAATCAAACGCTCATCATTATCAAATAATTCTTTTCGTAACACAGGATCTTTAGTTACATCAATATTCCTATCCATTTCATAGGAGTTTAGATCAGCTAAGATTTCATAGAATGGATTCTCGTCTGGATTTATAAGTCTGCCTTTACTATTCAGTTTTCCAAAGAGTTCAGTAAATCGTTTCTGAACACTAGGAAATGCAAACCTTTTCTGAAATAAAGTCTTATCAGTCATGGCTGCACTTTTAGCGGAAGCTGAATCTTCTGCCCCCATTCTTCCTTTTGTTAAAGCCTGTAAAAAGAAAGCAGTTGTGGGTGAATAGGGAAAACCAGAAACAGCAGTCATTTCTGATGCTTTTCCTTGTGGGGCATAACGCTGCTGAGCCTTACCTTCCATTTGATGAGCAAACTCATGTTGTAAGACACGTTCTTTATCTGGACTATTAGCTCTATCTTTTCCTATATAAACAGTGCTAGGCCTATCTGATATAACAAAAGCATTGTCAGCAGGGCTATACTGTTTATATATGTTATAATCTGGAATATATGCTGAGAACATTCCTTTGTTCTTAGTCTTAACATCATCCATAAAAATCTGTTCCCTCGGCATCTGCCATTAAAGGATTGTCTAAGCCTTCATACATATTTGCTTCACTCATCTGCTGTGGGGTAATGCGGTTACGGATGTATTCCTTAAGCTTCTGGTTATCTGGATGCTCAACACTGTACATTCCTTTTTGAATGCGCTGGTAGTATTCTCTAGCTTTTGGCCCGGCTCCGTTCCACACTTCTTCAAAGGGACGCTTAAGTCTCTTAGCTGTATCATATTTCTCTTTAATGGCAGCAGCAAAGCCAGAGGAATACTCATCGTGCCCAAGTCTGGTTAAGTCTTTAACAACCCCTTGGAGCTTCTTGTTATTAACATCCCACTCATTATATCCGAAGTTACTACGTCCTTCTTCCAAAGCCAAACGTGTAAGCTGTTCTGCTGTGAGCTTAGGAAACTTAGGGTCAAGAGCCTGAGCACTTCTATAAGCGTCTAACAAATTCCCCATTGTCTCCATGTCATATGGCTTAGTAAGAGTTTCCATCTTACCAGTTTTTAAGTCTGGCCTACGTCCAAAGATGACATCCTCAGCAGGAACTTCTTTGTACCTTGGCTGTCCCCACCAAGAGGTTACAGGGTTTCCCTTAAACATCTTTGGGTTGCTTCTCTGAGCAGCTTGCATATCAGCAAGCCAATCTTGTGTAAACTTATGTGGAGGAAGATAGCCACCCTCAACTTGGTATGTCTTTGGCATGTTATTCCTTGTATGCGATGTCTTCAGCTTCGTCTGCCGCTGAGATGATAGTTTGCTCACCACCAACGCCAGTGATAGTAATAGACACAGCAGCCCTACCACCACCATTCTTGTCCTTCTCGAAGTGACTAAGAGGTAACAATCTATCCATGATGAGCTTCCATGCAGCCGCTTGATTTTTGTGGTTATCGTCCAAAGCAGCTCCATAGATGGCCTCAACAACCTTTTGGCTTCTGGGACTGTTTAACATCCTAGAGCGATATTCGTTTATAATTGCCTGTTCGCCCTTGGGTCTTCCAACAGCATTCCTCTTGCCCGGTGTCTTAGCAACTAGGTCTGTTTTCTTAGGCCGTCCTCTTTTTTTAACAGAAACATCTGTATTCATAAGTCCTTCTGTGCGGCTTCTATGCCTCTCTGTGCAGCTTCTATGTCCATCTGTGCATCTTCTAAGTAACTACATAGTTACTTATATGCCTAGGCTTATTTAATTATTTAATAAGCTTCCTCAATTACTTATATGTATTTATTATACCACACATCTTGTTAAATGTCAAGCTCTTTGTGTGGCTTTAATGCTACACATTGTACGATTAGACTCCACACTCTAATTTCCTTTACTGACCCATTGGTCATTATTACTTTTAGTCATATAAATCAAGGCTTTAATGCTCTTTCACTAGGCAATAATAACCCCCTATTTTAGCCCTTTTTTGTATGCTATAGGGTTCCGCATATATTGGCACAAGTTGTCCCCCTCCCCGGTAGTACTTTTGTGTTACAAAAGAGCCTTTTATGCAGGGGGTATGAGAACTTTAGAGGTATGAGTACTTATGTGGCAGCCTCTAAAGCCACCTGAAACCCTAAGTACTACAAGGCCAGGAATAACAGCCAGAAAGTAATACCTAAGAGTTACAGGGTAAACACCTAATATAGTACCTATGGGTTAACTGTCACACAATATGCCCCACTATGGTGCAAAGCTCGCACATGAAGCACCAACACAGTGCACACACACCTAAAATGCACTGACATGGTGCATAAATCATGTAAGCCTTTAGTACGTGTTTACATAAAGTTAATACGTAAGCATTACAACTGTCTCATGTCTGCAAACAAAGGTATTAACGACATGACTACTTAAGTATACATGGCACAGCCCTTGCATGTATATAGGTGTAGGGGAAGCGGTAGGTAACTACTAAGTAACCCTTCAAAGCAGTAGGGTATTAATGACACGTTGACACGTAGCACCGATACTCTGCTAGAATGAAGACATGTTGCAGAGAATGGTTCTCGGTAACTAGCAAGTAACCACAAGGAGAAACGAGAATGACGAAAGAGCAGAAAGAGCAAATACTGGCAGCACTTATTCGAATGGAGCATAAAACAACTGCATCCATGACAACCGAGGAATACTGGGCAACTGTTACCCTTGCACAAGAAGTAGAGGCACCACAATTCATAATTGAATATTTCGCTGTAAAAGCAAATAAACCTCAGTAAACTATATAAGCCCTTGAATGAGGGCTTATGTGGCGATACTGCCAAAACCAACCTAAACGGAGAAACACAATGGCAAAGACAAAGACAACAGCGGGCACAAGCCCTGAAGCACTAGGCGCGGCCTTCGCATGTGAACAGGCTAACGTAAACGGTAAGCTTCTTAAGACCCTTAAAGAAACTATAGGGGTCTTCACTGTAGAAAATAAGGCAGAGTACCAAGCAATGATTGAAGGATATGGTACTCAAGCAAAATCGCTCTACAATGCGAATACTGCAAAAGTAAGAAAAAGCGAATTTAAGAAGATATGCGACCATGCCAGCGAATCGGCAACACGCCAAACCCTGTTCAATATCATAGACAATTATGAGTCAGTGCAAAGCCTAGTCAAAGATTTAAGAGGCCTAGAATCAGGTTCAAAGGTTATCGATGAAGAGGGTAACGTAACCAAAGCCCCAAAAGAGGATAGCGAAGAGGGAGAAGAGGGTATCGAAGAGGTTACATTCTCCGATGAAGATAAAATGTTAAATAACCTAGAGATAATTCAACAGCTCTGCTATGAGAAGGGTTATAAGATGGCCTCAGAATTGATTCTTCAAGCGATGGCTAAAATCAACGAGAAGGTATAATGAGACAGAATCGGAGGGGTTGACAGCCCCTTCGATGCCTGTATAATGGTCTTCAGAGCATAGAGAAAAACCAGGGTTTTCCCTACGCTTTGTAGGTAACTTGTTAGTAACTTTTTAAGGGAGTTTTTATGTTTGATTCAATCAAGGCTTTTTTTGTAGCGAAGCAATTTGTTGCTAACCATGGCAATAGATTTTTGACGGTTTATGACATGAAGGGACATCGCCACAATGGGCAGATTGTCAGTCGTGGGTTTTTCAAGGTGTCAGTTAAGCTGGCACGTGGTGGGCAGATTGTAAAGGTTAGCCCTTCTGCTGTGGTGCATGTTCATCGTGACAGAAAGCGCCTGTCAGTACAGAAGCAAGCAATTGCAATCTGATAGGGAGTTACATATAGGTCTACAATGTGGGCTTATATGTGGCAATCCTGCCAGTTTGGAGACCATTATGTATCGTGTATTTATGCCTAACCTAAATCGTTGGATAGAAAATGTTCCTGTCACCGAGGCTGTTGTTTTCAAGGAAGAGGGCTATCTAGTAGAGCGTATGTCGTAGGAAACTTCATAAGCCCATCAATGGTGGGTTTATGTGGCAATCCTGCCAGCAAGGAGCATCAAATGACAGATAGACAATTCACAGTTACATGCACCGTTTTATTGGTGCTGGTTTGGACAATGTTATTTTTGGAGGCATATTATGCTTAGTCGTACATCAAAGCTCGGCTGTTTTAGCTGGAGCTTGCAAGCCCTTGAGACTTGTCAAGGGAGCATTGGCAAAGATGGCAAGCTTGTCGAGGTTTGTCAAGGTTGTTATGCCACACAGGGGTTTTATCACATGCCTGATGCTATTTCGTTGCGTAAAAACAACAAAGAAGACTGGCAAGAAGATGATTGGGTGGCTCGCATGGTCAAGGCTTTGTCAAAGCAGAAGAAATTTCGATGGTTTGACAGCGGAGATATTTATTCTGTTGACTTGGCATGGAAAATCCATGAAGTTTGTAGGCTCACCCCGCATGTCAAGCATTGGCTGCCCACACGTATGCACAAGTTTGACAAGTATGCCCATGTCTTAGGGGCTTTGGACAGTTTGCCTAATGTTGTCGTGCGCCTCAGTGCCGACAATGTAGAAGAGCAGATAGCAGGGACAACCACATCAATGGTTATCAAAACGCATGAGCATAGACGTGGTGTGCACGTATGCCCTAGTAGTTTGCAAGCTGGCAAGTGTGACACATGCACTGCCTGTTGGAATAAGGATGTGAAGGTTGTTGCATATGTGGCACATTCACGTAAGATGGCTAAGGTTTTTCAAATCAAGGAGATGGTATGAGCAAGTATGTACAAACAAATGCATTGAAGAAGGGGACACGTGTTGTCCTGCGTAATGGATGGGAGGCTGTGCTTGAAGACAACAAGCGTGGCAGCATACGCATGGCTACAGTCTTTGGCACGTATACAGAGATGGGCAGCATCTATGCCCACGACATTGCTGGCTATGAAGAAGTCATGTATGATTTTCAGGGTAAGCGGCAGGGTAAGGTTTGGGTTAAGCTTCCCTACATTGGGGAGAACTTCCTAGAGATTTTGATGAGGAAAGCAGCATGATATTCACAGGTAATCAGATAGGGGCAGCACGTTTGTTAACCCTTCGCACAGCCCTTAAGCTAGAGATGCAGGGCATCAAAGTTGTCAAGGGTACAACTGCGTATGCCATCCTCAAGCGAGAGGGTTTTACAGGCTCAAGAAAGAAAGTGTTAGCAGAGCTTGATGCAATCAGGCAAGACCTTATAGGAGAGAAGGAATGAAAGTGTTTGTATATTTCAATTTGCACAAGCGTGTCTTCTCTGTGAAGGCATTGGAAGGTAAGGACAAGGGTAGGGTTATAGGGCACAGAACAATGCTGGCTATAGACAGCCCTGTCTTCAAGGTGTCAGAGGCTGGAAGACAGCGTGTGGTGCGTGAGAGACGCAAGAACGTACATGCAGGGGTTGTCGGTTTCCTGACATCCTCTTATGATTGGACTAAGGAAGAGGTGAAATGGACTTCTGTGTTGTACAATCCATACGTGTTCTCTTCATTTGTAACACCACTCGGTAAGCCTGTGCATAAGGCTAGGTTTGCTAGAATGGCAATCCATAATGGCATTCCATTTGTGGAGGCTGGTAATGCGGAACAATGTTGATGGCATTGGTATATTCTTTGTGTATGTAATTGGGTTTATAATTGGGTTGCTTGTAATTAAATTCTTTAAACAAAAGGGGAAATGAAATGGGACTAGACATGTACTTGACCGCTAAGCGGTACATCTATGACTACGATGATGGAGGCAAGGCTTTGCGTGACCAGCTTGAAGACCTGAAGGTTAACGGTATGACAGTCAAAGAACTTTCATATGAGGCTGGCTATTGGCGCAAGGCTAACCACATCCACAAGTGGTTTGTTGATAACGTCCAAGGTGGTGTGGACAACTGTGCCGAATACCTTGTGTCTGTTGCAGACCTAGAGAAGCTGCTTGCTTTGGTTAATGAAGTGCTTGCACATACAAAGAAGGCAAAGGACTTGTTGCCTACAAGCAACGGTTTCTTCTTTGGCAGTGGCCTGTATGATGATGGCTATTATGATGATTTAATCCATACAAAGGCTATAATAGAGAACGTCTTGTCAATGCCAGACTTACGTAAGTATGATATATACTACAGTTCTTCATGGTAACTAGCCAGTTACCTATGATGCCCTTGACAGCTTCTTGTATGTATCGTACAATAAATACATATTAGAAGCTTCTAGTTAATTATATTAAGGAATACATATGAGATGTTATTGTTGTAATGCTGTGTTGTCTGACTTTGAAGCTACACGTAAGAGTGTTCAGAGTGGTGATTTTGTAGACATGTGTAATGGTTGTTTCTCTCATGTCAAAGAAGACATAGATGTTGTAGAGAGACAAGACTTACAACATGTTTCAGATGAAGAAGGGTTTGAAGATGATGAACAGTGACGAGAGGATAGAAAGGTTTATGGCCTTCACAATTGCAGATTGTGTGGAGCTTGTAACCTTGATTGGTTATGTTAAATTCATGGAAGCTTTCCAGACAGCTCTCTTAACAAAAAAAGAATCCCTTCCTTTGTCACAAGAAGAGCTTGAGGTAAGACAACAAACCCTATGGAATGATTGGAAGTACTAATGGCTTTTGTTAAAACTCACCAGCCCTGCTTGTCTTGTGACAGCAGTGATGGCATGTCAGTTAATGAAGATGGGTCAACCTATTGCTTCGTGTGTAACACACACACCAAGCCAACGAATGAAGGATATATGCAGAGTGTGCCAGTAAAGCCTAATGATGGGGCTATAAACGACATCAGGGTTGCATTCCAAACCTTGGCTACACCAGCCATTGGAAGCAGACGTATAAGCAGAAGCACTGTCGAGAAGTATGGAGTGGTATCAGACACCACACACGTATGGTTTCCCTACTACGACAATGATGGAAAGCTGTTTGCAGCAAAGAAGCGAAGCATCAAGGAGAAGAAGTTTGTTACTGAGGGGGATTGGAAAGCTACCTGTTTGTTTGGTCAGCAACTGTTCACCAAGGGAGGCAAGTATCTAACCATTGTTGAAGGGGAGTATGATGCCCTTGCTGTCTTCCAAATGCTTGGCTCCAAGTGGCCTGTTGTCTCTGTGCGTAATGGTGCAGGGGGTGCAGCAAAGGATGCCAAGGAACATTACGAGTGGCTCAATAGCTTTGAGAACATTGTTGTCTGCTTTGATAACGATGAACCCGGAAAGCAGGGAGCCAACCAATTGTGTTCCATCCTTGGCTCAAAGGTGAAGGTGATGAAGGGAGTTGATGGCCTCAAGGATGGGTGCGATTGGCTCTTGGCAGGGAAAGAGAAGGAGTTTATTGACCGCTGGTGGGCTGCTGAGAAGCACATGCCTGATGGCATTGTTGCTGGCTCTACGTTGTGGGAACAGGTGTCCAAGCCCTTGGAGAAGGCAGAGGTGTCCTATCCCTTTGAGGGGCTTAACAAGCTCACCTATGGCATACGTAAGGGAGAGCTTGTAACTGTCACTGCTGGCTCAGGCTTAGGCAAGAGTCAGTTCTTGCGTGAACTTATCTGGCACATCCTTTGCAAGACACAAGACAACATTGGCTTGATGTTCTTGGAGGAGAGTGTGCGTAAGACAGGAACATCCATCATGTCTCTGGCTGCAAACAAGCCCTTGCATTTACCTGACTGTGATGCTACAATGGAGGAGAAGAAGGCAGCTTTTGATGCCACCCTTGGGACAGACAGGCTGTATATGTTTGACCACTTCGGCAGCACAGACATCCAGAACATTGTGAACAGGACAGAAGAGTTTGCTAAGGCCTTTGGCTGTGGCTACATCTTCCTTGACCATGTATCAATTGTTGTAAGTTCACAACAGAATGGTGACGAGCGCAAAGCTTTGGACAGTATAATGACTGAGCTTCGTACCTTGGTGCAGAGGACAGGTATCAGCCTAGTGCTGGTGAGCCACCTGAAGCGTCCTGATGGGGGCAAAGGGCATGAGGAAGGGGTAGCTACCACCTTGGCTCAGCTACGTGGCTCAGGCTCCATTGCTCAACTCTCTGACATGGTGCTTGGCCTTGAGCGTAATGGTCAGGCAGACGATGAGAAGGAACGCAACACCACCAAGGTGCGTGTGTTGAAGAATCGGTTTGCTGGCTTAACAGGACATGCGTGTAACCTTGTGTATAGTAAATACACAGGACGTATGGTGGAAACAGAGGATGAGAAGCTGTGAGAAAACGACAAATTTTAAGGAACATGATGGACAACATATTGCTAGGTGTTTGTGACTTTCCCTCTCTGTGTCTTCGTCAAGACTTCTTTGAGGAACATCCAGATGCCGATGAAGTTTTAATTGAGTTTCATTGGGAAGAGCCTGACTATTCTGTTGGGTTTATTGGTGGCTATTACTGGAATGCTTTTGTTAAGGGTGAAGACGTTACACACTTTATGTCTTACAAAGACACCAAGTTTGTTGATGATTCTTTACGTTCATACAATGAGGCTTACGCATGAGTACATGGTTGATAGCAATAGTTGGTGTGGTGTATTTGGTGGTGGCTATAGACCTCTTCCTAAAAGGAAACACAGGACTAGGCATAGCCTTTGTTGGCTATAGTTTAGGTAATGTTGGGCTTTATATAGCAGCAAAGGTACAGCCATGAGTGATTACGACATGAAAATTCATAGCAACCCAGACGCACAAGCGTGGGCAAAGTTTTTCATTCAGACAAAAGAAAAGACAAGCTGGCAGATTGAAGATATTGATGAGTCATTGATGCTGGGTTGGTTTTCGAACGCAATGATGGCAATGTACGATTATTTAAAGCAGCGCACATGGGTAGGGCTGACAAATCAGGAGATTGATTCATACTTTGAAGATCATGGATACTCGACCAGCGAGTATTACTATCCAATAATCAAAGACATTGAAGCCAAGCTCAAGGAGAAGAACACATGACAATATACCTCGTTGTTTTATATGCTTGCATGGGACTCGAGTGTGAGTTCTATCAATCATCAGCATATACAACTAACAAACAAGAATGTATTAAATCAGTTGAACGACAGATAGAAGAGGGAAGGGCTAATGGTTTTAAAGTTGATGGCACATGTATTAATATTGAACTAGGAACAAAGGTATGACATTAACAATTGAAGGTACATTGGCACAGCGTCAAGACACCTATGGTGACTACAGAGATGTATCTCTCACGGCACAAGAACTGAAGAGAGTTGTGCGTACACGTGGTAACTGGCATGACTTGTCTCCTCCCATGCAAGAAAGCTTGGACATGATTTGTAATAAGATGGCTCGCATTCTTAACGGCAACCCATACTATGCAGACAGTTGGCATGACATCTCAGGGTATGCTACACTTGTGGTGAAGGAACTAGAATATGAATAAGGAAACCAAATGCGGAGGCTCTTTCTAGACACAGAAACAAACAGCACACACGACCACATATGGTGCTGTTACACGTACAATGAAGATGGATATGTATGTCACACAGAAGCAACTACACTCATTCCCTTAATAGAAAACTCAGACAAAGTGATAGGACACAACTTGATAGGCTTCGATGCTGGAGTCTTGAAGAGATGTTGGGGAGTGAAGATACCAGCGAAGAAGGCGATAGATACATTGATACTATCCAGACTATACAATCCAAATTTAGAAGGAGGCCACAGTTTAGCAGCATGGGGAGAGAGGACAGGACAAAAGAAGACTGACTATGCTGAAGCGTATGTAGATAAAACTGGGTTACTAGCTAGTAACCGATGGGACAATCCAGACCTTGAGCTTCTCTATGAATATTGTAAGGATGATGTTGCTGCTTTGGTTGCAACATACGAGATGGTTACTAAGATGCTGGAGAAGGAACAGTTCTCAGAGCAAAGCATAAAGCTTGAGCATGACGTTGCAATAATTATTCAGAGGCAGAAAGAACATGGTTTTAAACTGGATATTAAGAAAGCTCAGGGCTTGTTGGCTATGCTTCAAGGTAAGATGGTGGGCATTGAGAACACCATGCAACTTGTCTTCCCTCCATACGTTGAAACAGGAAGGAAGAACAAGAGGACAGGAGCACCACTAAAAGATATTGTTACTCCTTTTAATCCTGGAAGTAGACAACAGATTGCTGAGCGTCTTGAGAAGCTTGGTGTTAAGTTTACCAAGAAGACAGACAAAGGAAGTGTGATTGTCGATGAGACAGTGCTTGTATCAATTGACTTACCAGAGGCTAAGCTTCTCTCTGAATACCTCATGCTGCAAAAGCGTGTGGCTCAGGTTGGTAGCTGGCTTGAGGAAGTGAGAGATACAGGCAGGGTGCATGGTAGTGTGATAACCAATGGTGCTGTCACTGGTAGGATGACACACAGCAGCCCCAACATGGCACAGGTTCCCAACAAGGGAAGCCCCTATGGTGAGGACTGTCGTGAGTTGTGGACTGTGGATGAAGGCAATGTTCTTGTTGGCGCTGATGCCAGTGGCCTTGAGCTACGAATGCTGGCTCACTACATGAAGGATGATGCCTATATCAAAACTGTTTGTGAAGGAAGTTCAAAAGATGGAACGGATGTACATACGCAAAATCAAAAGGCAGCAGGACTTGCGACAAGGGATGAAGCGAAGACGTTCATCTACGCCTTTCTCTATGGTGCAGGGTCGGAGAAGATTGGTAAAATTGTCGGTGGTAATGCTCGTGATGGACAAAAGCTTATCGAAAGTTTTCTTTCCAACACTCCCGCACTCAAGACATTACGCAATAACGTATCCAAGTATGCAAGCAAGGGTTTTGTACCGGGGTTGGATGGTAGAAAAATTTGGGTTCGTTCTGAGCACTCAGCAGTTAACAGCCTATTGCAAGGCGCTGGCGCAATCGTAATGAAACAGGCTTTAGTCTTGTTAGATGAAGCACTTAGGAAGAAGAAGATTTGGTATGGCTTTTGTGTCAATGTCCATGATGAGTGGCAGATTGAAACAAAAGAAAAAGATGGCGAGCTTGTAGGACAACTCGCAGTGCAGAGCATACAAGAGGCAGGAGAGCTTCTTGGCTTGCGTTGCCCTGTATCTGGAGAGTTTAATACAGGCAAGACATGGCGTGACACACATTGAAAAATGTGTTATAATATTGTTTTTATACAAAGGAAAAAGAATGAACCAAGTTAAAGTAGTGGGTAAATTGTTTTGGGCTAAGCACATGGAAGTCCCAAATCGGGAGTTCAATGCAGATAACAATCGCTTTGAGATTTGTATCGGTGGCCTGAGTGATTCCATTGCACAACGCCTTACATCAGAGCTTGGTGTTAAGGTGAAAGAGAAACCAGATGACAAGTATGGACGTGGTAAATACATCATCGTCAAGAGTAACTATGTCATCAAGGCTATTGATGAAAATAACGGTCTTGTCTCTCCTGACATGATTGGTAATGGTACTGTTGCAGAAGCAACCATCAGCAGCTACACACACAAGATGTCAGCTATGCATGGTAATGCTCCTTCATTGCTGCATAGCAAGGACAACCCTGCTCTGCGTATCAAAGAACTTATTCTTGCTCCTGTTGGACAGGAAGAAGAAGCTGAAGTAGTTCTGTGATTGCTCTCGTAGATGGTGATGTGATGTGCTATCGCATTGCCTTCTCTTGTAAGGATGACTCAGAAAGCCAAGCCATTACAACGATGGCTAACTTTCTTGAGGACATCCTTATGACACAGCTAGGTCTTGAAAGTTGGGAAGTATTCCTCACAGGGAAAACAAACTTCAGGAAAGACATAGCTGTCACTGCCCCTTACAAAGGGAACAGAACACAAGAGAAGCCAGCACACTTAGAGATGTTACGTAACTACCTAGTTACCGCATGGGGCGCAACGATGAGCATTGATGAAGAAGCTGATGACCTGATAGCAATCAGAGCAACAGAGCTTCAAGATGATTGTATCATTGTTTCAGTAGACAAAGACTTCAATCAGGTGGCAGGATGGCATTACAATTTTGTGAAGCAAGACAAGTACTTTGTCTCAGAGGAACAAGGACTCCGCTTCTTTTACAAGCAGATGTTGATGGGCGACAGGGCAGACAACATTGTGGGTATCAAGGGAATAGGGGAGGTGAAAGCAACAAAGATGCTTGCCAAAGCGCAGACAGAAAGCGAGATGCTTGCCGTTTGCTTGGAGGCTCTGGGCGAAGAGAGGGTTAAAGAGAATGGACTTTTATTATGGCTAAGAAGATTCCCAAATCAGATGTGGTTCCCTCCAGTTTCTGGCTCGGAGGTTGTGAATGGACAGTAATTTATGTTGATGAGTTCCAAGACTTTGGTACATGTGATCCGGGCAAGTATGAAATATTAATACGCTCTAACATGAACGAACAAGCAACAAGGGCTACATTCTTTCACGAGCTTGTACATGCAATTAAATTCACAATGGGAGAAGTAGGCCATGACGAGAAAGAAGTCGAGGGCTTTGCCAATCTCCTCTGTCAGTGGTACAGAACTAAGGTATAACGATGCAGAGTGGACAGCAGCAAGGTTTAGAAGCTTTGTTGTTTCAGCACTAAGGACAGCAACACGTAGGTGGCCTCCAAAGTTTAAGGCTTTGAAGGCTGCTTACATTGGAAGACAGGTTAACCAGAAGACAAACAAGCTGGCAATGCACTACGCTTGCGCTAGTTGCTGCAACCATTTTGTTGCCAAGGATGTACAGGTTGACCACATCTTTCCTGTTGTTGATCCAAGGACAGGCTTTGTTGATTGGGAAACATACATCAGTAGGTTGTTCTGTGAGAAAGAAAACTTACAGGTGTTATGTAAACCCTGCCATGTAGAGAAGACAGCTTTAGAGAAATTACAAAGGAAAAATAATGGGCAAACCAAAGAAAATACAAACAGAGCAAGTAGAGCCAAGCACTAATGAACAGTGGTATATGTATCTTGTTGGTTATTGGGTTCCCTTCCCAAGCAGCGAGTATGGTGGCTTACAGTGCGTCTTAGCACGTACTAAAGAAGAAGCCAAGGAAGTAATTAAGGAAGACGCAGGAGACTTCATGGTTAACTCTTTCAAAGATGCTGATGAACGCATTGAGGCTCGTGTTAACAAAGCAGAAGTATTTCCTGTTATCGGTAGTTATGGTGACCCTCATATAGTAAGGAGTTTTGAAACATGAATATTACAGTTACAAAGTTTAATGAGAATGAAGATGGCTCAGCAGACTGCGCCTTTGAAGCAGACAAGGAGGGCAAAGAAGCCCTGCTTCGTTTTGGCTTGGTTGCTTTGCTGAAGGAAGCCATTGCACAGGGACAGTCATTAGCAGTACCAGAAACGGAGAATAAAGATGGACAATGATAAGACACGTTACATGTTTCATGTAGAAACAAAAGGATACAATTGTGAAATTGATCATCGCACATACCCTGATACAATTTTAACAGAGTATGCCAGCTTCGATGGTAATGAACGATGGCCTGATGTGCTGCGTTCCTTTGCTCGCTTCTTGGGTCATGTCTATGGCTATGATATTGAAGCAAAATTCAATGAACAGTTTGATGACCCTTTGGCTACCTACATTAAAGAAAACCTAACAGACCAATGAGACACTTAGTTATTCCTGACACACAATGCAAACCCGGAGTATCTCTTGAACATCTGGAATGGGTTGGCAAGTATGCAGCAGAAAAGAAACCAGATGTAATCATTCACCTTGGCGATCATTGGGATATGCCAAGTCTTTCAATTTATGATATAGGGAAGAAAAGCTTTGAAGGCAGAACTTATCAAGCGGATATTGAAGCAGGGCATGCTGGAATGGAACTTCTTCTTGCTCCGATTAAAACTGAACAGGAGCGTCTTAAAAGAAATAAAGACAAACAGTGGAACCCACGTCTTGTCTTTCTATTGGGAAACCATGAGGAACGCATTCAAAGAGCTATTGAGAGCGACAGAAAGTTGGATGGCCTCATTGGCTATC
>Ga0315902_10003770_pt1 | contig 22402 bp, 17 predicted proteins | sample LakEriMetagenome_9_FD_203523 | JGI IMG/M metagenome (GOLD analysis project Ga0315902, IMG submission 203523) | Freshwater fungal communities from buoy surface, Lake Erie, Ohio, United States - Buoy 12 MA117 | ecosystem: Environmental > Aquatic > Freshwater > Lake > Lake biofilm | place: USA... | reverse complement strand
TCCCACATCGTTTCCGGCTCGAAGTCTCGACTCGCGAGGACTTCAGCCAGCCCACTGTCATCGCCGATTTCGAATCCCGCTCCTTCACCACGCCTGCCGTCAATCTCGCCAGCTTTCCGCTGCGCAAGCAACCCGTGCGTGCCATCCGCCTCACCACCTTCTCGCTGTGGGAGCGATCCGGTGATTTCCTCCTCGCCCTATCCGAGATCATGGCCTTTGCCGGAGGCGAAAACGTCGCGCTGCATGCCCAAGTGATCGCCAGCGACCAGCTCGATGATCCCACCTACAGCCCCGCCGCTCTCACCGATGGCAGCTCTAATGAAGGGCCCTTGCTTCCTCTGCCCGACTGGCTCGCTCAACTCCAGCACCGCCAGTCCTTGCAGCGCGAGCACACCGACCTCACGGCCAAACTCGCCGCCCTGCGAGCCCGCAGCCAGGATCAAGTCGTGAATGGTAGCATCGCCGCCGGTGGACTCTTGGTGGCCGGACTGCTCTGGGGCCTCGTGCATCAGCACCGCGTGCGTCGCCGCGATGCCGAGCGCCTCCGCGAGCGCCTCGCCCGCGATTTGCACGACGAGATCGGCTCCAATCTCGGCAGCATCGCCCTCATCTCCGCCTACGCCTCCCAGGACGACGCCACGCCCGAAAGCATGCGCGCCGACCTCGTCGAAGTGCAAACCATCGCCCGCGAAAGCGCCGACTCCATGCGCGACATGGTCCGCCTCATCAGCCCGCGTGGACGCCGCGAGTCCGAGGAGTGGAGCGCCGTCGTGCACGGCCTCGCGCGGCGTCTGCTGCGCGGTGTCAAAATGGACATCCAGCTCGATGCCAGCAGCCCCAGCCTCGAAATCCGTCGCGAGCTGTATCTCTTCATCAAAGAAGTGCTGCACAACGTCGCCAGTCACGCCCGCGCCAGCCATGTCAGCCTTCACGTTCAGCAAAACCAGGGCCGCATGACCGTGCAGATCAGCGATGACGGCCTCGGCTTCGACCCCAGCAACCAATCCTCCGGTCACGGCCTTTCCAATCTCCGTGAACGAGCCACCACCTTGCATGCCGATCTGGTCATCCACAGCCAGCCAGGTCAGGGCACCCGCATCACTCTCACCTTGCCCACATGACCCCGGCCGATCTCATCCGCGTCTGGTTTGTCGAGGATCACGACGCCTTCCGCCGCAGCCTCGAACGCCTTTGCACGCCCAAACGCGGCCTCGCCCCATCGCGTGCCTTTGCCAATGCCGAGGCCATGCTCGCCGCGCTGCCCGTGAGCGATGAAAAACCCCAGGTCATCCTCCTCGATGTCGGCCTGCCCGGCCGCAGCGGGCTCGAAGTCATTCGCGACATCCACCAGCACGCCCCCGACTGCCGCATCGTCATCCTCACCGTCTTTGAAGACGAGACCAAGATCAGCCAGGCCATCAGCGCCGGAGCCAGCGGCTATCTTTTAAAGACCGCCACACCGGAAGAGATCGTCGAAGCCATCCTCGAAGCCTCCCACGGCGGCTCGCCCATGTCCCCGCATGTCGCCTCCAGCGTCGTGAAGCTCCTCTCCCGCCTCACCCAGCCCGCCGCCTCCGCCGTCACCCTCACTCCCCGTGAGCACGACCTCCTCCGCCACATGGTCGATGGCCTCACCGCCAAAGAAATCGCCGCCCGCCTCGGCATCAGCATCCACACCGCCGACACCCACACCCGCAATCTCTTCGGCAAACTCGGCGTCCACAGCCGCGCCGCCGCCGTCGCCCGCGCGATGCGAGAGCGGCTCGTGTGAACCATCCCTGGAGGAACGTGAGTGAAGAGCAGCCGTCTAACAAGGCCCGGCAGCCTCCGGCGATGGTGACGCGTATTGATCATGAAAAGCCTCACGGAGTGGTTCAGCGAGATATGCCATGATCAAGCTGCTGTTTCATGAAGTCTGCCGTCTTCGTCATGATTTCGTCGAGCGATGGACGCAATGCTCCGCCGACCTCGCGCCAGTTGTGGCCTGAGTTTTGGATGATTAATACTTCCACGGGTGCTTTGGCCGCATCGCCGCGTTCCTTCATGTAATGCGCATGCTGCACGGGGATCGTGGGGTCTTGGTCGCCCTGCATCATGAGGAGTGGCGGGCTGTTTGGGCGGAGGTAGTTCACCGGGCTGACCTCGCGATAGGCGGCGAGCTTGGTCTTCTCGTCCGCGTCCGCTTTGAGGATGCGGGAGCCGAAACGATCTCGCACTTCGCTGCCGCCGGGCGGAGTGAAAAGGTCGATCTTCTCAAAATCACACGGCCCATACCAAGACACGCCGGCGATGAGCCGATACTTTGCGTCTGCGAGTGTTGGATCGCCAGGGAATGACTCGGGTGGCGATAGCAGCAGCATCTGCGCGAGGTGTCCGCCTGCGGAATCTCCCCAGGTGAAGATGCGCTCGGCATCTAGCGAGAACGGCATGGCGTTCTTCGCGAGGAAGCGCAACGCGTCCTTCGCATCGGTCACGCAATCGCGGACGGTGATGTTTCCGCCTGCCGTGCATAAGCGGTAGTCCACGGAGGCCACGCAGAAGCCCTGCGCATTCAGCGCCTTCACGCCCATGAGCCTCACGCCGCGCTCAATCGCCTTCGTTCCCGCCGCCCAGCCTCCGCCATGCGTGAAAAGCACCAGCGGAACCTTCGCTCCGGCCTTCGGCGCGGCTGGATAATGCAGATCGAGCTTCAGCGGGCCTTGCTCGGTCACTTTGTAGGTCACATCGAGCTTCGTCGTGGTAGAGACGGGAGTTTCGGCCCGTGATGAGGCGAATGCTGCCAGCAACAAGGTGGCGATGAGAGAGGCCTTCGAGTGCATGTAGTGTGAATGAGGAATGGTGACTTCAGCAGTGTGGTGCAGTCGTCTCGACTGCTAAAATGAGTCCAGAGGACTCAACCACACTCGTCACTTCGTCGGCAGGGCCTTCAGCACCTCTTCCACGCATTTATTGCCGAGGATTTGATATGCGGGTCCATTCCAGTGGAACTTGTCTTTGCCGCCGCGAGCGAGGTCGAGCTTGTCCACGAGGAGGGCGTAGAAGTCGCTCACCGGCACGCCGCATTCGGCCATGACTTTGGCCGCCATGCGGTTGTGGTCGATGATGGTGCCGTTGATGACGGGATCGAGCTTTTTGACATCGCCTCCGAGCATCACGGGCGTGCTGCTGGCCCAGATGAGTTTGGCGTTCGGCAGTTTCGCGCGGATGGCTTCGACGTAGCCTTTGGTGAGCGGCTCGAAGGTGCCGGGCTTGATGCGGCCTTCCTGCCAGCCGTGCAGGCCCATGTTGAAATGAATCACGTCATACGGGCCTTTCGCGAGCACCTCGGGCAGGATCTTGGTGTTGAGATGCTCGGACTGGTTGTAGGGGTTCACCCAGGCATCGACGTAGGCCTTGCCGTTGAGGTTCTTGATCGCATGCGCCATGTAACCGCTCAGGATCGAGTCGCCGATGAGCAGCACGCGCGGACGCTTTGGGTCTTTGATGGTCGCTTGGTTGAGCTTCCAGCCTTTGCCATCGGAATGCAGCCGCGGATCGGTCTCGACCGGCGTTTCGGCCGCGAAGGTGTGGAAAGCGAAAGCAGTGGCGATGAGGAAGGTGAAGCGGTTCATGGTAGGATGCAGAGTTAACGATGCGTGGAGATTCCGTCTTCAGTTTAGGCAGGAGAATGGGGGCAGAAGAATGGATCCGATCATTCTCCTGCCCCCATTCTTTCGCCTACCTTCAGGCTAATTCGGGCAGATCATTCATTCACAGGGTCCAATACGATCTCCGTCTCGCGATCTTCGCCTGCAGCGACATTGCACACGATTTGCCAACGTTGCGTCACCGCTTCCCAATTCGTCTGCCAAGACGTGACCGGCTGGCCGTTTACGAGCACGCGATGGCCTTTCGGTGACTTCAACTCGGCAAAAGTGACCGGCAGATGCCCGAGGCCGCCTTTCACGATGACTTGCGCACGCTGCTCTTCATCGACCGCGACGACCAGCGGATAGCTTTTGGTGATCTCGCCGCGTTTCGCGATGGGTTTCAGCGCATTGCCTTGGGCCTCGCGATGCACGGGACGCCATGTGTCGGCATCGCGGGCGAGCATGTCGCGCAGCTTGGCATCCGGACCGTAGTAAGCGGCGGCATCGGCGGGGAAGATGACGAGTTCCAGCTCCGCCTCGACGAAATCACCGGGCTGCAACTCGCTGATGCCAGGCTGAGGCGCGAGCTCGACGGCGGTGCGGTGATTGTTCTTGCCCCACTCGGTGCAAAACGTCGCGAGATGCGGCGCGGCGGGTTTGCCTCCGAGCACCGCACGCCACGAGCGCACGATGAGGCCACGAGTCGCGGCGGCGTGGCCTTTTTTCAGCACGGCACGCTCCACGCCATGCACGGAGACCCACGCGCCCTCGCCAGCTAGCGGTAGCGCGGTGCGATCAACCTCGTCCTTCGCGCGACGCGGTTCCCATTCCTCACGCAGTCCGGTGACATCGCCGATCGCCACGCGACGCGCGGGCACGTCGTTGTAGAAATCCGCGCCGAGCTGGAAGAACGCGAGCCTTTGCCAGTGCACCGGCTTTCGCACGTCATAGCGCAGCCGCAGAAAGGTGCGCAGATGATCATTCGCTGCGGGCACGGACACGTCCATGCGTGCCGCGATCTCGCCGCCGCTCGATTCTTCGGTGTAGCTCACGTCGGTGAGGCACGGCCCATGCGCACGATAGTCTGTGCGCGTGCCGATCATCTTTTGGTAGCGACCCTGCGCGTCCTTCCACATGAGAAAATCGCCACCGCCGCAGTTCTCGGCCCAGCCCCAGCGTTTCGCATTTGGCTCGACGGGCAAGGTCATGAGCGGACGCACATCCGTGATGAAGCAACGCCGCTGCACGCGTCCCGGTTCGAAGCAGATGCTCTCGCCAAAGCTGCCCACCGCGGCCTGATCCCAGAATTGATTATGCCCCCAGCCGATGAGGCAGAGCTGCGCATGCGACGCCGCACAAACACCGCCGTAGCGAGCATGCACCATCTGGAAAACGAACTCGCGCTTCGTTTTCGCCGGCACACGCACCCACGCGAAGCCATGAAACCACTGCTCGTCATGCGGCAGTCGGCCTTTCTCCGCGCGGATGTGCCAGTTCTTTGAAAGCTGCACCGGAATGCCCGTCGGCGTGCCATCCGGCTCGCACAGCATCGGCGTGAAGCCCGTGATCGGCAGATGCTTCTCCTGCGTGAACATCAACCGTGCCACCGTGGACTCATCGGTGTCATTGCGCAGTGTCACACGCCAGCGGTCGATGCGATCCAGGTGCTCCTCCGGGTAATACGTGCCGCCCGCATTGCTCCACCGCTCCTCCGGCAGCGCCAGCCGATGACAACCCAGCGCTTCATCGCGCGTCACAGCCAGTTCTGACTCCACCACAGCCTTCGAATGACTCGCGACCATCTCCAGCAACACGCTGCGAGTGCCGCTCACCTTTTTCTCGCCATGTCGCAGCTCCATCACCGCATCGCTTTCACTCTCCAGACGTAACACCAGCCGGTCCGGCCACGCGCTGATCTCCAGCCGCGCCGTGCCGTTGAACGCCTTCCCTTCCGCATCCGCAAACGTCAGCCCCTCGATCACCACCCGCTGGAAAAAGCGACCACTCTCCACGAAGCGAACTGGCTGCTGCCACTCGTCATCCGACTGCGTGTGCCCGTTGCAAACAAATCGCCGACCCTCCGCGATCACCGCACACTCCCACTCGCTCTCCACCGGTCGCACGCGGCGTGTGTCGAAAAGCATCGTTTGCTTCCCAAACTGAAACCCGAGGATCTCCTCCTTCGTCCGCTCCGAACGCGAAAACATCGTCGGCGGCCCATTCAGCCACCAAAGCCCCGTTTGATCCTCCGCCCGCGGCATCCAATCGACCAGCGATGGCTCGGCGGCGAGGGCGAGTGGGGTCAAAAGGCAAAGCGAAAGCAAAAACAGGCGTCGTGGCATGAGAGGAGTGTTTGAACGCGAATCACTCTTTTCGCCAACGGCAATACAGCGGGCCGAAATGGCCGATTTATCGCGTGATCGCACTTCCCATCCACCGCAGCGCGTTTTCGATCACCCGCAGCGTCTCGGCCTGCTGGAAGATAGGATAGGTCTCGTGGCCGGGGCGGAGGTAGAACACACTGCAACTGCGGAAGTGCTCGCCTTTGTCCCACTTTTCCTCGAACACGACTTCATCCGGCAGCGGCGTGGGCCGCGGTAGCTGCACCCTTCGTTTTGTTGGAAGATGATGCTGAGGCGGTGGTTTATGGATTTCGAAGCAGGTTTAGCGCATGAAACCCACTTGGCGCGCCGGCTGACCAAAGCTAAATCGGAGAACGCTGGACAAGCCCATCTTTCAATCCATAGCCGCCTCATGTCTTCACCTCACATCGCGATCATCGACTGGCGCACAGCTCCGCAGGGAGATGCGGAGTCAGCCATTGAAACGAGCATCATCGGCGGCGCGGCGCGCGTGACGCGGCACCTTTGCGACACCGATGCCGATCTCGATGACGAGATCGCAGGCGCGCAGGCGATCATCATCTGGCACAACATGCCGCTGACGGCGCATGGCATCGCAAAGCTGAAGAATTGCCGCGCGATCATTCGAAATGGCGTCGGTTTTGACAGCGTGGGCATCGCGGCGGCTCGTGAGCGAGGTATCGCTGTCTGCAATGTGCCGGACTACGGCACGGAGGAGGTAGCGGATCATGCAATTGCTCTCGCGATGGCGCTTTGCCGGCAGCTTTTTCCGCTCGATGCAGAGGCGAAGACGCTCGGGTGGAACATCAAGGTCGGTGCGCGGCTGCGGCGGCTGCGCGAGCTCACATTTGGCATCGTCGGACTCGGCCGCATCGGCACGGCGACGGCGCTGCGCGCGAAAGCGCTCGGTTTTCGCGTGGTATTTCATGATCCGTATCTGCCGAACGGCGCGGACAAGGCGGTGGGTATCACGCGTGTGCGTTCGCTCGGTGAATTGCTCGCGCAGAGCGATGTGTTGTCCCTGCACTGCCCGCTGAATGACGAAACGCGTCATCTGATCGCCGAACGCGAGCTGGCGTTGCTCAAACCGGGCGCGTTTGTGGTGAACACGGCTCGTGGTGGAGTGATCAAGAAAGCGGCGATCCTCGCGGCGCTGCGTGAAGGCCGCATCGCCGGTGCGGGGCTGGATGTGATCGAGGACGAGCCGCTGCGCACTGCGGAAGAGGCTTCGACGCCGAATCTCATCGCAACGTGTCATGCGGCATTTTGCAGCGTGGAATCGAAAATCGAGATGCGCAGCACCTCCGCACGCATCGCGCTGTCTGCGGTGACGGGCGCGAGGCTCGAAAACGTCGTGAATGGCGTGGAGTAGGCCATTCGTGAAAATCGCGGCGATTCGTGCCGCAGGCTCAACGCGTCACTTTTTGCCTTCGAGGACCTTTTTGGCCTCTTCAGGGCTGATTTCGCGAATGAAGAGGTTCCGCCAGCGGATTTCGCCGCCGTGGGTTTGGAGCATGATGGGGCCTTTTTCGGGCAGGGGCTTCGTTTTGTCCCAGTAGTTCTCCATGACGGCTCCATCGACGACGAGCTTGTCGTTCAGCCACACCCAGGTGCGCGCGCCGATTTGGCGGATGCGGAAGGCGTTCCACTCACCGAAGTCTTTGTCGGCGAGGACGGCGGGATCGCGGCCGGGAGTGTCTGGGGTGTTGTTGAAAAGGCCACCGGAGCCGAGATGCGGGCGGCGCGTGGGCTTCTTCGGGTCAAAGATCTGCGTCTTGTCCCAGATCTGCACCTGCGGTGCGCCGCGGAGGTAGATGCCGCTGTCGGCCTTGGGCACGGTTTTGTATTCGATGAGCAGTTCGATGTCGCCGTATTCGGCGTCGGTTGTGGCGTAGGGGCCGTGGCCGTCATTGACGAGTTCGCCGTTCTCCACGCGCCAGTTGGCGGCAAAGGTGTCGCGCTCCTTTTTCAGCCCGGCTTCTTTTTTCTCGCCGGTGAGCTTGGCGACGTTGTGCGGGTTCAGCCCATACCAGCCGGTGAGGTCCTTGCCATTGAAGAGGGCTTTGAATCCCTCCGGCGGCACGGGATCAGCGGCGCGCAGCAGAGTGAAAGAGGAAAGAGCGAGAAGCAGGGCGATGGATTTCATAAGCGTGCAACCAACGCACGCCACGGCTTGCGCTTTGCAGGTCGAGTGGCAAAGCGTGTCGTGAAAATGATGCGCCGCCTCGACCAAATCCTCTCCTCGCTCGGTTACTGCACTCGACGCGAGGCCGTGCGCTGGGTCAAAGACGGGCGTGTTTGCCTGGATGGCGTGCCGTTTACCAAAGCGGACCAAAAAGCCGATCCACACGCGATCACCGTTGATGGCGAGCCGGTGGAGGCACCGGATGGCCTGCTCGCCATCCTGCACAAGCCGGTGGGCTTCATCTGCACGCACGACGAGGGCGCAGGCGAGACGATTTACGATCTGCTGCCGGACCAGTGGCGTCGGCGGAATCCCGCGGTGACCAGCGTGGGCCGTCTGGACAAGGAAACGAGCGGCCTGCTGCTCGTGACGGACATCGGAGACATCGTCCATCGTCACACCTCGCCGAGATCGGCCGTGGAGAAGGTGTATCTCGCCACGCTCGATCATGACCTCGATCCAAAGCTCATCGAAGTCTTCGCACGCGGCGATCTGATGCTGCGCAGCGAGGAAAAGCCGTGCCTGCCCGCGAAGCTGGAGATTGTCGATGCACTCACCGCGCGTCTCACGATCACCGAAGGCCGCTACCATCAGGTGCGGCGCATGTTTGCCAGCCAAGGCTGGAAAGTGGAGGCGCTGCACCGGGAGCGGGTGGGTGAGTACACGCTCGAAGGCATCGCGGAGGGCGAGTGGCTCGTGGTGGAGACCCCTGCGGTTTAAACAGGAGATAACGGAGGAAACGGAGGCTTCAAAATCTGGCTCTCCGTTCACTCCGTTGCCTCCTGTTAAAAAAATCATGGCGTCCGCGCCCGGCATCAGCTTCATGCGCGGCATGTTTTCCATGCAGCTCACCTTTCTCGGCACCGGCACGTCTGTCGGCATCCCGGTGATCGGTTGTGACTGCGCGGTGTGCCACAGCACGGACCCGCATGACAAGCGGCTGCGCTCCTCGGTTTACATCGAGACGCCGGAGTGTCGCTGGGTGGTGGACACGGGGCCGGACTTTCGCGCGCAATGCCTGCGCGAGGGCATCCGCCAGCTCGACGCGGCGATCTTTACGCACCCGCACATGGACCATGTGACCGGTTTTGATGAGCTGCGGCGCTTCACGGTCGATGTGGACCAGTTCATGCCCATCTACGCCACGCAGGAGTGCCTCGCGGTGCTGGAGCGCATGTTCGTCTATGCCTTCAACGGCGAGAACCGCTACCGCGGCTACCTGAAGCCGTTTCCGAAGCCGATCCACGGCCCGTTTCATCTGGGCGAGACCACCGTCACGCCGCTGCCCGTGCAGCATGGCAAGGTGGAGACGATCGGGTATCTCTTCGCGCGCTGCGGAAAAAAACTCTGCGCCTACATCCCGGACGCCAAAGTGGTCAGCGAGGCCGCGATGGAGGCGCTGCGCGGGGTGGATACGCTCATCATCGATGCCCTGCGCCACACGCAGCACCCCACGCACATGAATTTCGAAGAAGCCCTCGCCGTGCAAGCCGCGGTGAAGCCGCGACAGACCTGGTTCACGCATTTGCAGTGCGAGATCATGCACGCGGTGGAAGACCCGAAGCTGCCGCCGGGAGTGAATCTGGCCTACGATGGCCTGCGGCTGACGTGGGACGCCTAAAATGACGAATGAGGAATGCGGAATGACGAATGAAGCCCGAAAAGCGAATGACGAAAGGCCACGCGGTGCGCGGCGGAGTTTCGCCATTCGTCATTTGGCCGCGCTCTTTCTCCTGATCACTCCCGCACGCGCGCTGTCACCTTCGGAGGTCCTCGTCATCTACAATCCCTCTTATCCGCATTCGGAGGAGCTGGCGCAATATTATGCGCAGAAACGCGGCATTCCGCCCGCGCAGGTGATCGGATTTGAGTGCGCCACGTCGGATGAGATGTCTCGCGCGGACTTTGACCGCCAGTTGCGCGCGCCGTTGCGCAAAACGCTCGTCTCCAAAGGCTGGTGGAAGATCGATTCGTCGCTGAAGGCCGCGACGCATGGTGATGTGGCTTCTTCAAGCATTCGCGCGCTCGCCATCATGCAGGGCGTGCCTTTTCGCATCGCGCGTGACCAGCAGAATCCGGAAATGAGCCGCGAGGACGAGGCGAGCGTGGATTCGGAGCTCGCGGCGCTCTCACTCGTCGATCAAAAACTCGCGGGCGCGCTGAAGAACGCCTATTTCCAGTTCGAGGGGCCCGTCTCGCATTTCACCGCGTCGCCGGGTTTCCTGCTCGTCGGCCGGCTCGATGGACCGAGCGATGTCGTCGTGCGCCGCATGATTGATGATGCGCTTTATGCCGAGCAAAACGGCCTGCACGGCCGCGCGGTCATCGACCTCGCCAAGAAAAACGAGGGCGGCTACATCGAGGGCGAGCAGTGGCTGCAAAACATCGGGCGCATGTATCAGCGCGGCGGCATCCCTTTTTACATCGACCGTGAGGAGCCCGTCGTGCCGGATCACTGGCCGCTGCCGGACACGATTCTGTATTTCGGCTGGTACACGGGCGGCATCACCGGCGCGCTCGCCTCGCCGGGGTTTCGGTTTCAGCGCGGCGCGGTCGCCTGCCACATTCATTCGTTCAGCGCAGGCGTTTTGCGCGCGGATGGTCAGGCGTGGACGGGGCCGCTGCTGCACAAAGGTGCCGCCGCAGCGCTCGGGAATGTTTACGAGCCCTTCCTCTCGCTCACCACGCATCTCGATCTCTTCAATCAGCGATTGCTGGAGGGCTACACGTTTGCCGAGGCCGCATGGAATGCCACGCCCGCGATCTCCTGGATGAACGTCGCCGTCGGCGATCCGCTTTACCGGCCGTTTGCGAAAACGAGCGGCAGTGGCGGGCTCGGCAACGCGGAGTCGCGTGATTATCTGCTCTATCAAGGCGCGGCCAAACGATCACCGCTCGATCCGGATGCTGCGATCAAGACCACCATCACCGCGATCGCGGAAAAGCGGAAAAGCGCGCGCCTGCTGGAGCTCACCGCGCTGCTCTCCATGCACCAGGAGCGCCACGCGGAGGCTGGCGATCTCTTTGATCATGCCGAGGCACTCGTCACCGCGCCCGCCGACCGGCTGCGGCTGCGACTTTACCGCGCCGAGTGCCTGCGCCGCGATGACAAGGGCAAGACGGCTGCCGAGTTGCTCAAGAGCCTGCTCAAACAGGACATCTTTGATGAAGAACCCGCCCGCGCCGCCGCGGAAGCGCTGCTCAGGGAGCTTGGCGGCTGAACTCGGCATGGAGAATGCCACTCGCCGTCGAAATTCGTCGCCGACGTGCGTATGAGTGCGCCGTGATTCGCCCCCTCGTCACCTTTGCCCTCGTTTCCTCCGCCTTGGCGGAGCCCATCGACTTTTCCAAACAGATCCGCCCGATCCTGAGCGAGAACTGCTTCTTCTGCCATGGTCCCGACGATAAAAAGCGTGAAGCGGACCTCCGTCTCGACGACGAAGCCGCCGCGAAGAAGAACAACGACGGCGTCATTGCCGTGGTGCCGGGGAATCCGGAGAAGAGCGCCCTCATCCAGCGCATCGTGAGCACGGACCCCGATGAGGTCATGCCGCCACCGAAGCAGCACAAGACGATCTCCCCCGCGCAGGTCGCTCTATTAAAAGAGTGGATCAAACAGGGCGCGAAGTGGGGGAAGCATTGGAGCTATGAGAAGGTGGTGAGGCCGGCGGTGCCTGCCGGAGCGAAGAATCCCGTGGATGCGTTTCTGGCGGCGAGTCTGAAGAAGGAAGTGCTGTCGTTTTCGCCTGCGGCGGACCGTGCCACGCTGATTCGTCGTGTGGCGCTCGATTTGACTGGGCTGCCGCCGACACTGGACGAGCTGGCGCGTTTTGAACGGTCCGATCTGACCGATGCGGTGGATTTCTATCTCAATAAACCCGCTTACGGTGAGCACTGGGCACGCCAGTGGCTGGATCTCGCACGTTATGCGGACTCCTCCGGCTACCCGAGCGACCAGCCACGTGAGATTTGGGCTTACCGGGACTGGGTGATCCGCGCTTTGAACGCGAACATGCCGTTTGATCAATTCACCATTGAGCAAAACGCCGGCGATTTGCTGCCAAACCCCACCGACGACCAGCTCATCGCCACCGCGTTTCACCGGAACACGATGACGCAAAACGAAGGCGGCACGGACGACGAGGAATTCCGCAATGCGGCGATCATCGACCGCGTGAACACGACCTTCGCGGTGTGGATGGGCACCACGATGGCCTGTGCGCAGTGCCACACGCACAAATACGATCCGCTCACCATCAATGAGTACTTCCAGTTCTACGCCTTCCTCAATCAAAGCGCCGATAGCGACAAAAAAGACGAGGTGCCGCTGCACAGCTTTGACACACCGGAGACGAAAAAGCAGCGCGAGACGCTGAAAGCCGAGATCGCGGCGCTGGAAGCCCGATTTGGCAAACCGGACGCGAAATGGCTCGCGGGGCTCGAAGCGTGGGATCGCGGCTTTGCTCGCGATTTGGGCTGGCAGAGCCCGAAGCCGGTCAAAGTGAGCGAAAGCGACGCGAAGATCGAAAACGATGGCCGCGTGATCGTCGCGAAAAACAAGGACACGGCGAGCTACACCGTCGAACTGCCGCTCGCGGGTGATAAACTGAGCGCTCTGAGGCTCGAAACGGCTCCGCAGGCCGGTTTCGGGAATTTTGTGCTCACGAGCCTGAAAGCCGAGGTGGTGCCGCCGGATGCGAAGGCGGCTCCGTTGGCGCGATTTGTCCGCGTGGAGTTGCCGGGGGCTAAAAAGATGCTGCAACTGGCCGAGGTGCAGGTTTTCAGCGGCGCGGAGAACCTCGCGCCGAAGGGCGTGGCGAGTCACAGCAGCCAGTATCAGGACGCGGCAGCGAAACGTGCGAACGATGGCAACACCGACGGCGACTACAAAAAGGGCAGCGTGTCGCACACGAGCGGGAACGACGACAATCCGTGGTGGGAAGTCGATTTGAAGGCCGCGAAGCCGGTGGATCGCGTGGTGGTGTGGAATCGGCTCGATGGCGTGAGCAAGCGTCTCGATGGTTTCCGCGTCGTGCTGCTCGATGAGAAGCGGCAAATCCTTTGGAAGAGCGATCCCACGCCCGCGCCGGCGAAGGAAAAGGCCTTCGCGGTCAGCGGACCGGTGGCTCTGAGCTTCACGACAGCGCTCGCGGACTACTCGCAGAGTGGTTTTGAGGCAACGAAGTTCCTGGAAGCCAAAAGCAAGGGCTGGGCCGTCGGTGGCGCGGCTGAGAAGCCGCACACGCTCACGCTTTTGACAAACTCGCCTGTCGTCGTGCCTGCGGGCGCAAAGCTGCGGGTGACGTTGGAGCAAAAGAGCGAGTTCAAGCAGCACACGCTCGGCAACTTCCGCCTCAGCTTGACTGGCGATGCCCGCGTGCAGCAGGCGGCGAAAATTCCCGCGAATGTCATCGCCGCGCTGGCGCAGCCCAAACGCACGCCGGAGCAGCAGAAGGTCGTTGTGGATTATTATGTGCGAAACATCGCGAAGGAATCCGCTGCCGAGCGCAAGCGTCTCGCTACGGCGACCCAAGAACTCGCCGCGATCAAGCCGGTGACGGTGCCGATCATGCGTGATCTTGATCCGAAGCAGCGTCGCGTGACGAAAGTGCAGCTTCGTGGCAACTGGCAGTCGCTGGGCGATGAAGTGAGCGAGGCCACGCCTGCTGTTTTCAATCCATTGCCAGCCAACGAGCCCAAGAATCGCCTCACGATGGCAAAATGGCTCGTGAGCCGTGACAATCCGCTCACGGCCCGCGTGACGGTGAATCGCCTGTGGGAAAGCCTCTTCGGCACGGGCATCGTGCGCAGCAGCGAGGAATTTGGGAGCCAGGGTGATTTGCCGTTTCATCCGGAGCTGCTCGACTGGCTCGCTGCGGAGCTGATGGACAGCGGCTGGGACATCAAGCACCTGCTGAAGCTGATGGTGACGAGTGAGGCGTATCGCCAAAGCTCCAAATCCACCTCTGAACTCAACGAACGCGATCCTGATAACCGTTTGCTGGCTCGTGGGCCGCGCTTTCGTCCGACGGGCGAACTGCTGCGTGATCAAGCGCTCGCGGTGAGCGGGTTGCTTTCGGAGAAGATGTATGGCGTGCCGGTGCGGCCGATGACGCCGAATCTCGGCCTGAGTACCGCGTTTGGTCGCAGCAACGACTGGGAGGTCAGCAAGGGTGAGGACGCTCACCGCCGCAGTCTATACACGGAGGTGCGGCGCAATTCGCCTTATGCGAGCTTCACCACCTTCGACGCGGGCAATCGCGAGGTCTGCATGATCCGCCGCAGCCGCACGAACACGCCGCTGCAGGCCTTTGTGACGCTGAATGATCCCGTCTTCATCGAAACGCATCAGGCGATGGCGCGGCGGATCGTCCGCGAGGCCAAAACGCAGACAGAACGGCTCTCCAGGCTCTTCAAGCTGTGCCTGAGCCGTGAACCCACCATGACCGAATTGACCACATTGACCCAATTGCACGCCGAGAGCGTGGCGATGTATCAAAAGGACACCGCCGCTGCGACGAAGATGGCCACGGACCCTCTCGGGCCTGTGGAGGCTAGCGCTGATGTCGTCGAACTCGCCGCCTGGACGGCCGTGGCGAATGTGGTCATGAATTTGGATGAGTTTTTGATGCGCCGTTAACCTCCAATACTTCTTCGCATGTCTATCGCTATCATCATTCGACTGGGCCTTGCCGTTGTGGCCTACAATTTAGCTAATCAATCCGAGAAGCCTCTCGTTCGGGCTCTGGGCCTTGCCTACCTGCTTATCGTTGGCTTCTTCGCCATGATGGGTGCGTTCAGCACCGGCGGATGGCCGTATTGGCTGGTCGGCTTGACCACACTGGGAGCAGCAGCCCACGCTTACTGGATGAATCGTTGAATTTTAACTCTTAACTCATGAACCCCATCCTCCACGACAAACTCCAGCTCACGACGCGGCGCACCTTTTTGGGCAATGCGGGGCAGTTCAGCCTCGGCGCCATCGCGATGCATGCGATGCAGCAGGACGCCGCAGCGATGCCGCAGGCGGCGAATCCAATGCTGCCGCGCAAGACGCACCATGAGGCGAAGGCGAAGCGGGTGATCTATCTGCACATGAGCGGAGCGCCGCCGCATCTCGATCTCTTTGATTACAAGCCGGAGCTAGTGAAGCGCAGCGGGCAGGACTGCCCGGATTCGATTCTCAAAGGGCGGCGCTTTGCCTTCACCACGGGCGTACCGAAGCTGATGGGCACGCCGCGCACCTTTGCACGGCATGGCAAGGCGGGGATGTGGATGAGCGATGCGTGTCCGAACTTTCACACCATCGCGGACGAGATGTGCATGGTGCGCTCGATGACGACGGACCAGTTCAATCATGCGCCGGCGGAGTTGCTGCTGTTCACCGGGCATGCACGGCAAGGCAGGCCTTCGATGGGTTCGTGGGCGACGTATGGCCTGGGCACGGAGAATCAGGATTTGCCGGGCTTTGTGAGCCTCATCTCCAGCGGCACGCAGCCAAGCGGCGGGCAGGGCTGCTGGGGCAGTGGTTTCATCCCGAGCGTGTATCAAGGCGTGCAGTGCCGCAGCAAGGGCGATCCCGTTTTGTTCGTGAGTGATCCGGCGGGCATGAACCGCGAGATGCGCCGCAAGACGCTCGACACACTGCAAGCGCTCAATCAGCAGCAAGTGGCGGAATTCGGCCATCCGGAGACGGTCACACGCATCGCCCAGTATGAACTGGCGTATCGCATGCAGACGAGTGTGCCGGAGGTGATGGACATCTCGAAGGAGCCGCCAAACGTGCTCGAAGCCTATGGCGCAAAGCCGGGCGAGGCGAGCTTTGCGAACAATTGCCTGCTGGCGCGTCGTCTGGTCGAAAAAGGTGTGCGTTTTGTGAATCTTTTCGACTGGGGCTGGGACTTCCACGGCACGGGTGAAGGCAACGGCATCACCACCGGCCTAACGAGCAAAATGGCCGCCACGGACAAGCCGGTGGCCGCCTTGATCAAAGACCTCAAGCAACGCGGCCTGCTGGATGACACGCTCGTCATCTGGGGCGGTGAATTTGGCCGCACACCCTTCCGCGAGGGCCGCACGGCAGCGAGCAAGGTGCTGGGCCGCGATCACTACCCGGACTGCTACACGCTCTTCATGGCCGGCGGTGGCGTGAAGGCCGGATTCGACTACGGCAGCACCGATGAGCTCGGTTTCAGCATCGCGGAGAACAAAGTCCACGTGCACGACTTCCAGGCGACGGTGATGCACCTGCTCGGTTTTGATCACGAACGGCTGACGTATCGCTTCCAAGGCCGCGATTACCGCCTCACGGACATCCACGGACATGTGGTGAAGGATTTGCTGGCGTAAAGTGGGACAGGTTTTCAACCTGTCCGCCTCAAACCGAACAGGATGAAATCTTGTTCCACTTTCTATTTCGTCTCTGGCTCGAAGTAGCGGCCCATGTGCTCGAGGATCTTCGCGCGGAGTTCGTCGCCGTTGATTTCGCCGTTGTGACGGAAGAGGACTTTGCCGCCGGGGGCGACGAGGAGCGTGTGAGGGATGGGGCCGGGCCATTCGGGGTCGAGCGCCTTGATCAGATCATCGTGGCTGGCGCCTTGGAAGACGTAGGCATTGCCCTTGCGGCCTTCGGCCTTGAGCGAGGGCTTCAGTTTGTCCGGGACGATGGCGTTGTTGTCTTCGAGGAACTTTTTCACGTCGGCGATCGTCTTCGGGTCGTCGATGCTGATGTTGATGAACTCGAAATCGCGCAGGGCGAACTTTCGCTGCGTGGCGACGAGTTGGGGGAATTCCTCCACGCACGGGCCGCACCAGGTGGCATACACATTGAAGAGGCGGACCTTCTTCGTGTCGTTCTTGCGCAGCGCGGCGACGCCCTCGGCGGTGATGGTTTCGACCTCCACGGGGCTCTTTTCCCACTTTTCGTTGTCGGTGGCCACGGCGGCGCGTTTTTCGATCCACTTCGTGGAGCAGCCATGCGGCTTTGTTTCGGTCACGGGCGGCTCTTTGCCATCGACGAGGGCTTGGATGGCGTTGCGTGCATCGGGCGAGGTCACGCTGGCATCGTCGGCGTAGCGAGAATCATCGATGCGGCCCTGGTAGCGCAATTTGCGGCTCTGATCGAAGACGAAGACGTGCGGCGTGGCGAGGCAGCCATACGCTTTGGCGGTGGATTGCGTCTCGCCGTCGTAGAGATAGGGGAACGCGAATTTTTGCTCCGCAGCGTAGCGCTTCATCTCGGGAAAGCTGTCGTTGTAGGGCGAGTAGCCGAGCTCGTCTGGGCGGAGCGCGCCCGGATCGTTCGGATTGATGGCGACGACCTGCAGTTTGCCTTTGAAGTCGCTGATGATCTTCTTGAGGCGGCCTTCGATGGCCTGGGAGGTGGGGCAGTGATTGCTGATGAAGGCGACCATGAGCAGCGGCGCGTCTTTGTAGTCCGCGAGCGAGTGCTTTTGCTCGTCGATGCCGATGAGGGAGAAATCTGGAGCTGCATCGCCGATGGCGAGCTTCTTCAAACCGGACGGCGCATCCGCCGCGGAGGCAAACGTGGTCAATACGGCTGTCAGGAGGGAAAGCGTGAGCGATTTCATGCGGCGGGCATGCTTCGCGGTTGGGGCGCATGCGCAAGAGGAAAGGCGCGTAGCGGCCTCTTGCGCTTTCGCCGGGAACCTGTTTCTTCCGCGCCTCATGTCCAAGGCGGCTCATAAAGAAGTGACGACGAAGTTTTTCCACACCGGCAGTGCGGCGGAGCCGTTTGTGTTTTCGACGGGCGAACGCCTTCCGGGCATCACGGTGGCCTACGAGACCTACGGGAAGCTGAACGCGTCCAAATCGAACGCCATCCTGCTTTTCCACGCGCTCTCCGGCAGCCAGCACGCGGCGGGCGTGAACACGAGCGTCGAAGGCGTGGGCGAGCGCTGGACGGAGGACTGCCACTACGGCTGGTGGGACCTTTTCATCGGCCCGGACAAGGCGCTGGACACGAAACGCTACTTCATCATCTGCGCGAACTACCTCGGCGGCTGCTACGGCAGCAGCGGGCCGCTTTCGATCCATCCGGAGACCGGAAAACCCTACGGGCGCGATTTCCCCGCGGTGCGCACGTGCGATGTGGTCGCGTCGCAGCTCGCGTTGCTCGACTCGCTCGGCATTGAGAAGCTGCACGCGGTCATCGGTGCGAGCGTGGGCGGTCTGCTGGCGGTGAATCTGGCCACGCTGCATCCGGAGCGCGTGAAACTCGTCATCCCCGTGGCCACCGGCTGCCGCACGACGGTGCTGACGCGACTCACCTTGTTCGAGCAGGTGCTGGCGATCGAAAACGATCCGCACTTCAATGGTGGCGATTATGGCGAAACCAACACGCCGGAGTATGGACTCGCGCTGGCACGCATGATCAGTCACAAGACGTTTGTGCATCTCGATGCCATCGAGCGTCGTGCGCGGCAGGATTTAAAGCAGGGCGGTGACACGCTGAGCTGGTATCGCGTGCAGCACAATGTGGAGAGCTACATGCTGCATCAGGGGAAGAAATTCGTGAAGCGCTTCGACGCGAACACCTACCTGCGCATCGCGGACATGTGGCTGCGCTTTGATCCGCTGCGGGACGCGGGCGTGGACAGCTACGACGCGCTCTTTGCGCGCTCACGCGCGGCGGGGCAGCATTATTTGATCTTCAGCATCGACAGTGACTTCTGCTTCTACCCGGAGGAGCAGGCGGAGATGGTAGGCTACCTGGAAAAAGCCGGTGTCTCGAACATGCACATCACCGTGCACAGCGACAAAGGCCACGACAGCTTCCTGCTGGAGCCACAGCTCTACACGCCGCACCTCGCCTACACGCTCGAAGGGCGCTGGGAGAAGGAGTCGGTGGATCGCGTGGTGCAGGAGGTGGAGTGAGATCGGACGGATGCGTCGGCAAAAGATGTGCCTGCCGTCGCGTAAACGGTGAGTCATGAAAATTTGCCTCACGCTCGCTGCTCTCGCTTTCTCCATCACCCTTTGTCGCGCGGAGTTTCAGGCTGGGGCGGCGGTGGTGGACATCACGCCGCCGAAGCTGCCGGTTTTGGTGAATGGCGGGATGCTGAGCCGCTACATCGACAAGATTAACACGCGGGTGAATGCTCGCGCGATCGTGGCGACGGATGGAACGACGCAAATCGCCATCGTGGTGGTGGACAGTTGCATGATGGGGCGTGAACTGCTCGATGAGGCCAAAAAGATGGCGGCGGCGAAGACCGGGATCGCGGTGGAGCATCAGCTCATCAGCGCGACGCACGCGCATTCTGCGCCAGCATCGATGGGTTGCCTCGGGACGGACGCAGATCCGGCTTACGTGCCGTTTTTGAAGGAGAAACTCGTCGAAGCCATCGCGGCGGCGCAGGCGGCGCTGAAGCCGGCGCGCATCGGTTTTGCCAAGGAGGACGCGGCGGACTTCACGGCGCTGCGGCAGTGGATCAAACGGCCGGATCGCGTGACCGAGGACCCGTTTGGCAACCTCACGGTGCGCGCGACGATGCACGCAGGCCGTGTGTGGGATGATGTGACGGGCGAATCCGGCCCGGAGGACCCAGATCTCTCGCTGATCTCGATTCAAACGGCGGATGGGAAGCCGCTGGCGGTGCTGGCGAATTTTTCGATGCACTACTTTGGCGACAAGGAAATCAGCGCGGACTACTTCGGCCTGTTTTCGGAGGGTTTGCGGCAGCGCATCGACCCGGAGGGCCAAATGGTCGGCATCATGTCCCACGGATGCAGCGGAGACATCTACCGCGTCGATTACAAGGTGCCAGAGGCTCAGCGACCAAAGCCGACGATCGATGAGTACACGAAAGGCCTGCTCGACATCGCGATGAAGGCGTATGCGCGCATCGACTACCGCGCGGATGTGGATGTGGCGATGGCGGAGCAGCGCATGACGCTGAAGTATCGGGTGCCGGACAAGCAACGGCTCGAGTGGGCGCAGCGTGTGGTGGCGGAGGTGGGTGACCGGCCGCTGAAGACGCAGACGGAGGTGTATGCGCGCGAGCAGATCCTTCTTCACGAGCGGCAGCAGACGGAGATCGTGGTGCAGGCGCTGCGCATCGGCAGCATCGGGATCGCCACCACGCCGAATGAAACGTATGCGATTACTGGATTGAAGATCAAAGCGGCGAGCCCGCTGCCGCACAACATGGTCATCGAACTCGCCAACGGCGGAGATGGCTACATCCCGCCACCGGAGATGCACGCGTGGGGCGGTTACAACACGTGGGCGGCACGAAGCGCGGGCCTGGAGGTGATGGCGGAGCCGAAAATCACGCAGGCGGCCATTTCACTGCTCGAAACGGTCAGCAAGGCACCGCGCAAGGTCTGGCAGCTGAGCGCAGGACCGCTCACGAAGGCCACGGCGGACCTTGGGCCGGTGGCTTACTGGCGTTTGAATGAGTTCACCGGCCCGGTGGCGGTCGATTCGACGAAAAACGCGCATCACGCGACTTATGAAGGCGGTGTGGCCTATTACCTCGACGGGCCGGAGAGCGCGAAATTCTGCGGTGGAGAGGTGAATCGCGCGCCGCATTTCGTCGTGGGCCGTTTGAGCACGGAAATGGCCGATTTGGGCGAAAACTACGCCGTTTCGCTCTGGCTGTGGAATGGCATGCCGAACGACGGACGCGAGTTTTGCGGCTGGTTTTACTCCCGCGACCACAATCACGGTTTGAGCGCTTACGGCGAGCATCTCGGCATTGGCGGAAAAAGCGAAAACACGGGCAAATTGGTGTTTCAGGCCGGTGAGGCCGTTTTTGCGGGCAAAACGGAAGTTCCGCGCTGGACGTGGCAACACGTGGTTTTCGTGCGCGATGGCGGAAAGGTCTCTGTTTACCTCAATGGCGAGCTGGAGATCGAAGTGGCGGCCCCCGGAGGCAAAATTCCGGCTCTTTTCCTCGGTGGTCGCAGCGACAACGCGGACAACTGGGAAGGCCGCATCGACGAAGCCGCGGTTTTTGATCGCGCACTGAGCGCGGATGAGGTGAAGCGGCTGCGCTGAGTCTGAAACTCAGCGCACGGTGCCGACGAGTTCCTGCAGGCGGTTGATCTGCGCTTTGAGCAGCGTGATCTCCGCCTCGATGCGGGATTTCCACTCGGCATCGGCCGCGGTGTCCACCGCAGCGACGGGAGGGGGGCTGTAAACCGGCGCGGCGATGTCCTCCGGCGAAACATCGCCGCAGAAGAGGTGCAGATACTGCGCGACGCGGCGTCCGGGGCCTGCGGGCAAGCATTTGATGAGCGGACCGTCGCGGTAGCCGATGAGGCTGGTGAGCGCGTCATCGACGGAGGGAATGTCCGGGAAATTGTGCAGGCGCTCGGTGCGCTGACGGAGCTCGCCGGCGGATTGCGCGCCACGAAGGAGGAGCATGCAGAGCAGGGCGATCTGCGGGCGCTCGAGATCGGGGAGTTTGCCTTTGAGGTTGTGACGGTACTTTTGCACGCGCGCGCCGATGATGGTGACCTGGAAGACGTAGCCGCGTGATTTCATGCCATCGAGGGCGCGCTGCACGCTGCTGTCATCGAGCTGCATGATGGGCTCGCGGTTGGTGGTCTGATTGCAGGCGGTGACGAGCGCGTTGAGCGTCATCGGGTAATAATCCGGCGTGGTGATCTCCTTTTCGATGAGGCAGCCGAGCACGCGTGCTTCTTCGGGGCTGAGCGTGGTGACGATGGCGGGAGTGGCGGATTCGGCGGATTCGGCGGACATGAGGTTCGGGCTGTTGGCGGTTGGAAGCGGCGAATTTACGCGCGCAGAGCCCGTGGTCGCAAATTTTCTGAATAGCGGATGCAAGTGCCCGTCCGAGGGGATGCCATGAAAACCAAGCTCCTCCCGCTTTTCGGCGCGCTGCTTTGCGCGACATCCCTGACCTCCTGCTATGTGTATGATGATCCTCTGAGCTGGTCGTCCTGCGGGCCGTCGTATTACAACAGCGGCTACAATCGTGGCTTTGGCGGCTACTGCCCGCCGCGGCGCGTGCAGCGCAGTTGTCCGCCGCCGGTGATTCATCATTACCCGCCTCAGAATAACTGCCGTCCTAGCTTTTTCGGTGCTTCCACCTTCGGGCATACCCATGGCAGCGCACCGGTGGTGGTTGCGCCCTCGGGAGGCGGTTTTCACGGTGGCGGATCGCACTCAGGCGGCGGTAACGGACACCATCATGGCGGCGGCGGACGGCCTTCGGGTGGTTTTGGCGTGCATC